>Ga0308157_10000138_pt1 | contig 300214 bp, 248 predicted proteins | sample PhyBR1_FD_201035 | JGI IMG/M metagenome (GOLD analysis project Ga0308157, IMG submission 201035) | Phyllosphere microbial communities from UC Gill Tract Community Farm, Albany, California, United States - DLSLB.R1 | ecosystem: Host-associated > Plants > Phyllosphere > Unclassified | place... | reverse complement strand
AAACCCGAGTTATAAAAACCCGAGCCGAGGATAATTTGGCATTTGACAAGTGCACGCTGTTGAGTTCTCAAGGAACGGACGCTCCCGGCCCTGCGGCTCCCACCGCAGCCCTCCGGGGCAACTTCCTTAGCTTATCACTATTCTTTCGCATTTCGCAATTCGAAATGTTTGGAATTTCGTAAGCTGTGTGATTCAGGATATCAATTCAAAACTGAATGAATTCTGAATCCGTGTGATGCTGTTTCCGTCGAGCTGAGCTCATGGAAGCAACCTCACTAGCTTAACCGATCCGATCCGTTCTCGCAAAGCGAGGCGTGTCGGGCTGGTCAGTCTCTCGATGAGGATCGGGCAGTCGAAACCGCCTGTTACTTCATCGGGATTGTGTCGCCTGCTTGGGATGGGAACCTTCCGGCTCAACCTCACCGCTTGGCGGCGACAAGGGAATACGTTACGCAGGTTCTGCCGGGCGGGCAAACCGCTCCGGTTGCCGGGCGTGTCGCCGACGATCGGAGCCCGCGTACATTGGGAACGCGCCCCGAGCACCCCCGTCCGCTCGCGGGCGCACTCAGGAAGGAAGCCCCGTGCCCGCGCAACCGCCCATCGCCCGTACTCGTCGAGACGCACAACCCCGGAGGCGTCGCTTCGGCGCACTCCGAGTGCTTGCTCCCGCGCTGCTGATCCTGGTGTGGTTCGCCGCTGCGGGAGTCGGCGGGCCGTACTTCGGCAAGGTATCGGAGGTCTCCTCCAACGACCGCACCGCGTACCTGCCCTCCTCCGCCGACGCCACCCTCGTGCAGGAGCTCCTCACGGAGTTCACCGACTCCGACACCGTGCCGGCGATCGTCGTGCTGTCGTCCGAATCCCCGCTGTCCGACGACGATCTCAGCGCCATCGGAGACGAGATCAGCGCACTCTCCGACGTCGAAGGCGTTGCCGAGGGCGGCTCCCCCGCGATCCTCAGCGACGACGGCCTCGCCGCCCAGGCTTTCGTTCCCGTCGACTCCGACGCCGACATCGGAGACGTCGTCTCGGCGATCGGCACCACCGTGAACGCCGGCCTCCCCGCAGGCGTCACCGCCTACGTCACGGGCCCCGCGGGGTTCAGCGCCGACCTCGTCGAAGGTTTCGCCGGCATCGACGGGCTGCTCCTGGGCGTCGCGCTGCTCGCGGTTCTCGTCATCCTGGTGCTGGTCTATCGGTCGCTCCTTCTCCCCGTCGCCGTGCTGGCGACCAGCATGTTCTCACTGTGCGCCGCGCTTCTGACCGTGTGGTGGCTGGCGAAGTGGGGCGTGCTGCTCCTGAGCGGGCAGACGCAGGGCATCCTGTTCATCCTGGTGATCGGCGCCGCGACCGACTACTCGCTCCTGTACGTCGCGCGCTACCGGGAGCAGCTGCGCATCCACCGCGACAAGGCGGTGGCCACCGCTCGCGCCGTTCGGGGCGCCTTCGAGCCGATAGTCGCCTCCGGGGGCACCGTGATCGTCGGGCTGCTGTGCCTGCTGCTCAGCGACCTCAAGTCGAACAGCTCTCTGGGGCCGGTCGCCGCGATCGGCATCGTGTTCGCGATGCTCGCCGCGCTCACGCTGCTGCCCGCGCTGCTGTTCGCCTTCGGACGCGCCGCATTCTGGCCGAGGCGCCCCGCATACGAACCGGATGCCGTCGCAGCGGCGCCGGTCGTGCCGACGAAAGGTCTGTGGGCGCGGGTCGCCTCGCTCATCCGCAGTCATCCGCGACGGGTGTGGATCGTGACCGCACTCGTCCTGGGGGTCGGCTGCCTCGGCGCGACCCAGCTGCAGGCATCCGGAGTGCCGCAGTCCGACCTCGTCCTCGGGGAGTCGCCCGCCCGTGACGGTCAGGTGGTGCTCGGCGAGCACTTCCCGGGCGGCTCGGGCACGCCGGCACAGGTCATCGTGCCGAGCGACCGGATGCAGGATGCCGCCGACATGCTGCTGGCGCACGACGGCGTCGACACCGTGTCGATCGTCGCGGCCGACTCCCCCAGCGGATCCGCGGCCGTGACCGCCGACGGCATCGAGGCAGCTGTGCCGGGCGCCCCGGCCCCCGACGCGACCGAGGTCGACGGCGACGTGATGCTGCAGGCCACGCTCACCGCGGCGAGCGATTCGCCCGAGGCCGAGGCGGTCGTGCGCGACATCCGCGCACAGTTCGCGAACGACGTGCCGGAAGCTCTCGTCGGCGGCGTCACGGCGACGGCCATCGACACGAACGATGCATCCATCCGCGACCGCACCCTGATCATCCCGGTGGTCCTCGCCGTGATCGCGCTGATCCTGATGATGCTGCTGCGCTCGATCGTTGCACCGCTGGTGCTGCTCGCGACCACGGTGCTGTCGTTCGGCACGGCGCTCGGAGTCTCGGCGCTCGTCTTCAACGGAGTGTTCGACTTCCCCGGCGCCGACCCGGCCGTTCCGCTCTACGGGTTCGTGTTCCTCGTCGCGCTCGGCATCGACTACAACATCTTCCTCATGACGCGCGTGCGCGAGGAGGCGCTCGAGCACGGGCCTCGCGACGGCGTGCTGCGCGGACTCGCGATCACGGGAGGCGTGATCACGTCGGCCGGACTCGTTCTGGCGGCGACGTTCGCGGCGCTCGGCGTGATCCCCATCCTGTTCCTCGCTCAGATCGCGTTCATCGTGGCGTTCGGCGTGTTGCTCGACACCTTCGTCGTGCGCTCGCTGCTCGTTCCCGCGCTCGCCCACGACCTCGGTCGGGCGGTGTGGTGGCCGTCGCGGCTCTCGCGGCGCCCGACCGACTGAGCGCGCGAAACGACGGAGGCCCCGGATGACGCAGCTGCGTCATCCGGGGCCTCCGTCGTTCCGAGGTGCTACATCTCTTCGTGAGTGCGCGGGTCGGCGTCGAACAGGCGGCCTCGCTCGAGCGAGAGCAGCTGCTCGATGTCGTCTGGGTCGAGGTCGAAGCCGAAGACGTCGGCGTTCTCGCGCTGGCGGTCGGAGTTCGACGACTTCGGGATCGGGGTGGCACCGAGCTGGGTGTGCCAGCGGAGCACGAGCTGCGACGGCGCGACGCCGTACTTCTCGGCGAGGGCGACGACCGATTCCTCCTCGAGGAGCTCGCCGCGGCTGCGGCCGAGGGGGCTCCAGCTCTCGGTGCGGATGCCGTGCTCGGCGTGGAACGCCCGCAGCTCGCTCTGCGGGAAGTACGGGTGCAGCTCGATCTGGTGCACGGCGGGCACGACGCCGGTGGCGTCGATGACCTCGCCGAGCATCTCGATCGTGAAGTTCGAGACGCCGACCGAGCGGACGATGCCGCGCTCGCGCAGCTCGACGAGGCCGCGGTAGGTGTCGACGTACTTGCCGACGCTGGGGTTCGGCCAGTGGATCAGGAGCAGGTCGATGTAGTCGAGCCCGAGCGTCTCGTTCGACTCGATGCCGCTGGCGATCGACTCCTCGAAGCCGTGGTGGCGGCCCGGGACCTTGGTCGTGACGAGCACCTGCTCGCGGGGCGCCCCGCTGCGGCGCACCGCCTCGCCGACCTCGCGCTCGTTGCCGTAGTTCACGGCGGTGTCGAGCACGCGGTAGCCGTTGCCGATCGCGGTCTGCATCGCGGCGATGCCCTCGTCGCCGGTGAGGGTGTAGGTACCGAAGCCCAGCTCGGAGAACGGCTGACCGTCGTTGAGAACGACGTCGGGAATGCGGATGGGTTCTGCCATGGGGTGTCCTTCCACGTGGGCTTCCGAGCCTACTGGGTGCGGTCGGCGCACCCGGTTCCGGATGGGCGAGCCGGTCCTCCGGGGGCCGTTCCTGAGCGCCGGCAATGCGCCGGTGTCCGATCTCACGAGAGTTGTCAGCAACTGAGACAAAGGAACCGCGGAATCTCGCAGATGGTGAGTCGCGTGTCGAGGTCGATTCGTCTCACGAGAGTTGTCAATAGTTTTAAAATTTGCAGTTCGTTGCAAGTACCCGCGGAATTTGCAGTCCGGTTGAATGATTTGTCCTGCGTTGCTCGCAGATCGCGCTGAGTGGTCGGAGGGCAGCGATAACTGGACAGTTTGCGGCTCTCGATCTAGATTCTCTCTTTTTGTTTCGATTTTCACACGCAGGGGTGAAGCATATGAGCCGATGAACGGGCCGGATCGCTATCGATCTGCAGCAAGGCCCGTGGTGTAAGCGAGGATGACGAGCTCGACGCGGTCTCGGGCGTCGAGTTTGGTGAGGAGTCTCCCGACGTAGGTTTTCACCGTAGTTCCGGCAAGGGTGTAGCGGGCTGCGATTTCACCGTTGGTGAGGCCTTCCGCGATCGCAGTGAGTATTTCGAGCTCACGCTCGGTAAGGCTTGCGATTCGTGACTTGTCGGGAGGGTCCTCGGGCGCCCTTTGAGCGGATGCCGGAGGCGCGAGTTCGAGCATCCTGCGGGTAATGCGCGGGGTGACGACGGCGTCGCCGTCGTGCACCGCGCGGATGGCGGACACGAGTTGAGCGGGAGTTACGTCTTTCAAGAGGAAACCGCTGGCTCCGGCTTCGAGGCCATCGAAGGCGTACTCATCGAGGTCGAAGGTGGTGAGGATCAGCACCCGACTTTTCGGGTGGGCGGCGGTGATTGCTCGGGTCGCCTCGATGCCGTCGAGTTCGGGCATCCTGATATCCATGAGGATCACATCAGGATGGTGTTGAGCCGTTAGTTCGATGGCTTCGGTGCCGTTGACTGCTTCTGCGACGATGCTGATGTCCGGTTGGGGCTTAAGCATCATGGTGAAGCCCATGCGAGTGAGCTCGTGATCGTCGACGAGGAGAACGCGAATGCTCATGATGGTTGTGCCGTCTGAGTATGGAGGATTGCGGTGACGTGCCATCCTCCACCTGGTGCGGGGCCTGCCGTGGCTGTTCCGCCGGAGAGAGCGGCCCGCTCATGAATCCCTGTAAGGCCTTGCCCGTAGGAATTTGTATCGCTGTTCTGTCCCATTGCGCCTGGTAGTTCTCCGTCGTCGTGAATTTGTACGGTGATGCTGTCAACGCCGTAGCTGATGGTCACGTCGATACGCGTTGCGTTCTTGCTGTGCCGCATTGTGTTGGTAATCGCTTCTTGAACGATTCGATACAGGCTTAGCTGGATGCTTCGGTCGCCGACGCTCTCACCATCGATCGTCAGCGTGGTGTTGTATCCGATCGCTTCTACTGTAGCGAGGAGCTCGGGAATGCGCGAAGCATCCGGCTGCGGCGTTCGGGGTGCCGCGCCATCGATACTCCGAAGAGCACCCACAACGGTGCGGGTTTCGCCGAGTGCGGTGCGGGCAAGCTCATTGATGCGACGAAGCCCATGCCTGGCAAGGTCAGGATCGGTATCGAACGAGGTTTCCGCACCGTCGGACAAGTTGATGATCGCTGTGAGAGTGTGCCCGACTACGTCGTGCATCTCTCGGGAAAGCGTGGACCTCTCGGTGATCCGACCAAGCTCAACGCGCTGATCTCGTTCTCGTCGCGCGTCCTGAGCACGCTCGGCCAGTGCGTTCTGGTATCGGCGGCGCAGGCCGATCAGAACGCCGATAAGGCCAGCGACTACTTGCAAGCTGAGACTGATGATCAGCGTCGTGGCAGCGACTTCAGTGCTTCTTGCGCCGAGGCTCGCGATGCCGAGAACGGTGGTAGTTGCGACCAGAGTAGCTCCGAACGCGAGCCACGCCGTTCGTGCCGTGACATACGCCGTTGCCGCGTAGAGCGCGAGCGGGATTGCACCGGCATCGAGCAGGCCCCCTGCAGTCGTCTTCACCAGCGTGAGTGTTCCAACGATCACGAGCACCAGAACTGGGTGCTTCCGACGGAACAGCAGCGCCATCCCGATCGCTATCGTCGCGCCGATGGACAGGATCACCTGCCACAACGGCAGCGACCCGAAATACGCAGTGTGTACGAGGCCCGGGATCAGCAGGGCGAGATAGCCCAGAGCGACCGCGAAGTCCACGATGCGAGGATGACGAGCCAGGAAACGGGTGGGAAGCACAGCTCCGGTAGGTGCCGTCTGGAGGGCTGGCGCACCGTCCGGTGCAGTGCTGTGCGTGATTGTCATTTCAGTATTCCCGTCGTTTCAAGTATGCCCAGCCCGCGAGTAGAACCAGGCCGGTCAGCACTGTGTTCGCTATCAGGAATGGAACGAACTCTTCCTGTGACGGCCCGGTGAGGGTTCGCACATGCATTCCGACGCCGATCTGGGTGTAGGGGTAGAGCACTTGCAATGCAGGGGCTGCGAGCGTCAATGCGAATCCGGCAATGGTTCCGACGAACCCGATGGCCACGGTGCTCGCGAAGCTCTTCACGAGCAGCCCGATGACTAACTGCAGGCAACCAATTGTCATCACCCCGATCCATCCCGCGAAAGCGAGCAGCGTGAACTCTCCGACAACCTGCGGGGAGAGCTCAAAGCCACTGATGAGCCCCGCGGTGAAGAACGCGACGAGATACAACAGTTGACAGGTCCCGGCGAAGGCGGCCAGCAAGAGGACTTTGCCCGAGTACGTCACTCGAGCCGCTGCCCCGTACGAGGCCATCCGTCGCCAGTTACTGTTTTCGTGCTCCATTCGCGTCAGAGACGCGGCTTTAATGCTGATGATGAACGGGAGAAAGAGCAGCGTGTAGAGCAGTCCGGATTGCCCCCAAACTGCCATCCAGGTCACCCCTTGCTCCTGAAAGATGGAGGTGTTTTGGAAGTAGTTCGCAACACCGTTAGCCAGATTCAGGCCGATATGTAGAACGACGACGAGATACAGCACCCACCCCCGTCGCGCTTTAACTCGTTCTCCGCCCAGTGCGGCCGTGAATGCTCGCGCAGTTGTGAATGCTGGGGTTGTCATTATTGAGTTCCTAACCTTTACTACGCCGAGAAAAGATGGCCTGACAGACCAACACTGAGATGACACCGACCACGGCGACGACCAGCATGTGCACGCCGATTCCGGGAACCATCGGGAACCCGGCGATGCGTCCGTCGATCACGTCCATCCGCACGGGTGTCACGAGACCCACATACTGCCAGGGCAGAAACATGCTTATCGCTGCCGGCATGAATCCAGCGAACGACCCCAACAGCCCGCCGATGATTCCCACGGTGAGGGTGACTGCTTGGCGAGTGAAGAGCAGCGCCAGGAGAAGCTGGATGCTGATCACGGACGCGTTGGCCAGAACGCAGCCCACGAAGAAGAGTCCGATCAGAGACCAGTCAGCAGTCACGCCTTGAGTCGCTCCATAGCCAAGCACTATAAGGAAGGCCGCGATGGTCGCGATGGTTGTCAGGGTGAACACAGTGAGGAACTTTGCGCGGAACAAGCCTGACCGCGATTGATTGGCTGCGAAAAGCACCGGCAACATTCCACCGTCGTGTTCCATCGCCGCAATCCGGGATGCCACCACCGTGGCCAGGATCGGAGCGAAGATCCCATGAATCTGTGACACCTGAGCAATCACGAACGCGGAATCGTGAGGCACAGCGTCATCATGACTCAGCGACATCGTCAACGCCATCAACGCCCACAACAGCTCGAACCCGAGAACGAGAAAAACAGTCAGCCACAGATATTTGCGGCGGAGCTTCCGGAACTCCAACGTCACCGAATTCACTCCGCGCTCACCGCTTGGGCATGCTGTGACGTCATATCCAAGAACACCTGTTCCAACGGCCGCCGGCGCACCTCAACCCGGAACACCTGCGCAGCGGATGAAACGAGGGTGCTCACGAGCCCCGCGATGTGCTCATCCGCGTAGACCGGGAGGATCAACTCATTCCCTGAGACTTGCTGAATCTGCCACCCGGCTTGCCGGAGCACACCTGCAGCGCCGAGTGGATCACTGACTGTCACCACTAGCCGCCCAGCATCTTCCAGCTCGAACAGCGGCCCCTGATACAGCAGGCGACCGTGATCGATGATGCCCAAGGTGGACGCCATCTGCTCAATCTCCGACAAGAGATGACTCGACACTAATACCGTCATCCCGAACCGTTCAGGCAATCCACCGATCAGCTCACGCATCTCGTGAATCCCGGCCGGATCAAGACCATTCGTCGGCTCGTCCAGAATCAACAGATCCGGCTCACCAAGCAAAGCCATCGCCAAACCGAGGCGCTGCTTCATCCCCAGTGAATAGTTCTTGACTTGCTTCTTCTCTTGACCGCTCAGACCAACGGTGGCGAGCACCGGGGGCACTGACGAGGCAGGCAGATGCTTTATCCGCCGGACCAGATCTAGGTTCTCCGGACCCGTCAAATGCCCGTAGAAGGAAGGAGACTCGATCAACGACCCGATCCGCGGCAAGATCGACTTCTGATTCGAACCCAAACTCTGATCGAAGATCTCAACCGTTCCCGATGTCGGTCGAGCCAATCCCAGCAGCATCTTCATCGTCGTGCTCTTACCCGCACCATTCGGTCCCAGAAATCCGAAGATCTCACCGGCACCGACCTGCAGGTCCACACCCTCCACCACCGGAACGCCACGGTAGATCTTCGTCAAGCCGCTCGTCCGGATAATCGGCGTTCCCTGGGGTTTAATGCCCTGCATCGTGTTCTGTCCTTCGCTTAATCGAGACTCAAAAACTCACGTCCATATCAGCAAAGAACATCCGCGCGAAAGGCACATCGAGCCACGGTAGACAATCGCCAGCTGAGAATGCCTCCCCTGGTATACAGATCGCCAGGAATTGGCGCGCTCGAGCCGGAGTCGTTTTCTCGTCGACACCGGAGATCGCTATGAAGCTCGCACCTGTCTACTGGAGGGCAAGCTCATCGGGCATGAGCGGATGATTCCGGGTGACACGCGGCCGCGGCGTCCCGTCGCTCCTTGCCCGATTACGATTCCCCACAATTCCAGCAGAAGCATGCCTAAGAAGGCACGCTCGCCGCCGATCGGCTGCTACCACGAGTGCGCGATCTCGCGGACACAGAACTTGCTTGGGCGTGAGGAACGAACTGGTGACAGGTGTGGTTTAGGCCGCGAGGGTGAGCGGCTCGGCCAGCTTGGACTCGAACTCGATGGGGGTCAAGCCGCCGAGGGAGTCCTGGGCTCGTTGCCGGTGATACTTCCGCTCGATCCAGACGACGATGGCGAGCCGCAGATCCTGCCGGGTGGTCCACCGCTGCTGGTTGAGGACGTTGGTCTGCAGGAGCGACTAGAAGCTCTCCATAGCTGCGTTGTCGCCCGCGGCGCCGACTCGGCCCATCGAACCGACCATGTCGTGCCGGCGCAGTTCCCGGGCCATGGCGCGGCTTCGAAACTGGCTGCCCCTGTCGGCATGCAAGATGCATCCGGCGACATCGCCGCGGCGGGCGACGGCGTTGCGGAGTGCGTCGACCGCGAGCTTCGAGGTCATCCGGTCGCTGATCGAGTACCCCACGATCCGGTTTGAGAAGACGTCTTTGATCGCGCAGCAGTAAAGCTTGCCTTCGGTCGTCGTGCGGTGCTCGGTGATGTCGGTGAGCCAGACCCGGTTCGGGGCATCGGCCCGGAAGACGCGTTGCACGTGGTCGTCGAACACGGGTGGGCCGGCCTTCTTGCCCTTCCCGCGCCGGCGGCGTTGCGCGGAGGAGAGGATCCCAGCCTGCGAGCACAGCTTCCACGCCGTCCGGCGACTCATCCGCCACCCTGCGCGGCGTGCTTCGTCAGCGAGGTATCGGTAACCGAACGTCGGGTCGTCCTCATGCGCGTCGTGGAGGGCGTTGATCCGATACGCGCGGAGGACGTCCGCGTCGCGGATCGGGTCATTGCGCCACCGGTAGTAGGGCTGTCTTGCGAGCTTCAGGACCCGGCACGACACCGTGACGGGGATCCCCGCCTCGGCGAGCTCGGCAACGAGCGGGTACGTCATTTTGGGGAGCCACCCAGTTTCAGGTTCGCCTGCGACAGATATGCCGCTGCCTTCCTGAGGACTTCGTTCTCCTGCTCGAGGAGACGGTTACGGCGGCGCAGCTCTCGCATCTCGGCGGCCTCGTCTGCCGTCTGACCGGGACGCTTGCCTTCCTCGACATCTGCTTGGCGGAGCCAGTTCTGCAGCGTCGCCTCGCTGACTCCGAAGTCAGTGGCGATCTGCTTGATGGTGACGCCGCTCTCACGGCGGCGGGCGACCGCGACGACGTCTTCGCGGAACTCTCTCGGATAGGGACCGGGCATGATGACATCCTTCCCGCCAGCGCCTCCCGGCACTAACGATCAGTTGTCACCGATCCGTTCCTCACGCCCCATCGATGATGACCGCGTGTTCAATGGCCGCACTGTAGATCGCGCCTCGCCATCGCGAGTCTTCGCCCCAGTAGAGGAAGCGGAGTAACCGGATCCGAAGGCTGTCATTGCTGTTCAATATCGCATCGACGAAGTCGGGGATACTACGCCTCGAGTCGGGCACCCCGACAGGTTCCGTGCCTGGCGCCAATATTAGTTCTGGGCCACGGGTCTGGATCTTGGCGATGGCTGCGGCAACGTCGCCGCCTTCGATCTGTATGTAGGTCGCGTACGCGATGGCGATACCCCGCATGGTCATTGAGAGCTCGTCATTGAGGAGAATCGCGACCATCGCTGGGCTCGTCAGGTGGGCGGTGAGCAGGACGACGTCGGCGAATTCAGCGAGCTCTTGCTCGAGCGGTATGGGCTCGTACCTATCCTGACGCGGCCTCTCACGTTTCACACGGCGGAGGGCTTCCCGTGCAGATGACACGGCAAGGGAGGTGTACCCGATTCCGCGAGCGTGCAAGGTACCGTTCAGGCACCGTTGTGCGGACAGTTGGCGCGGGGTCAGTACGACCTCTGCATCTCGCTCGTCTCCTAGGATCCAGCGGCGGTGCCGGATGCATATCGGGCCGATGAGACGCGTCACCTCGACTCGTTCGCCGCGAGCACACCTGCGACACAGAATTGACGGTTGGAGCGCCTCACCGCGAACGGGTTCGCGATAATCCGTGGAAGCGCGATACTTCACGCCAGTGCGACTCCACTTTTCACGGAAGGGGTCCTTTGACAAACCCCCGAGTTCAGCGATGTATCGCAATCCCGGTGGAGAATCGACCTTTGTTCGAATCTTCGGATCGTGATGTCGCATGTGCAGCCTCGCGTCCGCCTCGGAGATGCCGTTCGCCCGGCACAGCCGCTGGAAGAAGCTCCTGGCGGTTTCCGCTGGGTAGTGAGGTATGCGGACTGGAAATGGCGACAGCACGATCGTCGCGCCCGGATCACCCGCGTCGCTGTCAGGGGCGTGCTGGTCATACATGAGGATCACCTTTCACCTGTTTCTGCATCAGGCCGCCTCGTCTCGACGAGATGGTTCCCCTGCACGTTCCGGCACACCCGTACGCCTCGCCGCAGGGCCGGAGTTGACGCGTTGGTCGCGGTGTCGCAGCAGAGCTGCACGAACGGTGCGCAAGCGACCCATGAGGTATCGAGTGGAGGGATCGACGTCAGGGACCCGTACCTCTCGTAGAGTCCGCACAAGCGTGCAGACTTCAACGGAGGTCGTCGCATAGGCGCCAGGCATGAGCGAAGCGAAGCTGGACGTGAGCGGTTCACGACGCACGACCCCGCAGGTGATGAGTTGGAGGATTCGAGAGACGGTCTCGCCGGGGATCTTGCGGTCATGCAGGATCGCAGTGACGACGGTGGAGCTCAACCGGACAAGCAGCTCGACGAGCAGAGGGAAGGAGTCGAGCTGTTCCGATGGAGAGAGTTCACTGTTGTCTCGGTCGCGCGGTGTGTGCCACTCGAACAAGAGGTCTCGTGCAATGGTTGCCTGTGAAGAGCGGAAGCCGATTCGCGTGTGGCGGCGAAGTCGATTCAAGCGTCGTTGCGCGAGAAGATGCGACTCAAGTTGGGCAACGTCCATGTCGAGCCCGCCAGCGTGCCATCGCTTGTGTTTGATGCACACTGGGCCGACTGCACGGTACGACTCGGCGGCGACGCCGTCGGCGCATCGTCGGCAAGCTGGTGTCGACGCCGATCCGGTTCGGCAGCAGTCGCACGTCCGCACCCAATAGGTCGGATCGTGTCTACATGTCGCATCAGAACCGGTCGACGAGAAGAAGTCGGCCGGGAGGCCGCCGAGGCGTGCGACGTGCGGTTTTGCTGACCGTGGCTTCACCCCGAATTGGAGACTCGCGTCGTGGTGACGCAGATGCAACCATGCGTCCTTCTGGTCGAGCAAGTTGGCGTCGCAGAGACGCCGAAAATAGCTGGTCACCGACTCGTTCGTGACAGGTCTCACGCGAACTGGAAACGCGCGGATAGTTGACTCCCTGGCGTCCGTGAGCGTGGTGTTCATCCGGCCAGGTGCATTTGCTTCTGCTTCTGAAGTTGGGCGACCTTGCGTGAGAACTCCGCCAGATCAAGGGCCTCGTCGCCCTCCTCGATAGCGTGATTTCCCGCGATCTGGAGCGTGTCTTTGAGCATCCCGATCTCGCCGTTGCTGAGGCGATGCAGCTCCAACGCTGCCTCCAGGATGGCGCCCTTGGTCTGGTTGAGGAGGCACAGCGAGTCTTCGATCGCGAGCAGAAGGTCTCCCCAATCAGCCCGCCCGTCTTCGTCTGAGATGCGGTACGGCTCGGCAGTGTGAACTTCGAACCGCTTCCGGATCTGTCCCTCGCGCGTACCTGACAAGAGCCCTGTTTCCTCGACATCGATCCCGGCGTACACGAACGTTCCGCCACAGCGCTCCGAGAGCTGTTTGAGCATGTCGGACGCTTCGATGTTCTGTCGATAGCGGAGGTCGAGGTGATGGATGTCGTCGACGAGGATGAGCTCGGTCGAACAGCGGCGCAGTGCGTTCGCGACCATGTCCAGCAGTACGCCATAGGTGCGGCGTTCCAGTGCCGGAAGCCCGAGGAAGCGGGCAAACTCACACATCAGCGCCTTCGCAGAGCACTGCGCGGGGACTGCGACGTAGACGACCGGAAGGTTCCCTTTCGCCGCAGCCGGGTGGCCGGTGTTGCGTCGGCGGAGCTCGTGTTCCTTCCCGATCTGCATGAGGGTCGTCGTCTTGCCCTGCCCGGGCGCGCCGGAGAGAATCACGCCGAGCTTCCCGACCTGGCGATACTGGTTCGCCATGATCCGCTCCCGCGTCGCGCGTTGCACAGCGTGGTACTGCGGCGTCTTCACGAACGCGCCTGCTTGCGCGTAGCGCGCCCTGGCGTTGTTGTAGATGGCGCGGTCACCGAACGACAACTCGCGTAGCTCATCCACCGTCATCGGCACTGGTCTGTCGTAGACCGCGTCGACGAACTCGTGCCAGCCTTCCTTCGTCCCGATCACCATCAGTTCTCCAATCGCCACCGAACCTCGTCCATGGGGTCTTGAATCAGCTCGAACCCACCCCGGTGCGGCCACGACTCTTTCGTCGCCTCCGGGGGCGAGTCCTCGGCCGGCGCAGGCTCGTCTGCCACGGTGTTGCGCACGCTCGTGCGGTTCATGGGGTCTGCAGCGACGGCTTTCGCGCGCGCTCGTTGCTTGGCTGCGCGCCGTTCGGGCTTCCCGGGGTTTCCCTGCTTGGCGAACGTCTTCATCGCATCGACGAGGTCGCGCCTGTCAGCCTCGTCTTGGGCATCGTCGTTGTTGCGGTACTCGTCCCGCGCGTGCCGCCACACGTCGCCGAGCATCGGCATCGCGTGGACATCGTTGGCCCACCGAAGCGGGATGAACTCTCCATCGGCTTCAAGCCAGACGACATGCAGATTGTACGGGTCGACGCGGACCGGCCATCGCCCCTTCTTCGAAGGCAACGGTGACTCGCGGCGGCGGATGTGAGCCAGTCGGTTCGAGTCGTAGACGCGATGATCGATCGTCACCCCGTATCGGTTCACTCGTCGATAGGTGACCGGCAACATAGCGATGTAGTCGTCATTCGTCAGCGGCACGTGCAACTCGGGCGCCACGTGGCGGAACGCACGACACATCTCATTCGGCGACAGCGAGATCGTCGGGTGGAGCGGATCGCGCAAACTGTCGTGGCTGCGGTTCTGCCAGTCGACAGCGATCCAGTCCTCGAGCAGCTCCTGCATCTGTGCGATCGACAGCAGCTCCTCGGACTGGGCCCCAACATCACGCCCACGATGTTCGGCGCTGCGCCCGACGTAGCCCTTCACGTACTGCTGGAACAGGGTCGTGATCGACTCGAAGGTGCGCTCGACATGAGGCTTGTCCGTGGGAGTGTGCGGCGCAGCGGTGATCATCGAAATGCCGAGACGGTCGCAGACGGCCCGGAAGTGCTTCGACAGGTAGTTCTTGCCCCGGTCGGTCGTGATCGTCTCCGGGAAAATGAACGGCTGTGCGTCCCGGAGGCGCTCGAGGCGCTCCTGATCGATCAACGCTTCATCTGCCCACGCAGTCGAGATCAGCCGCCGGGTCTCCCGAATACCCTCCGGACGGTGCGAGTATGGGACGAGCGCTCTGGCAAGCACCACAACGAGGTCCATGCTCTTCGTGCCTCCAGGACGAAGGACAGCAGCCAGAATAGACCGCGTCGCGACGTCAAGCAGGATCGTCAACTCCGGCCGCCCAATCGTCGCCTCGTCGATGCGCACCATCACGTCCAGCGGCGACGTATCGATCTGCACCTGCTCACCCGGCCGCAACGCGGAACGAAACCCGAACGCCCGGTCAGGCTGCAGCGACAACGACTCTCGCGTCTTCGCCGACCCGAACGAGTGGCGCCCAACCTCCTCAGATTCGAGGACGCGGTAGAGCGTCGCACGGCTCGGGAGCTCGACCTCGTCACCGAACTCCTTGCGTACGTAATGCGCGATCTCGTCGAGCGCGACCGACTTGCTCCTCGTCGAAGCGCGCGACTGGCGCGCAAGCACCACGTTGATGGCTTCCACGACACGTGTGTCAACGGATGGGCGGCTGGCACCCTTGCGGCCATCCGCGAGACCAGTGACTCCGTCGCGACGATAGGCGCTCAGCTTGCGTTCGACTGTTCGCACCGAAACCGATTTGCCGAGTCCGCGGCTCAGCGACGCAACCTCCTGTTCGATGACGTCATCACGCTGACCCCGCGCGGCTCCCTCGATACGCTCTATCGCCTCGACCCACTGCCTCAAGTCCGAGTGAAGGTCGTCCTCGAGCCACGAGAGCTTGGCAGCTGGCAGCACTGACCCCTGGGCGTGTTCCGTGTGACGTTGAACTTCATCGAGATCGACCTCGATGGTGTCTCCATCGTTGTCACGTAGCTCGACGGCAAGCGGCCGAACGACGACCACCCGGAAGGTCTCCCCCTTCCACCGGATCTCCTCGCCGGCCGCGACCTTCATCGTTCCCCCTTGACCCGGGCTGTCATACCCAGACTCAGTGGCTCCTCAAGATCCACAGCCACTTCTTCTCGCCATACCAAGTGGTAGCACCGCCCAAGTCCCTCCGCGCCTCCGCCAAGCTCGCCAGCGATCTGCTCGAGACAACGAGACCCCGGTCGAAGGTATCTGGTATCAGCGCGCCACGCCTCACTTCTGTATCGCATGAGGAAGCGAAGATTGGCCTGGCGCACTGGAGATGCACCCTCGTACACGACGTAGTTCCACCCGAGCCGCGCGGCCGTCGCTCGCGTGCGGTTGAACTTCTCGCGCGCGTCGTCGTCGATGAGTTCGGTTGGCCGCACATCAATGAGGGCCGCGCTTCCGTCCGCACGCCGCACGAAGTAGTCCGGGGCATGTCGCACGTCGGGTTCACCACGCCAACGGATCCACATCGGCTGGCTCGAAACAGCCACGACGTCCGGAAGACGGTCAAGCTCGATCAGGCACGATCGCTCCGTCAGTGATTCGAACGGCACGGACCGCCCCGCCCTGGTCATCGCGTGCGATCCTTCGTAGTTTCGCTTGCCCGGCCACGACGGGAACGTTCGGACCGGATCCCCCAGCTCGAACGGGACATCGGCGACGTCGGCCGCATCAACCTCACGTCTCGCGCCGTCAATCCTGAACTCGATGAGGGTCGCCTCGTCACCAGACGTCACCTCAGCAGTTCCCCACTGGAGCTCAAGGTCCATGACGCGTCCCACGGTCCGGGCGTCAGCGCTTGTCGCATGCATCAGCACCGACGCCGATGTCTGTGCTTGGCCTCAAGCTAGGCCCGCTCCCTGCCACAGGCCGCCGACACGCCGTCGTACTGCCAGCTAGGTGAGACACTGCCGGGTCCGTGAGATTCACTGCCAACTAGGTGAGACCCTGCCAGCTAGGTGAGACGGGACAGCCGGCTAAGAAAATCACAAAAAAGTAACGGAACCCCCTTCCCTCCGTTACCCCGTCGTTATACAGTGGGAACCACGGAAGCCGTTTTGCTGTGGCGGCTCCCGACATGTGATTGCAGGACACTCTTGGTGCAAAGGGACGATGCCCGGTCAGATCTCGATCTGACCGGGCATTCTTTGTCTGTGATCGCGTGCGGTGCCGCGGCTACGCGCCGCCGCGGCGGAGCTTCTGCGTCAAGCGGAGCAGGTCGCCGAGCTCCTCGTCGGTGAGCGCGCTCATCTCCTCGGCGATGTGACGGCCGTGCAGCGTCGCGAGCGAGCGGAAGGCCCTCGCGCCCTCGGCCGTCGCGGTCACGAGCGCCCCGCGTCCGTCGAGCGGATCGGGGCACTTGGTCACGAGGCCCTTGGCCACCATCCGGTCGATCAGCCGCGAGACGCTCGGCTGGCTGATGAGCATGTTCGCCGTGACGTCGCGCAGCCGCGCGCTCATCTCGGGCGAGCGGGTGACCGTGAGCAGCACGTCGTACTCGGCCTGCAGGAGGTCGGACGTGCCGAAGTCGCCCTCGATCCGCGCGAAGATCTCATGCTGCGCGCGAAACAGGCTCTCCCATGCCGCAATGGCTGCACGACGGTCGGTCACGGTTCCAAGGTTAAGGGACGCTTACACGCGGTGCGGACGCGGATCCGCAGGCGAGGGCGGTTCCGGCGCGCTCGACGAGGCCGCGCAGGTGGCGCCCCCGGGTGAGCGCTTGCCCATCCACCGCGGAGAGGAGGAGACTCGCCCCATGACGACACTGCAGATCCCCGAACCTGTCGCGTCTTTCCTCGAGCGGGTGAGCGCTCTTGACGCAGAGAGATGAGCATGCAGTCACCGATCATCGACTACCTCGACCGCGTCATCGCCGAAACGGATCACATCGATTCTGGCGCCCTTGCTGATTACATCCCGGAACTCGCCTCCGCGGATCCGAGCCTCGTGGCCGTGGCTCTGAGCACCGTGAACGGGACGGTCTACGCCAGCGGTGACGCCGATCACCGCTTCACGATCCAATCGATGTCCAAGCCCTTCGCCTACGCCGCGGCGATCGAGACGCACGGCCTCGATGCGGTGCTCAATCGGATCGGTGTGGAGCCGAGCGGAGAGGCGTTCAACGAGCTGTCGCTGGATCCGGTGACCGGCAAACCGCGGAATCCGATGATCAACGCCGGGGCGATCACGACCCACGCCCTCGTCGACGGCAATGAGGGAGCGGGCGTCGAGCGGATGCTCGATCTGTTCTCCCGGCTCGCCGAGCGCTCCATCGGCATCGACGAGGCCGTTGCCGCCTCAGAGCTCGAGACCGGCGATCGCAACTTGGGCCTCGCCTACCTCCTGCACTCCTCCCGCGCGCTGGAACAGGATCCCCGGGCGGTTGTTGCCGGGTACATCCGTCAGTGCGCGGCATCGGTGACGGTGCGCGACCTCGCCCTCATGGCCGCCACCCTCGCCAACGGCGGTGTGCAGCCGAACACCGGCGAACGCGTGTTCGCACGAGCGACCACGCGGCACCTCCTGAGCGTGATGACCTCCTGCGGCATGTACGACGCCGCTGGAGACTGGCTGACGACCGTGGGCATCCCCGCAAAGAGCGGCGTTGCCGGCGGAATCATCGGCGTCCTCCCCGGACAGGTCGGCGTTGCGGTCTTCTCTCCGCGCCTGGATCCGCACGGGAACAGCGCCCGCGGCGTCGAGATGATGACTCGCCTGTCCGACGATCTCGGGCTCCATCTGATGGAAGCGAGCAGGCCCGCGCGTTCGTCCCTGCGGGAGACCTTCCGGACGACGATCGAGGGTGAACCGACGACGGTCTACGTCCTTCAGGGCGATCTCGTGCTCAGCAGCATCGAATCTCTCGTACGCGACATCATCGAGCAGCCGCCCACCACCGGAGCCATCGTGTTCGACATGAGCCGGGTCGACGAGATCCTCCCCGTCGCCCGCCGGACTGCGGCGGACATGGCGGCCAAGCTGATCGACGAGGGACACCGGATCTCGATCATCGATCCGGAGAACACCCTCCCTGGTTTCGGCGACAGCCGCGGGCGCCGGGTCGAACGCATCCAGCCGGTCGACCGTTAGGGCGCCGCGATGTCGTCGGTGGTCGCGGGCATACAATGAAACAGCCCGCCGAGCTGATGCTCGACGGGCTGTTTCTCGATCTGTGCGCCTGGAGGGACTCGAACCCCCAACCTTCTGATCCGTAGTCAGATGCTCTATCCATTGAGCTACAGGCGCAGTTTCCGCTGCCGAAGCAACCTAACGACTATAACCCACCGACGGGGCTCGCGTGAAATCGGGGCGCGTCGCGCGCGCATCCCGGGCGTGGCGCGTCCGCGCTACTTGCGGCCCTTTGCCTTCGCCTTCTCGACCTTGCCGAGCGCCTTCTCCCGCGCGCGCGTCTGAGACGCCAGTGACTGCAGGTCGACCATGCGCAGCGCCTGCATGCGTGCCTCGCGCATGCGCTCGTAATCGGGGTCCTCATCGGGCCGCATGGCCTCGATGTTCAGCCGGGTGTCGATGTTCGACGAAACATCGCCCCAGGCCGCGTCGCGCGCCCGCTCGATCAGCTCGCGGAGGCGATCGGGGTGCTCGATCAGCTCGCGCAGGCGCTTGGCGACGCCCGCCGACTGCTTGGAGCGCTTGCGGAGATTGCGCACGTCCTTGTCGCGGTAGTCGTGGGTTCCGTGCGACTGCGTGTGCCGACCCCAGGCCCGCTTGCGCAGGCGCCGCAGGTCTTCGTCTGCCTTCTCGGACTCGGCCGCCAGCTGCTCGATGACCTCGCGCGCATCGGAAATGAAGCTGTCGGCGTCGAAGTTCTCGTTGCCGGCGATCGTCGAGATCAGGATGCGGTTCTTCAGCTGGAGGCGCGCGGCGGACAGGGCAATAGCTTCGCCCTCGGCGATCGCGTCAGCTGTTCGTCCCACGAATCCTCCTCACATCCCCCTCGAGAATATCCGCTCGGTCCTCGCAAGGCACCTCGGAGGCCCGACGCACGTCCGCGCGTCGGGCCTCCGATCACCGCCGTTCCGCTTCTACGCCCGCCTGCGGCGCCGGATGACGAGGGCGGCACCCAGCATCACCAGCGCGAGCCCTGCCGCGGCCGCGAGGTACGCGGGCGCACCGCCCGTGACGGCGAGGTCGTCCTCGTCGCCAGACGCGTTCGCGTCGTCGTCGGCCGCACCGTCGTCGGTCGCGCCGTCGGCATCTGCCCCGTCGGCCGTACCGTCGCCGTCCGCATCCGTTGCACCATCCGCATCCGCATCGGTCGCACCATCCGCATCCGCGTCGCTCGCACCATCCGCATCAGCGTCCGTCGCACCATCCGCATCCGCGTCGCTCGAGCCGTCCGCATCCGCACCATCCGAATCGCCGTCGTCGTCACCGCCGCCGTCATCCGGCGCGTCCTCGACGAGCACGGCGACCGTGCGGGCCGGGACCGTCACGGAGCCGGTGGCTGCGTCGTACGCGGTCTCGCGCACCACGTCGTCCGCACCCTCCTGCTGGGCGGTCGAGAGGCGGTACTCGCGGCCGGCGATCTCGTCGACCACGTTGGTGATCGGCTCGGTGCCTGCGTTGAACACCACGAGCGCTCCCTCGTGGGCGTCGTCGGCGTCGTCGCCGACGGTGTCGTCGATGCGCATCACGATCACGCCTGGCGTCTGGTCGGGCCCGCTGCCGGGGAACGTGACCTTCTCGCCGATCTCGGCCGCGCTTCCGAGCCGCAGCAGCGGCACCTCGCTGCGGATGCGCAGCAGGTCGAGCGCGCCGTCCTCGGCCGCGGACATCGCCTCGGCGTCGGGCTTCAGCGACTCGTCTGCCAGCAGCGGCGCCATGATCTTCCACTTGTCGCCGTTGTCGGCCTTCAGCGGCAGACCAGATCCGAAGGTGTTCTCCTGCCCCGACCAGTCGATGCGGTTGAACCAGTCGCCCGAGTCGTAGCTGTTGCGGTCGAGCGACTTCGAGCGGAGCAGCTCCGTTCCGGCGTGCCAGAACGGGATGCCCTGCGACAGCGTCACCGTCGCCTGCGACAGCGTGTTCATCCGCACGCGGTCGGCCATCGACGTGTCGACTGGCAGCTTCAGCACTCCGATGTCGTAAAGCGTCTCGTTGTCGTGCGCGTCGACGTAGTTGATCACCTCATCCGGTTCGTCGGCGTAGCCGGCGGGCGCACCTCGGTAGTCGAGATCCTCGCCCTTGGTCAGCTCGCCGTCGGAGGCGACGAAGGAGTAGTCGCTCAGGTTGCCGACGAGCCCCAGCTTCACGAGGTCGGTCTGATGCGCCAGGTCGGCGTACGCCTCCTCCTCCGTGCCGTTCGACGCGTCGCCGTTCGGGTCGGTCGCGAGCCCTGTGCCGAAGCCCTGCACGCGGGTCGACGATCCGTCGACGGGGCTGCCGCCGTGCACGGCGTCGCGCAGCCTGTCGTTGAAGGTCGCGATGCCGGTGCCGCCGAGCTGCCCCTGCGAGGCCTGCTCGAACAGCGCGTTGTCTGCGACCTCGCCGAAGTTCCAGCCCTCGCCGTAGAGGAAGACCTTCGTGCCGTCGATGCCGTCGTCCTTCAGCGTCAGCTCGTCGAGCGCCTCGCGCACGGCGAGCATGTTGTCGCGCGAGTGGTGGCCCATGAGGTCGAAGCGGAAGCCGTCGACGTGGTACTCGCGGGCCCACCACACGACCGAGTCGACCATCAGCTTCTCGGCGAAGGCGTGCTCGGTCGCCACGTTCTGGCAGCACGTCGAGGTCTCGACGGCTCCCTTGGCGTTGAGGCGGTGGAAGTAGCCGGGAACCACCTGGTCGAGCACGCTGCGCTCGCCCTGGCCCGACTCCGTGGTGTGGTTGTAGACCTCGTCGAGCACGACCTCGAGGCCGGTGTCGTGCAGCGATCCCACCATCGTGCGGAACTCGGCCGCGCGGGTCACCCCGTCGGGCTCCGTCGCGTACGAACCCTCCGCCGTCATGTAGTGGTACGGGTCGTAGCCCCAGTTGAAGCCGTCGTCGGCGGTGATCGCCGACACGCACGCCTGCTGCTCCTCCGAGTCTGGTGCCATCGATGCCAGGTCGCAGTCGGGCACGGCCTGCGCGTCGCGGTCCTCCTCGATCGTCGCGATGTCGAACGACGGCAGCAGGTGCACGCTGGTGATGCCGGCGTCGGCCAGCTCGCGCAGCTGCTTCACGCCGTCGCTGTCGTCCTCGGCGAACGCCAGGTACGTGCCGCGCTTGTCCTCGGGGACCGTCTCGTCCGAGATCGAGAAGTCGCGGATGTGCAGCTCGTAGATCGCACGGTCGACCGCCTTCTCGACCTTGGGCGCGGCCGCTTCGCGCCACACCTCCGGCTGGGCCGCGAGGGCGTCGAGGTCGGCCGCGACCGAGCGGCCCGAGTTGGTCGTCAGCGCCGCCGAGTACGGATCGGTGACCTGGTTGGTCTCGATCTTGCCGGTCTCGGGCGCGTAGACGCGCACCTCCCACTCGTACTCTGTGCCGCTCTCGACGCCGTCGGGCTCGGCAACGGTCCAGGTGCCCGACTCGTCATCGCGCTCGGCCTCGTGACGAGTCGGCTCGTCGCCGTCGCCCCAGGTCAGCAGCGCGACCTCGCGCGCCGTCGGCGCCCACAGGCGGAACGTCGCGGCGTCGCCGGCGAACGTCACACCCAGGGTGTCGTCATCGCCCGCTTTCGCGTAGAGGGCGTCGATCACGCCCGGAATCTGCACGCCGGTGAACGCGGCGAGTGCGCCGTCCGCGTCGTACTGCGCCACCTGCAGCTGGCCGCGCAGCAGCTCGGCCGCGGCGGCAGCATCCGTGCCCTCGACGTGCAGCGCAGTCGATCCGCCGAGCGCGGGGAATCGCTTCAGCTGCGCATCGGTGAGGCCGCCGTCGACGACGCTCAGCTCGATGGCCTCGCCGCCCGTGACCTCGCCGTCCTCGAGGGCAGCCGACGCGTCGTCGCTCGCGATGAGCTGCCAGGAGGCCGACGCCGCATCCGCGCCGAACTTCGCCGGCCACGCGATCGTGTCCGCATCGATCCACTGAGCGCGCTGCTCGCCGACCCCGGCGACGGCCGGGCCGTCTGCGGTGATCTCGAGCAGGTGCGATTCGAGCGTGTAGCGGAACGACACCGGCTCGCCGTCGTCGACCGAGAACGAGTAGTTGTCGCCGCCCGCCGTGCCGTCGACGCCGTAGTTCTCGTCCCAGCTCATGCCGTGCACGACCTTGGTCTCGTAGCTTCCTGCGGGGATGGCGTCGGTCGTGAACTCGTAGACGCCGTCACCGTCGCCGTCGTGCATGATGGCGCCGAGGCAGGCCGCGTCCCAGTCGCCCTCGCAGCCGACCGCCTTCTGGAAGCTGCCAGCCAGCGACACGATCGGGCCATCGGCGGTCGACTGCGCGATGTGGCTGCGCGGGTCGAAGTAGAAGGTGATCTCGCCGCCGTCGTGCGAGTACGAGAGGTTCGCGCCGTCGAGCTCGCCGTTCGCGCCGTAGTTCACGGCCCAGCTGCCGTCGATGGCGGCCTTGTACTCGTAGTCGCCGGCCGGCAGGTCGAACGTGCCCTCGTAGATGCCGTCGGCGCGCTTCGTGAGCTCCGCGGCGCCGCAGGCCGGATCCCAGTCGGCGACGCAGCCCATCTCGTCGTTGTGGCTGCCGGGGATCGACACGGAGCCGATCTCGGTCTCGCCTCCCGGCTCCTCGACCGCGAGATTCACCGCGTTGCCCACGGATGCGTAGGTCGAGGAGGCGTCGAGCGTGCCGTCGGCCGATGCCGCCACGGCGCGGTACTCGACGAGCGTGCCGGCCGGAAGCCCGCTGACGTCGTGGAACACCCGCGGGGTGGCGTCCTCGGCGGTGCCGAGAGCGGTCCACTCGGAGTCGCCGACCACCCGCCAGGAGAAGCTCGTCTCGGCCCATCCGCTCTCGCCGAGATCGGCTGACACGGCCGAGACGCCCTTGAGCGCCGCGCCGGCGACGGGAGCCGCCACCGACACGTCGAGCGCCGCGGTGCTGACCTCGGCGTCGGCCTTCAGCACGACGGCGCTGAGCGCGGGCACGGTCACGCTTGCGGCGCCGTCGGCGTCGCTCGTGACGTCGGCCGAGTCGCCGTAGATCGCCGAGTACGTGGCGCCGTTCGTCAGCGTCGTGAGATCGGCGGTCGCTTCGCTGGTGCCGTTGTTCACGGCCACCAGGTACTCGACCTTCTCGCCGCGATCGACGCGCGAGAAGGCATATATGCCTGCGCCGTCCTCGGCGTACAGCTCGGTCTGCGCACCGTTCTTCAGTGCCGGATGAGCCTCCCGCAGCTCGCTGAGCGCGGCGATGTGCTCGTACAGGGGCGCGTCGGTGTCGTAGCGATCGACGGACCCGGCCGTCTCACCCGTGATCAGCTTCTGGTCGGCGTACTCGTCGACCTCGGTGGCGAACAAGCTCTGGCGGGCGTCCTTGTCGCCGCCCGCGCCCGTGAAGCCCTGCTCGTCGCCGTAGTAGACGACCGGCTGGCCGCGGGTGAGGTACATCAGGTCGTGCGCGAGCTCGTCTCGCTCGAGCCCGCTGTCGGTGTTGTCGAGGAACGAGCCGACGCGACCCATGTCGTGGTTGCCGAGGAACGTCGGCAGCGCCGAGGCCGACGAGGTCGGCGTCGTGTAGTAGTCGTCGCCGTCGAACAGCTTCGTGAGGCCCTTGGCCGAGTTGCCGCCCGCGTAGCCGACGGCCGAACTCTGGAAGGTGAAGTCGAGCACCGAGTTCATGTCGGTCTTGCGCACGTACGGCGACAGCTTCGTCGGGTCGGCGTCGTAGACCTCGCCGAACATGAAGAAGTCGTCCTTGCCCTGCGCGTGGGCGTAGTCGAGCACCTCCTTCGTCCAGGTCTCCCAGAACTCGAAGTTCACGTGCTTGACCGTGTCGATGCGGAAGCCGTCGATGCCGAAGTCGACCCAGTCCTGGTAGACGTCGACGAAGCCGCTCACGACATCCGGATTCTCGGTCATCAGGTCGTCGAGGCCGTCGAAGTCGCCGTAGGTGACCGATTCGCCCGTCCACGTGCTGTTGCCGCGGTTGTGGTACAGCGTCGGATCGTTCAGCCACGACGGCGTCTTGGCCTCGTCGTCGGCGACGACGGGCGTGTACGGGAACGACGTCGCCGCGTCGAGCTCGGGGAACTCGCCCGTGCCCGCGTAGTCGGCCGGGTCGAACGCGGTGCCGGATGCGTCGACGTACGGCGAGGCCGACTGCTCGACGTAGCCGTACTCCCCCTCCTCGTAGTCGATGAGGTCGGCGGTGTGGTTCGTGATGATGTCGAAGTACACCTTGATGCCGCGGTCGTGCGCGTCGGCGATGAGCGCCTTCAGCTCGTCGTTCGTGCCGAGGTGCGGGTCGATCTGCGTGAAGTCGGTGATCCAGTAGCCGTGGTACCCGGCGCTGGCATCCTTACCCTCGCCCTGGACCGGCTGGTTCTTGAAGCTCGGGGTGAGCCAGATTGCCGAGGTGCCGAGGCCCTCGATGTAGTCGAGCTTGTCGTGCAGGCCCGCGATGTCGCCGCCGTTGTAGAAGCCCTTGTCGGTCGGGTCGAAGCCCGTCGCGAGCCGGTCGCCGTCGAGGCCGCCCTTGTCGTTGCTCGTGTCGCCGTTGGCGAACCGGTCGGTCATCACGAAGTAGAAGTTCTCGTCCGAGCCCGCCTGACGCACGGGAGCGGCGACCAGGTCGGCATCCGCCTCCGTCGTCTCCTGCTCGAGCCCCTGCACCTCGATGCCCACGCGGTGCGCCGTGTCGTCGTAGACGAAGCGCAGGGTGGTCGGGCCGGCGATCTCGAGCGGGATGTTCTCCGAGCCGCCGTCGAGCCCGTACGCCTCGTCCCACGAGCCGTCGACCGCGACCTTGTACTCGTAGCGCCCTGCCGGCACCTCGAACTCGGCGGCGTAGACGCCGGCCGTCTCGGTCTCGGCGAGCGTCGTCGCCGCGCAGTCGGGCTGCCAGTCGGCGGTGCACCCCAGCTCGTCCTGCAGATCGCCGACGACCGCGAACGTGCGGTCGGCCGCGGCGACGGATGGAACGGCGACGACCGCGCCTGCCGTGACGGCGGCGCCGGCGGCGAGCGCGGCGATGCCGGTGCGGAACCAGCGGGTGCGGAGCACAGGGGTACGGGGTGCAGATGACAGCGTCGTCACGGGTCCTCCAGGAGGCGGGCAACCATTGCCCTCGGGTATCTGCCGTCACGGTAACAACGCGCGCACCCAAATTGCAAGCGCTTGCAACGACGTGTTTCCCTCACTCCATCCGGAACTCTCGCGGAACCCGAACCGGAAACGTGCCATCACGCCGCGAGGGGCCGTTCGCGCGTCTGCGCGAACGGCCCCTCGCGTTCATCTCGACCTGCAACCGCTTCCACGGTCGGTGGGCGCTCGTTACACGAGCACCGGAACCACCTCGCGCTCGGCGAGCTCGAGCTCGTCGGCCACGTCCTCGCGCTCGGGCAGCTGCTTCGGGTGCGCGCCCGCAATGCGCTCGATCACGCGCACCACCTGGCACGAGTAGCCGAACTCGTTGTCGTACCAGACGTACAGCACCACGTTCTCATCGCCGTCGGAGAGCGTCGCGAGCCCGTCGACGATGCCGGCGCGGTTGCTGCCGACGAAATCGGTCGAGACCACCTCGGGCGACTCGATGTAGTCGATCTGCTGCCGAAGCTTCGAGGTGAGGCTGACGCGGCGGAGGAACTGGTTGATCTCGTCCTTGGTCGTCGCACGCCCGAGGGTGAGGTTCAGGATGGCGAGCGACACGTCGGGGGTGGGCACCCGGATGGCCGATCCGCTGAGCTTGCCGGCCAGCTGCGGCAGCGCCTTCGCGACGGCCTTGGCCGCGCCGGTCTCGGTGATGACCATGTTCAGCGCCGCCGCCCGGCCCCGCCTGTCCCCCTTGTGGAAGTTGTCGATGAGGTTCTGGTCGTTCGTGAACGAGTGGACGGTCTCGACGTGGCCGCGCACGACGCCGAACTCCTCGTCGAGGGCCGCGAGCACCGGAGTGATCGCGTTCGTGGTGCACGACGCGGCCGAGAGGATCGTGTCATCGGGCGTGATCTGGTCGCTGTTGATGCCGTAGACGACGTTCTTGATCGCGCCCTTGCCCGGCGCAGTCAGCAGCACGCGCGCGACGCCGCGGGCCTGCAGGTGCTGACTGAGGCCCTCCTCGTCGCGCCAGCGGCCGGTGTTGTCGACGACGATCGCGTTGTCGATGCCGTGCTCGGTGTAGTCGACGCTCGCGGGGTCGTTCGAGTAGATCACCCGGATGAGGGTGCCGTTCGCGCGGATGGTCTGGTTCTGCTCGTCGACCTCGATCGATCCGTCGAACGGTCCGTGCACCGAGTCGCGGCGGAGGAGGCTGGCGCGCTTGCGCAGATCGTTCTCGCCGCCCGAGCGCACGACGATGGCGCGAAGGCGAAGGCCCGTTCCCTGGCCGGCGTGGGCGATCAGGATGCGCGCGAGCAGGCGGCCGATGCGCCCGAAGCCGTAGAGCACGACGTCGGTCGGCTCGGGCGGCTCTGCGCCGATCACCTCGGCGAGCTCGGCGCGGAGGTAGTTCGCGAGCGCCACCGTGTCGTAGGTGCCGCCGCGCTGGTCGTAGCCCTCGATGAGGCGCGCGACGTCGATCGACGCGGCCCCCACCCCGAGCGCGGCGATCGTCTCGAGCACCGCGAGCGTCTTAGCCGGGTCGAGCACGGCGTCGCCCGCCTGACGAGCGAACCGATGCGCCTTGAGGATCTCGACGGGCGAGCAGCCGACGAGGCGGCGGCCGTGGATCGACACGATCGTGCCCGAGGTGCGGTACAGCCGCCCGATCACCGGGACCATTCGCTCGGCGAGCTCCTCGCGTGCGGTCCAAGAGAGCTGGCTGTGCTCGTGTGCGTTCATGGCGCTCCTCGTTCATCGGGGTCCGGCGTTCGCGACCCTCCGAGACGACATTACGAACGGAATGCGCGGTCTTTCGCGCAGATCCGGACGCAAGAACCACGATTCTTTAGAAAACAGCACGGACGACGCGGTCGCGCGGAGCGCGGACCCCGCGGGTGCGGAAATCGCGCCGCCATCAGGGGTCGCTCGACGCGGAGCGACTAGGCTGACAGGGCATCCGTCCGCGACAGCGGAAACCGTTTCAGGGGGTCCCTTCATGCAGTACGTGCCCACGTGGCCCATCATCGCCGCCCGCATCAGCAACGATGGGTCAGGCGTGGTGACGATGAACGACACCGAGCACACGGTGCAGACCCCCAGCGCCGAAGAGGCGCGCCGCGAGGTCGTGCGCTTCTGCGCCGAGACCGCGCAGAAGCTGCAGCGCCCCGTGCGGGTGACGGTCGAGGAGCCCGATGCCACGTGGCCCCTGATCGTGCACCCCGACGGCAAGGTCGACGCGGCCGAGCCCGAGTCCGAGCCCGAGGCGGCCCCCGCAAGCGCCGACACCGCCGAGGTCGCCGCTCCGGTCGCCGAGGCCGATGCGCCGATCTCGAGCGTGCCGGGCATCCTGCCCGACCATGCGGATGAGGCCCCGCGCGGCCCCCGCCGGACCAGCCACCTGCCGGTGATCGACCAGGCCGTCGAGACGGCGGAGACCAACCCGACCGCCGTGCAGGCGGGCGCGCCCGCCGCATCCGGCGCATCCGGCAACCAGGAGCCCACGCCCCTGCCGCTCGCGATGCCGGAGCAGGCTCCGGAGCAGGGTCTGCCCGGTGCGCGCCAGATCTCGCCCCACGGCCGCCGCTCGTTCATCGCGCAGGAGTCCACGGAAGACCCGGCGACGCAGGGCTGGCGCGGCTTCCTCGTGCGCGCCGGCATGAAGGTCGGGCCGGGCGCGAACGAGCGCACCGAGCGCGAGGACCGCGCGACCGTCGCCCAGCAGTGGACCGGCCCCCGCACGATCGCCGTCGTGAACGGCAAGGGCGGCGCCAACAAGACGCCCACCACCATCCTGACCGCGGCGATGTTCGCGCGCCACGGCGGCGCCGGCGTGCTGGCGTGGGACAACAACCAGACGCGAGGCACCCTCGGCTGGCGCACCGAGCAGGGCCCGCACGAGGCGACCCTGCACGACCTGCTTCCCGAGACCGACCGGCTGCTCGCCGGCGGGGCGCAGTCAGCCGAGCTGGCGCGCTTCGTGCACCACCAGTCGCGCGACCACTACGACGTGCTCCGCTCGCAGCCGATGGCGCTGGCGAGCCAGCAGCGCGTCTCGAGCGGCGACGTCGACCGCGTGCACGCCGTGGCCGCCAAGTACTACCGCCTCATCGTCATGGACTCGGGCAACGACGAGTCCGACCCGATGTGGCTGCGGATGATCGACCACACCGACCAGCTCGTGGTCGCCACGTCGTCGCGCGCCGAGCACGCCGAGGCCGGCGCCCTGCTGCTCGAGGCGCTCGCCGAGCGCGACGAGCACTCCGCCGCCCTCGCGCGCAACGCGGTCGCGGTCGTCAGCCAGTCGGATGAGAAGGCGACGCCCGGCGAGATCCGCCGCATCGAGCAGGGCTACGCCGACCTCGTCCGCGAGGTCGTGCGCATCCCGTTCGACACCGCGATGGGCGCCCCGCAGCTGCACGTGCGCGCGCTCAACCCGGCGACGCAGCGCGCGTGGCTCACCGCCGCCGCGGCCGTCGCCCGCGGCCTGCCGCTCACGCCGCCCGCGGCGTAAGCGCCCTGCGGGGCGGCGCCGGCTCATCCGGGTCGATCTCCCGCACCGGAACGGACTGCCCCGCCGCCCAGGTGCGGCGAATCGACCGAGAACACGCAAACCGGGTCGATCTCCCGCACCGGAACGGACTGCCCGCCCGCCCGGGTGCGGCGGATCGACCGAGCCGCTTGATCCTGCGCGCCGGAAGCGACGAGATCCGTGAACGCGGACAGCGCTGACGGCGCCGATGGCTCGCGTGTCTTCTAACCTGGGAGAACACGCATCCTAGCCAGAGGAGCAGCATGTCGAGCATCGAGATCCACCGGTCCCGCAGCGTCGCCCACGACCAATCCGTGCAGCACGGGCATGACCGCTGCGCCTGCGGCGAGGGCGACGAAGACCTGCCCGCGATCGACGCCCAGGCGATTCCGCACGCCGTGCGCCACGCCGCGATCCTCGGCGCGATCGAGTCGTTGGCCCCGGGCCGCGCGATCGTCCTGTCGGCCACGCACGATCCCGTCCCGCTGCTGACGCAGCTCTCCCGGCGCCACGGCGACGCGTACAGCACCCGCTATCTCGACGAGGGCCCCGAGCGCTGGCGCATTCTCGTGCGCGCCGCGGCCTGACCATGGCCGACCTCGCACCCGACGAGGCGCACACGGCGCACACCCTCGTCGCGGCCGATCAGCGCGAGCTGATCGGTGCCGCCGAGCCGAGCGCCGAGCGGGTGCAGCTCACGCGAGTCTTCCAGGGGCCGGGCGCCACGATCATCCGGATCGCGTTCGCGCCGGGGCAGGAGATGCGCGAGCACTCGACGAACTCGCCGATCATCGTCCAGGTGCTCAGCGGCGTCATCCGCTTCTCGGTGTCGGGAGAGACGCTCGCGATGCCCGCAGGGGCAGTCGTGCACGTCGAGGCTTCGGTGCCGCACTCGCTCGTCGCCGAGGGCGAGGCCCACGTGCTGCTGACCCTGTGCACGGCTCCCGCGCCGATCGCCTCGCCGACTCTGCGCGCGGGCGCGCGGCGCCCGTAGCGCGCTGTCGGTGGTCGGCGGTAGCGTGATCGGCATGTGCGCGTCGTACGGTCTCGATCCCCGCTTCTCCGACAAGAGCGACATCCTCGCGGGCGAGCAGGCGATGCTCGACGCGCTGCGCGAGTGGGCGCGCGACAACGCCGACGAGACGCTGCGGCCGACGGGCAAGCTCAAGCGCAACCTCAATCCGGTCGTGACGTGGGCCGACGGCGCGCGCACGCGCGAGTCGGCCTGGTGGGGCTACCTCGTCGACGGCGAGCCCGCGAAGTTCCCGTCGATCAACACGCGCTCCGAGCGGCTGCGCACGGGCCGGGGCGCCGTGCCGGCACGCGCGATCGTGCCGGCGACCCGCTGGTTCGAGATGCAGAAGCCGCAGAAGGTGTGGCACGAGTTCGGCTCCGGCGAGCTGTTCGCCATGGCGGCGGTCACGCGGCCCGGCCGCGCCGCAGACGGCACCGCGTACACCTGCTACTCGATCGTCATGCAGGACTCCCCCGAGCAGCTCGCCGGGGTGCACGACCGCTCCCCCGTGCTCATCCCCGCCGGTTTCGTCGACGAGTGGCTCTCGAGCGACGCCCCGGCCGCAGACCTCGTCGATGAGGCGCTCGCCCGCTCGCGGGCCGAGCTCGAGCGCGTCTCGGCGGCCGCGATGGCCGGGCGCCCGTAGCGTCCCGACCGCAGACGACGAAGCCCCCGGCTCGGAGATCATCCGGAATCGGGGGCTTCGCACGGACGGGCGGGTTACTCGGTCGTCTGCTCCTGCGCGGGGAAGACGTCGGCGCAGCTGCTGGCGATCGTCACGCCCGTGTCGGTCACGGTCGGCGAGAAGCGAGGATCGAGCGGCCCGACCTCGCCGGTCGGCAGCGTGCTCGTGTACGAGATGGTCTTCTCGGTGCCGGCCGGGATGAAGTACCGGTCGAGCTGCACGTTGCGCTCGTTCTCGACGCCCACACGGGTGGCCGCGTAGTCGTCGGGCGGGGTGTTCGCGCTGACGATCTCGGTGCCCGGCAGCGCGAAGTACATCGCATCGAGGATGAAGGTCTCTCGCGCGATGCCGTAGCGCGCGTTGCGCCGACCCAGCTGGTAGTCGGCGAGCTGTCCGACCGGCGCGCTGTTGGCGACGGTGAGCTCGGTCGTCATCGTGCCCGCGTCGGCGTCGCAGCTGATCGTCATATCGCTGCTGAGGAAGTACGTCAGCTTGCTGGCCGAGAAGTCGTTCACGAACAGCCCGGGCTGGCTGACCTCTTCGTTGCTCGTCGGCAGCTGGCCGTCGATGCCGAGATCGGCGACCATGGTCTCCTCGGCCTCACGGGGGAACCACGCCTTCAGGCGGTCCTCGTTCGAGGCCTTGACGAGCTGGTCGACCATCTCGAGCGGGTCCCAGTCGCCGCTGGAGATCTTGTCGAAGACCTTCTTCGCGGCGTCGCCGAAGAACTCGTCCTGCTCGGAGACGGGGAGGCGCTGGTATGCGTTGTACAGCAGCTCCTCGACGACGTTGTCGCTCGTGAGCTTCGTGCCGTCGCTGGCGGTGACGGGGCCCGTCGCCACGAGCATGTACGACAGGGCGACCGGATCGAGCGAGATCACGCCGTCGAGGTCGGTGCCGGTGGTGATGTTCCAGATCGAGTTGAAGGCCTCGCCGGTCGTGGCGAAGTTGGGCGTGCGCGTGTAGTTTCCGAAGCCCATGAAGGTGTCGGTCTCGTACAGCTGGTCCATCTCGAGCGGGGGCTCGATGACCTTCATGTCGCGGCGGAACGAGTAGGTGCTCGTCTGCTCGGCGAGGTCGGCCTTGCCGTTCTCGACGTCGACGATCGCCGTGGCGCCGGGCAGGCCGCCGCCGGCGCGGATCTCGGCGTTGTTCTGGAAGATGAGCATGTAGCGGCGGGGCTCGTCGGCGCCGGCCACATCGAGGATGTTCGGCAGGTACTTCTCGGCGATGTCGAGCGCGGGAGCCGCGACCTCGAACACGTCGATCAGCGAGCCGACCGCGTCGTCGACGACGGGCAGCAGCTTCTCGCGGTCGATGTTGCTGACCTGATCGTTCGCCGACGTGAACGCGTCGCTGATCTCGGGCAGCGAGCTCTCGGCGTCCTTCAGAGGCGCGAGGTCGATGCCGCCGTCCTCGACCGAGGTGCTGCCGAGGTCGAGCATCTCGAGCACCTTGATGCCAGGAGGCAGCGCGCCGTCGACCAGCGTGTGCGTGGCCTGCGTCGCGAGTCGGACGGCGTTGACGTTCTCGCCGACCAGCGGAATGTCGCTGGCGATGCCCCAGAGAGGGCCGCTCACCGTCGAGTTGGCGTCGGAGACCATGTCCTGGATCTTCGTCGCGCGGTTCTCGAGCGACTCGGTGTCGCCGCTCGTGGCGTCGTCGACGACGAGCGAGATCTCATCCTTCGCGGCGAGCAGCGTCGTGGCGACCGAGATGGCCTGCACCGCGAAGACGACGCCGGCGATGATCACGATGCCGAAGACACCGACGATCCCCCAGCCGAGCAGCCGCGGCCACAGACGCTTTTTGACTGTGGTGGCATGCTGCGCGACTACGCGCGAGCTGTGCGCTTCTCTTTTTGACGACACGGCGAGATTCTATCCAGGCGTTACTGTCATAAACCCGAGCAGGTGCCCGGGTATTGCTGAGTCGTCACTCCTCGACGCGCACGGTGATGATCTGACCGGTCATCTCGCCGGCGAGCACGTGCAGGCTCACGGTGGCGACGCGCTCGGGTGTGAGCAGGCTTCCCTCGGGCTCCTCGCCGAACGCGCGCGTGCGCATCGGCGTCGCCGTGCGCTGCGGGTTGATGCAGTTGATCCGGATGCCGTCGTCGGCCCATTCCTCGCCCAGCGCCTGGGTGAGGTTGACGACGGCGGCCTTGCTCGCCGAGTAGATGCCGTAGTTCGCCCGGCCGCGGGTGTGCGAGCTCGAGGTGAAGAGCATCATCTGTCCGCCGCTCTCGGCGAGATACTTGTGCGCCGCGCGCGAGACGATCACCGGGGCGATGAAGTTCACCTCGATGTCGGACTCGATGTCGTCGAGCTTGGTCTCGGCCAGCGGCGCGATGCGCAGCACACCGGCCGACATGACGACGGCGTCGATGCGTCCGCTCTTCTTGTACGCCTCTTTCAGCGCGCGCTTGACGAGCACGCGCGAACGCACGTCGGTGCCGGTGGTCGACCGGCTGAACTCGTGCACCTCTGCGCCAGCCGCCCTGGCCTGTTCGACGATGCTCTCGCCGATGCCGCTGCTGCCGCCGAAGACGACGATCGACTTGCCGCTGAAGTCGGGCACCTCATCCGACGTCGCCAGGTCGTCCGACTGCAGCTGGAACAGCTTGTCGGCGATGTGGATGTCGATCGGCTCGGTGACCTTCATGTTCTCGGCCGTGCCGTCGACCACGAAGATCGGGGTGTCGGGCAGGTAGGTGAAGATCACGCCGCAGTCGTCGGTGGCGCGGAAGTCCGGATCGCCCGCGGCGATCTCGTAGGCCTTTCGGATGACGCCCACGCGGAACGCCTGCGGCGTCTGACCGCGACGCAGGCGACTGCGGTCGGGGATGGCGGTGATGCGGTGCGCGTCGTCGACCTCGATGATCGTGTCGGCCGACGGGATGGCTGTGTCGACGGCGTCGTAGGTGTCGAGCGCATCTGCCAGGTCGCCGAGGATGCGGTCGTCGACGAAGGGACGAACGGCGTCGTGGAACAGCACCTTCGTGTTCGGCTCGTCGGCCAGGAGGTCGAGGGCTGCCAGCGTCGAGTCGTTGCGGGTCTCGCCGCCGGGGATGATGTGCGTGAGCTTCGGGAAGCGATCGGCGTCCTTCAGCGAGTCGAGCTGCTCGATCGTCGCGGCGTTCATCACGATGATGACCTCGTCGACCACCGGAGAGTCGTTGACGACCTCGAGGGTGTGCTCGACGATCGCCTTGCCGGCGATCTTGATGAGCTGCTTGGGGATTCCGAGGCCCACGCGGGCGCCAACTCCGCCGGCAAGCAGGACTACTACGGTGCGATCAGTCACGGATGATGAGTTTACCCGGGGTTCATCTGAAGTTTCCCCGATGGATTTGCGGCGTCACCCTGGGTTTCGCGTGAATGAGCTCGCCCGGTTACCAGCGAATGAACTTTTGCGGCGATTACGATTGCGTTCATCGGAAGCGGGCGCGGAAACGATCGCACGCGCCGGTTCCCGCGCGGCACGACCGCCGCCACGATGTATGGAGTCACGCTGAACACCCTGATCAAGACGCTGCTGAACCGCTCAGGAGCTTGGGCAGCACTCACGACGCTGCTGGCTTTCGTTGCGCTCGTTCTAGCGGCATGGGTGCCGAACAGCGGCATCATCATCACCGCGCTTCTGCTTCTCGCTCTGCTGGTAGTCGGCGTTCGTCATCGCAAGGGCCTGCTGCACGGCGGTCGCTCGAGCGACGCCCTGGCCGCCTACCTCGTCACCCGCTTCCTCGTGCTCGGCGCGGTGGTCGCGCAGGCCGCGACAACCGCGAACGAAGTGCCGATGATCGTGCTGGCCGCGTTCGTCCTCGGCCTCCCGATGACGGCCGAGACTCCCATCCGGCAGTTGCGCTCGAAGGCGCGCCCGTTCTCGTCGAACCTCGAGGGTGTGCACGAGCGCATCCGAGGCGCCTTCAAGTACGGCTACCTGTTCCCGCTGAACTTCGTCGCGCTCGTACTCGTCGTGCTCATCACGCCGCTGTCGCAGTGGCAGAGCGATCTCGAATGGCTCGCCTACGTCCCCGTCGTGCTCGCAGTCGTCGGCGTCGTCTATGCAGCGGCCACCCTGATCGACCTTGCACTGCGCATCAGGAGCCAACTGGCGTTCGAGGCGCTCATCGAGCCCGCGCTCGACAGACTCGCACCGGTGTTCTACCTGCACTGGCACGCGCCGGCCGGCACCGCGTACCAGATCGCGATGTGGCTGCCCTACCTCGAGAAGCTCGGTGTGCCGTTCGCCGTGATCGTCCGCACGCGCGGAAACTTCAACGATACCCGCGAGCTCACCGACCGCCCGGTCATCATGCGCGAGTCGCTCGAGTCGCTCGACCCGCTCATCCGGCCGACGCTGAAGGGCATCTTCTACGTCAACACGGCGACCCGCAACTCGCACTTCATCCGCTACTCGCACCTCACGCACATCCAGCTGAACCACGGCGACAGCGACAAGGCCCCGAGCTTCAACCCCGTGTTCCGGATGTTCGACCTCGACTTCGTGGCGGGGCAGGCGGCCATCGACCGCTTCGCCGCGCACAACGTCAAGATGCCGGATGACATGTTCCGGATCGTCGGGCGCCCTCAGGTGGAAGAGGTCGAGATCGCGACGCAGCAGATCGGGGAGATCGCCGGGAAGTCGGTGCTGTACGCGCCGACGTGGTCGGGTTTCTACGAGGACACCGATTACTCGTCGCTTCGGGTGGGCCCGCAGATGGTGCGCGAGCTGCTCGACCGCGGCTGCCGAGTGGTCTTCCGTCCGCACCCGTACTACCGACGCAACCCCGACCTCGTCGTGGCGGCGAACGAGATCGAGCGGATGCTCGCGGCCGACGGCGCGAAGACCGGCCGGGAGCACCTCTTCGGCGCGACCGCCACGACCGAGATGAGCGTCTTCGACTGCTTCAACGCGTCGGACGCCATGATCTCCGACGTGTCGAGCGTGGTCGGGGACTACCTCTTCAGCGAGAAGCCGCTGGCGATGGTCGCCGTCACCCACTCGGCGCACGACTTCCACGAGGAGTTCCCGATGTCGCGCAGCACGTATCTCCTCGACGGCACCGACGCGTCACTCGACGCCGACGAGCTCTCCGCCTGCCTCGACCAGCTCCTCGGCACCGACCCCATGCGCGAAGCGCGCCGTGCGTCGAAGACGTACTACCTCGGCGACATTCCCGCCGAGCACTACAGCCAGCGCTTCGTCGATGAGGCTCTCGCGGCGCTCGGCACCGACGTCGCCATCCACTGACCTTCCTCCCTCGCAGAAACGGCTATACAGATGACTCGCATCCTGATGCGCGCTGGCAAGGATCCGCGCCAGCGCCTTTCGCACGAGCAGAGCCTGGCGGCCTCGGGCAAGGCCGTGTTCGGTGCCAACTCGGGCAACATGCTGTTCTACAGCTCGGTCCACCGCGCCCTTTCGACGCCCGACACCGAGATCACGACCGATGCCTACGTGTTCGAACGCTCACCGCAGACCCCGAAGGCGGCGGCGGCGCGGATCAACGGCGTCTACGACCACGTCGTGCTCCCGCTGGCCAACTCGTTCCGCGGCACGTTCATCCAGCCGCTGTCGAAGCTCGAGCACGTCGTCCGCAGCCTGAAGGTGCCGGTCAGCGTCGTCGGCGTCGGCGCGCAGATGCCCTACGGCAGCTCCTTCGCCGACCTCGACCCCGACGTCGAGAAGTCGGTCAAGGGCTTCGTCTCGGCGGTTCTCGACCGCTCGCCGAGCATCGGCGTGCGCGGGCAGTACACCGCCGAGCTCCTCGAGCATCTGGGCTTCCCGAGCGACGCCGTCGACATCATCGGATGCCCCTCGCTGTTCATGTACGGACGCCCACAGCCGATGGCGAAGAAGGTCGACGAGCTCGACCTCGACGGCCGCTCGCTCGCGATGAGCTACACGCCCGAGGTCCCCGGTATGGCCGACTTCCTCGACTACAACGTCGAGCGGTTCGCCGACAGCATCGTCATCCCCCAGACCCACACGGCGCTCGGGCTGATGCTGTGGGGCGAGCGCACGGCGAAGGCAGAGCTCAGCCGCTTCCCGGTTCACCCGAACCACCCGCTGTACCTGCAGAACCGTCTGCGTCACTTCGTCGACGCCGAGACGTGGATCGACTACCTCCGCTCGTTCCAGTTCGTCACGGGCACCCGCATCCACGGAAACGTCGCCGGTGTGCTCGCCGGCACGCCCTCGATGGTGCTCGCCCATGACTCGCGCACCGCCGAGCTCGCCGATTACCACGGCATCCCGTGGAAGAGGTTCGCCGAGATCGACACGAAGACCGACCTGCGCGAGCTGTACGCCGACATCGACCTGTCGACGTTCGAAAAGCGCGCCGACGTCACCTTCGACACGTACACCGCCTTCCTCGAGCGCCACGGGCTCTCGCACGTGTACCAGCCGGGCAACGAGAACCCGGCGTACGCGGACGCGATCTCGCGCGCTCGCCTGGCCCCGCCCGTGCAGACGCTGATGGCCGACGGCGAAGACGGACGCCTGCAGATCGTCGACCGCCTTCGCTGGCTCCGCCAGGGGCACGAGGGCGATCAGCTGCGCACGAAGTACAGCGTCTCCCTGCCGATGGGCGGCGCGAAGCGCTACCCGGCGCTCAGCACCGCCCAGAGCACCCGCACGCTCGAGAAGAAGGTCAGCGAGCTCAGCGCGACGGTCGAGAGGCTCAGCGCGAAGCTCGACGTGGCCGCCGCTCCGAAGCCCCGCCTGGTGACGCGCCTGCGCCGCGCCGTCGGGAAGCGCGCGAAGTAGGAACGATGGCGACGACGCGCACGATCCTCCGCGATCACCCCGACTACCGGATCGAGCTGATCGTTCCGGATCAGATCGATCCCGACCTCGCGGGCAAGCTGCTCGTCGGGTTCGGACCGATCAATTCCGGTTTCGACGACCCGGGTTTCGGCGAGGTGCTGAGCGAGAAGATCGGCGTCGCGTACGCGGCCGTCAGACAGCGCAAGGGCACGCAGTACCAGCTGCTCTCGCGCGAGGTCATGACCGAGGTGTTCGGCGGTCTTCGCGATCGCTACGAGCTGTTCTTCTACGGCTCATCGGTCGGTGCGTACTGCGCCGCCTACTTCGCGCGACCGCTCGGGGCGAACTTCCTGGCGCTTTCGCCCCGGATTCCCACCCATCCGCTGACGTCGCTTCGCATCTCGACCAAGTTCCCGACCGCCGGTTACCACCACGTACCGGTGTACGAGGGAGATGCACCCAGCGGCACCCCGCGCCAGATCGTGGCGTACGACCCCGACAACCACGTCGATTCATTCTACGCAGACACCGATCTGGCGCTGGCGTTCCCCGAGCTCGAGGTGCACCGCCTGCCGAACGCTGGGCATTACACGGCCCGTGCGCTGATGCTCTCGCGAACCCTCAAGCCCGCGGTCATCGACTTCCTCGCCCACCGTCCGCTGCGGCTCGACGTCGACACCGACGCCGTGGTGGCGTGGCACAACGACCGGTTCTCGTCGATGCTCGCCAAGCGCAAGTTCGGCCTGGCGTCCGAGCATCTCGAGGTGCTGATGCGCCATCAGGACGCGGAGACCACGGCCCAGCACGTGCGCGCGATGAACGTCGCGACCGCGGAGGTGGCCGAGGCCGCCGAACGACGTAAGAAGACGGCGGCCTCGACTCCCGCCGCCACCGCACCGAAGAAGAGCTTCGTCGCGCGCGTGAAGCGCCGCCTCACGCGTTAGGCGCCGACACTGTCCCTGCGCCGCGTTTCCGCGCGCGCGGCGCCGCACCGGCTGCGGCGGCCGCGGGTTGGGGACCTGCGCCGTCGATCACGAACCCGTTCGCGCGGATGAGGTCGAGGTCGGCGGTCGCCGCCTGGCCCTCGGCCGTGAGGTAGTCGCCGAGGAAGATCGAGTTCGCCACGTGCAGCGCGAGGCCCTGCAGTTCGCGCAGGTGCAGCTCGCGTCCGCCGGCGAGGCGGATCTCGGTCGACGGGCAGGTGAGCCGCGCCAGGGCGACGATGCGCAGGCACTGCGCCGGCGTGAGGTCCCAACGGCCCTCCATCGGTGTGCCGTCGAACGGCACGAGGAAGTTGATCGGGATCGAGTCCGACCCGAGCGCGCGCAGGGCGAAGAGCGCCTCGACGATCTGAGCGTTCGACTCCCCCATGCCCACGATCAGCCCGCTGCACGGCGAGACGCCTGCTCCCTTGACCTTCTCGATCGTGTCGACGCGGTCTTGGTAGGTGTGCGTCGTCACGATCTCGTCGTGGAAGGACTCGGCCGTATTGACGTTGTGGTTGTAGGCGTCGACGCCGGCCTCGGCGAGGCGCTCGGCCTGCCCTTCCTTCAGCAGCCCCAAGCAGGCGCACACCTCGACGTCCGGATGCTCCGCCTTCAGCTCCGAGGCGATTCCGGAGACGCGCTCGACGTCTCGATTCATCGGCCCGCGCCCGCTCGCGACCAGGCACACACGCGCCGCGCCGCCGGCGATGCCGGCCTGCGCCTGGCGCACCGCTTCATCCGGACTCAGCCAGGTGTACTTCAGCACGGGCGCCGCCGATCCGAGCGCCTGGGAGCAGTACGCGCAGTTCTCCTGGCACAGCCCTGATTTGAGATTCACCAGGTAGTTCAGCTTCACACGATCGCCGAAGTGCCGCCGGCGCAGGCGGCTGGCTGCGGTGACCAGCTCGAGCAGCTCGGCGTCGGGAGAATCGAGGATCGCCTCTGCCGTAGCAGCATCGATGGCCGAGCCCTCGTCGATTCCGCGAACGAGCGCCGCGTAATCGATCACCGCTCGCCCCGATCGCCGGCGCCGATGACTCGCCAGGTCGACGGCAGCACCGCCGCGAGGGCGACGACCTTGAGCGCATCGCCGATGAGGAACGGCACGACGCCGAGCATGATCGCTTCACCGAGGCCGATACCGAGCGACAACGACAACCACGGAACGCCGCAGACGTAGAACGCCAGACTCCCGAGCACGCCCATCAGCAGCGTCGTGCCGACGCGGCGGTCAGCGCGGCGACGCGCGAGCCGGCCGGCGATGGCGGCGGCCAGCACGTAGCCGACGATGTATCCGAGCGTCGGGAGCATGACCCCCGACTGCCCGTCGGAGAACACGGACGCACCCAGCGCGCCGATCAGCAGATACAGCCCGGCACTGAGCGCACCGCGGGCGGCACCGAGGGATGCGCCGGTGAGCAGCACGGCGAACGTCGACAGCGCGATCGGCACCGGAGTGAACGGCAGGGGGATGATCACGAAAGCGGCGAGCGTGATGAAGGCCGTCCCACCGAGGACGAGCGCGATGTCTCTGACTGCGCTCGCGCCCCAGACATCGGCGAGGTAGCGGGGGCGGGCGACGGATGCGGTGTGCGACACGTAGATTCCTCCTGAACAGTGTTCAGCTCCTGAACAACGTTCAAGAGCGTAGCACTGGCCGGAACGCGCTTCGGGCATACCGTCGGGCAGAATGAGGACATGGAATTGTGCCCCTGCGGTCTCGCGCCGTACGACGAGTGCTGCGGACCCCTGCACGAGGGCCGGGCGCAGGCCGAGACCCCGGAGCAGCTGATGCGCTCGCGCTATTCGGCGTTCGCCAAGGGCGACCCCTTCTACCTGGCGCGCACGTGGCACCCTCGCACGCGCCCCGACGACCTCGAGCTCGACGCGCATACTCGCTGGGTCGGCCTCACGATCCGCGCATCACAGGTCAAAGGCGACACGGGCACGGTCGATTTCGTCGCCCGCTACGAGACTCCGGATGGGCGGGGCGAGCTGCGCGAGCACTCTCGCTTCGCCCGCCGCGGCGGGCGCTGGGTGTATGTGGACGGCGACGTCGGGTAGAACGCGGGAGCGGCTCGTCGCATCCAGCTCGCTGGCGAGCATCGGCGGGTTCGGCCTCGCTCGCCGCGGCGCCACGGCCCTGCGGATGGGATCGCCTCGCGCAGGACAACCACGACCAAACCCAATGCAGGGGTGAAGACCGAGCGGTGGTCCTGGAGTCAACCCTCGTCTGTGGCGTTCCAGTAGTCCGTCTTGGTAACGGTGCTCGCATCTGGCTTGTAGTACGGCTTCGTAAGCGTCAGGTTCGGGCGCTCCCATGCGATGTTCCGACGCACAACCTTTGCGGGAATCCCCACCGCGACTGCATTGTTGGGGATCTTGCCCGTCACCACCGCGCGCAGGCCGATCACCGAGCCGTCGGCGATTTCTGCACCAGCAAGGAGGACCGCCTCCTTTGAAAGCCACACGTGATTCCCCACCGTGATGGATCGCGCAGTGTTTATGCGCTGTTCTGTGCTGAGATCGAAGATCGGATGCCCGTCATGCGTGCGCAGCTCATTGTCGGTAGCGATCATGCAGTCGTCACCGACCGTGATCTGCGAGCCTTCCGCAGCGGTCATGAAGCATGCGCCGGTCATCGTCACGTACTTCCCGATGATGATCTTTGCATCCTCACCCACGCGAGCGTTGAGACGGAGATGCGATCCAGATTTCTTATCATTCGAGCCGACTCGCACAACACCGTTGTCGCAATCGAACAGCACCGTGATCCGATCAATACGTGCGGGTGTCTCAACGACCAACCGATTGTTGTTCCCGCGGAAGTCGATCCGCACGTTCTTGTCGAGCGGAGGGCCGTCGTACTCGATGACATTGCCGTTCTCGTCGGCGTAGGCCTGAAGAGTTGTGAGCTTGATCACGAGGTCTCCTGTTCGTAGTGGAATCGCAGCGGCTCATCCAACCGCTTCACGGTGTCGTATACGCCTTGACAGCAGAGCCCATCTCGGCGCACAAAAGTTTCTGCGATGCGCGTTGCGTACGGCTCGGGTGCATACACATCGCTCGCCGCTCCGCCGTCCAGCAATTCCGCGACGGCGGCAGCAACGGCATCGACTGATTCGACGACCGGCCCGAAGCCGTGTTCCACGTAGTCGTAGTAACCCGGGCTGTACGTATGTTTGCCGGAGAACACGTGGGCTCGATCGGACTGCAAGTACACGACAGGCGAACTGACGACACCAGCCTCGAAAGCGAGCGACGAGTAGTCGGTAATAAGAACACGGGTCCGAGCCAGGAGCTTCTGAATGTCGCCGTCTTCATACCTCACGACCTCGACTCCCTTGGGGAGAGCGAACTGGTCGACAGCATCCTGCATATTCGGGTGCGGGAGGAACACGACGCGACAGCCAACTCGTCGCGCCGCTGCGATGAGCTCAGAGTCGGAAAGAACCGCACTCCATTCGCGTGCGTACGGCGTACTCGAGAAGTCGTCGACGAGCTCGCGCAGCAACCCTAGCTCAGCTTTCGGCTTGAGGAGATCATCGCGCCACGTCGGCGCGACCAGCACGATATCAACGGCACCGGCTTCGATAGCGTTCTGTCGCTTCTCGAGCAGCGCATCATGACGGGGGAAGCCAGTCAGTGCGACTTCCTTCGAAGTCACTACGTATGGTGTCCTGTCACCGACGAACGATTCGTACTCCGCAGGAGTGGCCGTGATCAGCGCGTCGATCGATCGCTGGTTCAGCCAGTGCGACATGTCGTCCTTAGTCACGCCATGCTGGAGGAAGGTCGTCTTCCACGGCCGCTGTTTCCCTGGGTAGAAGCCGATCGGAATCGGGCTGATGACCTCAGGCGACAGGTGCGATGAGATCACATGAGCTGCATGCAGGAAAAGAGCGTGGTGTTCCCGCGATCCGAAGGCGACGAGATTGAATCCTTCGCGCGAGAGGCGGCCCCAGTCCGCGGACGAACGATCGAGCACGAACCAGGCGTTCACGTTCTTGTCGTGTCCCACAACGAATCGGTACATATGCTCGGCGTTGTCCTGAGCCATGTTGACTCTATCCATGAAGATCCATGCTTGCGAGAACCTTCGGACCTGCCGATCAGCGAATGCGTACGCCCACAGCCGCTCTTGTTCTGACGGCCCAGACTTGCGCTGGCCTCGCCGGCGCCGGATGCGCGGTGCCTCCCGCCCTGGGACGGGGGAAACGTCACTCTCGGCGGAGAAGTACCCCATGATGTCGCTGCGGGACAATTGGTAGTCAGGCTTTTCGAAAGCACCCTTCACCAGGTCCTGGCGCTGCCCGTTAAGTTCAACCTGCAGCCAACTCGCAGCAGGCAACCACACCAACCGCTCGAAGTAGATGTCCTGCTGCAACAAGGCAACGGACTTCGTCTTCGCGGCGATCGGTTCGACGGCGCGTCCGCCGACTCGGAACTCTTCCCTAGGCAGACTCCCTGAGAAGAAGTAGCGGACCAGAAGACTGCTCTGCTTCTGGTCGAAACGGGCAACGCGCACCTGGCCAGAGGGAAAGGTTCGCGCTTCGCCCTCTGGGTCGCGCAGCGCAAGCATCAGATTGCGCGCTTCGATCGAGAGATTGGGGAATCGAATGCCGAGGATCCATTCCTCGGGAAGACGCTTCAATGCATCGCGGATGAATCGAATGAACTCGGCGCGCACCTCGGGCGTCACTCCTGCGAGTCGAGTTTTCAATCGTGGCTCGCGCTTGAGCAGAACCGACAGCTCATACAGGAGCATCATGCCGAGCCACTCGGGGACACCGCCATCGTGCAGCTCCGCAAACAGTGGTCGGTACGCCCGTTCGATCTCGCTCACATGGTGAGGAAAGCTGCTCACCGCCACGGAGTTCACGGCCGAGTCCGATGCGGTGTCAGCAAGGAAGGGAGCACGCGCAGCGACTCCGAGTAGCGGTCGCGGCTGTCTGAGAAGCACCTCGGCGATGAGCCGCTGAGGTGCGCTCGCTGACTGGGCGATGACGTCTGCAGGCAGTCCCCGAAGCGCGGCTGCAGAGAGCACCGTGCTTGGGGCGTGCGACTGCACTACGTATGACGTCTTCGAGAGGTCGAGCACCGTGTCCGCCGCGAACTTGAAGCGCTGCACGGACAGCACGGTTTTTCCTTTGGCATTTCGCACAAGCAGCCTTGTTGCCACGACCTGAGCGCCGCGTGCCGCCGCGGTCGGCAGGAATTGGGCCAGGGCAGTGAAGAACGTGGAGGAAACTGCGTCTCGGGCAGTCGGTAGCAAGCACCAATCCGCGTCGGAGTACGCCAGCACCGTCTCAGCCAATGTTGCGGATCGGTGCTCGTCGTCCCCAACGATCTGAACAGCCTGCGGGACAGAGCTGGCCCAACGCCTCGCGAGGTCTGCGGTGCCGTTCGACGCGGTCACTACAAGAACAAGGTCGAGATCTGCGGGTGCAGCGATCTCAAGCGACTCGAGCATCGGCGGAAGCTCAGCCGACTCCCATGCACGAAGGTCGACTCCAACGACTACTCTCGCGGGCGGCATCACCACCGCATCGGGCCCGGTAGATCCGGGCGTGCTCGCTCGCCGCTTCAGACCGCGCGCGATCAGCCTGCGTGTTCTTCGAAGCATATTGTCTTCCCCCACCGTCACGCCTTTCCGCGAGACGCTTCCAGCTCAGTAATCGCGTCGAACACCCGCTGGCATGCACCGGTGTCCCACAGCGGGAACGTCTCTCGGATGCGCTCTGCGTAGAGCGGAGCTGCGCCCTCGCGAGCGCCGGCAACTACTGCGGCGAGCGCCTGGTTGATACTACGCGTGACCGGGCCGAAGCCGTCTCGCTCGAACTCGAAGTAACCCGGCGCGAGCGTGTGATCCTTGCCGTAGATTGCGCCCTCGTCGAATTGCATGTAAACGACCGCAGCGCCCGCGAACGCGGCGTCGAACGCAACGGATGAATAGTCAGTGAGGAACACCGATGCGGTGCCGATCAACTGCTGCACGTCGGCCTCGGCATAGGTCGTGACCGACACGAAACCGGGGATCGCGTTGTACGGGAAGTGCGCAGCCAGATTGGGGTGCGGCACGAAGCGCACCTCGTACCCGTCGTCGGCGAGCGCTTTCAGGCGCGGGTCGTTGAGCACCGCCAGCACCGAACTGATGAATGGCGACTCGCGGAAACCCGGCTTCGGCTTGCGGAGCTCGCCCGGCCGTTTCGGCGGCAGGAACAGACCGTTGCGCCATGTCGGAGCGATCACGATCGATCGGCGCTTCTCGACTGGGTTCGAATCGGCGATGCGGCGCAGTTTATCGAACCGCGGCAGCCCCGTCATCCGCACCTCGCGTTCAGTGAACACGTACGGCGAATCGTCTCCGGCGAGCCCGTCTCGCTCATCGGGCGTCGTCGCCACGAACAGCCGGATCTGCTGACGGTTCAGCCAGATCGAGAGGTCGTTGTGGATCACGCCGTGCTGCAGGAACGTGAACGTCCACGGAGCTTCGTTTTGCAGGTAGCGGTCGAACACCGGCCGGCTCACATCGATACCGACGTGCGACGACACGTACTGCTTCGTGTTGTGCAGCAGCATCTGGTGCTGCCACGAGCCGTACGCGACGAGGCGGAAGCCCTCGGCGCCCAGCCGTGCGAAGTCGGCCGAGTCGCGCCGAAGCACGAACCATGCGTTGACCTCTGGATGGTTCTGCTGCAGCCAGCGGTACATGTGTTCTGCGTTGTCGCGGCCGAGATCCGCGCGATCCATCAGCAGCCATGCGTCGCGGTAACGGTTGCGGATGACGCGGGTGCGCGCGGCGGTCCGCAGCGCCGCGGCTTTGCTGAGCCACGACCGGCGTGCGCGTCCGACAGCGTCACGCAGACCAGTGCGCGTCAGCCGAATCTGTCGGAACTGTCCGTCGTCCGACTCATGCGACGCTTCGATCTCGCCCCACGGCTCGCCCTGCGGATCGCGCAGATCGACCGGACGACCATCGACTGCGAGCTCGAGCTCCGCGTCGCCCGGCACCCACGCGATCTCCTGATCGAAGACTCGCACGCCGAACGCCATGACGGTGCGGCGCTTGCCGTAGCGGCGCTCGACGGGCGTTCCCGATACCGCAAACTGCTCGACCGAGCCGGCTGCCCAGCGGGAGTAGCGCACCTGCACGAGCCCCGCATCGTCGTCGCGCCGGATGACGTGGGCGATGCTCGCCACGTCCTTCCGACCGCGGAGGCCGCGCAGCGCGTCACGGCGCTCGTCGAAGGCGTCTGGCCTGTTCACCCGGTCGAAAAGACTCTCGTCGAACCCCTCGAGCAGGGCCCGCAGCTCCCCGAGGAACTGTTCACCCGCTTCACCGCCGAGAACCGTTGCCCGCTTGGTTGTGGCATTCTCGAACTCGACGAGGCGGAACACCTCGCGCATCGCGAGACGGTGACGCCACCCGTCACCCTCGCGCTCGTGACGCACTCGGCCGGCGATATCAGCGACGAGCCCCCGATAGTGCGCGGCATCTTCGCGCACGTGCTCGGTCTGCGGGTCGGCCAGGACGAACGAACGCCGCAGGTACGCGGCGCCGTGCACCACGCCGACGGCGCGCGGGCGGTGCGGCAGCAGGTCGAGCATCAGCAGCAGGTCGGCATAGCTGGTGAGCGCCGTGCCGGTGAACGGCGCATCGTGGCGACGCAGCACTACGCGCGAGATGTCACTCGGCAGCGCGGTCACGTCATCATCGACGGGGTGCACGCTGACATCGGTGCGGCCAGTCGGCTCGACGCCATGGCTGACGATCGCAGTTGGGATGACGAACGCGTCCACCTCGTGATCGTGCGCATCGATCGCGCGGCGCAGGGCTTCGACGGAGCCCTGCGCGAGCGCGTCGTTCGCGTTCGGGAATGCGACCCACTCCCCCTCCGACCGCTCGAGCCCGACGCGGCGAGCCAACGCGATATCAACTGTCTCGGCGACCACCGCGTACCCGCGCAGACCGTGCGCCGCAAGACGCTCGACGAGGTATGCGGAGCAGGGCTCGTCGCCATAGGCGACAAGCAGAAGCGCGACGTCATCGCGGATGGCCTGCGCGCTCAGCGACGCGAGGAACTGCTCGAACTCCTCGCCTGTGTCGCGCACCGGAGCGATCAGCGTCAGGTGAGGCCGTGTCGTCATCGTTTTTCTCCGCCGCTGAGTCCGGTGAGCGTATTGGCGATCGCGGCAACGTCCCCCTGCGTGACGACCGTGACGTCTTCCTGGAGCATTCCCACGCGTGACAGGCGCTGCTTCGCCTGCTCAGAGTGCACGATGACGTGGTCGGGGGCGAAGCGGCGCACGCCCGCCAGAGCGAGCCGGCCAGGCACCCCGGGCACAAGCAGCACCCGCACTCCGCGGACGCGAGCTCGTGGAGACGGCGCCAGGCTCGCACTCGCGCTGAAAATCACGGCAGCCCGCACCCGACGGACCCGGTACGAGACCGAGCCGAACCTGTCAGCTCCGCTGAGGCTGGCCCCCGTGCCGTCGTCGACCAGCCAGATAGGCGGTCGCTTTTCAAGGTGCTTCATGTGCCGGTACAGGCGAAGGCCAGTCTGGCCGGCATCCGTCGGGTCATGCCGGATCTGCCAGCCGCGACCGGGGCGGAACAGTCGACCGATCACCGAGTCCTTCGACCACAGCACGCGCCGGCTCCGCTCCCGACGCACGAAGCGGCGGACGGCACGGCGGAGCGGAGCCGGTGCATCGACCGGCACGGCGCGCACCACGACGTCGATCTCGTTCGCCGGAATCGCGAGGCGCTCGATGCCCAGCTCGCGCCGGCGGTGGCGGTCCTGCGTCTGCGAGAGCGATTCACCTGGCAGCGGCCAGACGATCCGCCGTCTCTCCCGCCCAATGGCAAGCGCGCTGATGCCCCGGGATACTCGAACATGCCGAGCGCGCAGCACCTGCTGACCGAAGTAGTCGGGGAACCACGCGACCTCGGCATCTGCGTCGTCGAGCGCCACGGGCGCGCCATCCGTCGCCCGCTCGTAGACGATCACGTCGGCGCGATCGCGCCAACCGCGCGGTCTGGTCGCGTAAGCTCCAACCCAGTTCCACAGCGGCTTTCCCGCGAGCGCGAGCGCGAGAAGGCGCGATTCGAGCGGAAGAGCCGTCGCGTCGTACGTCAGGAGGACGCGCTCATCGACGTGGCGCAGGCACGAAGCCAGAGCCTCGAGCACCTCGGCGCGCTGATCGTCGCTGAGCAGGTCGGCGTAGCCGTCTGCACTGAGCTGCGTCGGCAGGATCCACTGGAGCTCGTACACGAACATCGCCTGCAGCCAGTCGGGGGCGGCCTGTTCGAGCAGCGGATGATAGCCGTCGCGGAAGCGCAGGATGTACGAATCAGGGTCGGCGCGGTAGCGGTCGACCGCCGACGTCTGGGCCGCACGCTTGCGATAGCCGTAGCGAGCCTCGGCGGCGAGGCCCGCGCGCGGAGTGCGGCCGAGCGTCTGCAGGTAGGCCGCCACGAAGAGCGCGTCTTCCGAGGCGTGGAGGCCCTCAGCGAACCGGATGCCGTGTGCGCGCAGGGGTGCGAGGGGGAAGACGACGGAAGCGGCGTTCATGACGAACATATCCCCGGCGAGCTCGACGGTGCGCGATCCGCCGGCGAAGCGGAAGCGCAGCTGGTGCGCGTTGCGGAAGGCGAGATCGGGCTCGACGATCCTGAGCAGGTTCGCGGCGACCAGATCGACGCTGTCGTCACGGGAGAGCATGGCGCGCAGTGCGACGAAGTAGTCGTCGCCCAGCACATCATCCGGATCGAGGAAGCCGATCCAGTCGGCCGTCGCCAGGTCGAGCCCGGCGTTGCGCGCCCGACTGACGCCGCCGTTCTCAGTCCGTACGAGCTGAGCCGACACATGGCGGGATGCGTCGATCCACGCGCGCACGATCTCACCACTGCCATCGGTCGAACCGTCGTCGATGAAGATGAGCTCCTCCGGCAGCGAGCCGCGGGGCTGACGATCGAGCGAGTCGAGGAAGTCGGGCAGATACGTCGAGACGTCGTGCACCGGCACGACCATGCCGAGAGTGAGTGCGCTCACGGCCGCCGCCCCGTGATCACCGCGGCGAGAGTCGCGGCCGCTGTGCCGAACTCGGGGATCACGACGTGATTCGCCGCCGTGGCCGCGATGTCGGCGGGTGTGCACGCGCCGGAGGCGACCTGCTCGGTCAGCTCGGCGGCGGTCATCGCCATCGTCAGACCGAGGTCGTCCGGGTAAGCCATGTAGAAGTCGCGGCTCTCGACATAGAGGTCGCGGTCGGGCGCGTAGAGGTACGACGGCACACCGACGACGGCCGCCTCGAAGACGGCAGACGAGTAGTCGGTGACGAAGACGTCGGCCACCAGCAGCATCTGCTGCGTCGACAGCCCCGGCGCAACGCGCAGCGACGTGTGACTCGGCACGGGCACGAGCGGATGCAGCTTGGTGACCGTCGCGTACCCAGCCCCGGCGAGTGCCTCGGTCACCTCGAGCGCCTGCTCGTCCTGCGGGGTGTTTCCCACGCGGAACGTCGGGGCGAACAGCGCGATCTTCTCACCGACGAGCTCGGGGTAGAGCCCGTCGAAGACGGCGCGAGCCTTCGCCCGCTCCTCGGGGTCGCGCAGGCGGTCGACGCGCGGCAGCGGTGCCACCACGACCTTGTCGCGTGTGACGCCGAGCGCCTCGGCGAACGCCGCGCGACCGCGTTCAGCGCTCGTGATGACCATGTCGTAGCCCTGGTGCATGCGCATCGCCCGAGCCAACCGCGGGTCGCGCCCGCCGGCCCGGCCGAGGATGCTGAGGCCGAACTTCTTCAGCGCCCCGAGCGCGTGCCACATCTGCACGACGGTGAGACCATCGGTCCGTCGCGCAGCCGAGACGACCATCGAGTAGCCGTCGACGACTACGACCCGAGAGGTCTCGACGTGGTACATCTCCTTCACCAGGTGCAGCGCGTAGCGCACCTTGGCGATGATGCCCGGCGGCACCATCCTGGCGATCATCACGACGTCGGCGAGCGGGTCGCGCTCCCGGATGGCGTCGGCCAGCATCGTGAAGTCGCTCGACGGCTGAGAGCTCTGGCGGGTGAGCATCGTCACCTTATGGCGCCGCGGCAGCGGCGCCATCACGAAGCCCACCAAGGTCAGCGCGTACCGCGCGAGCAAGGCGGCGACGACGTCGAGCCGCAGCGGCTTCGTCATGCAGCCCGCTCCCCGACCCAGGGCATCAGCTCGGCGGCGATGCGATCGCTCGATCGACCATCGAGCGCACCGCAGAACTCTTCGACGAACGCCCCGAGGCGCGCATCATCGACATCGGTCGTCGCTATAGCCCCGGCCAGTTCATCCGCGCTCTGCACGACGGGTCCGACGGCGTAGCGCTCGAACGGACGGTAGAACGCCCGCGCCGCCGTGTAGTCGGCCAGATCGGGCACGAAGAGAACGATGGGTCGGCGCAGCAGCGCGAACTCGAAGATCGACGAGGAGTAGTCGGTGATGAGCACGTCGGCCGCCATCATCAGGTCGTTCATTTCGGCGATCGCTGACGCATCGACGATGCCTTCGGGAAGCTCGGACTTCGCGACGAACGGGTGTTCACGGATGCCGATGCGCCATCCGGGGCCGAGCGTCTCGGCGATGCCCGCCCAGTCCACCTCTGGGGCCGCCTCGGCGCTGAGCTGTCCGTTGCCGCGGAACGTGGGTGCGAACACCGCAAGCTTCTCGTCGTCGGCGATGCCGAGCCGCGCGCGCACGTCGGCGCGCGTGCGCGCGACGTGCGCGGCGTCGAAGAACACGTCGCTGCGCGGCATACCCCAGGGCTTCACGCGCGAGCGGTCGATGCCGAACGCCTCGGCGTAGTCGTCGACGACGCCCGCGCCGCTGACGACGGCGTCGGTGTAGTTGCGATGGATCTCGCTGCCCTTGGTCGGGCCGCCCGGCAGCCCGGCACGGCTGTGGCCGACCTGTTTGAACGCACCGGCCGCATGCCAGATCTGCACGAGCCGCGCCTCTTTGCGGATCGGGAATCGGTAGATCAGCGGGTAGAAGTCATCGACGACGATGACGGCGCTCGTCGCGATCAGGTACGGCAGACGAAGAGCATCCTTCAGCGGGCGCCGAGCGGACAGGCTCGGCTTGAACATGCCGCGGATCTCGGCATTCGGATCGCGGCGCACCATTGCGTCACGGAGGAAGAGCATGTTTCCGGTATACCCGACATGCGAGTCGGAGAGAAAGAGGACGCGACGGGGATGCACGCGCGTGACCAGGCGCCAGAAGGCGTAGGGCACGAGGTAAGGCAGAAACCGGATCAGTCTGAGAAACCGGCTCCCACGCAGCCACTGTCTCATCAGGTGTTCACCTATAGTTCAACTTCAGTCCGGGAGTTCCCACAAGTATATGGGGAGCCTGGGGCAGGACCCGGATCCCGGCTGCCCCGACAATTCGTGTGCGTACGCGGTGCCGGGCCGCGGCTCGCCGCCGGGGCGGAGCCGCGACCCGCCGGCGTCACGCCGCGTCGTCGGCGATGCGGACGAGCATCTTGCCCGTGTTCGCCCCGCGCATCATGTCGAGGAACGCGTCCACCGTGTTTTCGATTCCGTCGACGGTCGTCTCGTCGTACGCGATCTGACCGGCCGCGAACCATCCGCTGATCTTCTGCTGGAACTCGGGGGCGAGGTCGAGGTGCGCGGCGAGCGTGAAGCCCTCCAGGCGCAGTGCGCGGGTGATGATGTTGGCGAGGTTGCTCGGGCCGGCCGCCGGCTCGGTCGTGTTGTAGCTCGTGATCGCTCCGCACAGCGCGGCGCGGCCGCCGTCGTTGAACGCGGCGAGCGCGGCCTCGAGGTGGTCGCCGCCGACGTTGTCGAAGTACACGTCGATGCCGTCGGGCGCCGCGGCGAGGAGCTGCTCGGTCACGTCGCCGTTCTTGTAGTTGAACGCGGCGTCGTAGCCGTACTTCTCAGTCAGCAGCGCGACCTTCTCATCCGATCCGGCCGACCCGATCACCCGATCGGCGCCGAGCAGCTTCGCGATCTGACCAGCGGCCGTTCCGACGGCTCCCGCGGCACCCGAGATGAAGACGGTGTCGCCCGGCTTCATCTCGGCGATGCGCGTGAGGCCGACGTACGCGGTGAGACCCGTCATGCCCAGGATGTGCAGCGAGAGCGACAGCGGCACGCCCGGCAGCTCGGGTACGGCGCGGAACGTCGCCGCATCCGCCTGCACCGCATCCGTCCATCCGTGCTGGTGAAGCACGACCGCACCGACGGGGAGGTCGCCGGAGGCCGACTCGACGACTCGACCGATTGCGCCACCGGTAATCGTGGCACCCAGCTCGTAGGGGGCGACGTAGGAGCGGGTGTCGTTCATCCGGCCGCGCATGTACGGGTCGACCGACACGAACGCGTTCCGCACGCGCACCTGACCAGGCTCCAGCGGTCCGTAGGAGACCTTCTCGGTGCGGAAGTCGTCGTGGGTGGGCCACCCCTCCGGGCGTGCGGCGAGGCGGATCTGGGTGCTGGTGAACTCGGACATCGTGTACTGGCTTCTTTCTCTGGGGTGAACGGATGAGGTCACAGGAGGATCCCGACGACCAGCGCGATGACGCCGATCGCGGGGAGCAGGCCCTGCTTGAGCGCGGCGCCGCGCTTGTCGGGGCTCGACAGCAGGAGCACGAGTGCGGCAGCAGCCATCGAGCCCGCTCCCGCCAGCACCAGGGCCGCACCGACCGCGGACGAGCCGGCGGCGAACAGCGCAATACCGACGAAGACGACGACCGCGAGGAACAGGTTGTAGAAGCCCTGGTTGAACGCCAGCTCCTTCGTCGCTTGCGCCTCCTCCTCCGTCGTGCCGAACGTCGCGCGCGCCTTCGGCGTCGTCCACGCGACGGACTCCAAGTAGAAGATGTAGACGTGGATCAGCGCCGCGATTCCGGCGAGCGCAAGACCGAAGATGATCATGGTGGTGATTCCCCCTGGCGTGGTCGATTCTGTAACGGTCGTTTCAGTATATACTAGACAGACCGTTTCAGAAAGAGGCCCCCATGGCGCGCACCCCCAGCTTCGATCGCGACACCGTCGTGCGCGCCGCGCGGACCGCGTTCTGGTCGACCGGATATGACAGCGCTTCGATCCCCGAGCTCGAGGCCGCCACCGGCCTCAGCCGTTCGAGCATCTACAACGCGTTCGGCTCGAAGCGCGGGCTGTTCGACGCCGCCGTGCAGAACTACCTCGACGAGGTCGTCCGTCCCCGGTTGCAGCCGCTCATCGTCGACCCGGTCGCGCCCGACGCGCTCACCGAGTACCTCGGCGGGCTGAGCGCGGGGTTCGCGCGCGTCGAGTCGATGGCGGGAGCCAACGGCTGCCTCCTCATCAACACCGCCGCGTCAGACATCGTCCACGACTCCGACGTCGCCCGCATCATCGCCGACTACCGCGCGGAGCTGCGAGCGGCTTTCCGCCGGGGTGTGGCGGCGCGGCTGCCGGAGTCGGCCCCCGCCGAGCACGACGCGATCGCCGACACGGTCACCGGGCTCGTCGTCGCGGCGTTCGCGCTGGTGAGGGCAGACCGCGACAACGCGCTGTCCCTGCTCGACACCGCGCGGGCGGCCGTTGCGGCGCGCGGCTGAGGCGGGCGCGTCGGATCGGCGAGGAGGCCTCGTCAGCCGTCGACGCGAGCGCCGTGATGCACGGCGAGCTGCTCGGCTATGCCGATCGCCTGGCTGGCGCTGAGAACGGTGCCGGTGAGCGAGTCGATTCCGGACAGCACCGCGAACTGCACTCCGCGCAGGTCGACGTCTCGCGACGTAGAACGAGTGATGTCGAGGTTCGCCGCGCTGCAGTCCTCGAACGCGACTCTGGTCATATTCGCACCAGCGAGGTCGAGCTCCTCGAACGTGCACGAGCGGAAGATCACATCTCGCAGGGTCGCACCGCGCAGGTTCACCCAGCCCAGTTTCGAGCCCGAGATGATCACGTCCGTCAGTTCGGCCTCGTAGAGTTCGCCGGATCCGACCCGGGACGCGTCGATCCGGATGTCCTTCCAGCTGCTGCGCGGTGCGATCAGCACCGGGGCGTTGAGGTTCTCGATCGCGCTCTCCATGAGGCACGCCCCGCGAAGGTCGGTTTCAGAGGCGTTCCATCCGGAGATCTCGCACTCGGTGATCGACAGGCCGGCGCGATCGATGCCGGCGGTGTCAGCATCGCGAAGACGAACGCCCTCGACGTGATCTCGTTCCCGCAGGATCTGCGGCGGGGCGTCCTCCAGATCGGGGAGGCGGAGCTCGTCGATCAAGGGCGCTTTCACTGAGGGGCGACGGGCCATGCGTCCTCTTCCGTCATCGCTGGAGGCAAGCGGTTGTTCCGGTTCGTCGGCGACTCTGCGATCCGACCCGCCCCGAAAACGAAAAAGCCTCGGGCCCCACAAAAAATCCTGAGCCGCGACCAGCTCGAAGGCTCTGTCGCGACTCAGGAAAATTGGCGGAGACGGGGGGATTTGAACCCCCGGTTCCCTTTAACAAGAACCCTTCATTAGCAGTGAAGTCCGTTCGGCCGCTCCGGCACGTCTCCTCGCGCACGAGGCGCTGTCACCATCGTAACCGCTCCGGCGGTCCGCCGCGAAATCGCCGGTGGCCGCGCGCGGCGGGCTCGCGGACGTCCGCACCACGCCATCCGGAGCCGATGTCGCACGCCCTCGGTACGCTGTCGTCATGGACCCGCACGGCACCGATGCCCCTGCCCCGATGGCGGGCGTCGACGCCGCCGGCGTCGCCCGACGCGTAGCCGAGGCGGTCGGGCGCACCGTGAGCGGCAACCAGGCCGCGATCGAGGCCTCGATCACCACCCTGCTGGCCGGCGGGCACCTGCTGCTCGAAGACGTCCCCGGCGTCGGCAAGACCACTCTCGCCAAGGCGCTCGCCGGCGCGATGTCAGCCGATGTGAAGCGCGTGCAGTTCACGTCAGACATGCTGCCGACCGACGTCACCGGCCTGTCGATCTACGACCGCGATGCGCACGAGTTCGCCTTCCACCCCGGTCCCGTGTTCACGCACATGCTGATCGGCGACGAGATCAACCGCGCCACGCCAAAGACCCAGTCGGCGCTGCTCGAGGCGATGGGCGAGCACTCGGTCACGGTCGACGGACGAACGCACACGCTTCCCGAGCTCTTCACGGTCGTGGCCACGCAGAATCCGCACGACATGGAGGGAACGTTTCCCCTCCCCGAGGCGCAGCGCGACCGGTTCATGACGCGCATCTCGCTCGGGTATCCCGACGCGCAGAGCGAGGCGGCGATGATCACGCGGCCGGATGACCGTGCGGCGCACACCGCCGTCGCCTCCGTCGACGAGATGATCGCTGCGCGGCGGCAGGTGGCCCAGACCCGCCTCGCCCCCGAGGTCGCCGAGTACCTCGTCGCGCTCGTCACCGCGACGAGGGCGCACGACGGGCTGACGCTCGGCGCGAGCCCGCGCGCCGGCCTTCACCTGGCCGCGATGGCGAAGGCGCGCGCGGCGACGCAGGGGCGCGACTACGTCTCCCCCGACGACATCGCGCGGCTCGCCGACACCGTGCTCACGCATCGCCTCGTGCCCCGCGGGCACCACGCCACCGCCACCGCGGCCCACCGCGCCGGCGCGGCGATCGTCGCCGACATCGTGGCGCGCACGCCCGCGCCATGAGGCCTCCGCTGGCACCGACGGCTCGCGGATGGGGACTGCTCGCCGTCGCCGCCGTGCTGGCGATCGCCCGACCCGTCGTCGGGCTGCGCGACCTGTGGTTCCCATCGCTGGTGCTCGTCTCGCTCGTGGTCGTCTCGATCGTGCTCGCGGCGATCATCGGCGCGACGTCCCGCGTCGCGGTCGCGCTCGTCGGCAACGACCCCACGCCGACGATCGGCGACGAGCTCACGCTGTCGGCTTCCGTGACGCATCGCGGCGTCGGCCGCCGCGTCGTCGAGCTCCTCTGGCTGATCGACGGCGAGCGAGCGCGCGACCGAGCGGTCTCGGCGCCCAGGCGCGCCGCATCAGCGGGCAGCGGCTTCGCGGACGCCGCCGACGAGTTCCCCATCGACGAGTGGAACAGCGCTTCCTCCGGCGACCGTCTGGCCGAAGGCGCGGCCGTCGAACGCCTCGTCCCCGCCAGGCGCCGCGGGCCGCTGCGCGTGCGCGTCACGGCGGTGCGCGTGTTCGATCCGCTCGGGCTCGCCTCGTGGCGCACGCGCGTCGATGCGGCGACCGACGTGCTGGTGCTCCCCCGCCCGCTCGCCGGCCTCGACGCCCGCGCCTGGGCCGAGCGCTCGCTGCGCATGCCCTCCGAGCCGGCGGGCGTCGGGCGGCCCGGCGCATCCGGACCGCCCGAGGGGTCGCTTCGCGAGTACCGGCCGGGCGACGCGATGCGCCAGGTGCACTGGAAGCAGAGCGCCCGCCAGGGCGATCTGCTCGTGAACCTCTCGGCCGCCGATGCCACGGCGCAGCACGACGTGCGGCTCGATGCGTCGAGCCAGGCCTACCCCACGTCGGCGTCGTTCGAGCGGGCCGTCTCGGCCGCGGTGACGATCGGCCACCTCGCGCTGCAGCGCGGGCGGCACGTGCGCCTCACGATCGGCGCGGACCGGCCGCACGTCGTGACGGCGCTGCCCGCGCTGCTCGGCGCCCTCGCGCTCGCCGAGACCGGCGACGACTCGCACCGCGGTGCCGATGACGACGCAGCGCGGGTCGACGGCGGCACCGTCATCACGGGGCGGGTCACGCCGGCGCTCGTCGCGCGGCTCGAGCACGAGCGTCCGGGCACCCTCGTCGTCACCGCGAGCGCCGACGCCGGGCTCGCTCCCCCTGCCTGGCGGGTCGTGCACGCGGGAGCGGCAGGGTGAGCCGCGCTCGCAAGCGGCGCCCGCCCATCCGGAGCCTGCCGATCGCGCTCGTGCTCTGCCTGCTGTGGGGCACGGCGGTGCTCTCGCAGGGCGCCGTGCTGCAGCAGGGCATGTGGGTGTTCGCCGCCGGCACGGTCGGCGGCGCCGTGCTGGTCGTGGCCGGCGTGGTCGCCGCCTTCGCACCGCGCCGCCGCGGCGTCGCCGTGCTCTCGGGGCTTGCGGCCGGGGTGCTCGGGGGCGTCGCACTGCTCGTCCTCACCGGCCGCGGCGAGCAGTGGCTCGCCGATCCCGCCAGCGCCCTCGAGCAGATCCGGATCGAGGTGTTCGGCAGCATCGCGCCCGTCGCCGTCGACGGCTTCCTTGCCGATGCCGTCGTCGCGGTGATCGGCGCCTGCACCTTCCTCTCGCTCGTCATCGCCCTGCTCGCGCGCGTTCCCGTCGTCGCCGGGCTGCTGCCAACGGCGGCACTCCTGCTGCCCGCGGCCGTCACCGGATCGTCCGTCGGGCTCGGCCCGTTCGTCGTCGCCGGGCTGCTGCTCGCCCTGTTGGCGTGGCTCGGTTCCCCGCGGCTCGGATGGGGTGGGCCGATCGCCGCGGTGGCCGCCGTCGCCGTTGCGGCCGCCGCGTTCCTCGCCCTGCCGCAGTCGCGCGACCGCGTCTGGAACAGCGAGCTCGTGATGAGTCCCATCTCGTCGACCGTGCCCGACGTGACCGTGTCGCTCGCCGAGGACCTCCTCCAGCACAACCAGGTCGCCGCGTTCTCGTTCCGCAGCTCGATCGACGGACCGGTCCGCTTCACCCTCGCGACGCTCGGCGACTTCGAGGGCGGCGTCTGGCAGCCGCAGACCGAGCCGCTCGACCCTCGGCGCACCGTCGCCCAGGGCGTCTCGGCCACGGGGGTCGCACCCGAGCCGGCGGCAGCCGACGCCGAGGTTCCCGACGGCACCGTCGAGGTCGGCATGCAGGGGCTCGTGAGCGAATGGCTCCCCCTGCCGCAGGCGACCACGCAGGAGATCGTGCGCTCCGACTCCGACTTCGATTCGAGCGACTGGGCCTGGTCGGCCGAGGCCGCCACCGCGCACGCCGACGATGCGGTGACGCGCCCCGAGATGTCGTACGAGACGCGTTTCCGGCCGCTGACCGCCGAGTACCCCGCATCGCTCGGCGCGTTCATCAACTCCGCCGAGACGTACGACGATCCGGGCGACGCGCCCGCAGACCTGCGGCCCTACCTCGAGCTCCCGGGCGAGATGCCCGACGCGATCGCCCAGGCCGCGAGCACCGCGACCGCCGGGTCGAGCACGTCGCGCTTCGGCACCGCCTTCGCGCTGCAGTCATGGCTGCGCAGCGCCGACTTCGTCTACAGCGAGCAGGCGCCGTACGAACCGGGCACCGACCCCGACGACCCCTACGCCGTGATGGAGTCGTTCCTCGCCGAGCGCGAGGGGTTCTGCGTCCACTACGCCTCGACCTTCGCGGTCATGGCACGCAGCCTCGGCGTGCCCACCCGCCTCAACGTCGGCTACGCCGCGACCGCGATCACCGACAGCACGGTCACCGTGCGCGGAGACGACCTGCACGTGTGGCCGGAGGTCTACTTCGAGGACGCCGGATGGGTGGCGTTCGAGCCGACGCCCGGCGTCGGCACCGACCGCACCGAAGAGGCCGAGAACCCGACGGAGCCGACAGCGGCGCCGACGACGGCGAGCTCCTCCCCGAGCGCGAGCTCCGATGAGCCCGAGCCGACCGAGTCGTCATCCGCGCCGACCGATGCCGCGGGCGACGGTGCTGGCCCGGATGAGGGGTTCCCGGCCGCCGCCTGGCTCGCGGGTGCCGGATGGGTACTGCTCGCGGCCGCCGTGCTGCTCGTTCCGGCGCTCGTGCGCCGCGTGCGGCGGCGCCGGCGCATCGCCGCGTCCGAGCTGACGGGCGGCCCACGATCCGGCGGCCGCCCCGCGACATCCGCCTGGCGGGAGGTGCGTGACACGGCCCTCGACCTCGGCCTGCTGGCGAGCGGTGCCCCGCCGCGGGCGCGCACAGACGACGCGCTGCTCGAGGCGCTCGCCGACCGCGGCGTGCTCGCGGGTGCGGGTCTCGACGCCGCCCGAGCGATCCTCGCGGCCGCGAACGCCGAGCGCTTCGGGTCGGGCGCATCCGCCGCTCAGCTCGCCGACATCGCCGAGCGCCGCGCCCTGCGCGAGGCGATCGGCGCCCTGAACGAGTCGGCGCCCGGCAGGGCGCGCCTCGTCGCGGCCCTGGCGCCCCGCTCGCTGATCGGCGGGCGCTGAGCTCAGCCCACGAGGGCGAGAGCGACGGTGCCCTCCGCGATGTCGGCAGACTCGACCCGCACGCGCACGACGGTGCCCGGCTGAGCCTCAGCCGCCACCACGGCCGTCACGAATGGGTCGGTCAGCTGCACGCGCACACCGCCCTTGGTCTCGGCCACGACCGTCGCCTCGAACTCCTCGCTCGTGCGGCCGACGAGCGCGGCCGCCTCGATGCGGTCGACGGCCCCGTTCTCGACGCGGCTCGCGAGCGCGCCCGTCGTCTGCATGATGCCGGGCAGCTCGCCGAGCGACTCGCGCGCCCACGCGGGCACCTCGCGGCCGTTGGCCGCCGCCTCGCAGATCGCCAGCGACCAGCGGTCGACCAGTCGCCGAAGCGGCGCGGTCGTGTGCGCGTAGGGCGCCCCGATCGCCGCCTGCTCGGTCTGCGCGGGCGGCGCCCCGTCGAACGGCTCGTACGCCGCACCGCGGAACAGCACGGTCGCGGCGACCATGATCGCCGCCGTGCCCGGGGCGGCCGGATCGAGCGAGCGGAGGTACTCGCCGTAGTTCTGCTCCTCCGGCCACGGCACGCCCAGCGCGCGCGTCTTCATCCGGAATTCGGCGAGCGCGTCGGCGTCGGCCGGAGGCAGGGTGCGGAGGATGCCGACGCCGGCCGCCAGCATGATGTCGGCGGCGGCCATGCCGGTCATGAGGGAGATCTGCGCGTTCCAGTCCTCGACGGGAAGCCCCGCCCGCCGCTGCAGCTCGTAGCCGCCGTCGACCTCGACGATCTCCTCCTCCGGCAGGTTCAGGCTCGCTCCGCCGCGCGCGGCCTCGCGCGCGATGCGCAGCGGTCCGATCGTCGCCAGCAGCGCCACCTCATCCGGGGCCGTGCCCGCGTCGATCTCCTTCTGCGCCTCGTCATACGACCACTGCCGCCGCGAACGCACCCACGCGCGGGTGAGCCGCACGTCCCCGCGCACGCCCTCGGCATCGAGCGCGATGCGCCACACGTACGCGCGGCGGCGCTCATCGGGAAGCAGCGACGCCGCCCCGTGCGACAGAGACTCCGGATGAAGCGGCACCGCCCCGTCCGGCGCATAGATCGTCTGCCCGCGGCGGCGCACCTCGGCGTCGAGCGCGCCGCCCGGCGCGACGAACGCCGCCAGATCGGCGATCGCGTAGTGCACGACGAAGCCGTCGCCCTCGCGCGCGAGGTGCAGCGCCTGGTCGAGATCGCGAGACGTCGGCGGATCGATCGTGTGGAAGTCGAGGCCGGTGAGGTCCTCTCGGGCGTCGTCCGAGCCGTCGACGGCCGGCCCCTGCGCGACGCGCTCCGCCTCGGCGAGCGCCTCGGCCGGGTACTCGCCCGGCAGCTCGAGCCGGGTGCGCAGCGCCGCGAGCGAGGCGGCGAGCTCGTCGGTGACGGAAGACGGATGGACGTGACTGCGACGTGCCGGCATGCGGCCAGCATACGGCCGGGGCGTGTGACGCCCCGTGACGATCGCGCGCGCCGGATGAGCGGGGAGGGCCGGGCGCGCGGGTGTCACGGAACGTCATCGACGGCCCCCGCTCCCCTGCGCGGGCATACGCTGACGCCATGTCCGATGCACAGCCGAAGGTCTACGTCATCCACGAGAACGCGGAGTGGTGGCCGCCGCTCGCCGCCGCGTTCGAGGCGCAGGGCGTGCCGGCCGAGCAGTGGCTGCTCACCGACGGATCGATCGACCTGTCGGCCGAGCCGCCGCACGGCGTCTTCTGGTCGCGGCTGTCGGCGTCGGCGCACACGCGGGACCACGCCGAGTCGAAGGAGTACGGCAGGGCCGTGCTCCGCTGGCTCGAGTCGTGGGGGCGGACGGTCGTCAACGGCAGCAACGTGCTCGAGTTCGAGGTGAGCAAGGTCGCCCAACACGCGGCCCTGCGCGCCGCGGGCGTCGAGGTTCCGACGACGGTCGCGGTGCTCGGCACTTCGGACCTGAAGTCGCGAGCCCGCCAGTTCGATGCGCCGTTCATCAGCAAGCACAACCAGGGCGGCAAAGGCCTCGGCGTGCGGCGGTGGGACTCGCACGACGACTTCGACGCGTGGGTCGACGGTCCCGACTTCGAGCCGTCGCCCGACGGCATCACGCTGATCCAGGAGTACCTCTGGGCGCGCGAGCCCTTCATCACGCGCGCCGAGTACGTCGGCGACGAGTTCGTCTACGCCGTGCGCGTCGACACGAGCGGCGGCAGCTTCGAGCTGTGCCCCGCCGAGGCCTGCGCGGTCGACGGCGAGGACGGCACGCCCGCTCCCCCGCTGTTCCAGCTGCGCGACGAGATCACCGCCGCCCATCCGCTGGTGGCCCAGCACAAGGCGTTCCTCGCGGCCAGCGGCATCCGGATCGCCGGCATCGAATTCGCCGAGACCTTCGACGGGCGCCTGGTGACGTACGACGTCAACACGAACACGAACTACAACCCCGACGTCGAGGCGATCGCGCCGCAGTCGGGCCCGGGTGAGATCGCCCGATTCCTCGGGACCCTGCTCCCCGCACGAGAGGCGGTTGCCGCATGACGAACCTCAGCCCCGCGCTCGCGGCCGACACGGCGACCCGCTTCCCGTCGGCTTCGCTCGGTGCAGACGACTTCAAGGCGCTGTTCCGCGGTCACCCGAGCGGCGTCTCTGTGATCACGGCAGACGGGGCGGACGGCCCCGTCGCGCTCACGGCGTCGTCCGTCGCATCGATCAGCGTCGACCCGCCGCTTCTCGTCTTCTCGGTGTCGGCGCTGTCGTCGGCGACGCCGGCGATCCTCGCTGCCGACAGCATCGTCGTCCACCTGCTCGACGCGCACGACATCGAGGTCGCGAAGCTCGCGTCGACCAGCGGCGTCGACCGCTTCGCCGACCGCGACCGCTGGACCCGCCTGGCCACAGGCGAACCGATCTACCACGGCGTCCGCGCCTGGACCCGTGCGGCGATCATCAACCGCTTCGAAGCCGGCAGCTCGACCGTCATCGTCTCGCAGGCGCTGCAGGGCGCGGTCACCCGCGAACCCGACAGCGAGGCAGGGCCGCTGGTGTACCACAACCGCACGTGGCACCGCCTCGGCGAGCACTCGACGATCGACGACTGACCGGGAGCCCGACATGACGACCATCGCCGTTCTCGTCGGCAACCCGCAGCCGTCGTCGCGCACCTCGCTCATCGCCGAGGAGATCGCGTCGCAGATCGCCGAGCTCTCGGGCGCCGAGGTGCTGCCGACCATCGAGCTCGCCGCGTACGCCGACCGCATCTTCGTGTTCCCCGAGCCCGAGGTCGACGCGCTCGTCGCCGAGGTGGCCGCGGCGGACCTGGTCGTGGTCGCCAGCCCGACCTACAAGGCCGCCTACACAGGGCTGCTGAAGGCGTTCCTCGACCGCTACGGCTCGGGCGGGCTCGACGGCGTCGTCGCCGTTCCCGTCCTCACGATCGGGTCGCCGGCCCACGCGCTCGCGGTCGAGCACACGCTGCGCCCGCTGCTGGTCGAGCTCGGCGCGAGCGTGCCGACGCGCGGCGTGGCCTTCGCCGCATCCGACACCGACGACCGCGTGCGCATCGTCGGCGACTGGATCACCGCGCAGTGGCCCGCGCTCGGCCGGGCTCTCGGGGCCGAATAGGCCCTCGGACGGCGGAGGGTGCGGGATTCGAACCCGCGAGACGTTTCCGCCTACCGGTTTTCAAGACCGGCTCTTTCGGCCGCTCAGACAACCCTCCAGGCGGTCGCCCGCCGGCTACCGAGTCTAGACCACGCCCAGCGTCTCGAACGCCGCGGCGACCCCGCCGTCCTCGACGTCGTCGGTGATGTCGGTGGCGGCGTGCGAGACCTCTTCGGGCGCTTGACCCATGGCGAAAGCGCGGCCGTCGAGGCCCGCGGCCCAGCCGAACATTCCGAGGTCGTTGCGGCCGTCTCCGATCACCACGACGTCGCTGCCGTCGACGCCGAGCAGCGCCCGCACCTGCTCGAGCGCCGTCGACTTGTCGACCCCGTCTGGTGCGATGTCGAGCCATGCCGTCCAGCCGACCGAGTACGAGACCTGCGTCAGCCCCATCCGCTCGACGAGGCTGAGGAACTCGCCGTCGGTGTGCTCGGGCGAGACCACGACGACGCGCGAGACCGGGTCGCCCTTCAGCCCGTCGAACGTCACCATCTCGGAGTTCGCGTCGTCGAGCAGCCAGTCGCCCACGCTGTGCGTGTAGCGGCGGCGGCCGTCTTCGAGCTCGACCATGTAGTTCGCCGCAGGCAGGTGCTCGAGCAGCAGGTCGAGCACGGGAGCCGGATCGAACGTCTCGGTCGTGTGGCGGGCGTAGCCGCCGGGCGCCGCGGCGTCGCGGCTCATGATCGCCGCGCCGTTCGAGCACACGACGTACTCGGGCCGGATGCCCAGGCGATCGAGGATGCGGTGGGTCGCCTCCCAGCTGCGACCGGTCGCGAGCGTCACGATGTGCCCGCCGGCCTCCGCCGCGAGTGCGGCCTCCACGGCGCCGGGGCTGAAGGACTCGTCCTCGAGGAGGATGGTGCCGTCGATGTCGAGCGCGATCAGCCGACGGGTCATGCGATCGGCTCCATCACCTCGAGGCCGCCCAGGTAGGGGCGCAGCGGCTCGGGAACGACGACGGAGCCGTCGGGGCGCTGTCCGTTCTCGAGGATGGCGACGATCCACCTCGTCGTCGCCAGGGTGCCGTTGAGGGTCGCGACGTGCTGCGTGCGGCCGCCCTCCTCCGGACGGTGGCGCACGTCGAGGCGGCGCGCCTGGAACGTGGTGCAGTTCGACGTCGAGGTGAGCTCGCGGAACGCGCCCTGCGTCGGGACCCACGCCTCGGTGTCGTACTTGCGCGCGGCCGACGAGCCGAGGTCGCCCGCGGCGACGTCGATCACGCGGTAGGCGAGGCCGAGCGACGTGAGCATCTGCTCCTCGAGGGCCAGCAGGCGCTCGTGCTCGGCCTGCGCGGTCTCGGGGTCGGCGTAGACGAACATCTCGAGCTTGTTGAACTGGTGGACCCGGATGATGCCGCGGGTGTCCTTGCCGTGCGAACCGGCCTCTCGGCGGTAGCAGGTCGACCATCCGGCGTACTTCAGCGGACCGTTCGACAGGTCGACGATCTCGTCCTTGTGGTACCCGGCGAGCGCGACTTCGCTGGTGCCGACGAGGTACATGTCGTCTTCCTCGAGGTGGTAGATCTCGTCGGAGTGCTCGCCGAGGAAGCCGGTTCCGGCCATGATCTCGGGCCGCACGAGGGTCGGCGTGATCATCGGCGTGAAGCCGTTCTCGAGCGCCGTGTTCAGCGCGTAGTTCATCAGCGCGATCTCGAGGCGGGCGCCGATGCCCTTGAGGAAGTAGAAGCGCGCGCCCGAGACCTTCGCACCCCGCTCCATGTCGATGGCGCCGAGCAGCTCGCCCAGCTCGAGGTGGTCGCGGGGCCCGTTGGGGAAATCGGTCTCGTCGAACTCGCGAGGGGTTCCGACCTCGCGGAGCGTGATGAAGTTCTCCTCGCCGCCGGCCGGGACGCCGTCGACGACGATGTTCTCGATCTTCGTCATCGCCGCGGCGAACGCGGCGTCTGCATCGTTCGCCGCCTGCTGCGCGTCCTTCACCTTGGCCGCGAGCTCCTTGGCCTGCGCGACGAGCGCGGCCTTCTCGTCCTTCGGGGCCTTGGCGACCGTCTTGCCGAACGCGTTCTGCTCGGCGCGCAGCTCCTCGAACGCGGTCAGCGCGGTGCGCCGCGCCTGCTCGGCCGCGACCGCGTCGCTGACCGTGTCGGACGAGTGGCCCCTCGCCTCCTGCGAGCGCGTCACGAGTTCGGGCTGGTCGCGAAGAAGTGCCGGATCAATCACGTTACTGAGTCTAAGCGTTCCGGGCGCGTCGCCGCCGCCCGTCCGCTCCCAGCTAGTGCGATGAGAAGACGGCGTCGAAGGCGGCATCCGGTGCGTCGAACGCGAGGCGGCGCACGAAGCCGACGGCCTCGGCCGCTCCGGCCATCCGGTCCATGCCTGCGTCCTCCCACTCCACCGACAGCGGCCCGTCGTAGCCGATCGCGTTCAGCACCCGGAATGCGTCCTCCCACGGCACATCGCCGTGCCCCGTCGAGATGAAGTCCCAGCCGCGGCGGGGGTCGGCCCATTCGAGGTGCGACGACAGCCGGCCGTTGCGGCCGTTGAGGCGGCGCTTGGTGTCCTTGCAGTGCACGTGGAAGATGCGGTCGGCGAAGTCCCACAGGAACCCGACGGGGTCGACATCCTGCCAGACCATGTGGCTCGGGTCCCAGTTGAGCCCGAACGACTCGCGGTGACCGATCGCCTCGAGCGTGCGCTTCGCCGTCCAGTAGTCGTAGGCGATCTCCGACGGGTGCACCTCGAGAGCGAAGCGGACGCCGACCTCCTCGAACACGTCGAGGATCGGGTTCCACCTGTCGGCGAAGTCCTGATAGCCGGCCTCGATCATGTCGGCGGGCACGGGCGGGAACATCGCGACGGTCTTCCAGATCGACGACCCGCTGAACCCGACCACGGTGCCGACGCCGAGCTTCGCCGCCATCCTTGCCGTGTCCTTCATGGCCTCGGCAGCGCGCTGCCGCACGCCCTCGGGATCGCCGTCTCCCCACACCGCCGGCGGCAGGATCTCCTCGTGGCGCCGGTCGATCGGGTCGTCGCACACGGCCTGCCCGGTGAGGTGGTTCGAGATCGCGACGATCTTCAGGCCGTGGCTCGCCATCAGGTCGAGCCTGCCCTGCACGTACTCGGCGTCGTCCCACCTCGACACGTCGAGGTGGTCGCCCCAGCAGCACAGCTCGAGACCGTCGTAGCCCCATCCGGCGGCCAGACGAGCCACCTCGTCGAGCGGCAGGTCGGCCCACTGGCCGGTGAAAAGCGAGATCGGTCGGGTCATGACAGGTCCTTTCGAAAGATTCCGGATGGGGCTGCGCCGCTCACGCGACGTCGAGCCAGGTCTCGGCGTCGGCGCTGCGCTCGACGGCGTCGAGCACGCGCTGGACGGCGAGGCCGTCGGCGAACGAGGGCGAGGGGTTCTCGCCGGACGCGATCGCGCCGACGAGGTCGACGACCTGGTGGGTGAAGCCGTGCTCGTAGCCGAGGCCGTGACCGGCCGGCCACCACGCGGCGACGTACGGATGGTCGGGCTCGGTGACCACGATGCGGCGGAACCCGCCCTCGCGCGCCGGGTCGTCGCCGTCGAAGAAGTGCAGCACGTTCATGTCTTCGAAGTCGAAAGCGATCGAGCCGCGCGAGCCGTTGATCTCGAGCCGGATGGCGTTCTTGCGCCCCGTGGCGAAACGGGTGGCCTCGAAGCTCGCGACCCCTCCCCCGCTGAGCCGCGCGAGGAACAGCGCCGCATCGTCGACCGTCACGGGCCCTCGGCCCTCCCCCGCCGTCGCCGAGAGGCCGGCCGATGCCGAGGAGACGGGCCGCTCGGTCACGAACGTCTGCAGCAGCCCGCTCACGCGGGTCACCGCCTCGCCCGTGATGAACTGCGCCAGGTCGACCGCGTGCGCGCCGATGTCGCCGAGCGCACCCGATCCGGCCTTCTCCTTGTCGAGCCGCCAGGTGAGCGGCGACTCGGGGTCGACCAGCCAGTCCTGCAGGTACTGCACGCGCACGTGGTGCACGCTGCCGATGCGGCCCTCGGCGACGAGCTGCTGCGCGAGCTGCACCGCGGGAACCCTGCGGTAGGTGAAGCCCACCATCGACCGGATGCCGGCCGCCGCGGCCCGCTCGGCCGCCTCGGTCATCCGCTCGGCCTCGGCGACGCTGTTGGCGAGCGGCTTCTCGCAGAGCACGTGCTTGCCCGCCTCGAGCGCGGCGATCGCGATCTCGGCGTGGGTGTCGCCCGGCGTGCAGATGTCGACGAGATCGATGTCGTCCCGTTCGAGCAGCGCGCGCCAGTCGGTCTCGCTCGACTCCCAGCCGAGGCGCTCGGCGGCCTCGGCGACGCGAGCACCGTCCCGCCCGACGACCGCGGTCATCCGGGGCGAGCGGGGCAGATCGAAGAAGCGCGGCGCGGTGCGCCACGCCTGCGAGTGCGCTGCGCCCATGAACGAATAGCCGACCATGCCGATGCCGAGGGGTGCGGTCTCACCCATGAGGGGTCCTTCCTACGAGTGGTGATCCGGCGGCGGGCGCTGGCCCGCCGCCGGATCGATCGGTTACGACTCGAAGCCGAGCCCGATGTAGTCGTCGACGTTCTCGGACGTCACGACCGGTGCGTCGAGCTGGATCTTGCGCGGCACGTTCGCCGAGACCAGGTCGCCCATGTTCTTGTTCTGGGCGACGAGGCGGGCCAGCTTGATGCCGTCGGCCGCCTGCGTCGAGGGGTAGACGACCGTGGCCTTCATGACGGTGTCGTCGGCCTTGATCATCTCCATCACGTCGAGCGAGCCGGCGCCGCCGACCATGAAGAACTCGTCGCGGCCCGCGTTGTCGATCGCGGCGAGCACGCCGACGCCCTGGTCGTCGTCGTGGTTCCAGATGGCGTCGATCTCGGGCTCCGCCTGCAGCAGGTTCGACGTGGCCGTCTCGCCGCCCTGGATGGTGAAGTCGGCGGCCACCTGGGTCGACACCTTCAGGCCGCAGTCGTCGAGCGCGTCGGCGAAGCCCTGCGAGCGGTCCTGCGTGAGCGGCAGATTCGCGATGCCCTGGATCTCGGCGATCACGGCGTCGGGGTTGTCGCCCAGCTGCTCGCACATGTACGTGCCGGCCGAGACGCCCATGCCGTAGTTGTCGCCGAGCACGGTCACGCGGGAGGCGAACGGGCTCGACAGCTCGCGGTCGACGTTGATGACGGGGATGCCCGCCTCCATCGCCTTCAGCGACACCTCGGTGAGCGCGTCGCCGTCGAACGGCAGCAGCACGATGGCGTCTACGCCGTCGTTGATGAACGTCTCGATGCCGCTGATCTGCATGTTGACGTCGTTGGTGGCCTCGGCCTGGAGCAGCTCGACGTCGTCGTACTGCTCGGCGGTGGACAGCGCCGACTTGGTGATGGCGCCCATCCAGCCGTGGTCGGCCGCGGGGGCCGAGAAGCCGATCTTGACGGTGTCGCCCGGCTCGTCGTTGCCGGTGCCGCTGACGACGGTGTCGCTCCCGCTCGACTCCTCGGGCGGGGCGTTGCCGATGCATCCGGTCAGCGCGAGCGCTCCGGTGGCCAGCAGGGCGGGGGCGGCGATCCACGCGCGCCACTTGGTGTTCTCAGACATGCGATCTTCCTCGATTCGATGCGTACAGGGATGACGGATGGGGCGGTCAGGTCGATTTCGACCGGCCGGCGAAGCGCTGCTGGAGCAGCACGGCGACCACGATGATGGCGCCCTTGGCGACGGACTGCGCCGAGGTCGACATGTTGTTCAGCGTGAAGATGTTGGTCAGCAGCGTGAAGATGATCACGCCGAGCACGGTGCCCATGATGGTGCCGCGGCCGCCGACGAGCAGCGTGCCTCCGACGACCACCATCGCGATGGCCTCGAGCTCGTAGAGCTGGCCGTGCGTCGAGGTGCCGGCGCCGGTGCGGCCGAGCATCATGACGGCGGCGATGCCGGCGGTGAGGCCCGCCAGCGCGTAGATGTAGAGCGTGTGGCGGCGCACGTGGATGCCGGCGAGGCGCGCAGCCTCCGGGTTGCCGCCGATCGCGACCGTGCGGCGGCCGAACGTCGTGCGATTCAACAGGAACCAGCCGCCGACCGCGACCACGGCGAAGATCCACACGAGGATCGGGATGCCGAGCGGATCCATCCGGAAGAACTCGACGAAGCCGGCGTCGGTGACGCGCTGCGTCTGCCGGTTCGAGATCAGCTCGGCGAGGCCGCGGGCGCCGGCGAGCATCGCGAGCGTTGCGATGAACGGCACGACCTTGCCGTAGGCGATGATGAGGCCGTTCACGACACCGGCCGCCGTGCCGACCGCGAGCGCCGTGAAGACGATCACGATCCAGTGGGTCTGCCCCGCCATGTTCTGGGTCGACCACGTCGTGGCCCACACCGTCGCGAGGCCCATCACCGATCCGACGGACAGGTCGATGCCGCCCGAGGTGATGACGAAGGTCATCCCGACCGCCAGCACGCCGAAGACGGCGGCGAGGCGCAGGATGGTCAGCAGGTTGCCGACGTCGAGAAAGCGGTCGCCGCCCGTGACGGCGCCGACGACGCAGAGCAGGATGAGGGCGACCACGAGCCCGAGGTTGCGCCCCGCGCCGCCTGACAGCAGCGCGCGGAGCCTCCCTGGGCCCTGCCGCTCAGCGGTGGCTTGTTCGCTCACGCGTTCGTTCCTTCCATGACGAGTTCGAGCACCCTGTGCTCGTCGATGTCGGTTGCCGGCGCCTCGTGCACGATGCCGCCGTCGGCGACCACCAGCACGCGATCGGCGAGCCCGAGGACCTCGGGGATCTCGCTCGAGACCATCAGCACCGCGGTGCCCGCGTCGGCCAGCCGCCGCACGAGCGCGTAGATCTCGGCGCGGGCGCCGACGTCGACGCCGCGGGTCGGCTCGTCGAGCAGCAGCACCCGGCAGCCGTGCACGAGCCAGCGCGCCAGCATCGCCTTCTGCTGGTTGCCGCCCGACAGAGTCCGGATGGGCCGCTCGATGCCGGTCGGCCGCAGGTCGAGTGCGTTCGCCTGCTCGGCCGACAGCGCCTTCTCGCGGCGCTCGTCGAGCCATCCGCCCTTGGCGAAGCGCGCGAACGACGACAGCGTGATGTTGCGGTAGACGGGCTCGTCGAGCAGCAGGCCCTGGCTCTTGCGCTCCTCCGGCGCGAGGCCGATGCCGGCGGCGATCGCGCCTGGGACGCCGCCGCGCTTGACGGGCGCTCCGTCGATCGAGACCGTGCCGCCCGACGTGCGCCTGGCGCCGTAGACCGCCTCGAGGATCTCGGAGCGGCCAGAGCCGACGAGCCCCGCGAGCCCGACGATCTCCCCCGCGCGCACGTCGAACGAGACGTCGGCGAAGACCCCGGCGACCGAGAGCCCCGCCACGTCGAGCAGCACGGGCGCTCCCTCCGGTACGCCGGGGCGATCGGGGAAGGCGGCGCCGACGTCGCGGCCCGTCATGAGCCGGATGAGGTCGGCAGTGCCCGTGTCGGAGACGGCCAGGTTGCGGGCGACCGTGCGGCCGTCCTTGATGACCGTGATGCGGTCGCCGATGCGGCGGATCTCCTCGAGCCGGTGCGAGATGTAGATGATCGCGATGCCCTGCTCGGTGAGGTCGTCGACCACGCGGAAGAGATTTTCGACCTCGCCCGAGTCGAGCACGGCCGACGGCTCGTCCATCACGATCACCCGCGCGTTGCGCGAGAGCGCCCGCGCCATCGAGACGATCTGCTGGCCCGCGGCCGACAGCGAGCCGACGAGGCGGTGAGGCGAGATCTCGGGGTGGCCGAGGCGCTTCATCAGCGCCGAGGTGCGGCGAGCGGCCTCGCGGCGCTGCATCACGCCGACCGAGGCGAGCTCGTGGCCGAGGTAGATGTTCTCGGCGACGGTCAGGCCCTCGACGACGTCGAGCTCCTGGTACATCGTCGCGATGCCGTGCTCGAGCGCGGCGACGGGGTGCGAGATCGTGATGGTCTCGCCGCCGAGGCGGATGGTGCCCTCCGTGGGCTGGTGGGCGCCGGCGAGCACCTTGATAAGCGTCGACTTGCCCGCGCCGTTCTGCCCGAGGAGGCAGTGCACCTCGCCGGGAAGCACATCGAGGTCGACGCCGTCGAGCGCCCGCGCTCCGGGGAACACCTTGACGATGCCCTGCATCTGCAGCAGGGGTTCTGTTGGGTCTGCATTGACCATATGCCGAAGGTAACCATACTTTTGTTGATCGTCAAGCAAAAGTATGCGAACGTGGATGTTGTTACCCGCCCGTGACCGTTCACGGACGACAGGACGAGGCGAGAAAGGGGCGTGGTTAACTTTGCTCATGGAAGGGCTGCAGAAGTTTCCGCCCCGTCCGACGGGGGCCGGAGAGCTGTTCCAGCTGTTCCGCGACGGCGCATCGCGCACGCGAGCCTCGCTGGTCTCCGAGACGGGGCAGTCGCGCTCGACCATCGCCGCGCGCATCGACGCCCTCACCTCGATCGGCCTGCTCGCCCCATCCGGCGAGGCCAGCAGCACGGGCGGCCGGCCGCCGTCGACCTTCGCCTTCGCGCCCTCGAACCGCATCGTTCTGGGCGTCGACCTCGGCGCCACACACGCACGGCTCGCCGTGACCGACCTCGCGGCGAGCGCGCTCGCGTCGATGGAGGCGCCGCTGGCGATCGCCGACGACCCCCGCACCGTGCTCGGCTGGGTCGCCGACGCGGGCGCGCGGCTGATCGCCGAGGCGGGGAGGGAGCCGAGCGAGCTCGCGGGCGTCGGCATCGGCCTGCCCGGCCCCGTCGACCACACCGACGGGCGGCCGGTGAACCCGCCGATCATGCCCGGATGGGACAGCGTCGACGTGCCGGGCATCCTCCACGACCTGCTCGGCGCTCCCGTCGTCGTCGACAACGACGTGAACATCATGGCGCTCGGCGAGCAGCGCACGGTGTATCCGGACGATCAGAACATGCTCTTCGTCAAGGTCGCCACCGGCATCGGCGCGGGCGTCGTGATGGACGGCGAGCTGCGCCGCGGCGCGCAGGGCGCAGCGGGCGACATCGGCCACGTCGCCGTCCCCGGCATCTCCGAGATCGCCTGCCGCTGCGGGAACGTCGGCTGCCTCGAGGCCGTCGCCGGTGGAGCGGCGATCGCCGACGCTCTCCGCGAGGGCGGGGCGCATGTCGAGACGACGCAGGACATCGTCGAGCTCGTGCGATCGGGCGACATCGCCGCGAGCCAGGCCGTCCGCCAGGCGGGCCGCGACATCGGCATGGTGCTGGCCACGGCGGTGAGCATGCTCAACCCGTCGCGCATCATCGTCGGCGGCATCCTCTCGGGCGCGGGCGAGCACCTGATCGCCGGCATCCGCGAGGTGGTCTACCGGCGGTCGCTGCCGCTCGCGACGCAGTACCTGCGCATCGCGACGTCGCGCGCCGGCGCGGAGGCCGGGGTCATCGGCGCCGCGACCCTCGTCACCGATCGGTTCCTGGCGCCGCACTCGATCGATGCACTGGTCAACGTCAAGGAGGACTCATGACCGCACGCAGAGCTCTCGTCGTCCGCGGCGGCTGGGAGGGGCACTACCCCGTCGCCGCCTCCGAGCTGTTCCTCCCCCACCTCCGCGAATCGGGCTTCGACGTCGCCGTCGAGGACTCGCTCGAGGTCTACGCCGACGCCTCCGTCATGGACGGGATCGACCTCATCGTGCAGTGCTGGACGATGGGCGAGATCCTCGCCGACGAGATGCACGGGCTGCGCGTCGCGGTCGAGAGCGGCGCGGGGCTCGCCGGCTGGCACGGCGGCATCCTCGACGCCTTCCGCGGTGCGACCGACTTCCAGCACATCGTCGGCGGCCAGTTCGTCGCCCATCCGGGCGACACCGTCGCGCATGAGATCGTCGTGCGCCCCGAGCGCGCCGACCATCCGGTCGTCGCCGGGCTCGGCCCGCGCATCCCGCTGACGTCCGAGCAGTACTGGGTGCAGACCGATCCGCTGTGCGACGTGCTCGCGACGACGACGCACCAGCCGGGTCCCGACACCCCGTGGCGCGAGCCCGTGACGATGCCGGCAGTGTGGACCAGGCGGTGGGGCGAGGGTCGCGTGTTCGCCTGCAGCGCGGGTCACAGCCTCGACGACCTGCGGATCCCCGAGATCCGCGCGCTGATCTCGCGCGGTCTGGTGTGGGCCGCGAGGCCCGGATCGGACGACGAGATCTCGTAGCGCCCGACACCTCCGTCCGACCGCGCGCTGGCGGCGCCCCGCTGTCCGCGACGGCATAGAGTGAGCGCATGGCGACCACCGACCAGCCGAGGCGTGCCGCTCTCGTGTTCAACCCGGTGAAGGTCGACGGCAGGCGCCTGACGGCGCTCATGACGACGCACTCGGCGAACGCCGGATGGGCGGAGCCGATCCTGCTCGAGACGTCGGTCGAAGACCCGGGCCAGGGCATCACCAGGCGGGCGCTGGCCGACGGGGCGACCAGCGTGCTGGTCGCGGGCGGCGACGGCACGGTGCGAGCGGTCGCCGAGGCGATGGACGGCAGCGGTGTGCCGCTGACCATCCTGCCGAGCGGCACGGGCAACCTGCTCGCGCGCAACATCGGCCTGCCGCTGGTCGATCCCGAGGTCATGGTGCGCGCCGCCTTCGAAGGATCGACGACGCCCATCGACATCGGCATCGCGGCGCTGCGCCGGGCCGACGGGTCGACCGAGGAGCACGCGTTCGTCGTCATGGCGGGCATGGGCCTCGACGCCGCGATGATCGCGAACACGAGCCCCAAGCTGAAGAAGCGGATGGGGTGGGTCGCGTACATCGACGGGGCGGCGCGCTCTCTGCCCGCCGCGAAGGCGTTCCGCGTCGTCTACCAGCTGATGACGGCGGGCGAGAAGCCGATCGCCGACGACAAGCAGCCTCAGACGCAGACGCAGACGCGCCTGCGATCGGCGAAGATCCAGAGCATCCTGATCGCCAACTGCGGCGCGCTCCCCGCCGGCATCTCGCTGTTCCCCAAGGCGTCGATCGCCGACGGGCTCCTCGACGTCGCCCTGATCCAGCCGTCGGGCCCGCTCGGGTGGATCGGCGTGTGGCGCAAGGTGTGGTGGGAGAACTCGGTGCTCCGTCGGTTCCGCGCCGGCGTCCGTCTCGCCGAGCACCGCCACGGCACGTCGGTGCTCTACCTCACAGGCATCGGCGTCGAGGCGGCCGTCGGGGAGCCCCGCGCCGTGCAGCTCGACGGCGACGAGCTCGGCGACGCGACGCGCATCTACTGCACCGTGCACCCCGGCGGGCTGCTGGTCACGGTGCCTGCCGGCCACGCTCTGGCCGGCTGACCCGCGACACAGCGCAGTCGATCCGCGGCACGGACAGTTGTGTCGGCGCGGATTTCCGCGGTTCGCGGGAGGCGCGCGCTCAGAATCGACTGCGTTGTGCGCCGCGGCCGCCGGGCACCGGCGCCCCGGCTACTGCAGCGCCGACGTCAGGCGCGCGAGGTTGTCGAGCACCGTCGAGCGGAGGGGCTGCTTGCGCCACTCGGCGAGGGTGAGCTCGCGGCTGTTGTCGCGGTAGGCGTCTTCGACCCCGCGCAGCTCGTTCACGAACTCCTCGCCGCGCACGAGCAGCGACACCTCGAAGTTGAGGCCGAAGGAGCGCTCGTCCATGTTGCTCGAGCCGATCACGGCGACCTCGTCGTCGATCGAGAGGCTCTTGGTGTGCAGGATGTACGGCGCCTTGTAGAGCCAGATGCGCACGCCGGCCTCGAGCAGCGTCTGATAGTAGCTGCGCTGCGCGTGGTAGACCATGGCCTGGTCGCCGACCTCGGAGACGAACAGCTCGACGTCGACGCCGCGGCTGGTCGCGATCGAGACCGCCGAGAGCATCGCCTCGTTCGGCACGAAGTAGGGGCTGACCATGACGACGCGGCGCTCGGCCGCGTAGATCAGCGCCAGGAACATGCGCAGGTTGTTCTCGGTGTCGAACCCTGGCCCCGACGGCACCACCTGGCAGTCGAGGTCGCCGCTGCCGGACGACATCTCCTGCAGGTCGATCTCGGGCACCGTCTCGGTCTCGCCGTACCAGTCGGAGAGGAAGACCGCGTCGACGCTCGAGACGACAGGACCGTCGAGGCGCACCATCGCGTCGACCCACTTGAGACCCCGCTTGATGTTCGCAGGCACGTTGTAGCTGCGGCTCGTGAGGTTCTGCGAGCCGAGGAACGCGATCTCGCCGTCGACGATCAGGAGCTTGCGGTGGTTGCGAAGATCGGGCCGCTGCATCTTGCCCTTGAACGGCATCAGCGGCATGGCGAAGTGCCACTCGGCGCCCATGCGGTCGAGGCGGCGCAGGGTCTTGCGATGCAACGGCTTCGCGAGGTTGGCCCAGTGGTCGAGGATTACGCGCACCCGCACGCCGCGGGCCGAGGCTTCCTCCATCGCCGAGAAGAAGCCTTCGGTCTCGACGTCGGACTTGAAGATGTAGAACTCGATGTGGGCGTAGTGCTTCGCCGACCTGACCGCCGAGGCCATCTCGTCGAGGCTCTGCTGGTAGTCGGAGATGAGCCGCACGCCGTTGTCGCCCGAGATCGGCAGTGCCCCGAGCTCGCGGTTCATATGCACGAGCGACGTGAACCACGTCGGCTCGTTGGGGCGGAGGCCGCCGCGCTCGAGCACGTCGTTCGCCTCGCGGAGGTACTCGTTGATCTGCGCCTGCATGCGGCGCTTCTGCCGCGGCAGGCGCGGGTTGCCGATCAGGATGAAGAAGAAGGCACCGGGGATCGGCACGAGGAAGATCGCCATGAGCCACGCCATCGCGGCGGTCGGCTTGCGCCCCGGCGGCACGACGAGCACCGCGACGATGCGGATGATCCAGTCGACCACCCAGACGCTGGTCGTGAACCACGGGTTGTTGTACACCGACAACGCCCACGCGAAGACTTCGCTCACCGTTCCTCCTGTCGGGGATCAGCCAAGCATATCGACAGGGTCGGACATCCCCCGACGAGCCCCGCAGGCTCATCCGGGGGTGATGATCACGCCTCGGTCTTGGGAGGCAGGCCGCGCTTGGCGCGCTCCTCTGCCTCGATGCGGTTGTAGACGCGGCGCTCGGTGCGGTCCATGCGCAGGATGCTGCGCATCAGCCACCAGAAGGTGAGAGCGAGCACGATGGTCGGCGCGACTGCGAAGACGACCGATGCCCAATAACTGTCCACGGACCGAGTCTATCGGCGGCGCCTCCCGCCCTCCTGTGAGCGGCAGGGGCATCCGGCTCAGTAGAGTCGTACGGTGCGCTCTTCGGCGGGCGCGAAGGGAGTACCGGATGAACGAGGCCAGCCACATCGTCGTCATGGGGGTGTCCGGGTCGGGCAAGTCGACCGCTGCGTCGGCGCTCGCCGACGCGCTCGGGCGTCCGTTCGCGGAGGGCGACGAGTTCCACCCGCCGGCGAACGTCGCCAAGATGAGCGAGGGAACGCCTCTGAACGACGCCGACCGCGAGCCGTGGCTCGACAGCATCCGCGACTGGATGAGCGCGCACGCCGCGAAGGGCGAGTCGACGGTCGTCGCCTGCTCCGCGCTGCGCCGCGTCTACCGCGAACGCCTCGCCGCCGCCGACGGACGCGTGCAGTTCGTGCTGGTCGACGTCACGCCCGAGGAGCTGCGCCGCCGCATGGGCGAGCGCGAGCACTTCATGCCCGTGAGCCTGCTCGACTCGCAGCTCGCGACCCTCGAGACCATCGCGGACGACGAGGACGGCTTCCTCGTCGACGGTACGCAGGCCCCCGACGAGATCGTCAGCGGCCTCGTCGCGCGCTTCTCGTAGGAGCTCTCCGGGGCGACGTTCCCTCCACAGGCGCTGATCTGCGCTCCGGCCGGAACACCGCCCTGTGGACAACCGCCGCAGCGGCAACGCGCGGAGTCAGCATCGGGGCATGACGACCTCAGCCCCTCCCCGCCCGATCTCCTCCATCCGCGACCCGCGGTGGTTCCTGCAGCGCGTGCCGCTGCTCGCGCAGTGCACGCCGCGCAACAGCCTCGTGCTCGTGCCGTTCGTCGGCCCGCAGGCCTCGGGCGCGCTGCGCCTCGATCTGCCCTGCCCTGACGATGCGCGGGGTACGGGGCTGATCGGAGCCGAGCGCGCGATGCGCGCGGCGATCGACAACCTGGCGGCGACCGCCGTCGGCATGGTGTGCCGGATGGCCGATGCCGACGGCATCGCGGTGGTCGCGTACGACTCGCGCGAGCCGTGGCCGCCCGACGGACCGCTGCCGCAGGAGCCACTCGTCGACCGGGTGCTCGACTGCGCCGACGCCTGCGGACTGCGCGTCTACGGCGCCTACCTCGTGGCGCAGAACGGCTGGGGCGCATACGGCGACACGAGCGCGCCCGCTCCGCTGTCGCAGATCGTGCCTGAGGCCGAGGCGGCGCTCGCGCACGATCAGCACGAGGGCTGCGCCCTGCCCCTGGTGCCGGCAGAAGAGTGCGCCGCGATCGCCGAGCGCCTGCTCGCCGACGAAGCCCGCTTCACCCGGTGGCTCGCGCGGCGGCGCAGCACCAGCCCGGTCGACGGGGAACCGGCCGGGACCGACGGCGACGAGCGGGTCGAGGGCGAGCCGGTCGAGCGTGAGCCGGACGAGGCCGACGGCGACGAGCCGGGCCGGCCAGGAATCGGCGATCGGCTCGCCTCGCTCGACGAGGACGCACCGGGTCCCTCGGCGCTCGACGCCCTTCCCGAGCTGTTCGAGCGCGCGCAGGTGTGGAACCCCGCGCACCTCGACGCCGACGACGCGACGCGGCTGGCCCTCGTGTGCGAGATGCCGATCCTGCGAGACGTCATGCTCGTGCAGTGGGCCGGCGACATCGGCCAGGGGCGGGAGTGCCTCGCCTGGCAGCTGCAGTGGCGGCCGGGCACGAGCATCGATCCGGCCGACGTCCCCGCGGTCGTCCGGCGCATCTCGGGCGAGGGGCCCCGGCCCGACGCCGCGCGACTGCGGCACGGCATCGAGCTGCTGCGCCGCGTCGCCGCCGCGGCTCCTCCGCGGGCGCAGGCCGGCGCGCTCGCGGCGTGCGCGTGGCTGTCGTGGGCGCTCGGCCATTCGACGCACGCGGCGCACTACATCGAGGCGGCGCTCGAGCGGGAACCCGAGCACAGCTTCGCGCGGCTGCTCGAGCAGCTCGTCGTCGCGACGCAGCTGCCTGCGTGGGTGTTCCGGCCGTCGGGCGAGGGCTCGCCGCTCGGCAACGGACGGATGTCGTGGGGCCGCGTCGCGACCCCCGACCTCACTTGACGAGGGGGAAGAGGATGGTCTCTCGGATGCCGAGGCCGGTGATCGCCATGAGCAGGCGGTCGATGCCCATGCCCATGCCGCCCGTGGGAGGCATGCCGTGCTCGAGCGCGCGCAGGAAGTCCTCGTCGAGGCGCATCGCCTCGTCGTCGCCGCGGTCGGCGAGCTTGGCCTGCTCGACGAAGCGCTCGCGCTGGATGACGGGGTCGACGAGCTCGGAGTACCCGGTCGCCAGCTCGAAGCCGCGCACGTACAGGTCCCACTTCTCGACGACGCCCGGCACGGTGCGGTGCTCGCGCACGAGGGGGCTCGTGTCGACGGGGAAGTCCATCACGAACGTGGGGCGCTCGAGGCCGGTCTTGACGAAGTGCTCCCACAGCTCCTCGACGAGCTTGCCGTGAGTGGCGTGCGGGGGCACGTCAACGCCCGCGGATCCGGCGAGCGCGAGCAGGTCGTCGAGCGACGTCTCCGGCGTGATCTCGACGCCGGCCGCCGCAGACAGCGACGGGTACATCGAGACGCGGTCCCAGTCGCCGCCGAGGTCGAAGTCGGTCCCGTCGGCCCAGCGCACGGTGGTCGAGCCCGACACCGCGACGGCGGCGTTCTGGATCAGCTCCTGCGTCAGATCGGCGATGCCGTTGTAGTCGCTGTACGCCTGGTAGGCCTCGAGCATCGCGAACTCGGGGCTGTGCGTCGAGTCGGCACCCTCGTTGCGGAAGTTGCGGTTGATCTCGAACACCCGGTCGATGCCGCCGACGACCGCGCGCTTGAGGTACAGCTCGGGGGCGATGCGCATGTACAGGTCGGTGTCGAACGCGTTCGAGTGCGTGATGAACGGCCGCGCGCTCGCGCCGCCCGGCTGCACCTGCAGCATCGGCGTCTCGACCTCGGTGAACCGGTGGGCGGTGAAGGTGTCGCGCAGCGACTGGTTGGTCTTGGCGCGGGCGATCACGGTGTCGCGGGCCTGGTCGCGCACGATGAGGTCGAGGTAGCGCTGGCGCACCCGCGACTCCTCGCTCAGCTCGCTGTGCAGGTTCGGCAGCGGCATCACGGCCTTGGCCGCCATCTGCCACTCGTCGACCATGATCGACAGCTCGCCGCGGCGGCTCGAGATGACCTCGCCCGAGACGAAGACGTGGTCGCCGAGGTCGACGAGCTCCTTCCACGCGGCCAGCGACTCGTCGCCGACCTTCGCGAGCGACACCATCGCCTGGATGCGCGAGCCGTCGCCCGCCTGCAGCGCGGCGAAGCAGAGCTTGCCGGTGTTGCGGCTGAACACGATACGGCCGGCGATGCCGGCCGTCGTGCCGGTCTCGGCACCCGCCTCGAGCGCGTCGGCGCCGCCCTCGCCGTACTGCGCGCGCAGGTCGGCGATCGTCGCGGTGATCGGCAGCGACACGGGGTACGCGCCGCCGGCGGCCGAGTCGCGCTCGGCGATCAGCTTCTCGCGCTTGGCGAGGCGCACCGCCTTCTGCTCGATGACGTCCTCTTCGGGCGTGGCGTCGGCGTTCTCGGCGGGCGTCTCAGACATGCGCGTTCTGTTCCTCGTGCGGTCGGCGGATGCGCGGCGCTCGGCCGCGAAGTCGCCTCCCAGTCTATGGCGCACAGGCTGTGCGCCCGGTACGCGCTACTCGGGGAAATCGGGCACGGCGGGCGTCGCCTCGGCGAGCGCGTGGTCGACCGTCGAGCGCACGAGCGACGACAGGAAGCCGCCCGGGTTCTCGACGCCGATCCCGCGCAGGATCCCCGTCGCCTGGCGCACGATCTGGCGCGAGAACTGCGACGCCGTCTCGATCGCCTCGGCGTAGGCCTCGCGGTCCGCTTCGGCCACCGGCACCGGCTCGCAGCCGAGCTCGACCGCGAGCGCCTGCGCGATCGGGAGCACCGGAGCGGGTGCGGTCACCGCCGCATAGGTCGCCGAGAGCTGGCGCAGGTCGACGCTCGTCCCGGTGAACGTCATGGCCGGGTGCACCGCGAGCGGGATGGCCCCTCGCTCGGCGGCGGGCCGCAGCACCTCGATGCCGTGCGCCGCGTCGGTGTGCAGCACCAGCTGCCCCATCTGGAACAGCCCCGCCTCGGCGAATCCCGAGATCGTCTCGGCGAGCGACTCGCGCGGCACGGCCACGAGCACCAGTTCGCTCCTGCGAAGCACCTCGGGGGCCTCCAGCACCGGCACATCGGGCAGCACGGCGGAGGCACGGTCGTCGTCGCTCGCCGCGGTGCGCCCGGTGAGCGAGTGCCCCGCCCCGGCGAGCGCGGCGGCGAGCACCGGCCCCACGCGGCCCGAGCCGATCAGCCCGACGCCGAGGCGGCCGTCGCGCATCACCGGCCGCTCCCGTCGGCGGGCGGCCGCTCGCGCCCGTCGGGAGCGGGTGCCGCCTGCGGAGCAGCCGGCGGCACGGACGCCTCAGGGGCGGGCGCCGGGCGGCCGGCGACATCCTGCGCGACGGGACCGCCCCACGCGGTCTGCGCGGGTGCACCTGGCTGGCCCGGCGCGGCAGGCGCCGGAGCACCGGCCCACGCGGGCGCCGCGACCATCGGCGGAAGCGCCGACAGCGTGCCCGGCACGGCCTGCGGCAGGCCCCAGCGATGCCCGCCGTCGCGCGCGGCGGCGCCGACGACCCGGTGCGTGACGTCGTCGAGCAGGCGCTGCGCGTCGTCCCGATCGAGCCCGACGACCTCGCCCGAGACCGCGCCCGGCACCGCGTGGGCGTGCACGTACGCGATCCGCTGCGCCCGGTCGATCGGTCCCTGCGCGACGGAGAATCCCTGCAGCCGCGCGAGCGGGAACACCGCCTGCTTGCGCCAGACGACGCCGCGGCGCATGTACACGCCGAAGTCGCTGACGGCGATGCCATGGCGACGGAACGACACGGGGCGCCGCCACCAGCCGCGCCTCGTCATGCGGCGGTACGCGTCATCCGTCCCCTCGGCGGGGCCGAGCATGCCGTGGTCGAACATCAGCGCGAGATCGGCGATGGGCATGTGCGGCATGCACACGCGCAGCACGCGCTCGACGTCGACGCGGGTCCCGACGGGCAGGATCAGCGCGCTCTGCTGCGCCTGCGACGACTGCTGCTGCGACTGGCTCTTGCCCGAGACGCGGTTGACGCTGATCTTCCACCAGCCGAACGGCTTCCAGAACAGCGGCTGGGTCACCTCGAGCGCGTGGATGCGCCCCGGCGGGATCGTCTGCGACGTCGTGGTCGTCAGCCCGTGCGTCACGCGCACGCCGTTCGGCGTCTCAGCGATCGAGTACCGCAGCGACTTCGACACGCGAGACCACAGGAAGGCGACGAGGCTGATCACCATCGGGATCAGCACCGCGAAGAGCGCGCCGCCCAGAATGAGGAATCCCTGCGTCGGCCCCTCGTCGTTCGACAGCGCGGCTGGGACGAGGACGACCGCGAGCCCCGCCATCCCGAGCACGAAGAAGATCACGATCCAGATCGCATCGAGCGCCTGCGAGCCGATGATGCGCCCCGTGGGAATGCGGACGAGGCTCTCGGGCGCCACATCCTGGGTGTCGACGCCGTCGATGAGGCCCTGCACGCCCTCGCTCACCGTCGACGTCACGACCTCGCGCACGCCGCCGGCGGCGCGCTCGGCGCGCGCCTGCTCGCGCTCCGCCCGCACGCCCGAGGCGAGGCGCAGGATGTCGCGGCGCACCTGCTCCGCGCGCTGGGTGCCGAGGTACTCCAGCGGCACGTTCGCGTCGGTGCCCGCGCCGTCCACCTCGAGCTTGGCCATGCCGGCCAGGCGGGCGATGAACGGACGGGTCAGGTTGACGCCCTGCACGCGGTCGAGCGGCGCGCGCCGCTGCGAGCGGAAGATCACGCCTCGGCGGATCTCGACGTGCTCGCCCGTGATGCGGAACTCGTGCTTGCGCCAGCTCAGCCAGAACAGGCCGCAGACGATCAGCAGAAGGGCGAGCACCGCCAGCGCGGCGTACAGGACCAGGTTGTGCCCGACGGTCCAGTCGATCGCCCAGCCGACGGGGTCGCCGCTGTCGTCGTACTCGACGTCGACGCCCTCGCCGCCGAACAGCACGATCACCCAGTGGATGACGCGGTCGCGGAGGTTGGCGACGATCACACCGATCACGACCACCAGCACGAGCCCGCCGCGGAACAGCGGGGTCAGCGGATGCATCCGGTGCCACCGGCCGTCGGCGAGCGACGACGATCCGCCGCCCGCGAGCGGCGCGGTCGCGTCGGCGTGCGGCTGGTCGCTCACAGGCCGGTCCGCCGCGTCTCGGCGACCTCGATCAGGGTGTCGCGCAGCGCCTCGGCCGCCTGCTGGCCGAGGCCGGGGATCTCGACGCCCGTGGTGGCGGCCGCCGTGATCATCTTCAGCTTCGCGATGCCGAACGCCCGATCGAGCGGGCCGTGGGTGATGTCGACGAGCTGCATGCGCCCGTACGGCACGGCGACCATGCGCTGCCACAGGATGCCCTTGCGGAAGACGAGGTCGTTCTCGCGCAGCATGTAGCCGAGCGCCCTGGCCTGCCGCGGGATGATGATCTGCGCGATCACGGTGGAGAGGATCAGCGCGCCGGCGGGGATCCACGGCCACCAGTTGGTATCCGCGAAGATCGTCACGGCGAACGCCGCGATCACGACGACCACGACGAACAGCGCGTTCTGCAGAGTCTGCGAGACGACGTACTTCGGCGAGATCTGGTGCCAGGCGCCGTCGAGCGCGAGCCGGTTCTCGTTGCGCGGCTCGCGAATGCGGTCGTACGTTCCCTCGTCGAGCGCGGGCGGAGCAGCGGGCGCGACGGGCGCCGACGGATCGGGCGCGGGCACCTGGGGCGCCGCGGGTCCGGAAGCAGCGGTCGCCTCGTTCTCGGCGCCGGGAGCGGGCGCGCCCGCGATGGCCTCCGGCAGCACCGGCGTCGGGGGGACGAACGGCACGGGAGCCGCGGGCGGCGCGAGGGGAGCCTCGGGCGCCGGCTGGTCAGACGGTCGGTTCGGCTCCTGACCCGGTGTCTGGGTGTTCTCGGTCATCGGGATCCTTCGGCAGGGTGCACATGTGCTCAGCGACGAGCGCCGCCGCAACCAGGACCGCGCTGGCCCCGACCGCAGCGATGATCGTTCCCATCGACCCTATCTGCGGAACCACCGGGCGGGTAGTGAGGAACACGAGCATGCCGAGGCCGACGCCTCCCGTCACGGCGCCGACCAGGCTCGATGCCTTCGCCAGCACGGCGATGCGCAGCGCCCGGAACGGATCGACCCGCGGCGCCTTCGAATCCTTCACCGCTTGCCGCACGGGCCACGCCAGCGCGATGCACGCCGCTCCCAGCACGACGAACAGGATGCTCAGGCCGATCGGGGGCGCGAACGTCGGGTGCCCCGTCGCGCTCAGCAGCTGATCGATCAGGAACCCCGCGCCCGCGCCGAGCACCAGCGCGACGATCAGGGTGAGCGGTTCGGTGCGCTTCATGACGCGTCGGCCTTGCCCAGCTCGGCCAGCAGATCGGCGACGCGACCCCGGCCCGGAACGACCGCATCCGGATCGAGCTCGAGCCACGGCGCGAGCACGAAGTCGCGCTCGTGCGCGCGGGGATGCGGCAGGGTCAGGTGCGGATCGGCGCTGCGCACATCCGCGTACGCGATGACGTCGAGGTCGAGCGTGCGGTCGCCCCATCGCTCCTCGCGCACGCGCCCGTGGGCGTTCTCGATCGCGTTCAGCTCGGCGAGCAGCGCGACGGGTGCGAGCGTCGTCTCGACGATCGCGACCGCGTTCACGTAGCCGGGCTTGTCGGGGTCGGGCCCGTCGAGGGTGATCGCCACAGACTCGACCGGCGTCGACATCCGGATGGCGCTGACGCCGGCGAGCGCCGCGATCTCGCGCTCCGCAGCGGCGAGCGTCTCGTACCGGTCGCCGAGATTCGCCCCGAGGGCGATGACGGCGCGCGCTGCGCGCGCCCCGCCATCCGCCCCGTCGGTCATCACGGCTGCCCCGCGTCGTCCGGGAGCGCGTCGGCGGGGGACGCCTCCTCATCCGGCACGTCCTCGCGGTTGCGGTACGTCGACACCGACACGTCGCCGAAGGCGCGCTCGATCGGCGCGTGCGGCTTGTGCACGGTGACGACGGCGCTCTCGATGCGGCGGTCGAACGCGAGCACGGCCTCGGCGATGCGGTCGGCGAGCGTCTCGATGAGGTTGACGGGCTCCCCCTCGACGATCGCGGCGACCGCCTCGGCGAGCTCGCCGTAGTGCACGGTGTCGGCGACGTCGTCGCTCGACACGGCCGCGGCGGCGTCGAGCGAGAGCGATACGTCGATCACGAAGTCCTGGCCGTTCTCGCGCTCGAAGTCGAAGACGCCGTGGTGCCCGAACACCGTCAGGCCCTTCAGCTGGATGTCGGCGGTCTTGCGCAGATCCGGCGCGTAGTCGGCATCGGTCGGCAGCGGCGCGCCGTCGAACCATCCGAAGGTGCTCACCTCGACGGGCGGGGCGAAGGCTTCGAGCACCGAGAGCGCGTCGACCGTCGAGACCACGTCGTGCACGCGCACGCCGTACGCGCCTCGCTGCGCGGCGAGCACGCTGATCACGGCGCTCGCGAAGTCGCGCCGCTCGCGCGACGGGTCGTCGCCGAGGGCCGCCGTGAGGAACCGCTTGCGCGAGACCCCGACGAGCACGGGGAATCCGAGGCGCTCGATCGCGTCGAGCTCGCGCAGCGCCGTCCAGCTCTGCTCGGGCGTCTTCGCGAACCCGATGCCGGGATCGAGGATGATCTGCTCGTCGCGCACGCCGGCGGCGCGCGCCGCGTGGACGCGCAGCTCGAGCTCCGCGGCGATCTCGTCGCCGACGCGGTCGTACTGCGCCATCCGGTACATGTCGGCCGACGGCCCCCGCCAGTGGCTGATGGCGATCTGCGCATCGCTCGCGGCGACCACGTCGAAGATGCGCGGCTCCTCGAGCCCGCCCGAGACGTCGTTGATGATGCGCGCCCCCGCCGCGATGGCGGCCTCGGCGACCGCGGCGCGGTAGGTGTCGGCGCTCACGAGGGCGCCCTCCGCGGCGAGCGCCTCGATCACGGGGACGACGCGGCGCAGCTCCTCCTCGGCGCCGACGGGGAGCGAACCGGGCCGGGTCGACTCTCCGCCGATGTCGAGCACGGTCGCGCCCTGGGCGCGCAGCTCGCGGCCGTGCGCGATCGCCGCCTCGTGCGAGAAGAACTCGCCGCCGTCGCTGAACGAGTCGGGCGTGACGTTGACGACACCCCAGATCTCCATCCGCTCGCTCATCGGCCCTCCCCATCCGGTCGTCCGGCGCCGATCAGCGCGATGATCTCGGCGCGGGCCGCCGGCTCGGCCAGTTCGCCCCGCGCCGCCACCGTCACGGTCGAGCTGGCGGCCTGCTGCGCGCCGCGCAGCGTGACGCACTGGTGCACGGCGTCGAGCACGATCAGCACGCCGCGGGCGTCGAGCGCCGTCGCGATCGTGTCGGCGATCTGCTCGCCGAGGCGCTCCTGCACCTGCGGCCGGTTCGCCAGGATGTCGATCACCTTCGTGAAGGCGCCGAGCCCGACGACCCGCTCCCCCGGCAGGTACGCGACGTGCGCGATGCCGTGGCTGGGGAGCAGGTGGTGCTCGCACACCGAGCGGAACCGGATGTCGCGCACGATCACGGCTCCGGACGGCTGGGTCTCGGGCGCGGGGCCCGTCGCGACCGAGATCGTCGCGGCCAGCGGCTCGGCCGGGTCCTGCGCCAGGCCGCCGAACATGTCGGCGACCATCTCGGCCACGCGAGCGGGCGTCTTGGTCAGGCCCGGCCGATCCGGATCCTCTCCGATCGCGAGCAGCAGCTCGCGGGTGAGCTCCTCGACCCTGGCACGGTCGACGCCTGGCGCCTCAGCCATGTCTCAGGCCGTGGCCGGTCGGATCGTGCCGGTCGTCGGGTTCGCCGCGGCGTCGCCCTGCTGCGGCTGCGCCTCGGTCGCGGCCACGTGCGCAGCGTCTGCCACGCGGCGGGGCACGTCGACGGGGGGAAGCGTCGAGATGGGGCGGTCGTCGCTCGAGAGCCACTGCGGACGACGGGGGAGCTTGCGCACGGGCGCGAAGATCTCGTCGAGGCGGTGATGGTCGAGCGTCTCCTTCTCGAGCAGCTCGAGGGCGAGCTGGTCGAGGATGTCGCGGTTGGCGGTGAGCACCTGGTAGGCCTCGTCGTGGGCCTGCTCGATGAGCGCACGCACCTCCGAGTCGACCGTCGCGGCCGAGCCGTCGGAGTAGTCGCGGCTGTGGCCCATGTCGCGGCCCATGAAGACCTCTCCGCTGCCGCCCGCGAGCTTCACGGGGCCGATCGCGGTGGTCATGCCGTACTCGGTGACCATCTTGCGGGCCGTGTTGGTGGCCTTCTCGATGTCGTTCGATGCGCCGGTCGTGGGGTCGTGGAACACGATCTCCTCGGCGACGCGGCCGCCCATCGCGTACGTGAGCTGGTCGAGCAGCTCGTTGCGGGTGATCGAGAACTTGTCCTCGAGCGGCAGCACCATCGTGTAGCCGAGCGCCTTGCCGCGCGGCAGGATCGTGATCTTCGTGACCGGGTCGGAGTCGTTCATCGCGGCCGCCGCGAGCGCGTGGCCGCCCTCGTGGTACGCCGTGATCAGGCGCTCCTTGTCCTTCATCACGCGGGTGCGGCGCTGCGGGCCGCCGATGACGCGGTCGATCGCCTCGTCGACGGCGCGGTCGTCGATCAGCTGCGCGTTCGAGCGCGCCGTGAGCAGCGCCGCCTCGTTGAGCACGTTCGCGAGGTCGGCGCCCGTGAACCCGGGGGTCTTGCGGGCCACCGAGTCGAGGTCGACGCTGTCTGCCAGCGGCTTGCCGCGGCCGTGCACCTCGAGGATGTGCCGGCGGCCGGCGAGGTCGGGGGCGTCGACGCCGATCTGGCGGTCGAAGCGGCCGGGGCGCAGCAGCGCGGGGTCGAGGATGTCCGGTCGGTTCGTCGCCGCGATCACGATGACGTTGGCCTTGGGATCGAAGCCGTCCATCTCGACGAGCATCTGGTTCAGCGTCTGCTCGCGCTCGTCGTGACCGCCGCCCATGCCGGCGCCGCGCTGGCGGCCGACGGCGTCGATCTCGTCGATGAAGATGATGGCCGGGGAGTTCTCCTTGGCCTGGTTGAACAGGTCGCGCACGCGGCTCGCGCCGACGCCGACGAACATCTCGACGAAGTCGGAGCCCGAGATCGAGTAGAACGGCACGCCCGCCTCGCCGGCCACGGCCCGGGCGAGCAGCGTCTTACCGGTTCCGGGAGGACCGTAGAGCATGACGCCCTTCGGGATGCGCGCGCCCACCGCCTGGTACTTCGACGAGTCGGCGAGGAAGTCCTTGATCTCCTGCAGCTCCTCGAGCGCCTCATCCGCGCCCGCGACGTCGGCGAACGTCACGTCGGGATGCTCCTTGTTCCCGATCTTGGCCTTCGACTTGCCGAACTGCGCCATCCGGCCGCCACCCTGCGCGTTCGAGAGCAGGAACCAGAACAGCAGGCCGAGCAGCAGCACCGGGATGAGGAACGTCAGCAGCGACGCGAAGATGCTCTGCTGCGGCACGTCGTCGTCGTAGCCGTCCTTCGGGGCGGCCTTCTCGACCGCCGAGACCACGTCGTCGGCGCGTGCGCCGACGTAGTAGAACTGCACGCTCTCGGAGCCCTCGTACGCCTTGCTGAGGGTCATGTCGACGCGCTGGTTGCCGTCGGTGATCGTCACCTCGGTGACCGTGTCGCCCTCGAGCAGCGACAGGCCCTCCTGCGTGGTGATCTGCTTCGGCCCGCTCAGGCTGTTGATCAGGATGAACCCGGCGATCAGCATCACACCGATCAGGAGCACATAGATCAGCGGATTGCGGGTGATCTTCTTGGCGTTCATGGTGTGGGCAGGGCCCGGGCTCCCTCGGGATCGATCGCGGCGCCGAGATCAATCCCGGTGCGTTGCCCACCAGGCTATCGCGGCGCCGTTATGCCGCGTCTGGGATTCGCCCCCGGCGTAACGCGCGACGCGGCCGGGCGCGAGCGGGACCCGGGTGCGTGCCCGGGGTCCCGCTCGCTCAGCTGTAGACGTGGGGGGCGAGGATGGCGACGTCGCGCAGGTTGCGGTAGCGCTCCGCATAGTCGAGGCCGTAGCCGACGACGAACTCGTTCGGGATGTCGAAGCCGAGGTAGCGGCAGTCGATCTCGACCTTCACGGCCTCGGGCTTGCGCAGCAGGGCGAACACCTCGACGGACTCCGCACCGCGCTCGGCGAAGTTCTTCAGCAGCCAGCTGAGGGTGAGGCCGGAGTCGATGATGTCCTCGACGATCAGCACGTGGTAGCCGCCGAGGTCGGTGTCGAGGTCCTTGCGGATCTGCACGACGCCGCTCGACTTGGTGCCGGCGCCGTAGCTCGACACGGCCATCCAGTCCATCTCGATCTCGCGAACGAGGTGGCGCGAGAAGTCGACCATCACGGTCGCCGCGCCCTTGAGCACGCCGACGAGCAGCAGCTTCTTGCCCTCGTAGTCGGCCTCGACGCGTCGCGCGATCTCGGCGAGCTTGGTGTTGATCTGCTCCTCGGTGACGAGGATGTCGGTCAGCTGGTCGGCGATATCAGCGGCGCGCATGCGTCGATCCTACGCGCGCGCCCCTGTGCACCGCGCCCGACGAACGGATCCGCGCTTCCCCTCAGCGCGCGGCGAGCACGACGAGCCCGCCGCGGCGCTGCGCCGTGAAACCCGGCAGGTCGATCGGCCCCTGCCCGTGCCAGTCGGTCACGAGGCGGGCGATCTCGAGCGTGTGCCTGCGGGTGAGCGATTCGCCGAACTCGCTGAGCGCCACGTGCCGGATGATGCGGTTGCGGATGGCCGGGGGATTCGCTTCCAGCGCCGCGGCCGAGATCGCGATGCCCGCCTCCGCGTGCTCGACGATGTCCTCGATCGTCTCGTCGATGATGTCGGCGAACGCGTCGCTGTCCTCGCGCAGCTGCTCGGCCGTGCGCGCGAGCGCCTCGGCGATGCCGGGGCCGAGCTCGCTCTCGAGCACGGGCATCACCGTCGAGCGGACGCGCACGCGCGAGAAGCGCTCGTCGGTGTTGTGCGGGTCGTCCCACGCCTCGATTCCTGCGGCGGCGCAGAACGCCCTCGTCTCGCTGCGCCGCAGAGGAAGGAGGGGGCGCAGCCACACGAGGCCCCGTTCGTCGATGCGACGGGGCGCCATCCCCTGCAGGCTCCCGGCGCCGGCTCCCCTCGCCAGGGCGAGCAGCACCGTCTCGGCCTGATCGTCGAGCGTGTGGCCGAGCAGCACCGCGACCGCGTCTGCGTCGGCAGCCGCCCGCGCGAGTGCGGCGTAGCGGGCGTCGCGCGCCGCGGCCTCCGGCCCGCCCTGCGTGCCGACCTCGACGCACGCGATGCGGGCATCCGGAACGCCTGCCTCCCGCGCCTGGTCGGCGGCGCGCGCGGCCACCTCATCCGAACCCTGCTGCAGCGCGTGGTCGATCGTCGCCGTCACGACCGTCAGGCCCAGCTTCGGCGCCTCGTGCGCGGTCGCCGCGGCGAGCGCGAGCGAGTCGGCGCCGCCCGAGAGCGCGACCAGCACGGCGGCGCCGCTGTCGGCGAAGGGTTGCAGCACCTCGCGCACGGCGAAGCGGACGGCGGCGATCGCGGGGTCGAGCATGGCATCACGCTACCGCGGCAACCCTTCAGCGGACCCAAAGGTAGGCTTGTCCCCGCATCCAACCCCGTCTTCTGAGGAGCACACGCATGGGCGCATACGACGCCGTCATCGAGATTCCGCGCGGCAGCCGCGTGAAGTACGAAGTCGACCACGAGACCGGCCGGGTGTTCCTCGACCGCGTGCTCTACACGACGTTCGGCTACCCGAGCGACTACGGCTTCTTCGAGAACACGCTCGGCGAAGACGGCGACCCGCTCGACGTGCTCGTCATCATGGACCACTCGGTCTACCCCGGCGTCGGCGCGAAGGTGCGCCCCGTCGCCGTGCTCAAGATGAGCGACGAGGCGGGCGGCGACGACAAGGTCGTGGCCGTGCTCGCGAAGGACCCCCGTTGGGACCACATCCAGGACGTCGACGACCTCCCCGAGTACACGAAGAAGGAGATCACCCACTTCTTCGAGCACTACAAGGACCTCGAGCCCAACAAGTGGGTCAAGGTCGACGAGTGGGCGAACGCCGCCGAGGCCGAGCGCCTCGTGACCGAGGCCTTCGACCGCGCCAAGACGCAGGGCCACTGAGCCCAGAGAAGGGAGGGTCCGCCGCGGCGGGCCCTCCCTTCTTCGTACCCGGTGCCGGATGATCCGGCCGGGCATGCGAGAAGGCGACCGGATGATCATCCGGTCGCCTTCTCGTCTGCGGATGCCGCGCATCCGGAGCGTTCGCTAGAGGTAGACGCCTCGCGCCGCCATGAACGGCGACGGGTTGATCTGGCTGCCGCCGGAGAAGACCTCGAAGTGCACGTGGCAGCCGAACGAGTTGCCGGTGTTGCCCTCGTACCCGATGACCTGGCCGACCGAGACGCGCTGGCCGTAGCTCACGGCGATCGACGACTGGTGGCCGTAGCCGGTGGCGATGCCGCCGCCGTGGTCGATCTTGACGAAGTTGCCGTAGCCGCCGAGGGGGCCAGACCACACCACGGTGCCGGACGCTGCCGCGTGGATCGCCGTGCCGCAGCCGGCCGCGAGGTCGCAGCCCATGTGGTAGCCGCTCGAGCAGTATCCGCTGCCGCACTGCACGTAGCGGGGGCCGAAGCCCGAGGTGAGGCGTCCGCCGGTCGGGCGCATCCAGCCGCTGCTGCTCGAGCCGCCACCGCCGCCCGAGTTGCCGCCGCCACCGCCACCACCGCCGCCGGAGTTGCCTCCGCCGCCGCCGCTGTTGTTGTTGCGCTTCGCCTCTTCTTCGGCGCGCTTGCGGGCTTCCTCTTCCGCCTTCTTGCGGGCGGCCTCGCGCTTGCGGGCCTGCTCGGCCTCGTAGGCCTTCTTGGCCTCGACGCCCTCCTGGTACTCGGCGACCGTCTTGCTGGTCTTGTCCTTCAGCGCGGCGAGCTGGGCCTCGAGCGTGACGAGGTGGGCCTCCTGCTGCGCGAGGGCGGCTTCGGCCTCCTCCTGCGCGATGCGGGCCTCTTCCATCTTCTGCTCGGCGATCTTCTGCAGCCGGTCGCGCTCCTTGCGCTGCACCTCGGCCTGGTCGCTGAGCGCCTGCGCCGAGTCGCGCGCGGCGACGGCGTCCGCCTGGATCGCCTTGTTCTGGTCGGACAGCTTGTTCATCTGACCGAGGCGCTCGAGCAGCTGGTCTGCGCTCTGGTCGGAATCAGCGAACAGTACGCCGAGCGAGGTCTCGTTGCCGCTGGTGCGGGTCAGCTGGGCAGCCAGCCGCGCGGCGGCGAGCTCTGCCTCCTCGGCCGTCTTCGCGGCGTCGTCTGCCTGGGTCTGCAGCTCCTCGAGGCGCTGGGCGGCGGTGAAGGCCGCCTCCTGGGCCTCGTAGTAGGCGTCTGCAGCTTCCTTCGCGCGCGCCTGGGCGGCGGCGACGTTGTCCTTGAGCTGGGCGATGAGGCCCTCGATGCGGCGCGTCTCGGCAGCCTTCGCCGATTCGCTGCCTCGTGCGTTCTGCACGTCGGCCCATGTCGGGTAGTCGTCTGGGTCGTACGCTGCCGCGGGCTTCGCGAACGACGAGACGCCGACGGCGGCGATGCCCACCGCACCGGCCGCGAGCGCGACGCGACGCGAGACCGGCCCCCACAGCGTGCGACGCTCCGCCTCGGTCGGCGCGCAGCCGCAGTCGACCTCGGTCGAGGGGTCCATGGAATCGTTCACCGCCTTATTCACACCAGTCACAGTAACAACACCAATCACACTAATCACTGATTTGGGCGCGGACCGGGCAAGTTTCCGCGGTCGCGGACCCGATCAGCCGGGCACAGAACGGTTCCATGGTGCCCTCCGACACTCCCGGGATGCGGCAGGCGCGCCCTCGATTTGAAGATTGGCGGCGGATGATCGTATGCTTGGTTGTCGGCAACGGTGAGCCAAGCGGTTCGCCCCCCCGGCCCCATCGTTTAGCGGCCTAGGACGCCGCCCTTTCACGGCGGTAGCACGGGTTCGAATCCCGTTGGGGTCACCGTAACTGACAAAATTTCATATCGTATGGCCCTGTAGCGCAGTTGGTTAGCGTGCCGCCCTGTCACGGCGGAGGTCGCGGGTTCAAGTCCCGTCAGGGTCGCTCCAAGCGACGGGCCTTCTTTCGGGAAGGCCTTTCGCGTAGGAAGCGGCAGATTCATACTTGCCGTACGGCTCTGTAGCTCAGTTGGTAGAGCGCACGACTGAAAATCGTGAGGTCACGGGATCGACGCCCGTCGGAGCCACAAGGATGTTCATTACAAACATCCCAGAAACCCTCGCCTAGCTTCTACATGGCGGGGGTTTTGCTTTGCCTTGAAGAGGCTCAGCCGTTGTCGTCACAGCGCCTAACGGCAGCCCCTACGCCACCGGATCCACGCGGAACGTGCAGGCGATCGCCTCGGGCGTGAGCATCGCTTCGACGGACGAGGCCGCGGCCCCCGCGTACTTGCGCTGGACCTCAGCGTCGATCGCCGCGTGGACGGCGTCGTCGACCGCCACTGCGGTGAGGACGACGTCGACTCGCGGCAGATCGAGCGCCGCGGTGCGGTCCCGCTCCGCGATTCGGCCGTCACCGTCGACGAAGGCGACAGGGCGCCCCGCGTCGACGTGCCGGTACCACCACGACTGCGTGCCGAATGCCGAGCGCACATAGGACACCCCGTCGACCACAACCGACCAGATCGCGGTCGCCGTCTTCTCATCGTTCCGCCGCGTCGTCACAATTGCGACGACATCGGTCTCGTCCAGGAGCTTCACCACAGCATCGAAGGCCATGCCCCCGAGGCTACCCGCGAGGCGAACCCGTGGGACTCTTGAAAGTGACTTACAACGCACATTCGCACCTGTGACTTATAGCGCACAGCGAGCTGTCGATCCGAACGCCTGCCCATCCGGCCGACAACGCTCCCGATTCGTGATGGACGGCCCCTCGCCGCGGGTGGATACTCAGGGCATGGACCTGTTCACCTTTGCCCGCGCCGGCGACGGCGTGCTGCTGCAGGAGATCGACGACGGCTACGACGTCAACAGCACGAACGAGTACGGCGACACCCTCGTCCTGCTCGCCGCCAGCAACGGCCATACGGGCCTGGTGCGCGGACTCGTCGCCCGCGGCGCCGACGTGAACCGCCGCAACCAGCGCGGCCTCTCCCCCGTCGTCGCGGCCGCATCCCGCGGACACCACGACGTCGTCTCAGCACTCGTGCGGGCGGGCGCCGATCCGGCGGCGCATCACGCGGCGCCGTCGCCCGACGTCGTCTGATCGGCTCCGCCCCATCCGGACGACGGAACTGGTTCCGTAAACGACGAGGGCCGGATGCGACGAACGTCGCATCCGGCCCTCGTTCCGCGGATCAGCGGGGCGCGTAGGGGTTCTGGCCCGGCGCCTGCGGCGGCTGGCCGTAGGGGTTCGGCTGGCCCTGCGCCGGCTGAGCGCCCTGACCCTGCTGACCGTACGACTGGCCCTGCTGCTGGCCGGGGTACTGCTGCTGCGGCTGACTGGGGTACGGCTGCGGCTGACCCTGCTGCGGCGCGTGGCCCGGGTACTGCGCGGCCTGGCCGGGCTGCGCGGGAGCGCCGGGCTGCCCGAACGGCACGGCACCGCCCTGGCCCGGGCCGTACGGCGCGGCGGGGCGCGGCGTCTTCGCGCCGGTCGGCAGCACCATGGCGACGCCCGCGGCGAGGATGATCACCGACGCGATGAGCAGCAGGTACAGCCCGAAGCCGAAGTGGGTCTCGACCGAGACGCCGAATCCGCCGAGACCGCCGGCGCTGTTGCCCTGAACCATCAGGGCGAACGACGCGAACAGGCCGACGGCGCCCGTCAGCATGCCGAGCACGGCGGTCGTAATGCGCGCCCACTTCGCCTTCATCAGCAGCGTGACGACGGCGCCGGCGATCGCGAGCACCGCCAGGATGAGCACGATGATTCCGTCGCCGCCCTCCCAGAAGGTGATGCTGGCCGCGTCGGAGTAGACGCTGCTGTCGATCGAGTATGAGAACGCCGGCAGGAAGACGCTGATCACGGCGAGCACCGCCGCCGCGGGCAGCACGAACCCGGCGATCTTGACGAACTTCGCCATCGGGGTCGTCGAGGTGTCGCTCACCGCCGACTGGAACTCGCGAGCGGCGCTCTGCGCGGCCGGCGCGACGCGCGCCTGGAAGAAGTCCTTCGCGCCGGATGCCATCTGTGCTGCACCGGCCTGCACCTTCTGCCACGACGGGTCGCCCGCCGAGATCCGCCCGGCCGCGACGGCGGCCTGGTACTCGGTCAGGCTGGGCTCGCGCCCCGCCCGCTGACGGAAGTCGGCCGCCCACTGATCGGCAGTCACCGTCTGCGCGCCGGGCTGACCGGGTGCCGGATGAGGCTGTGCGGAGGGCCGGCCCGGCTGAGCAGGAGTCGGTTGGGCGGCCGAGGGCGCCTGGCCCTGCTGCTGCGCGGCGCCGGGGTAGGACGCAGCCGCGGGCTGAGCCGGGGGCGTCTGCGCGGTGCCGGGGTAGGAAGCAGCCGACGCGGGCTGCTGCGGAGCGGCACCAGTCGGTTGGCTCGCACCCGGGTACGCACCGGGCTGGGCCTGCGGCTGAGCGGCGCCGGGGTAGCCGGCGGGCTGGCCAGCACCGGGCTGAGCTGCACCGGGGTAGCCGGCAGGCTGACCGGCGCTGGGATAGCCGCCAGGCTGGCCGGCACCAGGCTGAGCCGCACCGGGATAGCCGCCCGGCTGACCCGCACCAGGGTAACCGGCAGGCTGACCTGCGCCCGGATAACCGGCAGGCTGACCTGCACCAGGCTGAGCCGCACCCGGATAGCCGTTGGACTGGCCCGCGCCTGGGTAACCGCCGGGCTGGCCAGCGCCCGGATAACCGTTGGACTGGCCCGCACCTGAGTAACCGCCGGGCTGGCCAGCGCCGGGGTAACCGCCGGGCTGCCCCGCACCGGGGTACGACTGCGCACCGGGGGTCTGCCCGTAGCCGCCCTGCTGCGCGGCACCGGGGTACCCGGCCTGACCGGCGGGCTGCTGGCTCGCCGCGGACGGTCCGGCCGCGGGCTGCGCCGGGGCCGCCGCGGGGGCGGCTGACGGCGGCTGCACGGCCGGTTCGGCGGGTGCGGCGGGCTGCGCGGCTGCCGCCGGCTCCACGCCGCGAGCGCGCAGCCAATCGGCGAGCTCGGGGTAGACGTTGGGGTGCGCGAGGATCGCGGGGCGCAGGTCGGGTCGCGACGTCGCCAGCTGGCCGAGAGTCACCTGCTCGACCCGCGGATCGCCCAGCAGTTCCTGCTCGGTGTAGCTCGAAAGATCGCGGTCAGCCATGGTTCCCCCGGAAGGCAGGTTTCAGATGCTTCGGGCGCGCCCGAGAGCCGCCCGCGTAGGACACCAAAAGCCTATCGTCGCGCTGCCGGCGGCGGCCATCCGGAGGGCAGAACTGCCCACGCCCCGCGGCCCGACGACGCACGCGCCGCTCGCCGCGGTCGATTTCTCGCACCCGAGGTGCGCACCCTCCCGTTCAGGTGCGACGAATCGACGGAATCCGTCGATTTCGGGTCGATCTCCCGCACCGGAGCGGTGGGGCGAGACGCTCACGTGCGACGAATCGACGAGCGCGCTCAGCCGTCGGTCGACGAGATGCGTACGGCGGCCGACCACGCCGGAATCCAGTCCGGCAGGGTCATCCGGTCGCTGGGAACGCTGCCGGAGGCGGCGATCAGCTCTGCCATGTCGACGGTGCCGCCCGTGCGCTTGAGGAAGCGCGCCTGCACGACGGCGCGCGCGCAGAGCTTGCCGCCGCGACGGAACTCCTGCGCCATGTAGACCGCGCGGTCGTCGAAGCCGAGCACGCGGGTCGTGACGATGAAGCGGTTCCAGAGCTTCAGCGAGCGCTTGTAAGTGATGGTCTGCGCGCCGACGACGGGGTACCAGCCGCGGTCCTTGATGGTCTTCGCGAAGCCCGAGCGCTCCATCAGATCGGTGCGGCCGAGGTCGAGCAGGCCCAGGTACCGGGCGTTGTTCATGTGCCGGAAGATGTCGAGGTCGTTCGGCCAGACCCGGAACGGCGTGCGGGCCTCGTCCCAGAGAGAGATCTTCGGCGCGCGCCTCGCGCGCAGCATGAGCGTCAGCAGCCTCAGGTACAGATTCACCGGATCAGTCAAGCACCGCCGCTGCAGCCGCCGCGGAATCGGTTGTCGTTCGCGAGCGGATTCGCACAACGCTTCTGCGAGGGCATTGTCGAGCGGGGACAAGCGGCGGGCACCGCGGTCGGCACCCACGGGCGGCACCGACTGTGGCAGACTCTGACCGCCGACGCACGCATACGAAACCGATGATGAAGCTCTGGGGGACACGAGACGATGGATCGCGACCGGACGACGCCTAGCGCTCCCACCACTCCGCGCCGCAGGCGGCGACGCGGCTCAATCATCGCGCTCTGCGTTGCCGCCACGGCGTGCGTCATCGGAGCGGGCGCCTTCGTCCTCCCGGCGCTGCTCCACGGCGACCAAGCCGGCGCGGACGCAGCCCTGGGGACGGAGAACGCGGTCGAGGCGGGGAAGCAGCGAGCAGCCGAACTCGCCGGCGGCGACGAAGCGATCACCGAGCGCCAGACGGTGGACGGGCCCGGCCTGTTCACGTATCACCCCGCGGATGACGCCGTCGGCGATGACGGCGCCGTCTCGAACCTCGTGATGGTCGGGCTCGCCGACAAGGCCTCGTTCGAGACGATCACCGAGCTCGCCGACGATCTCGACGCGACGGTGGTCGGCGTCAACGACTACCTCCGCCTGTACCAGTTGCACCTTCCGGACGGCGCGGACATCGACGCCGCCGTCGCCTCGGCCGATGACGCCGCTGGCGTCGAAACCGCACAGCCCGAACTGATGATGCCGGTGGAATCCGCCGCGATCGTCGCGGCCGACGTTTCCGATCCCGGAAACGACCCCGCGGCTCAGTTCGCCGACGCCTCGTCGAGCCCGCAGCTGCAACCAGGCGCGTGGGGGATGCAGGCCATCGGCGCCCCGGTGGTCTGGGACTACGCAGCGCGCACGGACGCCGACTTCGGCGCCGTCGGCGTGTTCGACAACTTTCGAGCGGGCGTCTCTCACGACGACCTGTCGCACGTCCGCACCTCGTTCGACGAAGCCACGAGCGAGCTCGATCCGAAATCGCACGGCCTTCACGTGACCGGCATCGTGACGGCGGACGGCGGGGCACAGGGCGTCGCTCCGGGGGCGCCGACCACGCTGCGCACGTGGCCGACCGAGCTCCATAAGAAGCTGTTCGGGGACAAGGCCGAGCAGAGCATCACCATCACCGACCTCGCCGCCGGTCTCACGTTCCTCGCCGAAGACGACGCCCGGGTCGTCAACGTTTCGCAGGGCGGTCCGCAGGACGCGGAGGCGAACGGCGCCGCACTCGTCGCGCCCCTGCGCGCGCTGGTCGAGAAGTACGACCTGCTCGTCGTCGCCGCCGCCGGCAACTCCGCATGCACGCAGCCGCTCCTGGACGCCGACAAATGTCACGAGGAGGTCAATGAGCCCGACCCGCTGAGCGCCGAGTCGGGCCCCTTCTGGCAGGCGCGCGCGCAGAGCGGCGGTGATCTCGACGACAACGTCGTCATCGTCGGGAATGCCGCACAGGCCGACGAGGAGTTCGTGAAGGCGGTGAACGGGACGAACGGGATCGAGGAGTACGGCACGTCGCAGCGAGGCGCCGACGTGCTCGCGCCGGGCACGGACGTCCTCTCCACGGCCGATCCCGAGGACTGCAACAGCGACGGCAGCCCCTGGTGCGCTGACGGCTACGCATTCATGACCGGCACCTCGATGTCGAGCCCGCACGTCGTCGGGATCGCCTCGGCGCTGTGGGCCGTCGACCCGAGCCTGACCGCCGCCGAGGTGCGCAGCATCATCGTCGGCACAGCGAACCGCTCGTTCGCCGCGGAGGTCGTCACGGAGGGCATCCTCAAGAGCGATCCGGATGACGTCCCGCTGGTCGATGCGGCCGCCGCGATGCAGATCGCCACGGAGCTGAAGGAAGACACCGACCTGAGCGTCGACGAGGCGCTGGAGCCAGCACTGTCGCCGCAGCTGCACGGCGCGTGGTGCCCGGCCGACCAGGACGGCACCGACGCCGAGGACTGCCTGGACATCGGTGCCTACCTCGACGCCCATCCGGATGCCGAACTCAGCCCGGCCGACGGCGACGCCTACGGGTCAGGATCCGACGAGAGCCTCTCGCCGGTCGACTCATCGGGACGCAGCTCGCTGGAGGCGGAGGCCACGCTCTGCCTCGACGGACCGTGTGACGAGGCGGAGACCACGATCACGCTCCGGTACTCGCCCCCTGGCGCCGTCTGGCACTGCGCGCTCGAGAACGCCACCGCCGATTTCTGCGACGACGCCGGCGGCGAGGATGTCGCCGCGCATCCGGCCGGCTGGCCGACCCTGTCGCAGACGACCGTCGTCGGCGGCAGCCGCACGGAGTCAGCGCCGCTGCGCCTCAACCTCTTCGCCGACGGCGACTACAGCGAACTGCCCGACTCCCTGGTGCCCGAGAAGACGAATCCGCTCGACGGCACCTGGTGCTCGGCGCCCGACGCCGGCGCGCCGGAGACCTGCGTCAGTCTCGACACCACGACCGATCCGCCGACGGCCGATCTCGGCGGATCGTTCGGCCCCGACCTGCTGGTCGTCGCTCCGCTCGAGAACGGTCGATTGGCTCTCACAGGCGGCGACTGCGACGCCGAGGCCCCGGACTCGGGAGGAAGCCCCTGCTATCCGCTCGGCGAGTTCGTGCCGCAGGGAACCCCGATCGATCTGCCCGACTACTACCAGGGCAAGGACTATCCCGAGCGGGATCGGATCTGGAACTCGCAGTCAGGCGGTGTGATGCTGCGCGAGTAGCCGCCCGCCCGGCGCCCGCTCATCCGGCGCACGTACCCTTGATCCGTGCACGCGAAGATCCTGCTCTACTACGTCTTCACCCCGCTGCCCGACCCCGAGGCGGTCCGGCTGTGGCAGCGCGACCTCGCCGAGTCGCTCGGCCTGCGGGGGCGCCTGCTGATCTCGCAGCACGGACTCAACGGCACGCTCGGCGGCGACATGGCCGCGCTCAAGCGCTACGTGCGCAAGACCAAGGAGTACGCGCCGTTCCGCGACATCGACTTCAAGTGGTCGGAGGGCACCGGCCTCGACGACGCGGGGCTGAGCCTCGATTTCCCACGCCTGAGCGTGAAGGTGCGAGACGAGATCGTCTCCTTCGGCGCACCGGATGAGCTGGCCGTCGCCGCCGACGGCGTCGTCGGCGGGGGCACGCATCTCGCCCCGGATGAACTGCACCGCCTCGTCGCGGATCGCGACGACGTCGTGTTCTTCGACGGGCGCAACGCCTTCGAGGCGGAGGTCGGGCGCTTCAAGGGCGCGATCGTTCCCGACGTCGCGACGACGCAGGACTTCATCGGCGAGCTCGACTCGGGCAGGTACGACCACCTCAAGGACAAGCCGGTGGTCACGTACTGCACGGGCGGCATCCGGTGCGAGGTGCTGTCGAGTCTCATGGTCAGCCGCGGATTCGGTGAGGTGTACCAGCTCGACGGCGGCATCGTCCGCTACGGCGAGAAGTTCGGCAACGGCGGCCTCTGGGAGGGCTCGCTGTACGTGTTCGACGGGCGGGAGACCGTCACGCTCGGCGACGACATCGACGTGATCGGGCGCTGCGCCTCGTGCGGCGAGCCGAGCGAGCGCATCGCGAACTGCGTGGACGAGTCGTGCCGAGCCCGCACCGTCCTCTGCGAGGGCTGCGGCGACCGCGCCGCGTGCGCCCGCCACGCGGACGGCACGGCGCTCGTCTGATCCTTCCGCCGTCCGCTCCGGTGCGGGAGATCGACCCGGAATCGACACATCCGGTCGATCCGCCGCACCTGAGCGGTTCCCCTCCCCGCTCCGGTGCGGGAGATCGACCCGAAATCGCCGCATCGCGTCGATCTGCCGCACCTGAGCGGGAGGGCGCTCGCCTCGAGTGCGGGAAACCGACGCGCACGCCGGCGGCCTAGCCCTCCAGCAGCTCCGCGACCTCGGCGGCGGTCGGGACCGCGGGCTGGGCGCCGGTGCGCGTCACGGCGATCGCCGAGGCGGCCGCTCCGGCGCGGGCGGCCTCTGCCAAGTCGGACATCCGGAGCTCGCCCCGGCCGAGGTGCGCCGCGAGCACGCCGCAGAACGTGTCGCCCGCACCCGTCGTGTCGACCGGGGTCACGCTGAACGCCGGCACCTGCGCCCGCTCATCGCCGAGTGCGATGAGCGAACCCTCGGCCCCGAGGGTCACCACCAGCGCCCGCACGCGCCCCGAGAGCAGGTCGATCGCTTCGTCCTGGTCGTCGACGCCGGCGATGTCGAGCAGCTCGTGCTCGTTGACGATCAGCACGTCGACCTGCGGCAGCACCCGCGCCGCGACGTCCTCGTCGGTCATCAGCTCGCTCGGCGCCGCGTTCAGCACGAACTGCGCGCCGTCGCTGCGGGCGGCCGCGGCCGCCTCGACGAGCGCGATCGGAATCTCGAGCTGCACCGCCACCGCGTCGGCCTCGGCGACCAGCGCGCGCTGCTCGTCGGTCAGCTCGGTGAGCGCGTGGTTCGCCCCCGCGACCACGACGATCGTGTTCTCGGCCGAATCGTCGACCGAGATCAGCGCGACGCCGCTCGGCTCGCTCGACGTCGCGAGACCCGAGACGTCGATGCCGTCATCGGCGAGCCACTCGCGCAGTTGAGCGCCGTCCGCGTCGTCGCCGACCGCTCCGATGAACGACGTCGGCACTCCGCCAGCACGCGCCGCACCGACCGCCTGGTTCGCGCCCTTGCCGCCGCCGCCGCGCGAGAAACCGCTCGCCAGCAGGGTCTCACCAGGGCCGGGGATGCGCGGCACCCGCGCGACGACGTCCATGTTCACGCTTCCGACCACGGCAACAGTCATGTTTCTCTCCCTGACAGCTTCGGCACGGCCCCGTCCATTCTGCCGCGGATGCCCGCCTGTTGACGCACCGCCGCACGCACAACGACGGAAGAACGGGCACGGGCACCGGCAAGAACCGCGCCGTCATGCGGATCACCGGCCGCCTCGGTCGTGGTTTGCCGTAGTTGTGCTGCGGCGGGCCCAGACACCTCGGCCGCGGTTCACCGTCGTTGCGCTGCGGCGGGGTGCTCAGCCCTCGCGGTCCAGGCCCCGGATGATCCGGATCGCGCCCGTGTCGGCGACGAGCTCGCCCGATCGGGCGGCCTCGCCGACGCGATGGACCGCCTGGTGCCGGTGGTCGGGCTCGCGCCGCCGCGGGCGGTAGACGACGAGCGCGTGGAACATGAACCGCGCCAGGAATGCCACCGCCAGCGTGATCGCGGTTGCGACGGGGCTCGACATGCGCCATGCCTCGACCATGAGCGCCATCACGGGGATCCGGATGGCCGCCTCGACGTTGTTGAACGCGAACGAGGTCGCGAACCGCCTCCAGAACCCCGCGGCCGCGGCGCGCATGTCGTGGAACACGAAGCGCTCCTGCAGCAGGAAGTTCGCGATGATCGTCGTCTCGGCCGCGATCACCGCCGACCACACGTACGGCAATCCGGCGCGGGTGAGCGCCCACACGATCGCGACGTTCGCCACCGCGCCGACCGCCCCGATCAGCGCGAACACCGACATCTTGCCGAATCTCAGCCGCGTCAGCTGCGCGAGGAACCGCCACCCCTGACGGGCGTTCGCCTTCGATCTGCCGTCGTACCGTCGCGCGAACGTCATCGGCACCTCGGCCGTCGCGAGCGGCGAGCGGACGAGGATCTCGAGCAGGATCTTGAACCCGTCGGGCTGGAGCGAGTCGAGATCGATGCGGCGCCGGTCGACGAGGAAGAAGCCGGTCATCGGGTCGGTGATGCCCTGCATCCGCACCGGGAACATCGCCCGCGTCACGGCGGTGGAGGCGCGCGAGACCCAGATGCGCGCGCGGTTGGCGAGGCCCGAGCTGTCGCCGCCGCCGACGTAGCGCGATGCGACCACGGCGTCGACGTCGCCGAGCGCGTACCGGTCGAGCATGGTCGGCAGCACGGCGGGCGGATGCTGCAGGTCGCCGTCCATCACGATGCAGACGTCGTATGCCGCGAACCGCATACCGCGGACGACGGCGCCTCCGAGGCCGCCGGCGCGGTCATCCGGAGCCCGGTGCACGACGCGGACCGAAAGCGGCGCCCCCGCGGCGACCCGCTCGATCTCGTCGGCCGTGCCGTCGTCGCTGTCGTCGACGAAGAGGATCTCGGCGGTGCGCCCCGCAAGGGCCGCCCCCACCTGCGCCACCAGTTCGGCGACGTTCCCCCGCTCGTTGCGGGTCGGCACGATCACCGTCGCCGCGACCCCTTGTTGCACCCGCCCATCGTCGCACGAACGCCTGTGCCGCGTCCGAGGCTTTCGGCGCCGTCATCACCTTCTCGTCGTACCCTAGAGGCATGACTTCCTCGCAGATCCGCATGTTCGGCGCCGACTGGTGCCGCGACTGCCGCCGCACCAAGGCCCAGCTCGACGAGCTCGGCGTCTCGTACGAGTACATCGACCTCGAGGCCGACCCGACGGCCGCCGACGTCGCCAAGGAGATCTCGGGCCGCACCCAGATCCCCGTCGTCGTCTACCCCGATTCGTCGCACCACGTCGAGCCGTCGAACGCCGACGTCGAGTCGAAGCTCAAGGAGCTCTCGCTCATCTGATTCCGTGCCGAGCGGCCGTTGGACCCGGATGGCGTCATCCGGAACCAACGGCCGCTCGGCGTCTCACGCCCGCGCCGATCAAATCCACGGCACAATAGACGCGACGAAAGGCGACGACGTGGTCGATTCCCCCGAGACAAGCCCGCTCCATCTCCCTCACCAGGCTGCCGACTGCCCGAAGTGCTTCGAGGAGCTGCGCAGCGACCGCGGCTGGTGGCAGGCGAAGCCAGAGGGCGCGCGCCTCGTCGGCCTCGTCGTGGCCCGCGACGGCCTCCCTTCCGTGGTCGAGCAGCGCAACGAGCTGACCCGCTTCGGTGTGCCGATCGAGGGTTTCCGCCACCCGGCGCCCGACATCCTCGAGTCGTGGGAGACCCGCCTGCAGCGCCTCTTCCAGACGCTGTCGTCGGGCGACGTGCTGGTCGTCGCCGACCTCCGCGTGCTCGGTGCCGACACTGCCGAGGGCGCCCGCACCGTGGCCGCGCTCCGCACCCACGGCATCATCGTGAAGGTGCTCGCGCACCACGCGCACCACCTCGCGACCGCGTAGCGACGCGCCTCAGGTCGTGCAGACCGCCGAGGCGGGCGACGCCACCCCGTCGACGCGCACGAGGTAGACCTCGACGCACGTCGGGCCGTCGTTGTCGACCGTGACCGACGTCTCGCGGGTGTCGTGGAACTCGATCGCCGACCCCGCGGCGTCGATGCCCCACTGGTAGGTGTCGCCGTCCTCCGGGTCGGGGTTCGTCCACGAGAACGTGATCTCGTCCCCCGCCACTTCTGCCTTGAGATCGGCCACCGCGGGCGGCGTCTCGGTCACCGGGTCCTTCGGCTGCGTCGTGTCGTCGATCACCGGATCGGGCTCGTCGCCCAGCAGCTGCGGCAGCACGAACGCGGCGCCGACGAGCAGCGCCGCGACGAGCACTCCCCCGCCGACGAGCCACGGCCAGCGGGGCTTGCGGTCACTCGCTGCGACCGACGCTGCGCCCGCGGTCCCGGATGACGCGGCCCGCGCTCCGGAGAATCCGGATGACGCAGGCGTGCCCGGCGCAAGCGTGTCGGAGCTGTCGAGCGCACCGCCGGCCGCGGCGTTCGGCGACCATGCGGGCGCCGCGGCCGCCGGCTGCCCTCCGTCCGCAGGGCTCGCGGCGGGGACTCCGGGAGCGGCCCACTCCGCGCCGGGCCGCCCGCCGGCATCCGGACCGACCCATCCGGGCTGCGCGTCGGGAACGACCGTCTCGGCCGCGGCCGGCGCCGCGGCGCCCTGCCCCCGCCGGATCGTCTCGTGATCCGCGGCGCTCGAGCGCCCCGTGCGGGGCGGCACGATCGTCGTGGCGTCGTCGAGCGCGCCGCCGCGGATCGTGGTCACGTCGTCGACGTCGTCGGCCGCGCCCCGCCTGCCGCGTCGCGTCGTCGCATGCCCCCTCGGGTCGTCGGGCACGATGTTGGTGACGTTGCGGACCCGCGTCAGGCCGTCGTTGACGTCGTCGAACTCATCGGTCGGGGCGTCGTCGAGGATGTCGATCGGTGTGACCGAGTGCTCGAGCTCGATCTGCACCTTCTGCAGCGCGCGGGCGAGGGCTACGGCGGTCTGGTACCGGTCCTCTGGCCGCTTCGCCATCGCGCGCGCGAGCGCCACCTGCAGCGAGTGCGGCACGTCTGGCCGATCGAGCCGCATCAGCGGCATGCGCTCTGCGCGGTCGATCAGCTCGGCGCTCGAGTTGCGCTGGCCGGGGATCTCGAACGGCGCCCGCCCCGCGAGCAGCGTGTACAGCGTCGCGCCGAGCTGGTAGACGTCGGTCGTGGGTCCGTTGCGCGGCGGGTTCTCGAACGACTCGGGCGGCGACCAGGGAATCGACATGCCGGCCGCGGCCTCGGCCGTCTCGGCGTGCGCGGCGATGCCGAAGTCGGTCAGCGCCGGTCGGTTGTACTCGGTGACCAGCACGTTCGCCGGCTTGATGTCGCGATGGAGCACGCCCATCCGGTGCGCCGTCTCGACCGCCGCGATCACCGGGATGGCCGTGTGCAGCGACTCGGACACCGAGAACGGCGCGCGCCGGTAGCGCATCTGCAGGTTGGGCCGCGGGCAGTACTCCATGACGATGTAGGGCCGCTGGTCCGTGCTCATGCCGGCCTGCAGGATCGTCACGATGGCCGGATGGTTCGACAGCATCGCCATCACGTTCGCCTCGCTGGCGAACTGCTGACCCGCCGACTCGAGGCGGTCGGGCAGCAGCACCTTCACCGCGACGCGGCGCCTCGGCAGCTGCTGCTCGTAGAGGAACACGTCGGCGAAGCCGCCGGATCCCAACAGCTGGATGTACTCGAATCCCGGCAGCTGCGGCGGTGCCGCGGGCGGCCGTTTGCTCACGGAAGCCCCGTGAACGACACCACGACGCCCTCGCCGAGGTCGAGCGTGTCGCCCTCGATCAGCACGGTGCGCTCGCCGGGGTGCAGGCGCTGCGGGTCGCCGTCGCGGAACAGCAGCGTGCCGTTGGTCGAGTTCAGGTCGGTCACGATCGCGGCGTCGTCCTCGATCTTGATCTCGACGTGGTTGCGCGAGATATCGTGCATCGGGCTCTCGACCGTGATCAGGTGGGGCACGTCGTCTCCCACCTGGCGCACGGAGCGCGGCCGACGGCCGATCAGCACAGGGCGATCGAGGCGGACCTCCGCGCCGTTCGAGACGTACACGCGGGCGACCGGATGGGCCGCCTCCTCCGCCGACGTCGTCGGCGCGGCCGGTCGGAGCGCCTGCGCCTGCTCGAGGGAGATCGTCTGGCCGTCGTGGTCGCCGTCGCCGCGAGCGTCGCCGACATCGGCGGGCATCACGGTGTCGCCGTCGTGATCGCCGAGACCGGAAGCAACGGGCAGCGGCAGCGTCGCTGGCACCGGCTCGGGAGCACCGGCGGCCGGGCGGACGATCGGCGCATCGAGCGGCTCGGTCGGCAGCAGGCTCGACGAGCGGTCGACGGGAACGCCGTCGCCGTCGAGACCCACCGCGATGCCCGCGTCGGCCGGGGGCGCAGCCGGCTCCTCCGACTCGTCCTCGTCGTCGCCGTCGTGGAAGATTCCGAGCGACTCGAGGTCGTCGTAGAAGCCGTCGCCGTCGGCGTCGACCGGCAGCACCGTGTTGTGCGGCAGCTCCTCGTCCTCGCCAGGGGCGGCGACCGTGTCGGCCGTCGACTCGTCGAAGTCGGATGAGCCTGCCGCGGCGCCAGCGGCACCAGCGGCCCCCGCGGTCCCCGCGGCGGCGAGATCGCCTGCCGCTCCGGCGCCCGACTCGAGTGCGGTCGCGCCGGCGGCACCGGCCGCCGCACCCTCACTCGCAGCGGCACCCGCTGCCAGACCGGCGGCAGCGCCGGCGCCCAGACCCGCGGCAGCGCCGAGGCCGGCGGCGGCAAGACCCGCTCCGCCGAGGCCGGCGCCGTCCGCACCGGCCTCATCCGGGTTCGTCGGCTCGTCGCTCCCCGCCTCGGGGGCGCGGTCGGCCTCATCCGCCTCGAAATCAGCGGCGATCGGCTCGGTGACGGCCGGCTCGACGGACGCGGGCGAGGCAGCGGCAGCACCAGCACCAGCACCGGCCGCACCGCGCACGATCCCGTTACCGCCCGTGCTGACCACCGTGTCCTCGACGAGCGCGTGCTCGCCGAGCGCCAGCTCGACGGCGGCGACGCGCGCGACGCCCCGCTCGAGCGGCAGGGTCGGCGCACCGGCGCCCCATGCCAGCTCGAACGACACGGTCGTCGCGCCCTCGACGATCCGCTCGGCGTCCCTGCCCTCCGCGCCGACGATGGTCTCATCGACCCCGTCGCCGGACGCGCGCGCCGTCAGCGCACCGCGCACGACGATGCGCACCCGGCCGCTGTCGCCGTCGACCAGCGCGTAGTGCTCGTGCCCGTCGAAGGCGGCAGACAGACCGGACGCCCCGGTCAGACCCCGCCACACGCGGTCGATCTGCTCGGCCGTCGCGGCGGCCGGCAGCAGCGCCGCCCGCTCGTCTGTCGCGGCCAGATAAGCGAGCCCAGGTGTGTAGCGTGCGCTGTTCATCGCGCCACCGCCTCTCGGGGTTTGGTGTCTGATTCTGCGTCGTTGTGGGGTTCGCCGCCGGTCACGCCGAGGGCGTCGACCACCACGGCGGTGATGTTGTCGCGCCCGCTCGCGGCGAGCGCGTCGTGCACGAGCGAGAGCGCGGCCTGGCCGGGCTGCGGCACCGTCATGAGCACCTCGCGCAGCCGCTCCTCGGGCACGTCGTTCGAGAGCCCGTCGGTGCACAGCAGGAACCGGTCGCCCGCGGCGGCCGGCAGCACCCAGTAGTCGGCCTCGCCGACCGATCCGGCGCCCATCGCCCGCGTGATCACGTTGCGCCGGTTGTCGCGCCTCGCCTGCTCAGGCGTGATGCGGCCGCTGTCGACGAGCTCCTGCACGACCGAATGGTCGACGCTGATCTGCTCGAGCGTCTCTCCGGCGAGGCGGTAGATGCGCGAGTCGCCGAGGTTCATCGCGAGCCAGTAGCCGACGCCGTCGACCTCGGTCACGAGCAGGCCGGCGAACGTCGTTCCGGCCCCGTTCTCGCGATCGCTCGAGAGCGCGTCGACGCCCTCGCGCGCGTGCTCGAACGCATCGCGCGCCTCGTCGACCGTGACGGACGGTCGGCCGGCGAGATGAGCGAACGCCGACACGGCCATGCCGCTGGCGACCTCGCCCGCCTCGTGGCCACCCATGCCGTCCGCCACCGCGAAGACGGGAGCCGATGCGAGGAACGAGTCCTCGTTGAGCGTCCGCGTGTTCCCCACGTCGGTCGCCGCGCCGCTCACCGTCGCGATCGGTGCGGGCCGCTTGGTCGCGCCGGACGGGGTGTGGGAGCTCGGATCGATGATCACGCGCGCCCCCTGAGCGTGGCCGCGCGGTCGCCCATCTCGAGCGCGTCGCCCGGCTGGAGCGCGGTGCGCTCGCCTGCCGTTGCCGCGATGCGCTCGCCCCCTCGCACGATCGTGACGCCGTTGGTCGAGTGGCGGTCGGTCAGCCACACGCCGTCGCCCGACGCGTCGATCTCGAAGTGCGTCTTCGACAGCGACAGCGTCTCGTCGCGCACCGCCGCGATCGTCGCACCCTCCTCGGGCGCGGGGTTGCGGCCGATGATGACGCGTCCGTCGAGCTGCTGCGCCGAACCGTCGTCCCAGACCAGCTCGACGCCGGCCGCCGCCTCGGGCTCCGCCGCCGCGTCGCCCGGCTCGTCGGCGAACGGCGCCTCGGCTTCCGGATGAGCGGGTGCGGCGGGTGCGGCGGGCTCCGGATGACCCGGCCACACGGCCCCCGCACCCTCAGCGGGCGCCGGCTCCGGCCGCGCCGCGGGCTCGGCCCTGGTCACGGGCGGGTCCTGCGTGATTCCGGGTACGAAGTCGATCGGACCGGCCGCGCCGGGCGCCGCGGGCGCGGCGGCCGGGCCTGCGTAGGCGGCGGGGGCATCGGAGTATGCGGCCGGAACACCTGCGGCATACGGATCCGGCTGGGCGGGAGCCGCCTGCGCAGAGGTGCCTGCGCCGGCATCCGCCGTGCCAGCGAACGGAGCGGATGCCGCACCGGGCCGCTCGGACGCCGCACGGGGCGCGTACGGGTCGTCGAGCGCGCCGAGCGGCGCGGCCGCGGCGAGCGCGTAAGGATCGACCGGCACCTGCGCGTACGCCGCGAACGGGCGCTGCGCCGCGCCGGGGTCCGTGTTCCCCGCGAAGCCGTCCCCCGCGAAGATGTCTCCCGACTGCGGCACGTAGGCACCAGGCCGAGGGCCGGCATGCGCGCCCTGCGGGGCCGCGGCATCCGGGCCCGCCTGCGGCGCGCCGCCTGCCGCGCCGGGCACGGGCGGGGCGCCGACGGCCGGGTTCTGGGGGTGCTGGCCCTGCGCGTACGGGTCGACTCCGTTGCCGGGGTATCCGGGGGTGCTCATCTCAGCGTTCCTTTCGTGCCGATGCGATGCGTTCGCGCAGCTCGCGCATTCGCGTCGACAGGGTCGAGCGTTGGGCCAGCGAAACCACGCTCACGCGCGCTTTCCACCGCTTCCAGAATGATGCCTTCTCGTGCATGCTGTCGACCACCTCGTCGACATGCTTCCAATACTCATCGATTTCGGCGTCGGCCGGGTCGCCCGGTCCGAAGACCGACGCGTCAGCGCGCACCGCGAGCTGGGTCATCCGGCCCTCCTCGAGCCGGCCGCCGACGACGACCGCCTCCTCCTGCCGCGTGAAGCCGTCGGGCGCGCTCACGCCGTAGTCGGTGGCGCGATCCATCAGCTCCTCCCAGCCGCCCGAGATGCGGTCGGCCGGCAGCGGCGCGGTGAGGCGCTTCTGCCTGCGGCGCGACTTCAGCGCGGCGATCAGGATGAACGGGGCCGAGATCAGGGCGATCACCAGCAGGCTGAGGCCCGCGATCGCGAGCACGAGCCACAGCACGCCCCAGAGCGGGTTGTTGTCGTCCTCCTGCTCCTTCTCATCGGGAATGAGGGGAGGCAGGTCCGCCGGCTCCTGCGGCGGGGGCGGCGGCTGCACGACCTGCGGCTTGGGGTCGGGCTTCGGCTGGGTCGTCTCCTGCTGCGGCACCTGGTCCTCGGGCGGCGTCGGGTCGAACGGCACCCAGCCGTACCCCTCGAACGCCACCTCGACCCACGCGTGCAGGTTGTCGCCCGTGGCGACGAAGTCCCCCGACGAGTCCTCCTCGGTCTCGGCCTCGCCCTCGACCGGCGCGATGTCGTCGTGGAAGCCCATCACGACGCGCGCGGGGATGCCTACCTCGCTCGCCATCAGCGCCATCGCGACCGCGTACTGCTCGTCGTCGCCGACCATCTGCTCGGTCTCGAAGAACGACTGCAGGCGGCGGGCGCCGTGGCCGGGCAGTGAGTACGCCTCGCCCTCGAGCCCGTGGCTGAAGAAGCCGTACTCGCTCAGCTGCGCCTCGAGCGCGCGCACCCGCTCGATGGGCGTCTCGGCGTCGGCGATCGTGTCGGCGGCGAACGCCGCGACGCCCTCAGGCACGTTCTCGGGCTGCGGGAGCTCGACCTTCGCGAACGGCACGTCGGCGAGCGTCGAGTCAGCCGGCACGCGCGGGTTCACGGCGTCGACCGTGTACTCGTCGCCCTCGCGCAGCCCCGACTGCACGAGCGCCGTCCCGGTGTCGGCGTTGTAGAAGCCCGAGCGGCGCAGCTCTTCGGCGCGCGCGCCCTGGAAGTCGATCGTCTGCACGGCACCCGCATCCGGCAGCCAGACGCCCTGATACCCGTCGATCCGGATGTCGAGGCTCACGTCGTCGCCGCGGGCATCGGGCGACATGTCGGTGGTGAGGTGCTCGAAGCTGGCGCTGCCGCCCGAGCCCGCGTCCGAGACGTCGTAGACGACGCCCGTGTAGGCGTCCATGACGCCGAGCCGAACGCGCACGTCCTCCGGCAGGCCGCCCGCCACGGTGAACAGCGGCTCCTCCTTGAAGTCGCGCACGAACATCCGGTACGACTGCAGCGGGCTCGCGTACTGATGAAGATCGAGCGGCGGCACGATGTACTCGCGCACGACGTCGCGCGTCAGGTTCCCCGGCAGCAGCGCGTTGACACCGGCGCCGGCCCCCACGGCGATCACGAGCACCACGGCGCCGGAGATCAGCCGGCTGCGGCCCGTGCCGCGCGCGCTGCGCCCCTCGCCGACCGAGACGGCGTTGCGCTCGGGCGCCCACGTGTCGCGCAGCGCCAGCCACGCGATCGAGACGCCCACCAGCATGATCGCCTGCAGCAGCGGCAGCGACTCCTCGAACGTGCCGAACGCGATCTCGAGCGCGAGCAGCGCGCCGAGCGGGATCAGCGCCCACGCCGCCGCGCGCAGCCGCAGCGCGAGACTGCCGGCGATGACGACGCACACGAGCGTCGCGATCAGCACGACGAGCGCGTGCCCGTCGGCGAGCGCCACCGGCGTCACGCTGGTGAGCAGCGACTTCCAGCTGAGCACGATGCCGAGCGCGAGCTCGCGCAGCGTCTCGACGGTGGGGACGACGCCCCACAGCGTCGTGTGCGAGAGCGCGAGCGGTCCGCCGAGCACGGCGTACGCGCCGATCGTCACGGCAGCGACCGTGAGCACGCCCCACCGGAAGTGCGCGCCGGCCGCGGCGATCGCGAGACCGACGACGATCGCGCCGATGCCCGCCACGAGGTAGCCGGGACCGGCGAACGTCGGCCACCAGCCGACGAGCGTGATCGCGGCGAGGAGGGCGACGGCCGAGAGATCGAGCAGCCATCTGCGCTGGGAGAGCGTCACGCGAACACCCTCCTGATCGTGCGGGGCAGGTCGTCGAGCGAGCCGACGGTCACGACGTCCGCCTCGCCGATGCGCCGCAGCGCGGGCGAGGCGCCCTCGCGCACGACGACGGCGAGGCACCGCGTGCCCTGCGGGAACCGGCTGACGGCCTCACGCAGCTGCGCGTTCGTCGCCTCGCTGCCGCAGACCAGCACCACGACGCTGGTCTCGGTGAGGCCGGCGGCGATGCCGCGGCCGAGCGCTCCGATGCCGCCGTCGCGCGGGCGCGTACCGTCGACGCCGCTCAGCGCGTCGAGCAGGCGACGAGGCGAGGAGGGGGTCGTGTCGATCTTGGGGGTCCGCAGGTCGACGCCGAACGAGTCGCGCAGCGCGCGGAGGCCGACGGAGCCGACCGACGACACCGCGAGCTCGAACTCGTCGTCTGTCGCGTACTCGCCGCGCACCGTCGAGAGGCCGAGCACGAAGTGCGATCGCCTCGTCTCCTCGTACGTGCGCATCATGAGCGTGCCGGTGCGGGCGGTCGAGCGCCAGTGCACGTGGCGGAGGTCGTCGCCCGGCTGGTACTCGGTGAGCGCGTGGAACGAGATGTCGTCCCGCGCGATCACCGTCGACGACAGGCCCTCGAGGTCGCGGATGAAGCCGAGCGACTGGCCCGAGATCGCGGTGGTCTTCGGGTGCACGTACAGCTCGACCGGTTCGTTGCGCGCGTCGGCCCGCTCGAACAGCCCGAACGGGTCGCCCCGCACGATCGCGACGGGGCCGACCGTGAGCACCTGCCGGCGGTGCGTCGGGATGGTGAACAGCTCCTCCGACGCGTCGCCGGGCGCGAGCCGGCCGATGCGGAAGGTGCCGCGGCCCGTGCCGACGGGAAGCACGACGCGCGACGGCAGGATCGCGCGCGTTCCGGTGTTGCGCAGCACCAGCGCGCCGTGCGCCTTCTCGCCGACGACGACGCGCGAGCGGCCCAGGTCGAGCTCGACGTCGTAGGTCGTGCGGCCGATGAGGAACAGCGCGCTGATCGCGAGCAGGACGATCAGGATGACGGCGGCGATCAGCACCTCGCGCCACTCGAACCAGAGACCCGCGATCAGGCACGCCGCGGCGATGCCGATGACCACCCAGCCGATGGGCCGGATGACCGAGGCCGCGCGGCGCGCCCACGACCACCCGGCGCGGGCGGCGTGCGCGGCGACCTCGCCCCATCCGGCGAGCGCGCGGACCGCGGGCTGCGCGACCGCGGCCGCGGTCTGCCGCGGCTCGGCGACCTCCGCCTGTTCGTCCGCAGGGGTCGGCTCGGCGCCCGCCGGGGTCGGCGGGGCGTCGGGAGCCTGCGGGGTCATCGACATGCGGACGAGAAGGCGCTCAGGCTCGGTTGACGGGGGCGGCCACGGCGTCGATCACGCGCGAGATCACGGTCTCTGCGGTCACGCCCGAGAACTCGGCCTCGGGGTCGATCACGAGGCGGTGCGTCCACACGTGGGGGGCGAGCTTCTTGATGTCGTCTGGCAGCACGTAGTTGCGCCCCTGCGACGCAGCCCACACCTTGGCGAGGCGCACCATGGCGATCGCGCCGCGCACCGAGACGCCGACGAGGGCGCCCGAGTCGTTGCGGGTGGCCTCGGCCAGTTCGGCGACGTAGCGCAGCACGGAGGCGTCGACGTGGCTCGTGGCGGCGAGGTCGGCCATGTCGGCGACCGCCGACGTCGTGATCAGCGGGGTCAGCGCCGCCGCGGTGTTGCGCACGGTCGAACCGGCGAGGATGCGCTCGGTGACCTCGAGCGAGGGGTAGCCGATCGACGTCTTGATGAGGAAGCGGTCGAGCTGCGCTTCGGGCAGGCGATACGTTCCCGCCTGCTCGATGGGGTTCTGCGTCGCGATCACGAGGAACGGGCGGCCGACCTCGTGCGGGGCGCCGTCGACCGTGACCTTCGACTCCTCCATAACCTCGAGCAGCGCCGACTGCGTCTTGGGCGACGCGCGGTTGATCTCGTCGGCCAGCACGATCGACGCGAAGATCGGGCCGCGGTGGAACTCGAACGTGTGCTTGGCCTGGTCGTAGATCGTTACGCCCGTGACGTCGCTCGGCAGCAGGTCGGGCGTGAACTGAATGCGGCTCGACGTGCCCTGCACCGTCGCGGCGATCGCCCTGGCGAGGCTCGTCTTGCCGGTGCCCGGCGCGTCCTCGAGCAGCACGTGGCCCTCGGCGAGCATCGTCGCGACCACGAGGCTGACGACCTCGCGCTTGCCCATCAGCGCCTGGTCGACGTTGTCGACGAGGCGCGAGAAGGTGCTCTGGAACCACGCGGCCTGCTCTGAGCTCATCGTCATGGGGGTGTTGTTCCTTCTGTGTCTGTCGGTCGTGTCTGCGCGGCGAGCGCGACTAATACCAGGTCATCGGTTTGGCGTCGCCCCAGCCCTGGATCGTGAGCCACGCGCTCTCGCCCGGGTCTCCGAAGACGCACTTCGCGTATGCGTTCCCGCTCTCGGGAACATGCATCGTCGAGTTGCCCCACGTGCCGCCGTTCGGACCGCTCGCGTTGCAGGTCAGCTTGTAGTCCCCGGCCGGGAAGTCGGTCACCTTCACACCCATGTACGCGCAGGAGGAGTGCGAGCACCCGTCGACCTTCTGGGGCGAGCCCTTGATCGTCTGCGCCGTCGGCACGGGCTTCGCCTTGCTGGTCGCGCAGTCGAGGCCGGACCAGTTGCTCCAGTCGCCCTCGGAGTTCTTCACGCGCGCCTGGATGCACCCGGTCTGCGAGTAGCCGACGTTCATCTGACCGGACGACCAGGAGGCCTTGCCGGTCGACGTCGACGACCCGCCGCCGCCCCCTGTGCCGGTGTTGTACTTGATCTGCATGTCGACGAGACCGCGGCCGTTGCTGGAGCCCGGGCGGCTCGCCGAGAACGCCAGCCCCTGCTCGCCCGACTGCGCGGCCTTGACGCTCGGGGCCGCCGGCTTGCCGTACGGCACGACCGCGTTCGAGGTCGCGACGCCGTCGCTCTGGTACGAGTACGTCGAGCCCTTGGTCACCGTGCGCACGCTGAACTTGTAGGTGGAGCCGTTGCTCAGGCCGCCGATGCTCGTCGAGGTGCCCGTGACGGTCTTGCTGCCGCCCGACCACGTCACGAGGTAGCTCACCTCGTCCGCCCTGGCGCCGTTGAGGTCGGCCGAGGCTGCCCAGCTCACGTCGGCCGCGCCGCCTGCGCCGCCCGTGCCGGTCAGCTTCGCGGACGCGCTGGCGGGAGCCGCCGGCGGCGCCGCGGCGCGCTGCGGGTTGCTCGCCGCGCTCCAGTCGCCCCATCCGGCCTTGTTCTTGGCACGCACCTTGAACGTGTAGTCGTTCTCGGAGAGCGGCACCCGCACGGTCTGCGACGTCGTCGGCGCGGCGGGCGTGCCGACGCTCTGCGCGCCGCCGCTGCCGCCCTGGCGCTGCACCTCGTACGCCTGCACCGCGTCGCCGTTGGCGTCGGAGCCGACGACCTCCGACCAGTTCACGGTCATCTGCGACTCGTCGCCGACCGGCTGCGCGCCCGCGATGTTGGGCGCCGCCGGTGCGGCGGGCGGGGCCGCCGGGTAGTCGGCCGCGGAGGCGAGCGAGGTGTCTGACGGATCCTTCGCGCCGTTCTTCGCCGACACCGAGAAGGTGTAGCTCTGGCCGTTGGCGAGGCCCGTCCAGGTATGCGAGAGCGTTCCGGCCGGGAACTGCTTCTCGGTCGCGCCGTCGGGCGCCGCCGGCGAGATGTACACGGTGTAGGTCTGGATCGGCGTGCCCTCGTTCACGGGCGCCGACCACGCCACATCGAGCGAGCGGTCGCCGAAGTCGGTGATGCGCGGGGCATTGGGACGCTCGGGCTTCACGTCGGGCGTGACGACCGGCGAGGCCAGCGACGGGTCGGACTCGCCGACCGCGTTCGTCGCGGTCACCTGGAACCGGTAGTCGGCGCCGTTGGTCAGCCCCGTGATGGTGCACGTGGTCGCCGCGCACTGCTGCGAGACCGCCGGCCCCTGCACGCTCGAGACCGTGTAGCCGGTGATCTGCTCGCCGTTGTTCGCCGGCGGGCGCCAGCTGAGGATCGCCGAGCGGTTCATCTCCTCGCTGCCCGTGACCTCGGTCGGCGCGTCCGGCCGGCCCTTCACGGTCAGCTCGATGCGGCCCTGCGCCTGGCGGTCGGGGTCGCCCGTCGCATCCTGGATGCGGTACATCACCGTCATCGTGCCGTGGAAGTCGGCACCGGGCGTCACCGAGACGCTCGAGTCGGTGAACGTCGCCGAGCCCGTGCCGGCGTCGACGCGGGCGTCGACGACCGTGAGGCTCTCATCCGGGAACGGGTTGAAGTCGTTGGCCAGCACGTCGACGTCGTACGTCTCGCCCTGGTGCGCGTCGTCGAGCACGTCGTCGCTCGCCGTCGGCATCGCCTTGTTCGTCGCCGTCACGGTCACGCGCACGGTGCCGGTGACGGGCTCGCTCTCGCCGTCGTCGATGGTCAGCGACAGCGCCGCCTGCTCGCCCTTCGCCTCCGGTCCGGCCTCGGCGACGAGCGTCTGGCCCTCGATGCGCGCGTCGATCGCCGAGTTCTGCCCGCCCGTGATCTCGTACGTCATGCCGTCGAGGTCGCCCTCATCCGGGTCCTCGGTGAGCGCCGACAGGCTGATCTGCTGCTCGCCGTCGCCCGCGCCCACCTCGAGCGATCCGTCGGTGAAGTCGGGGCTGACGTTCTCGGGCGGCAGCACCGTGATCGGGATCGTCAGGGTCGAGGTGCGGCCGTTCGCGTCGTCGGGCCCGTCGCCGTCGGTCGCCTCGAACGTGATCGCGTCAGGACCGTGGTATCCCTCCTGCGAGGTGTACGTCAGGGTCGAGGCGCTCTTGACCAGCTCGTCGCCGTTGGCGTGCACGGCGCTGACGCGGTCGGCCTGCGTGATGCGCACGCTGCCGCCGCCCTGCACCGAGACGTAGTCGGCCAGCGGGATGTCGATCGATTCGCCGCTGTCGACCTCGATGCCGGTCGTGTCGATCAGGCGCGGCGCGAGGTCGTTCACGGCGGGCACCCGGATGAAGGCCGAGGCGGCCTGGCCGTCTTCATCGGTGATCGTGTACCGGATGAGCTGGCGCTGGTCGGTGACAGGAACGCGCACGACGCCGTCGGCGAGCAGCTCGCCCTGCTCGGCCGTCACGGTGAGCGCGTCGATCGTGCCGTCGGGATCCTCGTCGTTGTCGAGCACCTTCACGTCGGCCGTGAGGTCGTCGGTCACGTCCTCGATCAGCACCGAGTCGTCGCGCGCGATCGGCAGCTGCAGCGGCACGTCCTCGTCGACGGTGATCATGACGAGGCCCGTCGAGCGCGCGCCCTTGGCGTCTTCGATCGTGTACTGCAGCGAGGTCTCCATCTCGCTGTCGGGCGCGGTCACGATGAGACGATCGCCCAGCACCTCGGCGGCGAGGCCCGAGACGCCGTCTGGCAGGACCGTGCCGTCGGAGACGAGCCCGATCTGGTCGCCGTCGGGGTCGGAGTCGTTCGCCAGCACGGGCACCGCGACCTCGCGGCCCGGACGCACGAACAGCGAGTCGGTCTCGGCGTAGGGCGACTGGTTCTCGTCGGCCGCCTCGGCGATGCCGACCCGGATGGTGGCCGTCGCCTCGGCGCCGAGGCGGTCGCGCACGCGGTACGAGAAGGTGTCGACGCCGGTCTCGCCGGGGAACGCCTCGTAGACGAAGTGGTCCTTCTCGACCGAGGCGACGGCGCCCTTCGCCGGCGCGGAGTCGATGCCGATGAGCTCGACCGAGTCGCCGTCGGGGTCGATGCCGTTCAGCGGCACGGCGATCTGCGTCTCGGTGCCCGCCAGCGCCCGCGCGTCGAGGTCTTCGGGGTGCGGCGCCTGGTTGCGCTCCTCGTCGAGCTCGAGAATGTTCACGGTGACGAACGCCGAGTCGCGCTGCCCCCTGGTGTCCTCGACCTCGTACGTCACGTAGGCGGTGCCCGGCTCGTCGCCGGCGCGGAAGCGCACCGCGTCCTGCGAGACGAACGCCTCGCCCTGCTCGGCGTCTGGCAGCGGCTCGACCAGATCCTCGACGACGTGCATCTCGTCGTCGTTCGGGTGGAAGTCGTTGTCGAGCACGTCGATCGTCGCGACGTCGCCCACGCGCACCGTGACCTCGTCGTCGTTGGCGACGGGCGGCTCGATCGTGGTCTCGGCGGGGATCGGGATGATCACGGCCTCGCCCTCGGCCGAGTACGGCCCGTTCGAGACGCGGTAGCCGATCGTGACCGGCTCCTCGAGCGTGCCCGTGTCGGTGACGCGCACCGTCTCGTGGTTGAGAACTGAGACGCTGATGCCCGTCACGTCATCGGGCACCGTCACCGACTGCAGCACCAGCACGCCGCCCGTCGGGTCCTCGTCGTTGCCCAGCACGTCGACGAGCGCCTGGCCTCCCGCCGGCAGCAGCGCCACGTCGCGCACCGCGACCGGCGGCAGGTTGACCGTCTCGTTCGGGATGACGTCGACGCGCACGTAGCCGATGGCCGAGTTCGGGCCGGCCGCCGTCATGTACTCGACGTACTCGGTGCCGACCGTCTTGCTGCGGAACGAGAACGTCTTGCTCGCGTAGTCGGGTTCGATCGCGGCCCCCGAGATCTCGCCGACGTTGGTCAGGCGCAGGTTCTCGGCGGTGGGGTTGATGTCGTTGGCCAGCGGCGCGACCGTCGCGGTCTCGCCGGCGCGCACGACGACGTGGTCGTTGTTCGCGATCGGCTCGGTCGAGCCGACGGGCCGGATGTCGAGCTTGAGCACGCCGGCCGCGCTCTCGTTGCCGTCGGAGACGACGATCGGGATGTCGTGCGGGCCCTGGGTGCCGCTGGTCGCGCGGTAGGTGACCTGTCCGTCCGGCGTGAAGTCGACGCCGTCGCCCGGCAGCGGCTCGACCGCCGACAGGAACACGTCGTCGCCGTCGTCGTCCTTCCAGTCCTGCAGCACGTTGTAGCTGACCGTGCCGCCGACCTCGACGGGAACGACGGGCTCGCGCTTGGCCTCGGGTGCGACGTTCTCGCTCTCGGGGTGGATGTCGACCGTGACCGTCGCCGTGTCGGTGCCGTTCTTGCGGCCGTCGTTGACCTCGTAGGTGAACTCGCCCCGGCCGGTCACACCCGGCTGCACGTCGATCTGGAAGGCCGAGCCGTCCTGCACCGTCGAGATCTCGCCGATCTTCGGCCCGCCGTCGGGCGCCGTCACGGTGAGGATGTCGCCGTCGGGGTCTGAGTCGTTGTCGAGCACCTTCAGCAGCGTCGAGCGGCCGGCGCGCACGCCGATGCGGTCGTCGTTGGCGACGGGCGGCTCGTTCTCTTTCGTGCGCTCGGGCGGCTTGACCTCGATGGTCTCGTCGGTCGAGTCGTCTTCCTCTTCGCTCTCCTCGCCCTCGGGCGGGGTCAGGTCGTCCCAGTTGTCGACCTTGCGGACCTCTTCGACGACCTGCCAGGCGCCGCCCGAGGCGACGTCGTTGAGCACGATCACGTCGCGGTTCACGCGGAAGCGCAGGTCGCTGGTGTCGCTGCCGCCCGGAAGCGTCACCGACTCGTCGTTCGCATCCCCCGCGCAGTCGCGCACGAACTGGCTGACGCCCGCCCACGCGGCGTAGGCGCAGCCGTTCAGCCAGACGGGCCTGGCCGCGGTGCCGTCGCCCGCACCGGATGGGGTGGTCGTCGGCTCGCCGCCGGCGAGCGGGTACGACGACAGGGCCGCAGCCGTCTCGACGAGCACGGCGTCGCCGTCGGCCGAGACCTGCTGAAGGGCGGCGCCCTTCGCGTCGGTCGGAGCGAGTTCGGCGATGGGCGCGTCCGGTGTGAACAGCTCGCCCGTTCCGCGGTCGAGCATCACCGGCGTCTGCCCCACCGTCGTGATGGCAATGTCGGCGCCCTTGCCGAGCCCCTCTATGTCGCGCTGCTCGGGCTCCTCGGGCTCGCCGTTGGCGTCGACGGCGACCGTGAAGAGCTTGCCCTTGCGGGGAGAGACGGCGTAGACCGTGCCGTCGGACCCGACCGAGACGTTCGCCCCCTTGCCCAGCTCGGCGACCGGCTCGGCGTCGACCGGCACGAAGCTCGACACCGACTGGGTGGGGACGACGAACAGATCGCCCTTGTCCGGTGACATGATGGCGGTCGCCGAACCGCCCATCTCGACCAGCGCGCCCGGAGTGATCTCGGCGGGCGACGACATCGCCATGGTGGCGACGTCGACCGCCGCGACCGTCGACGACTGCTCGTCGAGCAGCAGCACGTCGTTGCCCTGCTGGCGCACGTCGAAGACGGGACTGGTCACACGCACCGAGCCGTCGAGCTGCCGCGACGGGTCGTTGAAGTGGCCGGCGGCGAGGAGGGAGGCGTTGGTGATCCAGACGCTGCCATCGTGCAGATCGACCTCGGTCGTGGGGTTGCCGTCGTAGACGACGGCGAGCGTGGTGACCGCGACCGCGGCGACGCCGACGACGGCGGTGCTCGCCATTGTCCTGCGCCGGCCCTTCAGCCGCGAAAAGATCGCCATACCCCAGCCCCCTTGATCGGCGCGCGTCGCCGATGCCGGGGCACGCGCCCGGCGTGCCCCAGTCTACGTGGGCGCACCGAAATCCCGCATGGGGACCTCTCCCCCGCCGCCCGCGCTCAGCGCTTAGCGGGCTTCGGCTCCTTGCGAGGCGCCTGCCCGCTCGCCGCGAGGCGCTGGAAGTAGGCCGCCGCCTCGTCCTGCCGCTCCTGCTCGAGGCCCGACGCGATGGGTGCGCGCACGTGCTCGGGCTCGTAGCCGAACGCGTCGACGAGATCCTGCGCGTGCGGGCGCAGGCGGGCGCAGAGGCGGTCGATGTAGCTCGAGACCGCGGCGGCGCGCTGCGCCGACAGCCGGCCCGAGATCAGGTACCAGGACAGGTGCTTCTCGATCAGGCTCAGTCCGAACAGGTCGCGCACCCAGGTGAGCACCGCGCGGGTCTCGTCGCCTTCGATCCTCTCGATGGCGTCGGTGAACGCCTCCCACTGCAGCAGCTCGCCGTGCGCGCGGGCGGCGGAGAGCAGGTCGTTCTGGTTCTCATTGAAAAGCGCGGCGCCCTCGACCGGCGACATCTTCGCAGCCGGGCGCAGGGCTGTCGCGACGTCGGCGACGAGGCGCTCGACGCGATCGGTGAGCAGCTCGTGCTGGTGCTCGCCGCGCAGGCCGAGCTCGACCGAGCGGGCCGTCGATCCGAAGTCGGTGACCGTCTGGCCGAGGCGGCGAAGGCCCGCACCGTTGTAGATGCGTCCGGCGGTCTGGCCGGCGATCAGCCGGGCGACGTCGGCCGGCTTGCCCTTGAACTGCTTGGCGTAGTCGCCGAGCAGACGCTTGCCCACCAGCTGCAGCAGGATGTTGTTGTCGCCCTCGAACGTGACGTACACGTCGAGGTCGCTGCGCAGTCCGGTGAGGCGGTTCGCCGCGATGAACCCGGCGCCGCCGCAGGCCTCGCGGGCCTCCTGCACGATGTCGAGCGCATTCCACGTCGACAGCGGCTTGAGCGCCGCCGCGAGCGTCTCGAGGTCCTGGCGGTTCTCGTCGGTGTCGGCCGCACCGCTGAAGACGGCGTCGAACTTCTGCAGCAGCTGGTCGTGCGCGAACGCCTGCGCGTACACGGTCGCCAGGCGCGGCATCAGGCGGCGCTGGTGGCGGCCGTAGTCGAGCAGCACCGTCTCGCCCGCGCCGTCGTTGTCGAACTGGCGGCGCTGGTTGCCGTAGGTCACCGCGATGTCCATCGCGAGCGCCGACGCCCAGGTGGCCGCGCCGTCGAGCGAGACCCGGCCCTGCACGAGCGCGCCGAGCATGGTGAAGAAGCGGCGCCCCGGGCTCGGGATCGGGCTCGAGTACGTGCCGTCGGCGGCGACGTCGCCGTAGCGGTTGAGCAGGTTCGTGCGGGGCACGCGCACCTCGGTGAAGTGCAGGCGGCCGTTGTCGACGCCGTTCAGACCGCCCTTGGGGCCGTCGTCCTCGCCGCCCACGCCGGGCAGGAACTCGCCGGCGTCGTCGCGGATCGGCACGAAGAAGCAGTGCACGCCGTAGTTCACGCCTCCCGTGATGAGCTGCGCGAACACGGTCGCGCCCTTGGCGTGCTGGCCCGCGTTGCCGAGGAACTCCTTCCACGCCCCGCGGAACGGGGTGTGGATGACGAACTCCTCGGTCGCGGCGTCGTAGGTCGCCGTCGTGGCAATCGACTGCACGTCGGAGCCGTGGCCGATCTCGGTCATCGCGAACGCGCCGGGCAGGCGCATCTCGGCCGCGTCGCGCAGCCACGTGTCGTGATGCGGCTTGGTGCCCAGCTGCAGGATCGCCGAGCCGAACAGGCCCCACTGCACGCCCGACTTGATCTGCAGGCTCGGGTCGGCCGCGACGAGCTCCTCGAAGCCGGCGAGGTTGCCGCCCTGGTTGTCGAGCCCGCCGTACTCCTTCGGGTAGGCGCGCGATCCGGCGTTCAACTCGGCGAGCCGATGCAGCTGCTGGAGCGTGCGCTCGCGGTGCTCGGGGATCGGCTGCCCCTCGATGCGCCAGAACAGCGGATCCTTGATCATCTCGCGCGCCTCGCGGCGGATGTCGGCCCAGGTGCCGAGAAGGGCGTCGGTGACGACGGGGATGTCGATGCGGGCGGTCGTCTCGTCGACCTCGCGGGTGACGGTATCGGTCATTCGTGGCCTCCTCGTGCGCGCCTCGATGCGCGGCGGGCGGGTGCGCCCTGGTGGGGTGATCGCTCCCACGCTATGACCTCCACAACGCATCGCGGGAATGCATTGTGCAGTCCCGACAGCATCCTGCTGGTGCGAGCCGCCACCGGCTTGTGGCCGCAGCACATCATCCGGGCGCTGGGTGGCGGGTGTGCGCGCACGGCGGACGGCCGCACACCCGGCGGGCGCACGCGAGCGCACAAGACTTGCGCGGGCGCACATGAAATATCTTGTGCGCCCGCAAACTTCTTGTGCGCCCGCGAACTTCTTGAACGCTGGGCGGCGCGGCGGATGGAACGGGCGCCGCGGGCGGCCGCCGGGCTACTCGACGCGCACGGCCTCGAGAGCGTCGGAGGCGACGAGCGCGGAGATCGCCTCGTCCGAGCCCGCGACGAGGGTGCTCTCGGCATCCGGATCGGTCACGAGCAGCCAGGTGCGATCGCTCGGCCAGACGAGGTTCGGGGACTGCACCCATGGGGCGCCGCGCTCGCGCCACGGCGCACGCTCCGGCCACGACGCGTCGGCCCACTCGGACGGCGCGGCGCGGAACAGCACGTGCGCGCGCCCCGCGACCTCGAGACGCGGACCGCGCGAGATCTCGTCGCTGAGCGCGCCGGGGCGCCAGGCGGCCTTGCGGAAGGGGGCGTTGATGATGTCCCTGATGCCGCGCCCGAGCACCGCGGCGTGCTGCGGCTGGCCGTCGTCCGAGTACCGCTTCGGCACCCCGGCGCTGGCCGTCTTGCCGCCGACGATGCCGTCCCAGCCGTCCCACACCGCGGCGAAGCCGGCGCCGGGCGTGGTCGTGTGCACGGTGAGCACCGCGACGGCCGCGGCGAGCGCCGCCGGCTCGAGCCTGCCCTCATCCGGGTCCTGATATCGCCAGCCCTCGCCGTCGCGCAGGTCGTCGACCTGGTCAGCTCCGCTCATCCCGGACCAGCCGAGCGCGCCGTCGAAGGGCACGCCGAGGGCATGCGCCGCGGCGCGCCACGACACGAGCTCGGCGTCGATCTCCGGAGCCGCCTCGCCGAAGCGCAGCCAGGCCGCCTCGTCGCCGGGGCGCGGCCACGGCGTCCCGACCGGGCGCTCGCGGAACACGGGGTGCAGGATGCGCGCCTGCGCCTCGTAGCCGCCACGCACCGCGCCGCCCGGGCGCAGCCGATGCACCAGCCAGTCGGCCTGGTCGGCGACGTCGCTGACCCAGTCGATGCTCATGCGCTCGGGTTCGCGCCGCGCCGGGTCGGCGCGTCCGCGGACGAGCGCCTGGTCACGGGCGGTGCCTCGGCGGAAGCGGCCGCGGTGCGCAGATCGGCCGACACCGCGGCCGAGGCGCGCTGGTACGGCGGTTCCTGCGCGGCGGCGTCCGCTGCCCCCGCCGGGGCGGCACCGGCCGTCGGCACCTCGACATCGGACGGTCCGGCATCCGCGGCGCCCGCCGTCCGGGCGCCGGCCCCCGCAGATCGGGCGCTCGCGACTCCCGTGGGCGCGGCATCCGCGGAGGCGGACGCGCCCGCCGGCAGGACGAGCCCGGCCAGCGGCGCGGGAAGCTGCCCGGCCAGCGCCGTGCGAGCCCGCGCGATCGCGCCGTTCAGCCATATCCATCCGCGGCTGCGTCTGCCCCAGGCGAAGATGCTGACCCACGTCGAGTCGCGCACGTAAAGCATGTCGAGCGCGATCATCGCCAGCGAGAACGGCCACAGGCCGAGGAGCACGGCGATGCCGGTGTGCATGCCCATCAGCAGGAAGAGCACGAGGATGCGGGTGGGGCGCCACAGCACCGCGAACGGGAACAGCGACTGCGCCCACAGCGCGACGAACGTCGAGACGTAGATGAACAGCGTCGACTGCCACAGCAGCTCGTTGAACGCCGGGAACGTCATGAACGTGTCGAGGCGCAGCGCGTAGAACAGCGCGGTGCCGCTGAGCCACTCGTCGCCGATGAGCTTCCAGACGCCCGAGGTGGTGTAGACGACGATGATCTGGAAGCAGCACAGCACGAGTGCGGCGTTGTGCGCCGCGTTCCCGATGTGCTCGGGGAGCACCCGTCGCAGGGGCCTGCCGTGCTTGCGCTCCCAGCGCTTGGCCATCCACGCGTCGACCGAGTAGTGGGCGCCGAGGTTCGCCAGCAGCAGGTAGGCGAGGGTGATGCGGTAGAGGGTGTCGCCGCCGTTGAGCACATAGGCGTTGTTGGAGTGCAGCGACACCAGCATGATGAGCATCAGCACGGTGACCAGGCGCGTCTGGAAGCCCACGAGGAACAGCAGCACGAGCAGGATGAGCCCGAAGTATGCGAGGTCGAACAGCGCCTCGTTGCTCTTGGTCATCAGCAGGTCGAACGTGAAGTATCCGCGGCGCTTGGCCTCGGGGTCGACCCAGAACGAGCTCGGGCCCCACAGCAGGGAGCGCTCCGGGATGCTCGGCAGGAGGAACGACAGCAGGCCGAGCGCGTAGAGGATGCGCAGCACCGAGAAGCTGCGCAGGTTGTGCTGCGCGTCGGTCAGCCAGGACAACCAGCCATTGATCCGGTCACTCAGCCACACGAGCGGCCTCCTCGAACATGCGCTCCGAATCGAAGCGCTCGATCACGTTCCGGTAGTTCTCGACGACGTGGTCGTCGATGCGCACGTTGCTCTGGCGCCATCCGAGGGTCACGGTCGACGTGCCGTACTGGGCGTAGTCGTCGTCATCGAAGCGATGCGCGAACCCGTTGGGGCGACTGGTGACGATGCGCCACTGGACGCGCTCGATGTCGCGGCCGAACCCCGCCGTCGCATAGAGGGTCATGTTGCGCATGAACATGTAGTCGATGCGCAGATACCGGATGACGTCGCCGTCGTCCTCGCCGAGCTCGGCGATGAGCTGGGCGTCGGGGATCGCCCTGAAGCCGTCGCCGGCGACCTCGATGAACGTGGTGCGCGCCCGCTCGCGCTGCGCGCTGTCGAGCTGGTTGTACCGCTTGAGGTACGTGTTCGTCAGGTTGAGGGTGCTCTTGCGGATGTTCGACGGGAACGGGTTGCCCAGCCCCGTGAGCTGTTCCATCGCGGTGATCCCCACCCAGCCGCTCTTGACGAGATCGCCGTTCTCGTCGCGCCACTGGGCGCGCATCTCCAGGACGCGGTTGCCCTTCGTGATCCTCGGCGCGAAGACGCGCCAGTTCTGTCCGAAGTAGGGCGTCGCGATCTGGGTGACCGCCGCCCGCCCCGGTGTGCCGGAGGGCAGCACGATCAGGACGGTGCCGATCATCACGAGCACGACGACGAGGGATGCGACGATGCCGCTGATACGGGCGGCCGTACGAGGCCGGGCGGGTGGTTCTTTACTGCTCACCGGAAACCTTCGATAGTACGGATGACGGACAAGCCGGATGGAGGCGGCCCCCTCGGAAGGGGGTCGCCTCCATCATGACCTGCCTGCGGACTATTAGACCGTCGACTTGCGGCGGCTGATCGCGAACGCGATCAGACCGATCACGAGCAGACCGAAGCCTGCCGGGACCGTCCAGCCCAGGTCCGCACCGGTCACGGCCAGGCCGTCACCGTTGCCGTTCCCGCTGCCGTCGGTGTCGGTGTTCTCCGCAACCACTCGGAAGTCGCCGGCGACCGAACCCGAGTCGGCGCCCGTGAGCTCGACCTCGTGAGCCGTCAGCGTCGTGCCGGCCGGGATCTTCCAAGTGAAGGTGACGTCACCGTTCTCATCGGCGGTCTGCGTACCGAGCTCGAGAGTCTCGGAGTGCATCTCACCCGTGACCTTCTCGCCCGGCTCGAAGCCGTGACCGATCGCGGTCTGCGAGTCACCGACGTGCACCACGGGGTGCTTCACGTCGATGCTGAGCTGGCCGTCCTCGTCACCGTCGGTGGCATCGGTGTCCGTCGCGTCCGTCGCATCGGTCGCGTCGGTTGCATCCGTCGCGTCAGTTGCGTCGGTCGCGTCCGTGGCGTCGGTTGCGTCAGTCGCGTCCGTCGCGTCCGTGGCGTCCGTCGCGTCGGTCGCATCCGTCGCGTCCGTAGCGTCCGTAGCGTCCGTCGCATCCGTAGCGTCAGTTGCGTCGGTAGCGTCCGTCGCGTCAGTTGCGTCGGTCGCATCCGTGGCGTCCGTCGCATCCGTCGCATCCGTGGCGTCAGTCGCGTCGGTCGCATCCGTAGCGTCGGTCGCATCCGTCGCATCCGTGGCATCCGTCGCATCCGTGGCATCCGTCGCATCCGTGGCGTCCGTCGCATCCGTGGCGTCCGTCGCATCGGTCGCATCCGTAGCGTCGGTCGCATCCGTCGCATCCGTGGCATCCGTCGCATCCGTAGCGTCCGTCGCATCGGTCGCATCCGTAGCGTCGGTCGCATCCGTCGCATCCGTGGCATCCGTCGCATCCGTGGCGTCCGTCGCATCGGTCGCATCCGTAGCGTCCGTCGCATCGGTCGCATCGGTCGCATCCGTAGCGTCGGTCGCATCCGTGGCGTCCGTGGCGTCGGTCGCATCCGTCGCGTCCGTGGCGTCCGTCGCATCGGTAGCGTCCGTCGCATCGGTAGCGTCCGTAGCGTCGGTCGCGTCCGTGGCGTCGGTCGCATCCGTCGCGTCCGTGGCGTCAGTTGCATCCGTCGCGTCGGTTGCATCCGTCGCGTCAGTTGCGTCGGTTGCATCCGTCGCGTCAGTCGCGTCCGTCGCATCGGTGGCGTCGGTTGCATCCGTCGCGTCAGTTGCGTCGGTTGCATCCGTCGCGTCAGTTGCGTCGGTAGCGTCCGTCGCATCCGTCGCGTCCGTAGCGTCCGTCGCATCGGTCGCGTCGGTTGCATCCGTCGCGTCAGTTGCGTCGGTCGCGTCCGTGGCGTCGGTTGCGTCAGTCGCGTCCGTCGCGTCCGTGGCGTCGGTAGCGTCCGTCGCGTCGGTCGCATCCGTCGCGTCCGTCGCATCCGTGGCGTCAGTCGCATCCGTGGCGTCCGTCGCATCGGTCGCATCCGTAGCGTCGGTCGCATCCGTCGCATCCGTGGCATCCGTCGCATCCGTAGCGTCCGTCGCATCGGTCGCATCCGTAGCGTCCGTCGCATCCGTCGCATCCGTCGCATCCGTGGCGTCCGTCGCATCGGTCGCATCCGTAGCGTCCGTCGCATCGGTCGCATCCGTAGCGTCGGTCGCATCCGTGGCGTCGGTCGTATCCGTCGCATCCGTAGCGTCCGTCGCATCGGTCGCATCCGTAGCGTCGGTCGCATCCGTGGCGTCGGTCGCATCGGTCGCATCCGTAGCGTCCGTCGCATCGGTCGCATCCGTAGCGTCCGTCGCATCTGTCGCATCCGTAGCGTCGGTCGCATCCGTGGCGTCCGTGGCGTCGGTCGCATCCGTCGCGTCCGTGGCGTCCGTCGCATCGGTAGCGTCCGTCGCATCGGTAGCGTCCGTAGCGTCGGTCGCATCCGTGGCGTCGGTCGCATCCGTCGCGTCCGTGGCGTCCGTCGCGTCGGTCGCATCCGTGGCGTCGGTCGCATCCGTGGCGTCGGTCGCATCCGTCGCGTCCGTGGCGTCAGTCGCATCCGTCGTGCCCGAATCGGTCACCTCGAAGGTGTCGTCGGCGGTGTTCCCGTCGGCGTCCACACCGGTCACCGTGAAGCCGGTGCCGGGCTCGGTGCCCTCGGGGACCGTGAACGTCGTGTCCGCGGGGAAGTTGCCGTCAGCGTCGGTCGTCACCGTGAACGAGTCGCCGACAGGGTCGCCGTTCGGGTCGGTGACGGTGACCGTCACCTCGGTGTTCGGCGGCCAGCCGGTGCTGGTGATCGGCAGGTCGCCGCCCACCTCAACCGAGTCGCCCGCGTCAAGAACCGGAGCGAACGCCGACGTCGTGATGCTCGACTTAGCAAGCTCGAGGTTCACGCCGCCGAGCGTCGGCAGCACGCCCACGATCACACCGGTGATGGTGTGCGTCTCAGGAGTCGCGTCATCCTCGGGTGCCGTGTAGTTGTTCACGGTGACAGTCAGCGCCTGCGCGAGGAGCTGGTTCAGCCCCGCGCCCGACAGGCCCGACAGCAGCTCGGTCAGAGTGTCATCGAGCACGCCGACAGCGGCGATCACGCCGGTGTCCTGGTTGACCAGCGAGTCGAACGCGCCGCCGATAAGCGAAAGCGTGTCGCTCAGCGCGCTAGTCACCAGACCCAGCAACTCGCTCGCGTCCAGCTCAAGCAGAGTGATCGGCCCAAGTGCGACCTTGACGGAACCGGTCACATCGAGAACAGGATCAGCGTCAGTCAGGCCGAGGAAATCGCCAAGGCTGCCCTGAACCGAGACACCCACATCTGCCTGCAGCACGCCATTCTGGCCGCCGAGCAGCGACACCGACGGGTCCAGATCAACCGTGACGGCCGTCGTCAAAAGCGCGTCGTTGACTGCATTCACGACGTTGTCGACGTAGTCGTCAAGAGCCGCGGTCACCGCAGTCGTGATGCCGTTGATCTGATCGGTCGTCAGCAGGTTGGTGTTGTAGGGGAGACCGTTCAGGTTGCCGGAATGCAGCTGAGCGAGATCGATCGAGAGCGTGCCGGTCGACAGGTCTATGTTAACGGGCTGCCCCTCGACAGCGATCCCCTGTTCCAGGAGGTTCGCTGTGACGGTACTGAGGTCGACGTCGACAGTGATTGTCGGATCGCCGAAGGTGAGCTGGGCGATGACACCAAGATCAACACCGGGCAGCACCAGCGCATCAAGCGCCGTCTGTACGGCACCGTCAGTACCGAGCAGGCCGTTCACCGTCGTGTCAACCTCACCGACCGCAGTCTGAAGCGTCGACGACAGGTTGGCGAGTGCCGGGCTGTGCAGTTGAAGGTCAGCTCCGGCGAGCACGTACTCGGTCGCGGCATCGGCGGGCTGTGTCTGCGAGACCTTCGAGCCGAGGGCGCCGAGCTCGAGCGAGAGCTCGTCGGCGATGTTGTCGGTCAGCCCGTCGATGCCGAGCTGGCCGAGAAGGGCCGTCGCATCGATCGTGAGAGCCGTGCTGTCGCCGCCGGCGTCGACGCTCAGGGCGCCGTCGCCGCCGACCGCGCCCGAAGCGGCGGTCGATGAACCGGCCGAGGGCGATGCCGCGTACCCGTTGAGGAGACCGGCGCTGGCACCGGGGCCGAAGTCGAGCAGGCCGTTGTTCGAGCCGTCACCGATCACGGGCAGCTCGATGCCGCCGATCGTGACATCGGCGAGACCGTCGAACACGCTCGCATCGATCGGAGCGAAATTCGGACCGGAGTCGCTCGGATTCCCGGATTCCGTCGTCACCGCATCGGCGACGTCGAGGCCGAGGGCATCGAGGTTGATCAGCTTGGCCGAGGCCTCGGAGTCATCCCCGTCGGCCGCGACGGCCGCACCGCCGCCCATCATGGCGGCGCCGAAGACCGCCGCCGTTCCGACGATCGCGGGGAAGGCGGCCCGCTTGCCGAGCCATCTCATCCCTCCCGACCGCTTCTCTCTTTCGGTTGTCATATAGTGCATCTCCCCAGAAATGCCGACGTCAGTCGGTTCCCGACGGCTCGTTCATGCACAGCACCTCACCGCGCTGAACCGCCGGGACTCACGGCCCATCCAATCGGTATGCCAGTGCACTTGTCCACTGAGATCCATAACGAACGGATAACACAGGGTCGAAAAAGCGCGCGAACACACCAGTTTTCACCTGAGTTTCGCCTGAACGACACGGTGGAGTGCCGATATGCGCGAACGCGTGCACCGATCTACTGCCCGGGCACTTTTTCGAGTTGTGACGCCCGCACGGCGTCCGAAATGCCGTTCTACGCGGCGTCGGCGATCACGCGCAGCACGGCCTCGCCGTAAGCCTCGCGCTTTTTGGCTCCGATGCCGCTGATGCCGTCGAGGTCGCCCATGGCCGCGGGCCGATGCTCGGCCAGCGCACGCAGCGTGGCGTCGCCGAACACGATGTAGGCGGGGACGCCCGCCTCACGCGCCTGCTCGGTGCGCCACGCGCGCAGCGCCTCGAATACGGGCTGGTCGGCCTCGGCCAGCTGCGCGGCGGCCGACGACTTCCGTTGCCCCCCTCCTCCGCCTCGCGAGACGCGGCCGATCACGTCGCGGCGCAGCAGCACCGGCGTCTCGCCGCGCAGCACTCCCCCGCTCGCGTCGCTGGGCGCGAGCGTGCCGTACTCGCCCTGCGAGACGAGGATGCCCTGCGCCAGCAGCTGCCGGATGACGCTGCGCCAATCCTGCTCTGAGAGGTCCTTGCCGATGCCGTAGGTCGCCAGCTCGTCGTGGCGCATGCGGCGCACGCGCTCGGTCGATGCGCCGCGGAGGATGTCGATCAGCTGACCAGCGCCGAACGCCTGGTTGCGCTCGCGCTTGAGCCGCACGATCGTCGAGAGCAGCTTCTGCGACGCCACCAGGCCGTCCCACGTCTCGGGCGGCGTGAGGCACGTGTCGCAGTTGCCGCACGGCTCGGACGGCTGGCCGAAGTAGTTCAGCAGGTTCTGCCTGCGGCACGCGACCGTCTCGCACAGCGCGAGCATCGCGTCGAGGTGCTGCTGCTGGCGCTGCTGAATGGCGCGTCCGCCGTCGCCCTGCGCGATCATCCGGCGCTGCTGCACGACGTCGCCGAGGCCGTATGCCATCCACGCGACGCTCGGCTCGCCGTCTCGGCCCGCTCGTCCGGTCTCCTGGTAGTAGCCTTCGACCGACTTCGGCAGGTCGATGTGGGCGACGAAGCGCACATCCGGCTTGTCGATCCCCATGCCGAACGCGATCGTCGCAACGACCACTACGCCGTCTTCGCGCAGGAACCGCGACTGGTGCCGCGCGCGCACGCCGGCGTCGAGGCCCGCGTGGTACGGGATCGCGTCGATGCCCTGGCCGGCCAGGTAGCGCGCGGTCTCCTCGACCGACTTGCGGCTGAGCGCGTAGACGATGCCGGCAGAGCCCTCGGGCATCGTGCGGATGAACGACAGCAGCTGCTTGCGCGGCTCGGCCTTCGCGTCGATGCGGTACTGGATGTTCGGGCGGTCGAAGCTCGCCACGAAGTGCTTCGCGTGGGGCAGATCGAGGCGCTCGGTGATCTCCTCGTGCGTCTCGCGCGTCGCCGTCGCGGTGAGAGCCAGGCGCGGAACGCCGGGGAACTTCTCACCCAGCTCGCCGAGGGCGAGGTAGTCGGGGCGGAAGTCGTGGCCCCACTGGCTCACACAGTGCGCCTCGTCGATCGCGATGACGCTGAGCGATCCACGCTGCAGGAACGACACCATCTGCGCCATGCCCAGCCGCTCGGGCGCGACGTAGAGGATGTCGAGCTCGCCCGCGAGGTACTCGCGCTCGACCTGCTGGCGCTCGTCTGGCGTCTGCGTCGAGTTGAGGTACGCGGCTCTGACGCCGTTCTGACGCAGCGCATCGACCTGGTCGTGCATGAGCGCGATCAGCGGCGAGACCACAAGTCCCGTCCCCTCGCGCACCAGCGCGGGAATCTGGTAGCAGAGGCTCTTGCCGCCGCCGGTCGGCATGAGCACGACCGCGTCGCCGCCCGCGATGACCTGATCGACCACGGCGGCCTGGTCGCCGCGGAACGCCTCGTAGCCGTAGACGGTGGTGAGCGCGTCGAGCGCGGTCGCGTAGCGCGAGGGCGCCGCACGGCGCCCGGATGAGGCCGACCGGTCGATCTGCACGCCGGGGCCGACCCATTCGATCGGTCCGCCGTCGTAGGCCTGCTCGGTCGACGGGTCGCCTCCGTACGGGTCGCCGTACGGATCGTCGAGGGGCTCCTCGGGCGGAACCCACTCGTCTTCGGGGTACGGGTAGGGCTCGCTCGTCGTCACCCCTCCAGCGTAGGCGCGGCCGCCGACGCCCGCCTCCACGCCCGCTCCCCTGTGGATAACGACTCACCGCGATCCCCTCCCCGCGCCGTCGCGTAGCGTGAGAGCATGACGAACACGCGGGTGGTGCGCAGCGACGACGAGAGCCGGTACGAGATCTTCGTCGGCGACGGCGAGGAGGAGACCCTCGCCGGGTACGCCGAGTTCACCGTCGACGGCGCCACCACGACCTTCCCGCGCACGATCATCGACCCGGATTTCGGCGGGCGGGGGCTCGGCACGACCCTCGTGGCCGCGGCCGTCGCCGACGTCGCCGCGCGCGGAGGAACCATCGTGCCGCTGTGCCCGTTCGTCGAGAAGTACCTGCGCGGCAACGACGTGCCCGGCGCCGTCGTGGAGTGGCCCGACCGCGGTTGACCGACGGTCCGGCGCGGAGCCGATCGCCCCGCGCCGGAGACGGCGCTGCCGATTCGCACGCGCCGGGCCCGATCGCGGCCGCATCCGGACCGCCGCAGGAGCACTAAGGATAGGCTCAGCACATACCTATAGGATCGACGGGTGAATCTGAAGGGCCTGTCGACGCGCGTTCTGCTCGTGTGCGCCGCGATCGCGGTAGTGACGGGCATCCTCGGCGGCATCGAGGGCTGGCTCACGGTCGCCGTGCTCGCCTCGGCCCCCTTCCTCTACGGCTTCATGCTCGGCGTGCACACGCTGCCGGGCATCGTCGCGCAGGAGCTGTTCCGCCTGCCCGGCGTCGCGCTGCTCACACACATCCTCGCCGGGCTCGTCGGATCGGCGATCGCGCCGATGTACATCCCGCAGTTCCTCGGAACGGCCGTGCTGTTCGGCGCCGTCCAGGAGGGCATCGCCGCGCTGTTCCGCTACCGCGCGTGGAGCTGGTGGCGGTACCTGATCTCGGCGCTGATCATCGGCGCCCTCGTCGCCGTGGTCGTCTGGTTCGCCGCCGACCTCTCGGCGCTGCCGCCGTGGGCGCGCATCGCCTACCTCGCGCTGTCGCTGCTCGGCCCCGTCGCCTGGACCCTCGTCGGCATGGGCATCGGCCGCGCCCTCGAGCGCGCGGGCGCCGCCCCTCGCCGCCGCACCGCGCCCCGGGTCTGACGCGGGCATGGCCGCCCGCCCCGTTCTCTCGCTCGAGAACGTCAGCATCACCCATCCGGATACCGCGAGGCCGACGCCCGCAGGCGTCACCTTCGACGTGCGCGCGGGCGAGGTCGTGCTGCTGCTCGGCCCGTCGGGGTGCGGCAAATCGACCCTTGCGATGGCGATGAACGGCCTCGTGCCGCACGCGCTCGACGCCGATCTCGACGGGCGCGTGACCGTCGCGGGCCTCGACACCGCCGCCGCGACGCCGGCCCAGCTGAGCCCGCACGTCGGCATGGTGTTCCAGGATCCGGATGCCCAGATCGTCACGGGCGCGGTGCTCGACGAGGTCGCGTTCGGGCTCGAGAACCTGCTGCTGCCCGCCGAAGAGGTGCTCTCACGTGCCGAGCGGGCCCTGCGCACCGTCGGCCTGTGGGACCGGCGCGACGACGACCCCGCCGAGCTCTCGGGCGGCGGGCGCCAGCGCCTCGCCTTCGCGTGCGCGGTCGCGGCTGAGCCCGAGCTGCTCGTGCTCGACGAGCCGACGGCGAACCTCGATCCCGCGGGCCGCGCCGACCTGTACGCGGCGCTCGACCGGCTCATCACCGCGGATGCCGACCGCGCGATCGTGCTAGTGGAGCACGACGTCGACGCCGCGCGCGGCCTCGCCACTCGCGTGATCGTGCTCGACCACGACGGCCGCACCGCGCTCGACGGCACGCCGGATGAGGTGTTCGGCGCGCACGCCGTGCGCCTGCGGGAGCTGGGGGTGGGAGCGGACGGCGGAGCTGCTCATCCGGATGAGGGTGCGGTGACGGCGCGCGGGACAGAGCGCGCCGATGCGGGCGACGGCGCGGCTACTGCCGGGGCGGGCACCCCGCGCGGGCCGGAGCTCGCCGGCGCGGGTGACGGTGCAGCTGCCGCCGACGGGGCCACGGCGGAGGCGGTGCGCCCCGAAAGTGCGGCAGTTGCTCATCCGGATGCCGCCGCCGTCACGGCGCGCGGGCTCACCGTCGTGCGAGGGCGCGGGCGGGCCGCGAAGACGCTGCTGCGCGGAGTCGACCTCGCGGTTCCGCGCGGATCGTTCACCGCGATCGTCGGGCCGAACGGCGCGGGCAAGACCACCCTCGCGCAGGCCCTCGCGGGCGTCGTTCCCACCACCCGCGGGCAGGTGTCGATCGCGCGCGACGGAGCGGCGGCGCTCGATCCGGCGACGGCGCGGCCGAAGCAGCTGGCGGCGCAGGTCGGGTTCGTGTTCCAGAACCCCGAGCACCAGTTCGTGACGCACACGGTGCGCGACGAGCTCGGCTACGCGCTCCGGCACCTCGACCCCGCCGACCGCGACGCCCGCGTCGACGCGATGCTCGACCGGTTCGACCTCGGCGAGCACGCCGACCGCCATCCGTTCCGGCTCTCGGGAGGGCAGAAGCGGCGCCTCTCGGTCGGGACCGCGCTGATCGGCGGCGCCGACCGTCCCGGCGGCGTGCTCGTGCTCGACGAGCCCACCTATGGCCAGGACCGCGCCCGCGCCGACGAGCTGCTCTCGCTGCTCGACGACCTGCACCGCGGCGGCACGACGGTGATCGTCGTGACCCACGATCCGGCGCTCGTCGAGCGCCACGCGACCCACATCGCCGCCGTGCGCGACGGCGGGCTCGCCGCCTTCGGCCCGGCCGCGGACGTGCTGCCGATCGTCAGCGACGTCGCCTTCTGGCGCGGGGCGGATGAGGCGGGGGCAGGCGAGACGCCGCTCGTGAGCGGCGCGGGCGGGGCAGGCGCCGATGCTCCCTCCGCTCACGCTGACACCGCGGCCGCCGACACCGACGGGATGTCTGCGGCCGCGACGAGTGCATCCGCAACCGACTCAGCCTCATCCGCCCGCCGGCCGGCCCTGCTCGAGCGGCTCGATCCGCTCGCGGCACTGGTCGCCGTGCTGCCCGCGCTCATCGGGCTGATCTTCACGCGCGACATCGCGACGCCCGCGCTCGCGATCGCGGCGACGTACGTCGTGGTGCTCGTCGGCGCCGCGAAGACCCGTGCGCTCGCGATGTGGCTGTGCGTCGTGCTGCCCGTGACCGCCGCCGTGATCGCCGCGGGTTTCTCGCTCTGGAGCGATCCGGCGACGGGCATCGCGACGGGGCTGCGGCTCGCGGCGCTGCTGGCGGTCGCGCTGATTCCGGGGCTCAGCACGCAGGGCGTCGGCTTCGTGCGCTCGGCGGTCGCGCACCTGAGGGTGCCGTACCGGGTGGGCTATGCGGCGCTCGCGGCGTACGGGTTCGTGCCGCGGTTCCGGCATGAGAGCGCCGTGATCCGCGCCGCGCACCGGGTGCGCGGCAGCGGCGGCAACCCGCTGTCGCGGCTCGGATCGTCGATCGTGCCGCTGATGGCCAGCGCCATCCGGCACGCCGAGCGCGTCGCCCTGACGATGGACGCGCGGGCGTTCGGCGCGTTCCCGACCCGAACGGAGCGGACGCCGCCGGTGTGGCGCCGGCGCGACACGATCGCCGTGGTCGTCGGTGTGATCGCCGCGGCCGTGCTGTTCGTCGGCGGGGCGGCTATCGGGGTGTGACGCCGGGCTGACTGCTCGGTTCTGACTGCTTTCCCTCGGACGCTGCCCGGCTGCCGTGGACGCCGGCTGCCTCACGGTTGCGGCGCTGGTCGCCGGCAGAGCGCCGATCGAGGTGTGACGCGGGGCGGATTGCTCGGCGTCGACACGGCGCGATCGCGCTGGTCGCCGGCGGGGCCCCTGTGACCGAGCCGACTACTGGTAGTCGGGCGCGGCGTCGAGGCCGAAGAAGTCCTCGAGCGTGTGGTACTCGCCCTCGTGGTAGGCCTTCGCGAGCTCGGTGCCGATGTAACGGAGGTGCCACGGCTCGGGCGAGTAGCCCGTGGTCTCGGTGTAGCCCTCTTCGTAGCGGATGATGTAGCCGTACTTCCACGCGTTCTCGGCGACCCACTGCCCCTGCGCGGAGGCGCCGAAGTCGTCCATGGTGAGGCACGTGCCGCTGCAGGGGACGACGTCGGCCGTCAGCCCCGTCTGGTGCTCGGAGTGACCCGGCCGCGCGGAGGTCGCCTCGGCCGCCTCGCGCCCCGCGCTGTAGACGTAGCCGTCGAACAGGCTCTGCTGCAGGCCGTACGAGCGGTATCCGCTGGTCACCGCGATGTCGCCGGCGCCCTCGCTCGTCGACCCGGCGATCAGCTCGTTCAGGGCGTCGGTCGCCTCGGCGCGCATCACGCTGTCGGAGGTGATGCGACGGTCCGGCGCGGTGAGGTTCTCGGGCACGAAGTCGACGGGGTCGAGGGTCAGGTGCTTGTTCACGACGAGCCACGGCCAGTCGCCGTCGTCGAGTGCCACGCACGGGGCGGACCCGGCGGCGACGTGCGCGCGGAACGCCTCGGCTCCCCCGAAGGCCGCGATGACCGCGGACGCGTCGTCGCCCTCGAGCGCGCTGGTGACTTCGACGTTGTCGCACGGCGTCTCGGCCTCGACGGTCTCGACCTGCGGGGTCGGCAGCTCGCTCGCCGTCTCGGGGCCCTGCGGCTCCTGCGCGGCCGTCTGCTCATCCGGCGTCTGCTGCGTCTGTGCCTGCGCGACGGTCATGTGACCGAGCGCCGCGCCCGTGCTGCCGCCGAGCACGACGAGGAACAGGAAGACCATGACGAGGCTGATGGGGCGACGCGGCGCGGCGCGGTGCTGCGCGAGCGGCCGCTTGTCCGCCACCATCGTGGACTTCATTCGTTCCATTGTGGTCGATCCGTTGTGAAAAACCGCAGAACGCGCGGCGGATCCCCGATCACCGCCCGGCACGACGACGGCAGATCGTGCGGCGGGGCTGCCCCGCTCATCCGGCACAACTACGGCAAAACGCCGCCGGCCGCACGGCCGAACCGCGGAATCCCGCGGGTGCGGGGCCGGGGCGGGTTCGGATTGCCGTAGTTGTGCACGGTCGGTCCGGCGGAAGCGGCGGAAGACACGGCGTCGACGCCAGATTGGCGGCAGTTGGGGGCGCGGGCCGACCCGGAGCACAACCACGGCAGAACCCAACCCACCGCAGGCCCAACCCGCGGAATCCCGCGGATGTCGGTCCGGGGCTGACCCGGATTGCCGTAGTTGTGCACTGTCGGCCCGGCAGACAGGGCCCCGGCGGACTCCGGAGTTACGACGTCGGCTCGGCGACCGGCAGGGCCCCGAACCACCCGCCGACATAACTGCGGCAGAACCCGACCCGCCGCACGGCCGACCCGCGGAATCCCACGGGTGCCGGTCCGGGGCCGGCCCGGATTGCCGTAGTTGTGCACTGTCGGCCCGGCAGACCCGGCCCCGGTGAGAGCGGCGGTTACGACGTCAGGTCGGCGACCGTCGGGGCGCCGGCAAGCTCGTCGAGCAGCTCGTCGCCCGGGGCTGCCTCGTCGAACGGGGCGTCGATCTCGGCGCGCTCGAGCAGCTCCTCCATGCGGCGCTTGCGGCCGCGCGGGATCAGCGTGACGACGCGGCCCGTGTTGCCCGCACGACCCGTGCGGCCGGCGCGGTGCAGGTACGTCTTGTATTCGTCGGGCGCATCGGCCTGCACCACCAGGTCGACGTCGTCGACGTGGATGCCGCGCGCCGCCACGTCGGTCGCCACGAGCACCTGCGCCTTGCCCTTCGAGAAGCGCTCGATGTTGCGCGTGCGCTTCACCTGCGTGAGGTCGCCGTGCAGCGCGATCGCCTTGATGCCCGCCTCGTCGAACTGCTCGGCGAGCATCTCGGCGTAGGCGCGGGTGCGGGTGAACACGAGCGTACGGCCCTCACGGGTGACGAGCTGCTCGAGGATCTCGGGCTTGCGGCGGTGCTCGACGACCAGCACGCGGTGGTCGATCGTTCCGGTCTCCTGGTTCTCACCCGCGACCTCGTAGACGGCCGGGTTGCGCAGGAACTCCTCGACGAGCGATGCGACCTCGCGGTCGAGCGTCGCCGAGAACAGCAGCTTCTGGCCGCCCGCCTCGGTCAGGCGCAGGATGCGCTGCACCGGCTCGAGGAACCCGAGCTCGCACATGTGGTCTGCCTCATCGATCACCGATGTGCGGACCTGCGAGAGGTCGAGCTTGCCCTGCTTCTGGAGATCCTCGATGCGACCGGGCGTGCCGATCACGATGTCGACGCCCTTGCGCAGCGCGCCGACCTGGCGACCCTGCGGCACGCCGCCGTAGATCTGCGTCGTGAACAGGCCGACCGAACGCGCGATCGGCTGCACGGTGCGGTCGATCTGCAGCGCCAGCTCGCGGGTCGGGGCCAGGATGAGCGCGACGGGCGCGCGGCCGTACTCGCGCTTGGTGCCCTTCTGCGAGCGCAGGATCCGCTCGACCAGGGGCGCGCCGAACGCGATGGTTTTGCCGGATCCGGTGCGCCCACGGGCGAGCACGTCGCGCCCGTCGAGGATCGCGGGCGCCGTCGACGCCTGGATCGGGAACGGCGTCTCCGCGCCGAGCGCCGCCAGAGCGCGCACGATGTTGTCGCCGAAACCGAGGCTCGCGAACGTCACGCCCTCGGTGTCGGTCGCCTCGACGGCCTGCGCCTCGAGCCGCTCGTGCACGATGTCGATGCGCTGCTCCTGCGCGACCGAGCGCTGCGGCGCCTGCTGCGCGTCGCGGTGCTCGCGCCACGCGCGCTCACCGGCGTTCTCACGCCGTGCGCCGGTGCTGCGGTCGTCGAAACGGGGGCCGGATGAGCGACGCTCGTCGCGGACGGGCCGGTCGCCGCCGAAGGATCCGCGGCCGCCATCACGGCGGTCGCCGCGGTTGTCGCTGCGGCGGTCACCGCCGAACGAGCGGTTGTCGTCGCGGCGGTCGCCTCCGAAGGAGCGGCCGTCGTTGCCGAACGAACCGCGGCCGCCGTCGCGACGGTCGCCGCGGTTATCGCTGCGGCGGTCACCTCCGAACGAGCGGCCGTCGTTGCCGAACGAGCCACGCCCGCCATCACGGCGATCGCCGCGGCTGTCGTCGCTCCCGAAGCGGCGGTCGCCACCGAACGAGCGGCCGTCGTTGCCGAACGAGCCACGCCCGCCATCACGGCGATCGCCGCCCGAAAAGCGGTTGTCACCACCGAACGAACCGCGCCCGCCGTCACGACGATCACCGCGGTTGTGATCCCGGCCGAAGCGGCGGTCGCCGCCCGAGAAGCGGTTGTCGTCGCGGTACGAACCGCGGCCGCCGTCACGACGGTCACCACTGTTGTCGTCGCGACCGAAACGGCGGTCGCCACCGGATGAGCGGTTGTCGTCACGCCCGAAGCGACGGTCCCCACCGGACGAACGGTTGTCGTCGCGGTACGAGCCACGGCCGCCGTCACGACGATCCCCGCCGAACGAGCGCTTGTCGTCCCGACCGAACCCGCGGTCACCGCGATCGCCGAACCCGCGGTCCCCGCGGTTGTCGGTGCGACCCTCGAACCCGCGGTCGGCGCGGTCGGCGTCGCGACGGCGCTGGTCGCGGTCGAAGCGCGCTCCCGATCGGTTCGACTCGAAGCGCTCGTGGCGGCGGTCGTTCGCCGCGCGGTCGTGCCGCGTGCCTCGCTCGTCGCGCCCGCCGTCGAACGACCGGCCTCCCCGACGGTCGTCGCCCTGCGAGCGGTAGCCGCGCTGGTCGTCACGCTGGCCGCGGAAGTCGCGCTGACCGCCGCGGCGATCATCCTGCCCGCGGTAGCCGCGCTGGTCGTCGCGCTGCGGGCGTCCGCCGCGCTCGTCACCGGCCTGCCCGCGGCTGTCGCGCGCGCCGCGCGAGATGTCGCGCGCCGACGTGCGACCGGCACGGTCGTCGTCGTTCCAGCGGTTCTTGCCGCCGGAGGCGGGACCGCCCTGACCGCGGTGCGACGACTTCTTCGCGTAGCGCGGGTCGAAGTTCTTGGCGGGGCGACCGCCGGCTGGCTTCTTGTTCTTGGGCATGCGGATGCAGCACCTTTCGTGGCGTTATGCGGCCTGTGAGGACCACAACTGCGCCCGTGCTCCGTGCACGGCATCCCAAAGCCGACCCTCCAGAGTACCGGCCCGCCCTGGGAAGCCCCTCAGTAGGCTGGGCACATGACCCGCGACCGGCTCGAGCGCAAGTACCCGCTGTCGGGAATCGCCGGCGGCCTCGACGCCGTCTGGTCGCCGACCGCGCACGAGGCGGGGCTCGCACGCGAGGCCGAGAAGCTCACGATCGTCCCGGCGCCGACCCCCGACGCGGGCCCCGGCGTCATCGACTTCGACGCCGGTTCGATCGAGCTCGAGATCTGAGCGCCGCCGGCATGCGCAAGGATTGACCTGTCAGCCGAACGAGGAGGCCCCATGACGACGCACACCCCCGTGGATCCGACCGGCGAGCAGATCCTGCTCACCCGCGGCGCCGTCACCGCGCGCATCGCGCAGGTCGGCGCAGCGCTGCGCGGGCTGAGCGTCGACGGGTTCGACCTGATCGCGTCGTACCCCGACGGCACCAAGGCTCCCGGCGCATCCGGGATCGTGCTGGCGCCGTGGCCGAACCGCGTGCGCGACGGCCGCTGGACCCACGAGGGCGCCGAGCAGCAGCTGCCGATCAGCGAGCCGAAGTTCCGCAACGCCAGCCACGGCCTGCTGCGCTTCCACCCCTACGACATCGAGCGCTCGGGCGACGGCGAGGCGACGCTGCGCGCGCGCATCTACCCGCAGAACGGCTACCCGTTCGCCCTCGATACCGCCGTCACGTACGCGCTCGCCGACGACGGCATCCGCGTCGTCCACACCATCCGGAACATCGGCGCCGACGCCGCCCCCGTCGCCGTCGGCACGCACCCCTACCTCGTCGCGGGCGACGCCGACCCCGCCGAGGTGACGATCACCGGCACCGGGACGACCTGGCTCGAGACGGATGAGCGGATGCTGCCGATCGCCGATCATCCGGTCGGCGAGGCCGCCGACCTGTCGTCCGGCCGCGCGCTCGGCGCCGGGTTCATGGACCGCTGCTACACCGACCTCGTGCGCGGCGACGACGGTCTCGCGCGCACGACGCTCACGGCTCCGGACGGCCGGGCGACGACGCTCTGGCAGGGCCAGGGCCTCGACTTCACGCACGTGTACATCACCGACACCTACCCCGGTCGGAGCCACGCGGTCGCCGTCGAGCCGATGAGTGCACCCGCCGACGCCTTCAACTCCGGGCGAGGCCTCCGCACCCTCACCCCGGGCGAGGAGCTCTCCTGGGAGTGGGGCGTGGTGCGCTCGGCGTAGCGCCCCATCCGGCCGCGCTCGGCAACAGATCAGCGCCTCCCCACACGAGTCCTGCGAGAACGTGTGGGCGAGGCGCTGATCTGTGCGGGAGTGCGGCGCTACTCCCCGTGGCGGTTGCGGCGGGTCTGCACCGGCGAGGCGGACGGCAGCTCCTGCGGCGCCGGATGACGGCGCGCGGGAGCCGCGGGCTGCTGCGGCTCGGCGGGGTGCTGCACCGTCACCGTGACGATCGGGGTCTCGCCGGGCGCGGCACCGGGCCGGTGCACGTCGACGACCGTCTGGCCGCCGGCCTGCGGCTGCGACTGCTGGTCGCCCTGCGGCACGAGCACCGACACCTCGGGCGCGCGCTCGGCGACCTCATCGGTCGATGCGGTCGCTCCGGCGCCGGATGGGGCATCCGACACCATGCGCCCGGCCACGCCGGCGCCCACCGCAGCGACACCCGCCGCGCCCGCGCCGGCGAGCGCCGGCACGAACTCGTCGGCCGGTCCGCTCGGCTCGACCGCGAGGTCGCCTCCGCCGCGCGGGCCGTCGTCATCCGGACCCTCGCCGCCGTCCGGCGCGCCGTCGGAGCCGCCCCGTCGGGCGAGACGGCGCTCGCGCGCTCCCTCGACGAGGTTGTAGAACGTCGGCAGCACGATCAGCGTCAGCACGGTCGACGACACGAGACCGCCGATGACCACGATGGCGAGCGGCTGCGAGATGAAGCCGCCGTGGCCCGTGATGCCGAGCGCCATCGGCGTGAGCGCGAAGATCGTCGCGAGCGCGGTCATCAGGATGGGCCGCAGACGCATCGAGGACCCGGCTAGCGTGGCGTCGTGCACGCTCAGGCCGTGCCGCTCGCGGTACTGGTTCACGAGGTCGACGAGCACGATCGCGTTCGTCACCACGATGCCGATGAGCATCAGCACGCCGATCAGCGACGCGACGCCCAGCGGCACGCCCGTGATCACCTGCAGCAGGATCGCGCCCGTCGCCGCGAACGGCACCGACACGAGCAGCAGCAGCGGTTGGCGCAGCGACTTGAACGTCGCGACCATGACGATGTAGATGATCAGGATGGCCGCGAGCATCGCGAGACCCAGCTGCGAGAACGCGTCCTGCTGCTGCGTCGCGACGCCGCCGAGCTCGGCCTCCGCACCGTCGGGCAGGTCGACGGCGTCGAGCGCCTCCTGCACCGACGTGGTCGCGGTTGCGAGGTCATCGCCCTTCGGCGGGATCGTCACCGTCGAGGTCAGTCGGCCGCCGACGGTCGTGATCGACGAGGGCGACTCGCTCTCGTCGACCGACGCGATACTCTCGAGCTTCACGACGCCGGACGCGGTCGGGATCTCGAGGGCGCGCAGCTCGTCGAGCGTGAGCGGCGGCTCCTCCACCTCGAGGTAGATCGTGACGGACGCGTCGTCGATCTCGATCGTGCCCGCCTCCTGCGGCTGCATCGACGAGTTCACGATCGAGCCGACGGCGGCCTCCGTGAGGCCCTTCTCCGCGGCTTTCTCGCGGTCGACCTTCACCTGGATGAACGGCATCGCCTCGGTCAGCGAATCGGTCACCTCACCGATGCCGTCCCGCCCGTCGAGCTCCGCCACGAGCGCCTCGGTCGCGTCGCTGACGTCGCCCGACGTCGCACCGGAGACCTGCACCGTGATGTCGGTCGACGACATGCCGGCCGCGGCCGACACCGTCACGTCGCCCGCGCCGTCGAGGTCGAGCAGCGCCGACTCGACGTCTGCGCGCAGCTCCTCCTGGTCGACGTCTGCGTCGGTCATCACCGAGAAGGACGTTCCGCCGCTGCCCCCGAGGGCGCCGAACGGCGACGAACCGGAGCCGATCGACACCTGCACGTCGCTGACGCCGTCGATGTCGGCGAGCTCGTCCTCCACCTTCTTCGCCGCGGCGTCCTGCGCCTCGAGGCTCGCGCCCGCGCCGACGTCCTGCGTGACTGTGAGGGTGTTCTGGCCGGTGTCGCCCATGAAGTTGATCTTCATCAGCGGCGCCATCGCGATCGTGCCGATCAGGACGGCCACGGCGAGCACCAGCGTCGTCCACGAGTGCTTCAGCGTCCATCCGAGGATCGGCTGGTACGCCTTCTGCAGGCGCGACTTCGGCGCGTCCGGGTGCTCGGGATCGATGGGGTTGCCCTCGTCGTCGACCAGCTGCTTGCCCGGCTTCATGAACCAGTAGGCCAGCACCGGCACGATCGTCAGCGCCACCAGCAGCGACGCGAGCATCGCGAGCGTGACCGTCATGGCGAACGGACGGAACAGCTCGCCGACCATGTCGCCGACGAACGCGATCGGCAGGAACACGGCGACGGTCGTGATCGTCGACGCCGTGATCGCGCCGGCGACCTCCTTGACCGCCAGGCGGATCGCCTCGCCCTTGTCCGCGCCCTCGACGTAGTGCCGCTTGATGTTCTCGATCACCACGATCGAGTCGTCGACCACGCGGCCGATCGAGATCGTCAGCGCGCCGAGGGTGAGCATGTTCAGCGTGTAGCCGAACGACTGCATGCCGGCGAACGCGATGAGCACGCTGGTCGGGATCGAGATCGCGGTCACGAGCGTCGAGCGGATCGACAGCAGGAAGATCAGGATGATCACGACCGCGAACACGAGGCCGAGCAGCCCCTCGACCGCGAGGGTCTCGATCGAGTCGGTGATGAACGGCGCCTGGTCGAAGACGACCGTATATTCCGCTCCGGGAATCTGACTCATCACGTCGTCGAGCGCCGCGATCACTCCGGCCGAGACGTCGACCGTGTTGCCGTCGGGCAGCTTCGTGATCGAGATCGAGATCGCGTCCTCGCCGTTCACGCGCGAGATCGACGAGACCGGGTCGTCCTCGCGGGCGACGGTCGCGACGTCGGCGATCGTGACCTCGGCGGGCGCCGTGGTCTCGCCCGTGGTCGGGTCGACCGTCGCCTGGCCGACGAGCGGGAGCGCCTCGATGTCCTCGACCGAGCCGAGCTTCGCGCCCGTCTGCACCGTCAGCGTCGAGTCGTCCTCGGTGATCTCACCGCCGGGGAACAGACTGCCGTTCTGCTGCAGCGCGTCGGTGATCGCCTGCTGCGTGAGCCCGTTCTTCGCGAGCTCCGCGGCGTCGGGCGTGATCGTCACGCGTTCGCCCGTCGCGCCGACGAGCGAGGCGGAACCGACGCCCTCGACGTCCTCGAGCTCGGGGATGACGATGCTGTCGAGGCGGTCCTGGATCGTGTCGGCGTCGTCGTAGCCGCTGATCGCCACCTGGACCACCGGCAGGTCGTCCATCGAGATCGCCAGCACCTGCGGATCGACGTCGCTCGGCAGCGTGCTGGTGATCTGGGTGACGGCGCGCTGCACGTTCTGCTGCGCCGTCGCCATGTTCGTGCCGTAGTCGAACGTCGCCTGCACCATCGACGAGTTCGACGAGCTGGTCGCGCTGGTCGAGTCGAGGTCGTCGACGGAGGCCAGCGCCTCCTCGATCGGCGTCGACACGTCGGACTCCACGACCTCTGGCGAGGCGCCGGGGTAGGTGGTGACGACCACGAGCGCCGGCAGCTCGATCGCCGGGATCAGCTCCTGCTTGAGGCTCGTCAGCGACAGACCGCCGAAGACGGCCGCCGCGATCGTGATCAGCGCGATGAGTGCGCGGTTCTTCAGGCTGAGGACGGCGAGTTTATGCACGGGGAACGCTCTCGATCGTTGCTGTGGGTGCGACGCGACTCGATGCAGTCGTGTATCCAGTTTCAGTCTGACACAGCGCGCCCCCGCCAACCCGGGGGTTTGCCCCCACATCACAGGCGATTCATATGCCGGCGCTGGCCGGCGGATGAGCGGGAGACGTAGGCGCAGACGGCGCCGGACGATCGGGCGGCGCGGGCGCCGCCGGTTCCGGATGACGCGGCCGCGTCAGAGCAGAGCGAGCACGGCGCGCAGACCTGAGGCGGCCCACACGCCGGCTCCGGCGCCGAGCGCGCACAGCAGCAGCGTGCCGAGCGCGTTGCCGACGGCGCCTCGGCGGCGGCCCGCCCGCCAGAGGTCGACGGTGTCGGCGTTCACGGTGCTGAACGTCGTGTAGCCGCCGAGGAAGCCGACCGCGAGGATCGTCGGGAGCGTGTGCGCCCCGCCGAACAGGCCGAGCAGCAGCGTCATCGCGAAGCATCCGGTGACGTTCACGAACAGGATCGCCCACGGGAACCCGCGCGGGGACCGGAACGCCTGGTCGATCGCCCACCGCACGCCGGCGCCGACGCCGCCCGCGAGCGCGACGACGACGACGTCGCCGAGGCTCATCGCCAGTCCCCCGCCGCGAGGCGCCGACCGACGGCGAAGCCGCCGGCGGCCGCCGCGACCGGCATCGCGACGGCGACGGCGATCACCGCGAGCGCGCCGAGCACGACGGTCGCGATGTGTCCCTGGGCCGCGGCGCCGAACAGGTTGCCGCCCTCGACGGCCAGCCACGGGGCGATCGCGCTGTACGACGTGAACCCGCCGAGCACGCCGGCGCCGAGGAAGGCGCGCAGCCGCGGGCTCGCTCCGACCCAGCCGACGAGCAGCGCGAGCAGGAAGGACCCGGCGACGTTGATCGCCATCACCGCGGGCATCGCGTCGAGCGGCCGGGGGAACGGCATGGTCAGCAGGCCGCGCGCGAAGGCCCCGATGACGCCGCCCGCGACGACCAGGGGCAGCAGCCCCCATCTCGCGGGCGTGCGCTGGAACCTGACCGACATTCCGCCAGGCTAGTGCGCCGCACCCCGAGAACGGTGAGAGCGGCATTGGTCGGCGGCCCGACCGCCGAGAGAGCGGGTCGGACCGTCGGGCGAACGACGGCGCGGCCTACAGGTGCGCCTCCGCGTAGACGCGCAGGGCATCGCGCACGAAAGCGGCACCGGATGCCCCGCCGTAGTTCTTCGCGAACCTGTCGTCGGCGACGTACATTTCGCCGAGGCCGAGGACGTAGCCGCGCAGATCGCGCCCCTCGGCCGCCGGGGTTCCCGGAACGGACCTCAGCCACTCGACGTGGCGGCGCGCCAGCTCCTGCGCCTGCTCGGACGACGGCTCCGCTCCCGCTTCCGCCGCCGACTGCCAGTCGCGGCTCAGCGACGCGACGCGCTGCTGCCACTGCCTCCTCTCGTCCTCGCTCATCCCGCGCCACCAGCGGTCGCCCGCGGCGTAGGCGTCGCGGCCCCATCTGGCCTCGACCTCGTCGCGGTGCGCGGTGTGGTCGAAGCCGTCGAACATCTCCTCCGCGGTCATCGCGGTCCCCTCTCTCCTCATCCGGATCGTGCCTTCGACGGCCCGGATCCGCCGCTCGATGCGGCTGCGTTCCGACGTGAGCCAGCCGAGGTGCGCGCTGAGCGCCGCTTCTTCGTCGCCCTCGCGGTCGAGCACCTCTCTGATGCGCGGCAGCGGCAGCCCGAGCTCGCGCAGCAGCAGGATGCGCTGCAGGCGCACGAGCGCGGTCTCGTCGTAGAAGCGGTACCCGTTCGCGCCGATGCGCGTCGGGGCGAGCAGGCCCTCCGCGCCGTAGTGGCGCAGGGTGCGGCTCGTCGTTCCGGCAATCTTTGCGATCTGCTGGATCGACCACTCCATGACTGTTCCCTTCGTCGGCCGGCGCGATCGCACCGGTGAGAACCACGCTAGATATTGACGCTACGTCAAGGTCAAGCGCGATCAACCTGGCAGTTCTCCGGCCGGACTGGAAACTCGCGCTATATCGTGTTTCAATCTCTCTATCGAGATATATCTCGAGTTGCGCGACGGCCGGTGCCCCATCCGGATCGCGCCGACAGCGGGAGAGAACATGGCCATCGAGAAGTGGATCGTGCACCCGGGCGAGAACCGGGTCATCGACGTCGAGGGCGTGCTGGCGCTGAAGATCAGCCTCGCCGCCGGCCAGGTCGACGTGATCGCGCACGACGAACCCGAGACGCGCATCGAGGTGCGCTCGGTCTCGGGCAAGGACCTGCGCATCGAGATGGCGGGCGGGCGGCTCGAGATCGACCACCCCCAGCTGGCGTGGGACAACTTCCTGTCGGCGTTCCGCAGCTTCGGCTCATCCGGCCCCCGCGCCGAGATCGCCGTCGCCGCGCCCCGCGACGTCCTGCTCACCCTCGGCATCGTGAGCGCGAACGCGCTCGTGGCCGGCTTCCGCCGCGACGCGTCGATCAACTCGGTCTCCGGCGATCTGCTGGTCGACGGCCACACCGGCGCGCTGCGCGTGAACTCGGTCAGCGCCGATGTGCAGGCGCGCGGGGTGACCGGCGACTTCTCGGCCAACACCGTCTCGGGCGAGCTGACGGCATCCGGCGTCCTCACGTCGGTCAACATCGACACCGTCTCGAGCTCGACGTTCGTCGACGCCGAGGGCCCGATCGAGGAGATCTCACTCAACGGCGTCTCCGGTGATGCGACGTTCCGCCTCGACGACGGCTACCCCGCCAACTACGTCCTGCGCTCGGCCGGCGGCCGGATGGTGGTCGACGGCATCGCGCGCGGCAGCCGCGGCCCCTCGTCCTTCTCCGGTTCGGCGGGCGCGCTCAGCGGATCGTTCGTCGACGTCAAGGCCAACACCGTCTCCGGCGACATCACGGTGCTGCGCCGCGGCGGGGTCGCCCCTCAGCCGCTGCGCGACCACGACCTCGCCGACGAGGAAGGGGGCGAGGCCTGATGCCTCCCGTCTTCTCGCACGGCGACCTGCGCCTGTACCTGCTGCACCTGCTCGACGAGTCGCCGCGGCACGGCTACGACATCATGCAGGCGCTGTCCGAGCGCACCGGCGGCACCTACACGCCGAGCGCCGGCACGATCTACCCCCGCCTCACGAAGCTCGCGGACGAGGGGCTCGTCACGCGGACGAGCGAGGGCCGCAAGACGGTGTACGCCATCACCGACGCCGGCCGCGTCCTCGTGCGCGAGCGGGCCGACGACATCGCGGCGATCGAGAGCGGCCTCGCCGACTCGGTCCGCCTCATCGCCGACGAGGTGCGCACGAGCGTGCAGGCCGCCATGAAGAGCCTGCGCGCCGACCTCGCTGCCGCCGCCCGCGCCGACCGCAGCGGCCGAGCGACCGGTGGCGGCGCGGGGCAGGCGCACGACCCCCGCTTCGCGTCGCGCGAGCAGCTGCAGCGCGCCGAGGCGGCGATCGCCGAGTTCCGCGGCGGGCTGCGGGGCGACCTGCGTTCCCACGTCGCCCGCGGCGGCGAGCTGTCAGCCGAGCTGGTCGACGACCTCACCACCGCGCTCGCGCGGGCGTCGGAGGCGGTGAAGGCCGGCCTCGGTCTTCGCTGACGCTCCGAACGCACGAGGACCGCCCCGGATGACCGGGGCGGTCCTCGTGCGTTCGCCGGCTACTCGGCGCCGGGGAAGTCGTCGCCGTCGTCGATCGGCTCGTCCTGCGGCACGATCAGGATCGGCAGGCCCTGCCGGTGGGAGAGCCGCGCGGCGACCGAGCCGGTGAAGAACTCGCGGATGGTCTCGCCGAAGCCGCGTCGGCGCGTGCCGACCACGATCAGGCGCGCCTTGTGCTTGACGGTGAAGTGCTTGAGCGCAAGAGCCGGGTCGCCCACCAGCTGGCGCGCGTGCCAGTCGACGGTCGTGTCGGCGAGCTGCTCGGCCACCTCCTGCTGGACGATGTCGAACTCCTCGGCCCCCGCATCGACGTTGATGTCGATCGGCGCCGAGTGCACGTAGCCGTCGGGATCTTCGTAGGTGACGAAGCGCGTCACGTCGACGTGCGCGACGACGAGCGGCGCACCGAACAGCTGCGCGTAGCGCGCGGCTTCTTTGAGCACGCGCGGGTTCTGCCCCGGCGTCACCCCCACCACGACCGCACCGGACAGCGCCGCGTCATCCGCGGGTTCGTGCGCCTGTGCTCCCGTTGCTCCGAGGTTCTCCGACATCTCTATCGCCCCCTTCAGGCCGCCCATCAGGCCGGTGGCTCCCGGCCTCGTGGTATCCTGAAGCCTACTCTTTCCAGCGGTGCCCGCTGGGTAACATGAACATATCGGGGCAGTAACCCGTCAGCTTGGTAGAGGGGGTCTCGCGCATGGGGCGTGGCCGTCAGAAGGCGAAGCACACGAAGCTCGCTCGTGAACTCAAGTCGTACAGTCCGTCAGTGGACTATGGCGCGCTCGAGCGCGAGCTCGCGAGCGGCGACGATCTGTACGTCGACCGCTGGGCCGACGAGTACTCGGACGAAGACGAGGACTCGCAGGCCAAGGCCTGAGCAGTTCCGTGATCGACCGCGGGTTCCGACCCGCGGTCCTTTCGCGTACCCGGACGCCGTCCGGCCCGGCCTTCGGCTGCCGTCATCCGGATGACCGTCTCGGGTCTCGACGCCGCACCGCGCGAGTGCCATAGTCATGGCATGACGAGCGACCCGGATGAGGCGGTCGCGGTGCGCGGCCTGCGCGTGCGCCGCGGACCGCACATGGTGTTCGACGGCCTCGACGTCGACGTGCGCCGCGGAGCGATCACCGGCCTGCTCGGACCGAGCGGGTGCGGCAAGTCGACGCTGATGCGCGCGATCGTCGGCGTGCAGAAGACGCACGGCGGCTCCGTCAGCGTGCTCGGCGCACCGGCAGGCGACAAGGGCCTGCGGCGCCGCGTGAGCTATGCGACGCAGTCCGCCGCCGTGTACGACGACCTCTCGGTGCGCGACAACCTCGGCTACTTCGCCCGGGTGAGCGGGGTTCCCCGCACCGAGGTCGACCGCGTGCTCGACGTCGTCGGGCTCGGCGCGCACCGGCGCAGCCTCGCCGGCGACCTCTCGGGCGGGCAGCGGGGCCGAGTGTCGCTGGGCGTCGCGCTGCTCGGCCGCCCCGAGCTGATCGTGCTCGACGAGCCGACCGTCGGGCTCGACCCCGTGCTGCGCGAGGAGCTGTGGGGCACGTTCCGCGCGATCGCCGACGACGGCGCCACGCTGATCGTCTCGAGCCACGTCATGGATGAGGCGACGCGGTGCGACCGTCTGCTGCTGATGCGCGACGGCGCGCTGATCGCCGACACGACGCCGGCCGAGCTGATGACGCAGACCGGCGCGAGCGATCCGGAGCAGGCGTTCCTCGCGCTCGTGCGCCGCGACCATCCGCACACGAGGCGCGAGAGGCGGCACGCGCAGTGAACGTCATCCGGACTCTCGCAACGGCGGGGCGCGTGCTCCGGCAGCTGCGCGCCGACCCGCGCTCGATCGTGCTGATGGTGGTGGCGCCGAGCCTTCTCGTCGGGCTGTTCTCGTGGATGTTCGTCGACAACGAGGGCGTCTTCCAGAGCGTCGGGCCGGCGATCCTCGCGCTGTTCCCGTTCATCGTGATGTTCCTCATCACGTCGATCACCACGCTGCGCGAGCGGCGCAGCGGCACGCTCGAGCGTCTCATGACGACGCCGCTCGGCAAGGCCGACTTCGTCGCGGGCTACGCGCTGGCGTTCGGGGCGGCCGCCGTCGTGCAGGCCGTCGTGACGGTGGCGTTCGCGGTGTGGGTGTGCGGGCTGGAGATCGACGGGCCGCTGTGGCAGCTCGGCCTCGTCGCGGTGCTCGATGCGGTCGCGGGCACGACGCTCGGGCTGCTCGCCAGTGCGTTCGCGCGCACCGAGTTCCAGGCGGTGCAGTTCATGCCGCTGCTGGTGTTCCCGCAGATCCTGCTCGGCGGCGTGATCGTTCCGCGCGACACGATGCCCGACGTGCTGCAGACGATCTCCGACTGGCTGCCGCTGAGCTATGCGATCGACTCGGTCAACGCGGTCACGGCCGGCGAGAGCGGCTGGGACGTGTTCGGGCCGCTCACCGTGATCGTCGGCGTCGCGATCGCCTGCATCATCCTGGCGGCGCTGACGCTGCGCCGTCGCACGCCGTAGCCCGCCGCCGGTCGGCGCAATGCCCGGCGGGCGCGCCCGAGTTGACGCGCCCGCCGGCGCCCGGGCACGCTGGTGCGATGGGAAACGTTTCGTTGGGGATCGCAGCGGCCATCGGGCCCGACATCGCCGCGGCGCTGGCGCCGCGGCTCGAGCAGGCGGGGTTCCGCGCGCTGTGGGTGAACGACACCCCGGGCGCCGATGCGCTCGAGGTCGCCGCCGCGGCGGCGCGCGAGACGGAGACGCTGCGGGTCGCCACCGGCGTGATCCCGCTCGACCGCCGCCCCGCCGCCTCGATCCTCGACGACATCGCGCGCCTCGAGATCCCGGCCGACCGCCTCACGATCGGCGTCGGGTCGGGGCAGACGCGCGCGGGCGGGCTCGACCTGGTCCGCTCCTCGCTGCACGACCTCCGCGCCGGTACCGATGCGGAGCTCGCGGTCGGCGCGCTCGGCCCGAAGATGCGCACCCTCGCGGGCACGCACTCCGACGCCGTCGTGCTGAGCTGGCTCACGCCCGAGGCCGCCGCGGAGCAGGCGCGCGAGCTGCACGATCTGGCGCCGAAGGGCCGCGCCGTCCTCTACGCGCGCGCGAACGCGCATCCGGATGCCCGCGAGCGGCTCGAGAAGGAGGCCGACCAGTACGCCGGCTACCCGGCATACGCCGGCCATTTCGCGCGGCTCGGCTTCGGCGCGCGCGACACGGTGCTGCCCGCCGAGGGCGGCGACATCGCCTCGGGCATCGCGGACTACACGGCGGCGGTCGACGAGCTGGTCCTGCGCGCCATCACCCCGAACGACGCCCTCGACGAGTACCTCGAGTTCCTGCCGCTGGCGAAGTGACGCTCAGGCCGCCGCGCGCCTGGCCCGGCGCGCGGCGCGACGGGCCTTCCACCACGCCCAGAACGTCGCGAGCTGGCGCTTGAGCCAACGGGCGACGCGGCGCGCCCATGCGAACTCGGTCGACAGGATCGCGAGGCCGCCGAAGACGATCAGCCATCCGGGCCCCGGCAGCGGAACCAAGATGAGCCCGATCACGATGACGAGCGCGCCCGCGAGCGCGATCAGCACCCGGTAACCGATCCTGATCGACACGTGCCGGCGGGCGAGCCACGCGCGGAAGCGGTGCGTCCGCTCGTGCGCGGTGTGCTCCATGCGCGCGAGGTGCGCGTCCGTCGGCACCTCGCTGGTCGATTCGTCGCGCGGCGCCGGCTCGGGTTCCGGTGTCATCTGTTCATGACATCACGCATGCGCCATGAGCGCACTGGGGATTGCCCGAACGTTCGCCGAAACCGCCGGCGCCGCGCGGGCGTCGTGCCGTTCGGGAGCGGTCAGCTCTCCTGCGTGCTCTCCACCCAGGCGAGGTACTCATCCGACACCGTGCCGGTGACGTAGTCGCCGTCGAACGGGCTGAGGTCCATGCCCGAGAAGCGCGCGCGCTCCTCGTCGGTCTTGCATCCCTCGAGGATGGCGTCGCGCAGGTCCTCGACCTCCTGGAACACCAGGTGGTCGCAGCCGAGCTCCTCGGCGATCTCGGGGATCGTGCGGTCGTGCGCGACGAGCTCGTGGCGGGACGGCATGTTGATGCCGTACACGTGCGGATAGCGGACGGGCGGCGCCGCCGAGGCGAAGGTGACGCTCTTGGCGCCGGCCTGGCGGGCCATCTCGATGATCTGCTTGCTGGTCGTGCCGCGGACGATCGAGTCGTCGATCAGCAGCACGTTCTTGCCCTGGAACTCGGTCGACATCGCGTTGAGCTTCTGGCGGACGCTCTTCTTGCGAACGGCCTGGCCGGGCATGATGAACGTGCGGCCGACGTAGCGGTTCTTGTAGAAGCCCTCGCGGTACTCGATGCCGAGCACGCGGGCGACCTCCATGGCCGCGGGCCGGGACGAGTCGGGGATCGGCATGACGACGTCGATCGACCCCTCGGGCGTGTGCTTCGCGATCGTCTTCGCGAGCTTCTCACCCATCCGCAGCCGCGACTCGTAGACGGAGATGCCGTTCATCACCGAGTCGGGGCGCGCGAGGTAGACGTACTCGAACGAGCACGGCATGAGCTTCGGGTCGGCGGCGCACTGGCGGGAGTGCAGCGTGCCGTCGTTGTCGATGAAGACGGCCTCGCCCGGCTCGACGTCGCGGACGACCTCGTAGTCGGCGTTCTCGAGCACGAGCGACTCGCTCGCGACGACCCACTCGTCGCTGCCGGTCGCGCTCACGCGGTGGCCGAGGATCAGCGGGCGGATGCCGAACGGGTCGCGGAACGCGAGCAGGCCGTATCCGGCAATCACGGCGACGGCGGCGTATGCGCCCTGCACCCGCTCGTGCACGCGGGTGACGGCCTCGAAGACGCGGTCGGGGTCGAGATCGACGCTCGAGCGGGTCGACTGCAGCTCGTTGGCGAGCACGTTCACCAGCAGCTCGGTGTCGCTCGACGAGTTGAGGTGACGGCGATCGCGCTGCGCCATGTCGGCGGTGAGCTCACGGGTGTTGGTGAGGTTGCCGTTGTGGATCAGCGTGATGCCGTAGGGGGCGTTGACGTAGAACGGCTGCGCCTCCTCCTCGCTCGACGCCGTGCCCTTCGTGGCGTAGCGCACGTGGCCGAGGCCGACGTTGCCGAGCAGCGAGCGCATGTCGCGCGTGCGGAACGCCTCGCGCACCATGCCGCCGGCCTTGTGCACGTGCAGCACGCCGTTGGACTCGGCCGTGGCGATGCCCGTGGCGTCCTGTCCGCGATGCTGCAGCAGCAGAAGAGCGTCGTAGATTTCCTGGTTGACCGGACCGCTGCCGACCATTCCGACGATGCCGCACATATGAGGGTTACTTCGCTCCGTCTCGATACGAACCGACAAGGCGCACCGCGCCGCCGTCAACGCCCTTTGCGCCCTGTGCCCATCCGGCACCGTCGCCGAAGGCCGGGGGCTCGCCCGCACCGACCGTGCCGACCTGCCAGGCGGCGAGGCCGTCTGCCGCGAGCGAGGCGACGGTCTGCTCGACCGCGCCCTCCGCCACCACGGCGAAGAAGCCGATGCCGAGGTTCCAGGTGCCCTCGCTCGACGTGAGCGGGGTGCCGGCGACGTCGCTCAGCGCGCGGAAGACCGGGCTGGGGCTCCACGTCGAGCGGTCGACCTCTGCCCAGGTGCCCTGCGGCAGCACGCGCGCGAGGTTCGCGGCGATGCCGCCCCCGGTCACGTGGCTGAGCGCGTGCACGGCGCCCGGCGCGTTCCGGATGAGATTGAGAAGCTGCAGCGTGTACAGCTGGGTCGGCACGAGGAGCGCCTCGCCCCAGGTCGTGCCGAGGTCGGCCGCGGTGTCGCCGTAGCCGAGGCCGGCCTCGCGGAGGATGTGGCGGACGAGCGAGTAGCCGTTGGAGTGGACGCCGCTGGAGGCGACCGCCATGACGGCGTCGCCGGGCTGCACGAGGTGCGCGCCGAGCATGTCGTCCGCCTCGACCACACCGGTCGCTGCGCCGGCGACGTCGTAGTCGTCGGGTCCGAGCAGGCCGGGGTGCTCCGCGGTCTCGCCGCCGACGAGCGCTGTGCCCGTCGCGGCGCACGCCTCGGCGATGCCGCGCACGATGTCGGCGATGCGCTCGGGGTAGACCTTGCCCGTGGCGATGTAGTCGGTCATGAACAGCGGCTTGGCGCCCGTCACGACGATGTCGTCGACGACCATGCCGACCAGGTCCTGGCCGATCGTGTCGTGCTTGTCGATCGCCTGCGCGATCGCGACCTTGGTGCCGACGCCGTCGGTGCTCGTCGCGAGCAGCGGGCGCTTGTAGCCGAGCAGAAAGCTCGCGTCGAAGAGACCGGCGAACCCGCCGACTCCGCCGAGCACCTCGGGGCCGTGCGTCGCCTTGACGGACGACTTCATCAGCTCGACGGCGAGGTCACCCGCCTCGGTGTCGACGCCGGCTGCGGCGTACGTCGAATCATGGGTGCTGGTGCGAGTGCCAGTGGGCTCAGATTCCACCCGCTCAGCTTACGGCACCGCGCGAGCGGCCGCCTGTGCGGGAGCCGGGCGCGGCTGTGCCGCGGATCGATGCCGCTCGGCCGACGCCATCCGGAACCGCGCCGGCGTGCGGCGCGGGGCTGGTCAGGCCTCTGGCGCCTCTTCGGCGATCTCGCGGACCGCGCGCATCTCGTGCGTCTTGCGGCCGACCGTGCGGTCGAGGATGATCGCGACGAGCATGCCCACCGCGATGCCCGCGGGAACGCACCACAGCACGATGAAGCCGAACACCTGCATCGCCGAGTACTCGACCTGCGTGTACGGGCTCGGGTCATCCGTGCCGTTGAACACGGTCGCGAGGATCATCGCCGCGATGAGGCCCGCCATGGCGCCGAGCGCCGCGAAGACCCCGAACTTCGGCGCGCGGCGCGTGTGCACGACCGACTCGCCGGAACGCGGCTGAGATTCGGGGGAGGCCATACGCCCATTGAATCACCGCCCACCTGGGAGGATCAGGGGCGAAGCGGCAGAAGCGCCTGGATGTCCGCGCGGGTTCCGGACGCCCGGATCGCCCCGGATGAGAGGGCCGCGTCCCAGCCCAGCTCGCCGACGGCGAGCGGGATCCAGGTGGCCGCGTCGGTCTCGATCACGTTGGGCGGGGTGCCTCGGGTGTGGGCGGGGCCCTGGATCACCTGCACCGCGCCGAACGGCGGCACGCGCACCTCGACGCTCTTGCCCGGCGCGCGCTCCTCGAGCAGCTGCAGGAGGTAGCGGACGGCCGTCGCCGTCTCCGCACGCGCGGCCGTGCCCTCGCGCACCGCGGCGAGCGCCGCGCGCCCCTCGCCCATCAGGATCTTCTTGGCCACCCGTCGAGTCTCGCACTCATCCGGAACTGCCGACGAATGCGGCGGGCTCAGCGCCGGGCGAGCACCGGCACGTCGTGCGCCTGCACGCGCGGGGCGTCGCCCGCCCAGCGCTCGACGTCGACGCGGGCGGTCTGCGCCGTCGGGCCCTGTGCGAGCTTCGACGTGCCGCGGTCGGCCGTGAGGACGTTCGGGTTGCCGTGGCGCTCGATGCCGCTGTCGGCGTCGATGTCGAGCCACGCGCCCGTCGGCAGCGCGATCACGCCGGCGGAGACGTCATCGGTGACGACGGCGGCCGCGAGGCACGCGCCGCGGTCGTTGAACAGCCTGACCACGTCGCCCGCGCCGATGCCGCGCGCGGCAGCGTCATCCGGATTGATGCGCACCGGCTCGCGCCCGTCGATCTTGCCCGACTGGCTGTGGGCGCCGACGTCCATCTGCGAGTGCAGGCGGGTGCCGGGCTGGTGCGAGATGAGGTGGAGCGGATAGGCGGCGCCGACTTTGTCCTCGTGCTTGTCGAACCACGCCGGATGACCGAGGCAGTCGTCGTAGCCGAACGCGTCGATCGTCTCGGAGAAGATCTCGATGCGGCCGCTCGGCGTCGGCAGCGGGGTGCCCTCGATGAGCGCGCGCATGCGGCTGCGCACCGGCACGGCGGGCATGCGGGCGTAGCCGCGCTCCCAGAACTCGTCGAACGTCGGCAGCTCGATGTCGTGCGACGCGGCGTCGGCGCGCGAGCGCTCGTAGACGCTGCGCAGGCTCTCGCCGCCGAGGAACTCCTCCTCGCAGCCGAGCTTCGCCGCCACGCGTCGCAGGATCTCGCGGTCGTCGACCGCGTCGCCCACCGGATCGATCGCGCGCTTCATCGCGATGATCCAGGTGTCGTTCGACTTCGCACCGATGTCGTCGCGCTCGAGCGAGGTGGTCGCCGGCAGCACGATGTCGGCGCGCTTGGCGGTGGGGGTCCACCACGGGTCGTGCACGATCACCGTCTCGGGGATCTGCCACGCCGCGTGGAAGCGGCGCAGATCCTGGTGGTGGTGGAACGGGTTGCCGCCCGCCCAGTAGATCAGCCGCAGGTCGGGGTAGGTGCGCCGCTCGCCGTTGAAGTCGTATTCGCCGCCTGGATTCTCGAGCGCGTCGGCGATGCGCGCGACGGGGATCTCTCCCCCCGCGAGCGGGTTGCGGGGCCGCGCAGCCGCGGGAACGCCGAACGGCTGGCGGTTCGATCCGATGCCGTCCTCAGAGCCGAAGCCGATCGCGAAGCCCTGCCCCGGTCGGCCGATGCCGCCGAGCATTGCGGCGAGCACGATCGCCAGCCAGTGCGGCTGCTCGCCGTGCTCGGCCCGCTGCAGCGACCACGTCGCGGTGATGAGCGAGCGCGAACCGGCCAGCGCCCGCGCGAGCGAGGCGATGTCATCCGCCGGGATGCCCGTGATGCCGCTGGCCCATCCGGCCGTCTTCTCCGTGCCGTCCTCCTCGCCGCGCAGGTACGCGGCGAAGCGGTCGAAGCCGACGGTGTAGGAGTCGAGGAAGCCGCGGTTCTCGAGGCCCTCGGCAATCAGCGTGTGCGCGACGCCGAGCATCAGCGCCGTGTCGGTGCCAGGCCGGATCGGCAGCCACTCGACGCGGTCTCCTCCCTGCGTCTCGTTCCGGATGGGGTTGACCGAGATGACCCGGATGTCGCGCGAGAGCACGCGGTCGAGGCCGGGCCCGCCACGATGCGAGCCCATGCCGCCCGACTCGACCTGCATGCTGCGCGCCGGCACGCCGCCGAGCATGAGCCACAGCTCGGTGTTGTCGGCGATCTCGTCCCACGTGTGCGAGTCGGCGACGTTCGCGTCGTAGCCGATCACGTGCGGGGTGATGAAGCTCGATGCGGCGTGGCTGTACGTTCCGGCCGAGCCGGTGAAGCCGCCGCTGGCGGAGAGCAGGCGCTTGAGCTGCGACTGCGCGTGGTGGAAGCGGCCGGCGCTCGACCATCCGTAGCTGCCGCCGTAGACCGCGGCCGGACCGTGCTCGGCGTGCACGCGGGAGATCTCGCCGGCCACGAGGTCGATCGCGGTGTCCCAGTCGACCTCGACGAACTCGTCCTCGCCGCGCGGAGCCTCGTCGCGGCTGCGGCCCTCGAGCCAGCCGCGGCGCACGGCAGGGCGCGCGACGCGGTTGTGGGCGTGCACGGCGCTCGGGATGTTGTCGAGCAGCGGCGCGGGGGCGACGTCGGCCTCGAACGGCACGGCCTCGACGAGCCTGCCGCCCTCCACCTTGGCGCGGAAGGCCCCCCAGTGGGAGCTGTGCATCACACTGTCGTCGACCATCCCCCGATTCTTCCACTCGGCGCCTCGGCGCCGCCGGTGCGTGACGGCGGGTGACGTGGCGGCCGGCCGCGGGCGCCCCGCCGACACAACTACGGCAGACTGCGCCACGGCAGGCGCGGGCCCCCGGAAATCCGCGCGCGGCGCCGGCCTCGGGGCCCGGATTGCCGTAGTTGTGCATCGGGGGCTGCCGGGTGGGCACCAGGCGGGTTCCGGCCGCAGGATGTTCGGACGGCCACCCGCGCGGCTGCTCATCGCCGCGGCTCTGTGCACAACTACGGCAGATTGCGCCACGGCAGGCGCGGGCCCCCGGAAATCCGCGCGCGGCGCCGGCCGCGGGCACCGGATTGCCGTAGTTGTGCATCCGGGCTCCGCGTGACCGAGCGCGGGGGCACGGGGGACGGTGCCGCCCGGTACCCTGGAACGCGTGAAGATCCTGGTCCTCGGCTCCGGTGCCCGCGAGCACGCCATCGTCCTTGCCCTCGTCGACGAGGGCGCCGGCCACGACGTGATCGCCGCCCCAGGCAACGCCGGGATCGCGCGCGACGCCCGCATCGCCGACCTCGACATGTTCGACGGCGACGCGATCGCCTCGTTCGTGAACGAGCAGGGCGTCGAGCTGGTCGTCGTCGGCCCCGAGGCCCCGCTCGTCGCCGGCGTCGCCGACCCGCTGCGCGAACGCGGCATCCCCGTGTTCGGACCGGGCAAGGCGGCCGCTCAGCTCGAGGGTTCGAAGGCCTTCGCGAAGCGCATCATGGAGGCCGCGGGCGTACCAACCGGACGCGCGGCCTACGCGGCCACCGCGGATGAGGTCGCCGCGACGCTCGACGAATTCGGCGCCCCGTACGTCGTCAAGGCGGATGGGCTGGCGGCCGGCAAGGGCGTCATCGTCACCGAGGATCGCTCAGCGGCCATCGCGCACGCCGAGCAGTTCCTGCCGACGGGCCCCGTGCTGGTCGAGGAGTTCCTCGCCGGCGAGGAGGTCTCCCTCTTCTTCCTGAGCGACGGCGACACCGTGCGCCCGCTCAGCCCCGCGCAGGACTTCAAGCGGGCGCTCGACGGCGACGAGGGCCCGAACACCGGCGGCATGGGCGCGTACTCGCCGCTGCCGTGGCTGGCGGGCCAGTTCGGCAGCCAGGCCGCATTCGTCGACGAGGTGACCGAGAAGGTCGCCCTCCCCGTCATCCGGCAGCTCGACCACGAGGGCACGCCGTTCATCGGCCTGCTCTACGCCGGCCTCATCGTGACCGAGCAGGGCGTCAAGGTGATCGAGTTCAACGCGCGCTTCGGCGACCCCGAGACGCAGATCGTGCTGCCCCGCCTCGTCACGCCGCTGTCGCAGCTGCTGCTCGCCGCCGCCAACGGAACGCTCGAGGACCAGCCGGCCCCCGAGTTCTCGGATGAGGTCGCCGTCACCGTCGTGCTCGCGAGCGAGGGCTACCCCGAGAAGCCCGTCACGGGCCGCGAGATCACCGGCCTCGAGGCCGCCGCCGAGATCGAGGGCGTGCACGTCACCCACGCGGCCACCGCGGCCGAGGGCGATGCGCTGGTGACCACGGGCGGCCGCGTGCTGAACGTCGTCGCGCGCGGCGCCGACTTCGCGCAGGCGCGCGAGCGGGCCTACGAGGCGATCGCGCGCATCGGCATCGAGGGCGCGCACTTCCGCACCGACATCGCGGCGAAGGTCGCGTAGCGCGCCGAGGGGGCGAGCGGGCGGTTCCGCCCGCTGCCGGGTAGGCGCACCGCCCGCATCCGAGGCGCGCACGCCCGCGGCGCGATCGACGAAGCCTCGAACGAGGCGGGCAGTTCAGCCCGTTGCCCCGCGGTGAGCGGCGCCGACATAATGGGCGCATGACGACTCCCTCCCCCGGTACCGAGAACGGCGCATATGCCGCTCTGCGCATGATGGCGATCGCCTTCCTCGGCGCGATCGTGGCGATCGGCGCGGCCACCGCCGTGATCATTCCGCTCGAGACATGGTTCGAGGCGCCCGCCGCGCTGTCGCTCATCGTGACGCTGCTCGTCGGCGTCGCCGCCGCGGGCGGCATGCTCACGGTCGGACACAACGTGCCGGCGGTCCCCGCATCGACGTCGTCGGAGGCGGCGACCGCGCAGGGAGTCACGGCCTTCCGCACGACGTTCATGATCCGGCTCGCGTTCGGCGAGGTGCCGGCGCTCGTCGGCCTCGCGATGAGCGTCGCCGACGAGAACGGCAGCGCCATCCCGTTCCTCATCGGAGCCGCGATCTCGCTGATCCTGCTCGGGCTGTACGCCTACCCGTCGGTGACCAGCGTCCGACGCATCGAGCGCAAGCTCAACCGCGAGGGCGGCCACGCCCAGCTCGTGCGCGCGTTCGGCCTCGACGGCGGTGCGGCGGGCGGCTACACCGGCGGCGGCACCGTTCTCTGATCCCCTGCCGCATGCGGGCGGCCTCGCACCCCATCCGGCGGCGTAGATAATGGACTCATGAGCGACGCCCCGCAGATCTCCGGATGGACCCACTTGTACTCGGGCAAGGTCCGCAACCTGTACCGCCCGGCCGAGGGGCCCGACGACCGGATGCTCGTGGTCGCATCCGATCGCGTGAGCGCGTTCGACTTCGTGCTCGAGCCCGCCATCACCGGCAAGGGCGCGCTGCTCACCGAGCTGAGCCTGTGGTGGTTCGACCAGCTCGCCGGCGCCGACGGCGGCCCCGAGATCCCCAACCATCTCGCCGGCATCGAACCGCCCGCCGAGGTCGCCGATCGCGCGATGGTGGTGCAGCGGCTCGACATGCTGCCGATCGAGGCGGTCGTGCGCGGGTACCTGACCGGATCCGGCTGGGTCGAGTACCAGGAGAGCGGCACCGTCTGCGGCATCGCACTGCCCTCGGGGCTCAGCGACGGCGACCGCCTACCCGAGCCGATCTACACCCCGGCGTTCAAGGCCGAGCTCGGCGAGCACGACGAGAACATCACGTTCGAGCGCAGCATCGAGCTCGTCGGCGCCGAGCCCGCGATCGACCTGCGCGACCAGTCGCTCGCGATCTACACCCGCGCGGCCGCGATCGCCGAGGCGAAGGGGCTCATCCTCGCCGACACGAAGTTCGAGTTCGGCGTCGACGACGAGGGCGCGCTGCGCCTGGCCGACGAGGTGCTCACGAGCGACTCGTCGCGCTACTGGAGCCTGGAGGCGTGGCAGACTGGCGCGACGCCGAAGGAGCGGATGGCGAGCTTCGACAAGCAGATCGTGCGCGACTGGCTCGCCGCGAACTGGGACAAGCAGGGCACGCCGCCTGAGCTGCCCGCCGAGATCGTCGATCGCACCGTGGCCCGCTACCGCGAGCTGCTGGAGACGATGACCGCGTAGGCCCTCGCTCGCGCGCTCAGCGGGCGATGCGGAACCGGATGAGCGCGCCTGGCGGCGCCTGCGCGACGCGCGACAGGTGCTCGCGCGCGACGACCGCGATCACCGGATAGCCGCCGGTCAGCGGCCGGTCGGCCGCGAACACGATCGGCTGACCGTCTGGCGGCACCTGCACTGCGCCCGTCACCGTGCCCTCGCTCGGCAGCTCGTCGGTGCGGGATCGCACGAGCGCCTCGGTCCCCTCGAGTCGGAGCCCGACGCGGTTCGACCGGGGAGAGACGGTCCAGTCCTGGGCGGTGAGCGCGTCGAGGCCCGCGAACCAGTCGTCGCGCGGGCCCGGCACGACGTCGACCTCGACCACGTCACCGGATGACGGCAGCGGCTCGGGCGGTGCGGACCACTCCGCGACGGCGGAGGTCTGGTTCCGCCCGACCTCGATCACGTCGCCCGCGACCAGGGGCGTCGGCCCGAGCCCCGCGAGCACGTCGCGCGATGCGCTGCCGAGCACCGGATCGACGCGAGGCCCGCCGCGCACCGCGACGTACGAGTAGACGCCGCGCATCGCCGGGCCGACGACGAGCTCGTCGCCCGCGGCGAGCGCGAAGGGGGCATCGAACGGGGCGGGCGACTCGCGCTGAGGGTCGTCGTTGTGCGCGCCGGACGGTGTCGAGGCAGCGGGGGCCGACGGCCGCACGCTCTCGGTGGGCTGCGCATGCAGATCGTGCGATGGGGGCGAAGGCGCATCAGCCGCCGGTGCCTCCGGACCCCGCTCGCTCCCCCGCCGGACGATCGTCATTTCGGCAGGCGCCCCCGCGACGGCCACGGTGAGCGGTCCGTGCGCGCGCAACCGGAGCCCGCCGAGCGCCGTCTCGATTGCGGCAGCGCCGGGATCGTTGCCGAGGAGTTGGTTCGCGCGGCGCAGCGCTGCGCGGTCCATCGCGCCGGACGGAGCGACGCCGAGCGCGGCCCGCCCCGGCCGCCCGACGTCCTCGATCAGGGCGTGCGGCGATGCCGCGAGCACCTCGAGCGCGCCGAACGACGGCTCCGCACCATCGGATGCAACGGCACCGCGCGCGGCCCGGCCCGGTCGCCCGCCGCCGGCGAGCAGGGCGTGCGGCGACGCCGCGTTCACCTCGAGGGGGCCGGACCGCGAGCTCTCTTCATCCGGGCGCGGACCTTCCCGCTTCGAGACCGGCGCCGCCGCAGCGACCGCACCATCCGGCTCGTCGACCGCGACGAAGCGCACCCGCATGCCGGGGCGCAGGAGCGCTGGCGGGGTGCGCTCGAGGTTCCACATCTCGTCGAGCGCCCGGCCGAGCAGGCGCCAGCCGCCGGGGCTCGCCGCGGGGTAGACGCCGGTGAACTCCCCGGCGATCGCGACGGCGCCGGCCGGGATCCGCTGGCGGGGCGTCGCCCGACGAGGCACGTGCAGCGCGGGATCGAGGCCCGCCAGATACGCGAAGCCCGGAGCGAACCCGGTGAACGCGACCTCGTACGCCGCCGCCGCATGCCTCGCGATCACCTCGCTCTCGCTCAGCCCCGTGAGCGCGGCGACCTCGGTGACGTCCTCTCCGTCGTAGACGACGGGGACCTCGACCGTCTCGACCTCATCCGGCGTCGCCTGATCACCCGTCCGCTCTGCGACTTCCCGGCGCACCCGCGCGCGGTCGGCCGCAGGCGAGAGCACGAGCAGCACAGTGCGGGCGCCCGGCACGACGTCGATCACGCCGGCGATCGGCCGCGCCGCGAGCGACCGCGCCAGCGCGAGCGCCTCGTCGAGCCCTGCGAGCTCGACGAGCACGGCGTCGCTCCCGCACGCGAGGAACCTCATCGGCGCTCCCTGCCGCTGCGTGCCGGCTGGCTGTCCAGCCGCGGCGTGCGCCCAGAGGAGGCAGAACGACCGAGAACAGGCAGTTCCTGCCCGAAGACGCCTGTTGTCGGGGATTCTTCCTGCTCTCGAGGCCATCCGCGCTCCCCCGCATCGCGCGCCGACACCCCAGTCGCCCCGACCTGCGCATCCGGCCCCGCCGCGTGCTGAGGGCAGGCGAAATGACCGAGATCAGGCAGTTTCGACTCCGCAGCACCTGCCGCGGGGGGGACCTCCTGCTCTCGGCGCGCCCCGAGCAGCCCGCGCTCCCCCACCGCCCCCTACTTCCAGGCGAAGGCGCGGATCTCGATGCCCGCCGCCTCGACGGTGCGGCGCACGCGGCGGGCCATCTCGACGGCTCCCGGCGTATCGCTGTGCACGCAGATCGAGTCGGCGTCGACCATGACGATGCGGCCGTCGACCGCGATGATCTCGCGCTCGGTGACCAGCCGCAGCATCCGGTCGGCCACCTCATCCGGATCGGTGAACACCGCGCCCTCATCGCGGCGGTCGACCAGCGTGCCGAACGGAGTGTAGGCGCGGTCGGCGAACGCCTCGGCGATCGTCGAGAGCCCCTGCTCGGCGGCGCGGTGCACGAACTTCGAGCGCGCGAGCCCCACGACCTTCAGCGTCGGATCGAAGTCGCCGATCGCGTCGATCACCGCAGGCGCGTGCTCGTCGTCGCTCGCAATCGTGTTGTAGAGCGCCCCGTGCGGCTTCACATACCGGATGTCGGTGCCGACCGCCCGCGCGATCCCGCGCAGGGCGCCGAGCTGGTAGAGCACATCGCCGTAGACCTCGCGGCCGGAGGCGCCGAGCGGTCTCCTGCCGAAGCCCGCGAGATCGCGATAGCCGGGCTGGGCGCCGACGACGACGCCCCGCTGGTGCGCTTTCCGCACAGTGTCGAGCAGAGTCAGCGGATCGCCCGCGTGGAAGCCGCACGCGACGTTGGCGCTCGTGACGACGTCGAGCATCGCCTCGTCATCGCCGAGCGTCCACACGCCGAAGCTCTCGCCCATGTCGGAGTTGAGATCGATGGTCGCCATGGCCCCACGCTACCCGGCGGTCAGGAACCGACGCAGGGTCGGATGGCGCGACCGCTCGGCAGGCCCGGTCGCGCGAGCGTCGACTCGTGCCGTTCGGGGCACGGAGCCGAGCATCGGCCGAACGCGGTCGGCTGTGCGCAGGCCCGAGGACCCTTCCTGCGCCCGGAGCGATGCCCCGACCCGCCCGCAGGCTGGGTCGAGGCATCGCTCGGTCTACTGCTCTCCGGGCTTCTCCGCCTCCGCCCCGCCCGGCTCGGGCGGGGCGGCGCTGTCCGAACCCTGCGCCTCGCGGCGCGTGCGCCGGGTCTCGCCGACCGTCAGCGACGCCTCGCCCGAGGCGCTGTGGCGCGGGTCGGCCGCGCTCCGCGGCTGGATGCGCCCCGGTTCGAGCGTGCGCGCGACATCGGCCGCGGTCACCGCGGACGGCACCTCGGCGCGGACGACGTCGATCTGCGCGGTCGCTGTGTCCCACCACTCGGTGAGCTCGGGAGCATCGGTATCGACGTTCGCTCCCGCGCCCTCGTCCGGTGCGACCTCGGCCGCGTCGAACACGAAGTCGTCGCCGTGCTCCTCGATGCCGCGGCGCACGCCCTGCGCGATCGCGGCTTTGGCGAATTTCTGACGCAGCATGTACGGGTCAGTGCTCAGCTCGACGGCCCAGGAGATGATCACGCCGATCAGAATGATGACGAACGGCAGCGCCGTGACCACCATGATCGATTGGAGGCCGTTGAGCGCGTCCGTCCCACCGGCCAGCAGGAGCACAAGCGCGCTGCCGCCGAGCAGGATGCCCCACATGATCGTGACCCAGGTGGTCGGCTCCGGACGGCCCCGCTGGCTGATCGAGCCCATCACGATCGACGCAGAGTCGGCGGACGTGACGAAGAACACGATGATCGAGAACATCGCGACCAGGTTGAGCACGAATGCGATCGGGATCTGCACACCGAAGATCGTCAGGTTCGACTGCAGCGCCGAGAACAGCGCATAGAGCACAGCCTGCGCACCGCCGCCCTCCGGGTCGCTGTACGCGGCGAACAGCTGCCCGCCCGACTGCGCGTCGTAGAACATCGTCGCCCCGCCCATGATCCCGAACCAGATCACGCTCACGATCGACGGCACGATGATGACGACGGTGACGAATTCGCGCAGTGTGCGACCGCGCGAGATCTTGGCGATGAACATGCCGACGAACGGCGTCCACGAGATCCACCACGCCCAGTAGTAGTTCGTCCAGGTGCTGGTGAACGCCTCGGCTTCCTCACCCTGCGCAGCGTTGCGCGCAAGCATCTGGAACATGTTGCTCAGGAACTCGGGCACGGACGACGGGATGATGTTCAGCAGGAACAGCGTCGGTCCGCCGATGAACACGATCAGCGCGATGACGCCGGCGAGGACCATGTTGATGTTCGACAGCAACCGGATGCCGCGCTTGACACCCGAGACGGCCGAGATCACGAAGGCGCCCGTGAGTATCGTGACGATCGCGATCAACCCGATTTCGCCGACGTCAGCGATGCCCGACACCTCCTGGATGCCCGCCGACACCTGCAGCGTGCCGAGGCCGAGCGTGACCGCGGTCCCGAACAGCGTGACCAGGATCGCGAAGATGTCGATGACGGCGCCGATCGGTCCCTCGGTCTTCTCCTTGAAGATCGGGTACAGGATGGCCGAGATGAGCGGGGCGCGCCCGCGGCGGTAGGCGGCGTATGCGATCGCTCCGCCGACCAGCGCGTAGAACGCCCACGGGATCGGCCCCCAGTGCAGCGTCGCCTGCGCGAGCGACGCCATCATCGCCTCACGGGTTCCCGGCTGGATGCCCCACGGCACATCGTGCGTCGAGCCGTCGGAGAGCGTCACGGTGTCGATGCCGCCGAGCCCCGGCGGCACGTTGTTCATGTAGTCCAGCGGCTCGGCCGGCCCCCAGAACAGCAGGCCGATGCCCATGCCTGCCGAGAACAGCATCGCGACCCACGCCACCGTCGAGAACTCGGGCTTCTCCTCGTCGGAGCCGAGCCGCACGCCGCCGGTGCGGCCGTAGCCGAGCACGAGCATGAAGACGAGCGTGACGACGGCGACCAGTGAGAACAGCCAGCTGAAGTTGCCCATCACGAAGCCGAGCAGCACCTCGCCGGAGGGAACGATCGTCTCCGGCGCGATCAGGCCCCATGCGATCACGCCGGCGACCGCGAGGCCCGCGACCCCCAGCACGACCCAGTTGGTGGGGAACGTGCGGGGCGTGTCCTCGACGCCGATTCCCGGGATCAGGGCGGGGTGGGTGACCTCCCTGACCAGATTCTTCACCGGCTCGCGCTTCGGCTTCGCCGACGGGTCGCCCGCGTCGTCCGCGTGCTCTGTCTGCTTCTTCTCAACCATGCTCGCTCGCGTTCGTCGTGTGCCCGCCCGGTGCCGGCGAGCCGTCGTACCCCACGACGCTATCGGCTCGCTCACAGATTCGCGACAGGACCGCGCCGATTGCGCGGCTACGCGGTCTCGCGGATGACGAGCTCGACCGGCAGGGTCGTCACGCGCGCGGGGCTCTCGCCGCGCAGCCGCGCGAGCAGCACCTCGGTCATCGTCTCGCCCTGCAGCAGCGACGGCTGACGCACGGTCGTGAGCAGCGGGGCGGCGCCGATCGCGATGGGCGAATCGTCGAACCCCACCACGCGCACGTCGGCCGGCACGCGCAGCCCGGCCTCGCGCAGCGCCGAGATCGCGCCGCGGGCCATCAGGTCGCTCGCCACGAACAGCGCGTCGAACTCGGCACCCGATGCGACGAGGCGCCGCGCCGCCTCCCCGCCGCCGGCGAGCGTGAAGTCGCCCGTCACGACGGGGCCCTCGGCGACGCCGGCGGCGGCGAGCGCTGCACGGTACCCGGCGAGGCGGTCGACGCTGGCCGTCATGTCCTCCGGGCCCGCGATGAGGGCGACGCGGCGGGCCCCGCCCGAGAGCAAGTGCGCCGTCGCGATGCGCGCGCCCTCGACGTTGTCGACGTCGACGTAGTAGTCGTCGCCCCGTTCGCGCACCGGGCGGCCGCCGAACACCAGCGGCACGGCCTCGGCGATGCGATCGAGGTAGGTGTCGCTGGTGTGGTGCGAGACGACGAGCGCGCCGTCGACGTTGCCGCCGCGGAGGTACCTCGTGGTCTTGTCGCCCGCATCGTCCGACGCGATGAACAGGTTCAGCACGTACTCGGTGCTCGACAGGCGCGCGTTGATGCCCGAGACCACGGCCGCGAAGAACGGATCGCCGAAGAAGCGGGTCGTATCCTCGGGAACGACCATCGCGATCGCCTGCGTCTGACGCGTCGCGAGGCTGCGCGCCGCCCGATTGGGAACGTAGTTGAGCTCGTCGATCGCCGCACGCACGGCCTCGAGCGCCGCCGGGCTGACCCGCTCGCCGCCGCCGAGCACGCGCGACACAGTCGACCGCGATACCCCTGCCACGGCGGCGACCCGTTCGATCGTCACCGGCTCGCCCCCAGCGGCCATATCCGTTCCCTCATCCATTCTGATTCAGTATGCCCGAGCGGCGTCGGCGCCCCGGCGTCCGCGATCCGGATGGGCGGGCCGCGCCGCCCATCCGGATCGCGCTACGCGGCGACGGCAGCGAGCGCGCGCGCCGCGATCACGTCGCGGTACGTGAGACCGCTGCGCTTGACGGTGCGCTTCTGCGTCTCGTAGTCGACGTGGACGATGCCGAAGCGCTTGCCGTAGCCCCACGCCCACTCGTAGTTGTCGAACAGCGACCAGTAGAAGAAGCCGCGGACGTCGACTCCCCGATCGATCGCGTCGAGCGTCGCGCTGAGGTGCGAGAGCAGGTACGACGTCCGCTCGGGGTCGTCGATCTCGCCGGCGACGACCTCGTCGTCGAAGGCCGCGCCGTTCTCGGTGATGTAGATCGGCACACCGGGCAGCTCGTCGCCGACCAGTTCGAGCAGACGGGTCAGGCCCTCGGGCTGCACGTCCCAGCCCATGTTGGTGCGCTCGAGCCCGCGGTCGTGCCAGAAGATGCCGGCGTTCGACGGGTAGGGCGAGCTCACCGCACGCCCCGTCTCCGCGTCGCCTCCCGGCGGTGCGGCCTCTGGCGCACGGCCCGAGACGGCCTCCCCGTGGTAGTAGTTCACGCCCAGGAAGTCGATCGGCGCCGAGATGCTCTCGAGGTCGCCCGGGCGCACCGCACGCTCGAACTCCGCCACCGCGTCGGCGTCGACCGCCCGGATGTCCTCGACGATGTCGGCGGGGTACGCCCCGTGCGCGATCGGGTCGAGGAACCAGCGGTTGAACTGGCCGTTGATGCGCCTGGCCGCGTCGACGTCATCCGGATCGGACGGGTCGACCGGGTCGGCGAGCGTCAGGTTGAGCGTGAGGCCCGCGTCGACGTCGGCGTCGCGGGCGCGCAGCTCGCGCACCGTCTCGCCGTGGGCGAGCAGCAGGTGGTGCGAAGCCAGCAGACCGTCGCGCACCCGCTGTCGGCCAGGCGCGTGGACGCCCGCGGTGTACGACAGGAACGACGAGCACCACGGCTCGTTGAGGGTCGTCCACGTCGTGACGCGGTCGCCGAGAGCGTCGTGCAGCGTGAGCGCGTACTCGACGAACCGGTCGACGGTGTCGCGGCTCGTCCATCCGCCCTTCTCCTCGAGCGTCTGCGGCATGTCCCAGTGGTACAGCGTCAGCCACGGCTTGATGCCGGCCTCGAGCAGCTCGTCGACCAGGCGGGAGTAGAAGTCGACGCCCTCGGGGTTGGCCGCGCCGCCGTCGGGGCGCACGCGCGACCACGAGGTCGAGAAGCGGTACGACTCGAGCCCCATCTCGCGCATGAGCGCGACGTCGTCGCGGTAGCGGTGGTAGTGGTCGCACGCGACGTCGCCGTTGTCGGCGCCGATCACGGCGCCGGGAACCCGGCTGAAGGCGTCCCAGATCGATGCGGTGCGGCCTCCCTCGAAGGCCGCGCCCTCGATCTGATAGGCGGCCGTCGCTGCGCCGAACAGGAAGTCGGCGGGGAACTGGCGGGTCATGGTCATCCCTTCACAGCGCCGGCCATGATGCCGCTGACCAGCTGCTTGCCTGCGACCGCGAACAGCAGCAGCAGGGGCAGGGTCGCGAGCACGACGCCGGCGAGAACGATCGAGTAGTCAACGAAGAAGTTCGACTGCAGCAGGCTGAGCGCCACCGGCAGCGTCGGGTCCTGGCGGTCGAGGACGATGAACGGCCAGAAGAAGTTGTTCCACGCCTGCACGAACGTGAACAGGAACAGCATCGCCGCGGCGGGGCGGGCGGCGGTCACGCCGACCGTCCAGAACGTGCGGATCATGCTGGCGCCGTCGACGCGCGCCGCCTCGATCAGCTCATCCGGCACCGCCTGCCGCAGGTACTGCGTCATCCAGAACACCCCGAAGGCGGTGACGAGCATCGGCACGATGACCGCGCCGACCTTGCCCGTCCATCCGATCTCGTTGAACAGGATGTACAGCGGGACGACGCCGAGCTGCTGCGGCACGGCCATCGTGGCCACGACGAACGCGAGCAGCACGCCGGAGCCGCGGAAGCGCAGCTTCGCGAAGGCCCAGCCCGCGAGCGTCGAGAACACGACGACGCTGACGGCGATGACCGACGAGCTCCAGATGCTGTTCCACAGCGCCTTCCAGAAGTTCACCGACGGATCGTTCACGACCGCGGCCGCGTTCTGGAAGAAGTTCACCCCGGGGATCCACGACTTGTCGGGATTGCGCAGCGTCGTGGCGTCGCCCGAGCCGATCAGGAACGAGAAGTACAGCGGGAACACGCTCGCGATCAGCACGACGCCGAGCGAGGCGTAGGTCCAGAAGCCGGGGCGCGTGCCGCGGATGCGGGTGCGGCGGCGGCCGCGCGCATCGGGGGCCGTGCTCACGGCGTGGGTGTCGAGCGTGTCGGTCATCGCCGCGCCTCCTTTCGTGCCGCGCGCTCGCGGGCGCGCCGCTCGGCGCGGGACTGACCGCCGCGCGAGCCCTCGTCGCGCACCAGCGTGCGCGTGACGAGCAGGTTGATGATGCCGATGACCAGGATGATCATGAACAGCAGCCAGGCCAGCGCCGAAGCGCGGCCGAAGTTCCACTGCCCCCATCCGATCTCGTACAGATAGAGCGTGATCGTGAGCCACTGCGCGTCTGGACCGCCCTGGCCGTATTGGTCGAACATCCGGGGCTCTTCGAAGATCTGCAGTCCGCCGATCGTCGACGTGATGATCACGAAGATGAGCGTGGGCTTCAGCGACGGCAGGGTGATGTTCCAGAACTGGCGCCAGGCGCCTGCGCCGTCGACGCGGGCCGCCTCGTAGTAGTCGCGCGGGATGGCCTGCATCGCCGCGAGCAGGATGAGGGCGTTGTAGCCCGTCCAGCGGTAGTTCACCATGGTCGCGATGGCGAGGTGGCTCGAGAACGCGTCGACGTGCCAGCGGATCTCGGGCATGCCGAGCGTGGTGATGAGCTGGTTGATGACGCCCGACTTGTCGGCGAACATCGCGTTGAAGATCAGACCGACCGCGACGGGCGCGACGACGTAGGGAAGCAGCGTGCTCATGCGCCAGAAGGTCTTCGACCGGATGTTGCGGTCGAGCGCCGCGGCGATGTAGATCGCCAGCAGCAGCTGCGGGATGGCCGAGAGCAGGAAGATGCTGAACGTGTTGCGCAGCGCGACCCAGAACTTGGCCTGGCCGAGGATCCAGGCGTACTGGTCGAAGCCGATGAACGTGCCGCTGCCTCGTACCTGATCCCAGTCCATGAAGGAGATCACCGCGGTGTAGGCGATCGGGAAGAGCCCGACGACCGCGAAGACGAGGAAGAACGGCGAGATGTAGAGGTACGGCGAGAGCTTGAGATCCCACCGGCTCAGCCGATGTGAGAACGACAGCACCTTGACGGGGCGGTCGGGCGAGGGGTGGGAAGGCGCCGGCTGACGCCCTCCCACCCGAGTGTCCTGCAGCGTCATCTAGAAGCTCGAGACCTCGTCGACCCAGGAGTCCCAGCTGTCCTCCGCCGAGTCCGTGCCGTTGAACGCACGCGTGATCGCGTCGTTGAGCGCGTCGCGGAACTGGAAGTACTTCGGGCCCTTGTAGGGCTCGACCTCGACCGCAGCGGCGCGCTCGATGCCGATGTTGCCGACCTCGGCGCCGCCGAAGTAGTCGTTCGTGTAGCCGGTCAGCTCCTCGGATTCGTAGGCGTCGACCTGGCTCGGGAACGTGCCGGCGTTCTGGAACGCCTTCACCTGCGTCTCGGGAGACGTCAGCCAGTCGGCCAGCTCCTGCGCGGCCTCGACGTTCTTGCCGTCGGCCGGAACGGTCAGGTACGAGCCGCCCCAGTTGCCGCCGCCGCCCGGGAACACGTTGGCGATGCGCCAGTCGGTGATGTCGGGGGCCTCGCCCTGGATGATGCCGAGGAACCACGGCGGGCACATGGCCGCGGCGAACTCACCGTTGGCCATGGCGGCGTACCAGTCCTCGCTCCACTGGTCGGGGAACGCCGAGATCGGCGCGGCCTTCTCGACGACCGTGTCGTAGACCTCGCGCACGGCGGGGTTCTCGGTCGCGATGACCGAGTCGTCGCTCGCCTCGAACGTCTCGTCCTGCTGGTTGATCAGCGCCTGCAGCACCGAGCTGGCCGAGTCGAGGAACGGCTTGTCCGTCTCGTCGACGTACTTCTGGCCCGTGGCGAACAGGTCGTCCCAGGTGGTGAACAGGCCGGCGACCTCATCCGGATCGGTCGGCAGGCCGGCCTCCTCGAACAGCGACTCGCGGTAGCAGACGGCCTCGGGACCGATGTCGGTGCCGTACGCGACGAGGCGGTCGTCGGCGTCGGTCGCCGCCTGCTCCTTCCAGTCGAGCCAGCGGCCCTGCAGGTCGCTCGGCACCTCGGCGAGGAGGTCGGAGTACTGCATCATCTCGGGCAGCCAGTCGACCTCGACGCCCTCGATGTCGCTGAGGCCGCCGCTGCCGAGCTTCTGGAAGAAGTTCGCGCGCGCGTCGTCGCTCGTGGCGGCGCGGTTGTGCACGATCGTGACGCCCGGGTGGCTGTCTTCGTACTCGGCGAGGAGCTCGTCGGTGTAGCCGAAGTCGTTGAAGGTCGCGACGGTCAGCTCGACGTCGCCGCCGGCGCTGCCGCCGTCGGATGAGTCGTCGCTGCCGCCGCAGGCGGTCAGGGCGAGGGCGCCGACCGCGAGTACGGCGACGCCGGATGCGGTCCGGCGTGCGGTGCGTGTGATCACAGTTCCACTCCTTCGTGGTGGTGGATCGCCGGATGGACCGGCGGGGTTATCGGGAAAGGTGACACAGCCGTGGGAGCGCTCCCACCAGCTGCTGAGACCACGTTATGGGAGCGCTCCCACGAATGTCAAGCGCGTGATGGGAATGATGCCAGCCGGCGCTGCCGCGCGTGCGCAGAACGCCCCGTGACGGATGCGGCTGGCGCGCCCGTCACGGGGCGTTCTGGGACAACGGACGAGCCGGCGTCAGGGGACGACGACGATCTTGCCGGGCGCGTGCGACGACTCCATCGCGCGGAATGCGTCGGCGACCTCGTCGAGCGGGAACGTCTGCGCGACCGGGAAGAGGAGGCGCCCGTCCGCGATCGCGGCGGCGAGCGCGGCGAGGTTCTCGGGTGTGCGCGCCTCGCGCTCGACGTTGAGCACGCCCAGCTCGGCGATCGCGTCGTAGGCGGCGATCGCGACCATGCGCTCGGGCGGAACGCCGAGCTCCGCGCCCGCGTCGAGGGCGTCGCGCCCGTGGCAGTCGTAGACGGCCGTGATCGTGCCGGCGGCGCGCACCCGATCGGCGAGCCCGTCGCCGTACGGAACGGGCGTGACGCCGACGTCGCGCAGCATCGCGTGGTTGCGCTCGGAGGCCGTGCCGATCACCGATGCCCCCGCGGCCACAGCGAGCTGCGCGGCCACGAATCCGACCGCGCCGGCGGCGCCGCCGATGAGCACGGTGTCGCCCGCACCGACGGGAACGGTGGCGAGCAGCGACACCGCGGTGAGCCCGGCGATGTGGAGCGAACCGGCCTGCTCGACCGACAGCCCGTCGGGCCGGAGGGCGAGCGAGTCGGCCGAGGCGATCACCTCGTCTGCGGCCGATCCGGCCGCGTAACCGAGCACCTCGTCACCGACGGCGACCGGGGTGCCGTCGCGATAGGAGGCATCCGGACCGACCGCGACGACGGTGCCGGCCACATCGGAGGCGATGCGCCGGGGGAACGCGGCATCCGACGGGATGAACCCGCCGCGCACCTTGGCGTCGAAGGGGTTGAGCCCCGCCGCCCTCACCCGAAGGAGCACTTGCCCCTGCCCTGGTTCGGCCGTCGTCACCTCGACGACCTCGAGGATCTCCGGTCCGCCGTTGCGGTCGTACTGGGCTGCGCGCGCCATGGGGTCTCCTTCGTTCGTGGTCCAGAACGAGACTATGCGGGCGGGGTGGGCGCCGGGGCCGCTGGCGGGCGGCCGGTGTTAGCGGAGCTCGGCGAACGTCTCTGCCACCCAGTCGGCGATGATCCCGGCGACGTAGGGCATGTTGTCGATCGAGATGTGCTCGGTGCCGCCCTCCGGATCGTCGAAGAGCCGCAGTTCGCGCTTCGGACTTCTGACCGCCTGCTCGTAGGTCTGCTGCGCGTATTTCACGTTGATCTGCCGATCACCTACCCCGTGCGTCACCAGCAGCGGCGCCGTGATCTCGGAGGCGACGCCGTTCAGGTGCATCTCGGAGGTCTTCGCCATGAAGTCGTCGACGCCGTCGGCACCCCAGACCCAGCACACGTGGTCCCAGTAGTGCGGCACCGGGTTCTCGCCTTCACGATGCCAGCGCCCCTGCTGCACCTCTGCCCAGTTGTGGTTCGCGCCCCAGGCGACGCCGAGCTTCAGCCTCTTCTCGAAGGCGAGTGCGCGGGGGGCGTAGTAGCCGCCGAGCGACCATCCGACGATGCCGATCCGGTCGACGTCGACGCCCAGGTCCGCGGAGTTCTGCTCGAGCCAGTCGATGATCGCTGCCGCCCACACCTCGGTGTCGTGCCTGGCCGTCAGGCCGCGCAGCCGCAGCGCCTCGCCCGAGCCCGGCGTGTCGATCATGAGCGTCGAGATCCCGCGCGCCGCCAGCATCTGCGGGAACTGCGAGTAGTACATCATCTCCTTGGTCGAATCCAGGCCGTTCCACTGGATCACGACCGGCCTGGGCCCCTCCCCCTCGCCCCGGTAGAAGTAGCCGGGCAGCGCGGACTCGACCCCTTCGTCCGCCGGCGCGTAGGGAACGTCGACGGGCTCCAGCGGGACGCCGGACAGCTCGACGTGCTTCAGCAGCAGGTCGATCGACTTCTGGTAGGCGGCGTTGCGCCCCTCCCACGTCGGCGACTGCAGCCGCTCCGCCTGCGACGTATAGAGCGACGCGCGGTAGTACGTCTCCCCCGCCCCGAGCGTCCGGCCGCGCGCCTCGTCGTCCTGCGCCTTCGCGATCAGCCGGTCGGCGATCGCCGACCACGAGGCGTACAGTTCCTCCGTGCCCGCGTCGTCGCCGTTCTCGGACGCCAGCAGAACCGGCTTGCACGCGCGGTCGACCTCGTCGATGTAGCCGCCGTTGTTGAGCGTCGCGACGACCGACATGCTCCAGACGTAGTTGTTGGGGAAGTACATGAACATGACGGATCCTCCTCGGATCAGTGGGTCTGCTGCGGACGAACGGCGTCCGAGAGGAACGTCGCGACGCCCGAGTAGTGCTGGCCGCCGTCGACGCCGATCTCGGTGCCGGTGATGTACGCGGCGCCGTCGGAGAGTAGGAAGACGACCGCGTGCGCGACGTCGTCCGGCTGGCCGACCCTGCGCAGCGGCGAGACGGCGATGTTCGCCGCGCGGAAGCTCGGCGGCGCCGAGGCGGTCATCTCGGTCTCGATGTAGCCGGGATGCACGATGTTGACCCGGATGCCGCGAGCGCCGAGCTCGGTCGCGCACGAGTGCGTCAGCCCGCGCAGCGCCCATTTGCTCCCGGCGTAGGCCGCCGTGTAGTGGCCGGTCACCGCGGCGGCCGAGCCGATGTTGACGATCGACGACCCCTCGCCCATCAGGGGCATCAGCGCCTGGATGCCGAGCATGGGGCCGGTCACGTTGACGGCGAACACCCGGTCCCAGCCGTCCCGCTCGACGTCCCCGATGCGGATGCGGCTGGTGATGCCCGCGTTGTTGACGAGCCCCCTGACGGAAGCGCCGTCGAGCGATGCCGCGAGCGCGGCCCAGTCGTCCTCATCCGTCACGTCGAGCCTGCGGTAGGTCACGGTGCCCGGCAGGTCGCTCGCCGCGCGCAGCAGGTCATCGGCGTCGTCGCGGATGTCGGCGGCGAGCACGCTGGCCCCCTGAGACGCCAGGAGCAGTGTCTCTTCCCTCCCCTGTCCGCCCGCGGCCCCCGTGACGACGAACAGCGCTCCGTCGATTCCCGGATACGCGCTCATGATGCCTCCCTGTCGGCTCGGACCGGGTGCGTCCGATCGAGCAGTTCGATGAAGTTGCCCTCTGGATCGGTGACGAACGCGAAGCGCACGCCGGGCTCCGGCGACGGGCCGGGCTCGGTGACGGCTCCGGCTCCCGCGGCGATGAGCGCGGCGAAGACGTCGTCGACCGATGCCACACGCAGACAGACGTGGGCCCATCCCTGAGTCAGCAGCTCATCCGGCGGCGACGACGCGGGGGGGCGATGCGTCGATCCGGCTCGCTCGAGCAGCTCGATCACGAGCCCGTCCTCGCCGACCAGGAACACCCCGCGCAGCGAGGCCTGAGGGACGACGAACGCGCGGGTCGCCGTCAGTCCGAATGCCCGCTGGTACCACGAGGACTGCGCGTCGAGATCTGCGACGGAGAGCCCGATGTGGTCGAGCGCCGCCATCAGCGCGCCTCCCCTGCGGGCGGGGCGTCGTGCGGACCGTGCGTCATCAGACCGGCGACCGCGTCATCGGGAAGCGCGTCGAGCAGCGACTGCTCGAACTCCGCGTCGACCAGGATGAACGCCACCCGGCACACGCGGTCCGTGCGGTTCGCCCAGGCGTGGTCCGTGCCGCGCTGGACGCAGACGTCGCCCGCGCGCAGCGTGACCTCGCTGTCGTCGAGGACGAGCACGATCTCGCCCTCGAGGACGATGCCGTAGTCGACGGATGCCGTGCGGTGGACGGGCGACTGCCGCCCCTCGGGCCCCAGATGGCCTGGAAAGAACTCGTTGATGCGGATCTTCGTACCGCGCACCGGCGGCGGCACCCTGATCGCACCGACCGTCGGGTCAGACTCCTCAGCCACGAGCGGCGCCGGGGCGCCCGACGTCTGCCAGACCTCGTAGAAGCCGACGCCGTCCTGCGGCATGACGCGATGCACCGGGACCGTTCCGTCGGAGACCACGACCGAGACGCCGTTCGCGTCATGCCCCGTGACGACCCTGCGGGGAACCGTGCCGTCCGTGTCGGCGATCACGGCGCGGCCACCAGAGCGGCCAGCGCCTCGCCCATGACCCGACCGGGGTCGGCATCGGGCGCACCGGGGTGCAGCTCCCACTCGGCAAGCCGCATCGAGGCGTCGACGACTCCCTTGATCCGCGGGATGCGGCGGGCGTAGAACGCGGCCAGCTGCTCCTCCAAGTCTCCGTCCGCGGCGACGTGCTCGGCGAACAGTAGGGCGTCCTCGAGGCACTGCGCCGCACCCTGTGCGATCAGCGGAGGCACCGCGTGAACGGCTTCTCCGAGCGCGACGACACGGCCGTCGTGCCACGGCGAATCGACGAAGACCCACTCGATCTGCTGGAAGTTCAGGAACGTGCTCTCGTCGATCGACTCGCGCAGGTAGTCGAACTCCCCGTGGAAGTTCTCCATCAGCCGCCTCGCCTCCTGCCAGTCCTCGAGGCCGTTGTCGACGCGCTCGGGACGGCAGAGCACGTAGACGTAGCACTGGTCGGCGCTGACGGGCGTGTATCCGACCTTGAACGCGCCGCCGTCGTCGGCGACCGGGAACGCAAGAGCACCCGTCATCTCCGGCGTGCGCGTGGTGACCGCCCGCCAGATCCCGAGTCCGCTGGGGGCGCGGTTCTCGACGATGCCGATCTTGGGCCGGGTCGGGCTCTTGATGCCCTCGGCGACGACGACCAGGTCCCACGTCTCTCGCGAACCGTCCGAGAGCTCGGACGTCACCGTGCCGTCCTCGTTGTTGGCGTAGTCCGCGAGCTCCTGACCGAGGCGGATCTCGACGCCGTACTCCTCCGCCTTCGCGACGAGGATCTCGTGCAGGTCGGGGCGCAGCGCGCCGATGGTCGCCGGCAGATCTTCGCCGCCCGTGCGCGGCGTCTCGAGATGCTCGAGCAGCGTGCCGTCGGCGAGCCGGAGCGTGACGCCGTTCTCGGGCTGGCCGACGGCCAGCACCTGGTCGATGACCCCGATCTCCCGGAACACGCGCAGCGCGTTCCCCTGGATCGTGAGCCCGTGGCCGACGCGCGCCCAGGCCGACACCTTGTCGATCAGCGTGACGTCGACGTCGCGCTGCGCGAAGGCGATCGCGGCCGTGAGCCCGGTGAAGCCGCCACCGACGATGAGGATCTTGCGTACCGACATTCGGTCTCCTACCTTTCGGACACACCATCGCGTCCGACGTCGACGCTAGAACCCCCGCCGTCGGCCGCACCACCCGTGCGGTGCGATGCCTGTCATCGGGAGAGCCTGGTGCTCGCGCGCCGATGCGTGGTATCCGCGGACGGCCGTGGTGACGGGTGCGGACGGCGGCATAGATTCGACGGATCGCGCACGCACGCACTCCTTCAGAAAGGTCGAAGATGACTGAGCGACTCGTATCCCATCTGCGCTACGGAGCCCTGGCCGTGGCGAACTTCGAGGAGGAGCGCGACTTCTTCGTGAAGCACTGGGGCCTGACCGAGGTCCACTCCGAGGACGGGCTGTCGTACCTCGCGGCCGCTGGCTCCCCCGAGCCGTTCATCCTGCGGCTCCGGCGCGACGACAAGCGCGTCGATCTCGCCGGCTTCGCCGTCGAGAACCGGGCGAACGTCGATGCGCTCGCGTCGAAGCTGCGCGCCGAGGACGTCGAGTTCGTGCACGACCCGCAGGAGCTGACCGGATTCAGCGGCGGCTACGGCTTCCGCGTCTTCGACGGCGACGGCCGGGTGCTCGAGTTCGCCACCGGGTACCGCACGCGCGAGGCGCGCAAGGTGCGCGAGCGCGAGCCCGTGCCGGTGAAGCTCTCGCACATGGTGTTCAACTCGGAGAACCTCGACGCGACCGCCCAGTGGTACGTCGATCACCTCGGATTCACGGTCTCCGACTCACTCGTACGGCCGGACGGCGCGAACATGATGCACTTCCTGCGCTGCAACTCGTTCCACCACTCGATCGCGATCGCGATGGGCCCTCATCACTCGCTCCATCACCTGTCGTTCGAGATGCGCGGCATCGAGGAGTGGATGCGCGGCGCAGGCAAGATCCTCCGCTCCGGTGCCCGGATGGTGTGGGGCCCAGGTCGCCACAATGCCGGCGACAACACCTTCGCCTACTTCCTCGACCCCGCGGGAAACACGGTGGAGTACACCACGGAGCTCGCCATGGTCGACGACGAGAACTGGGTCGCGCAGCGCCACGACGTCACGCAGCTGTCGACGCAGGACCAGTGGGGCACGGCGCAGGAGATGAGCGAGCTCGTCGCACAGGAGTCGTTCAACGACATCGACAAGGGCCTGTTCACGGCCCCTCCGGTGTGAGCCGCGAGACCAGGAGGAGAGCAGAGAGATGACACGCATCCACTTCGCCGCCGACCACGGCGGCTACGAGCTCGGCAGGGCGCTCGCCGCCCGCGCGGAGAAGGACGGCTTCGAGATCGTCTGGCACGGCGAGAACGCCCTCGACCCCGACGACGACTACCCGATCTACGCCGTGCGCGTCGGCGCCGCGGTCGTGACCGACCAGGACGCAGGCATCGACGCGTTCGGCGTGCTCGTCGTCGACGAGGCGATGGCCGGCACCGTCGCCGCGAACAAGGTCAACGGCGTTCGCGCGATCACCACCACCTCGCCGCGCGCGGCGATGACGGGGCGCCAGGTCGTCGACGCCAACGTGCTCGTGCTCGACGGAGTCTCGTACGAGCCGAGCGCGTGGCTGGTGGTCTACGCCTTCGTCCGGACCGGGATGGAGCAGACCGTGCAGCGGGGCCGCCAGATCCTGCAGATCGAGGAGTACGAGAACGCCGGCACGATCGAGGGCTGGGCCGTGCAGCTCGAGCCGGAGCAGATCCTGATCTCGCACGAGTGACGCAGCGCGCGTCGCATCAGATCGGCCCCGTCCCGTTCTCACGAACGGGACGGGGCCGACCTGATGGCGCCCCTGGGGTCAGGCCGTCCAGACGGTCTTGAGGTTGCAGAACTCCCGGATGCCCGCAGCGCCGAGCTCGCGGCCCACCCCGGAATCCTTCTCCCCGCCGAACGGCAGTTCGGGGGCCGACGCGGTCATCCCGTTGACGAAGACGCCGCCCGCGTCGATGTTCTCGACGAACCACTCCTGCTCATCCGCATCGTTCGACCACACCGACGACGACAGGCCGAACGTCGTGCCGTTCGCCACGCTGGCCGCTTCCTCGCGCGATTCCACGCGGTAGACCGTGGCCGCCGGGCCGAACGCCTCCTCGAGGTGCAGCCGCATGTCCGGCGTGATGCCGGCGAGCACCGTCGGCTCGAAGAACCAGCCGTCGCGTTCGGGGACGCCGCCGCCGACCAGTACGTCTGCACCCTTGTCGACCGCGTCCGCCACCTGCTTGCGCAGCTCGTCGCGCCCCGACTCCGTCGCAAGCGGGCCGATGTCGGTCGCCTCGTCGAGCGGGTCGCCGACCGTGAGCGCGGCCACCTGCTTGCCGAAGAGCCGCGTGAACTCGTCGTAGACGTCCGCATGCACGATGAAGCGCTTCGCGGCGATGCACGACTGCCCGTTGTTCTGGTACCTGGCGGTCACGCCCACCTCGGCCGCGCGTGCGAGGTCGGCGGACGGCATGACGATGAACGGGTCAGAGCCGCCGAGCTCCAGCACCACGTGCTTGACCTCGTCTCCGGCGATCGAGGCGAGCGACCGGCCGGCCGGCTCCGACCCCGTCAGCGTCGCCGCCTTGACGCGCGGGTCGCGCAGCACTCGCTCCACTCCCGCGGCCGGAATCAGCAGCGAGCCGAACGCCCCCGAGGGGAACCCCGCCCTCTCGAAGAGCGTATCCAGGTAGAGCGCCGCCTGAGGAACGTTGGACGCGTGCTTGAGCAGCCCGCTGTTGCCCGCCATCAGGGCGGGGCCCGCGAAGCGCAGCACCTGCCACAGCGGGTAGTTCCACGGCATCACCGCGAGCACGACGCCGATCGGCGCGTACCGGGTTCCCGCGGCCGACGCCCCGACCGCTGACGGATCGGCGAGCGCCTCGGGGGCGAGCAGCTGCTCGGCGTTGTCGGCGTAGTAGCGGAGGCCCCGCGCGGACTTGAGCACTTCGGCTCGCGAGGCCTTGACAGGCCTGCCCATCTCGATGGTGATGAGGCGGCCGAGTTCGTCGACGTCGGCCTCGAGGAGATCCGCTGCCCGCCGCATCCACTCGGCGCGCTCGGCGAACGTCGTCGACCGCAGCGCCTCGAAACCGCTCTGAGCTGCGGCGATGCGGCGTTCGATCTCGGCGTCGTCGTGCGCCTCGTACTCCTGCTCGGTCTGACCCGTGAACGGGTTGATCGTCGAAATGGCCATGCGGATGCTCCCTTGCAAGACGTCGGATGCGCTGCCGCGAGCGTACGTCGGCCTCGGCGTCGTCGTCCATCAGCGGCGGCGATGACTGACATGGCGGCGCGTGCTGATGCCAGGCATCGGGCGCACGCGGTAGTCCGGCCGCGACCCCCGCCATATCGTGAGTGCGTCGGGCGAGACCTCGCCCCTTCAGAGAGGAAGACACCATGGCCTTTGTCTGCAGCGCTACCTGGATTGCCAAGCCCGGCGAGGAGGAGACCGTTCGCGACGCGCTCGAGAAGCTGTCGCCCGCATCGCGCGAAGAGCCGGGCAACATCTACTATCAGGCGCACCAGGTGCCCGACGAGCCGAACACCTTCCGCATCTTCGAGGTCTACGCGGACGAGGCGGCGTTCAAGGCGCACGGCACCTACCCGCACTTCGAGCAGTGGGCGCTCGGTCAGGCGATCCCCGCTCTCGAGACCCGCGACCGCGCGTTCTCCGAGACGTTCGACTTCTGAGATGACGCGGTACGCACGCTACGTCGGCCCGAACGGCGTCGTCCACACCGGGCGCATCCAGCACGATCGCGTGCAGGACGTGCCGGGCGACCCGCAGATCCTCGATCTGCTGAGCCTGCCGGCGAGCGTGCGCCGCGATCTCGACCTGCGAGGGGGCCGGGCTCAGAAGCTGCCGATCGAGCAGGCGACGTTCGACGCCCCTGTCGCACCGCGCGCCATGCGGGACTTCCTCGTGTTCGAGGCGCACATCGCCGGGATGAAGAAGACGGAGGGCGGGGACGGCACCGTTCCCGAGGCCTGGTATGAGGAGCCTCGTTTCCTCTTCATGAACCCCTGGGCGATCGTTCCCACCGGCGCGGACGTCCCGATGCCCCCGTTCACGCAGCGGCTCGACTTCGAGCTGGAGGTCGCGATGATCGTGAAGAGCACGGTTCGCGACGTGCCGATCGAGGAAGCATCCGAGCACATCGCCGGCTTCTGCATCCTCAACGACTGGTCCGCGCGCGACATCCAGGGCCGCGAGATGAGCGTGGGCCTCGGCCCGTCGAAGGGCAAGGACTTCGCTCACACGCTCGGCCCGTGGCTGACGACGCCGGACGAGCTGGAGCAGTACCGCGAGGGCGACCGCTACGCGCTCGACATGAGAGTGGCGGTCAACGGCGAGGTCGTCGGCACCGACAACCTGCGCAACATGTCGTGGTCGTTCGAGGAGATGCTGGTGCACGCCTCGCGCGACGCATGGGTCGGCGCGGGCGACGTGCTCGCCACAGGCACGGCCTCGCAGGGGGCGCTGTCCGAGCGCTGGTCCCGCGCGGGCGGAGAACTGGTCATCCCTCCGCTGCAGGTCGGCGATGTGGTCACCATGACCGTGCAGGGGCTGGGCTCGATCACCAACCGGATCGTCGAGCAGCGGAGCCCGGCGCACATGGCACCGCGCGCCCGTCGCACGTACGGCGACGACCGGCTCTGATCCGGTCCTGATCGTCGGTGCGCGTCGGCGTGCCGTCGATCAGGACCGAGCGACGCCGTCGGCGCGCTCCCTGCGCGGCCGCATTCGGCCGCGGCGCACCGCGCACAGTGCTCACCGGATGAGCCCCCAGCCGGCGAACGTGCTCACCACTCGCTCCGCGCTCCCCGATCCGGCCACCGTGAACACTCGAGACGAGTCGATCGGCACGACCGACTGCGCTGCCTGATCGACGACGACGACCGCATCGTAGTTCTCGATCTTGCCGTTCGACAGCTCCGCTTCGACGTAGTCGTCGACGTCGAGCACGCCGACCAGCTCCAGCTCGACGCGCACCTCGACGCCGCGGGAGCGGAGCTCATCGGCCGCTCCGTCCTGGCCGTCCTGTGCGCTGCCGATCAGCGCGACGTCCGCGCCTCGATCGAGCAGCGTGTGCGCGATCGAGGCGGCGGCGACCCCGTCTCCGGCGATGAGAACCGTTGAGATGCCCATGCGAAGGCCCCTTCATCCGAGCAGGTGTGCTCCGAGGCTATTCGCTGACCCCGTCCGGGAGATACGTCTCCCGGCCGATGCCTCCTATTCGCTCTCCGGGGAGGTCGTCCGTGCCTCCGCCGCGCCGGCGGCGGACATCTCCGACAGCAGCGATTCGCGGAACCACCTGTGGATCGGGTCGGCATCGTGGCTCGGATGCCACCACAGTTCGAGCGGGATAGCCACCTCGCCGAACGGCGGCTCCACCCCCACGGTTCCCGTCATCGGCCCGAGCCGCTCGGCGAGCACGCGCGGCACGACCGCGACGAGGTCGGTGCCGGCGACGACCGAGAGCAGCGGGAGGAACGATGATGCCGTCACCCGGGGCTCGCTGCGGTCGAGTCCGAGCTCGCGCAGACGGCGGTCGGCCGGGGTGAAGTGCTGCCGCCCGAACTGCGCGACCGCCTGGGGCAGCGCGATGAAGTCGTCGAGCGACAGAGTCCCGGATGCGATGGCCGGGTTGTCGGCATCGAGCAGACAGACGTAGTCGTCCTCGAGAAGCGGTGCGTGCTCTCCGTCGATCCCGATGCCGGGAACGGCGACGACGAAGTCGTTCGACACCAGGTCGCGCTCGCTCTCCATCGGGCGCTCGGGGAGAGGAAGCGTCTCGATCCGGATGCCCGGCGCCTGAGCGAGCACGCGCGAGATGGCCTTCTGCAGCCGCAGGATGCCGTAGTCCGTCACCATGATCGAGAGCGTTCGACGGGTCGAGCTCGGGTCGGGCTCCGGTTCGTTCGCCAGCACGCGCTCGACCATCGGAAGAGTGGCCTGCACCTGAGGCAGCAGCAGCCGCGCGAACGGCGTGAGCTCGTAGTCGCGGCCGACGCGCACGAGGAGCTCGTCGTTGAACACCGTGCGCAGACGCGACAGCGCCGAACTCATCGACGACTGCCCGAGCTGCACCCGCTGACCCGCGCGCGTCACGTTCGCCTCTTCGAGGAGCGCACGCAGGGGAACGAGCAGATTGAGGTCGTAACCGCCGCTGGCCATGACCAGAATGCTACTCGGCGCGCTGATGGATCCGTCCTGAACCGCGACGGCGATACCTGTCATCCGGATTCTCGGGCTGACCGGCGCCCCGCCACCCCGATACGATCGCCGGGCGCGGCCGACGACGGCGCGCGCAGCGCGGGAGCGAGGAGACGGACATGGCACGACTCGACGGAAAAGTCGCACTGATCACGGGCATCGGCGGCGGAATGGGTCGGGAGGCCGCTCGTCGCTTCGCGGCGGAGGGGGCCAGGGTCGTCGGGTGCGATCTGAATGCCGAGGGCCTCGAGGAGACCGTGCGCATCGTCCGGGAGCAGGGAGGCGAGATCACGGGTCACGCTCCGGTCGATCTCAGCGATGCAGAGACGACCGCCGCCTGGATCGACCGTGCCGCCGATGTGTACGGCAGCATCGACATCCTCTACAACAACGCCGGAGTGCAGCGATTCGGTGCGATCGACGAGCTTTCGGTCGACGACTGGGAGCTGAACGTCCGCGGGGAGCTCAGCATCGTCTTCTACGCCGTCCGAGCCGCGTGGAAGCACCTGAAGCAGCGCGGCGGCACGATCGTGAACATCGGCTCGATCGCCGGCACGCGGGGCGTCGAGTTCATGCCCCAGAACGTGCACGGCGCCGCCAAGGCCGGCGTCATCAACCTCACGCAGCAGCTCGCCGTCGAGGGAGGTCCGCACGGCATCAGGGCGGTGTGCGTCTCGCCGGGGTTCATCCGCACTCCGGCGACCCAGTTCCTCGTCGACAGCCCTCCTCCCGCGATGAAGGAGACGTGGGACCGCATTCCCCTCCGCCGCGTCGGCGAGCCCAGCGACATCGTCAGCGCCGCGGTCTTCCTCGCCTCCGACGAGGCCTCGTGGATCACCGGCGTGAACCTGGTCGTCGACGGCGGAGGCTCGGTCCTCGGCTGAAATTCTGCGGATGCTAGCGTGACTGCTGTGGCGGACGTCCGAAAGCTCGATCTCAATCTCGTCGTCGTGCTCGACGCGCTGCTGACCGAGCGCAACGTCACGAGAGCCGGCGAGCTGATCGGCATCTCGCAGCCGGCTGTCAGCGGCGCCCTCACCCGACTGCGCGATCTCTTCGGCGATCAGCTGCTCGAACGCGAGGGCCGCACCTTCGCGCTCACCCCGTTCGCCGAGACGCTCCTCCCCGCCGTCGCCGAGTGCATGGCCGAGGTGCACCGCACCTTCGACATCCTGCCCGAGTTCGATCCGGCCTCGAGCACCCGCACCTTCGCGGTCGCGGCCAGCGACTACGCGCTCAGCGAGCTCGCCGCGCCGCTGCTGACTATCTTCGAGCGCAGCGCGCCGCGCACCAGCATCGAGTTCTCGTCGCTTCCGGTCGACGAGGCGGTCTCCCCCGTCGACCTGCTGCGCTACGACGTGACAATCGCCGCAACAGGGCGCGGCGTCCCGGGGAAGCACTCATCGCTGTTCACCGATCAGTTCGTGTGCGTCGTCGACGCCTCGAACCCGGCGCTCGAGAACGGGGAGCTGTCGCTGACCGCGCTGCGCGAGACCCCGCACGTCCGGGCCGTCTTCGGCTCGAACGCATCGACTCACATCGATGACATGCTCATCGCCGCCGGGATCGCCCCGCCGTCGGTGATGACGGTGCTCGGCTTCCTCCCCGTGCTGTTCGCCCTTCAGGACACCGAATGGGCCGGATGGGTACCCGAGCGCGTTGCGAAGCGCTACGCAGAAGGCCTCGGACTGACGGTAGCGCGCACCCCGATCGCGCCGCGCGTGCTCGTCGAGGCCGCGTACTGGCATCCGTCGAAGAATCAGGACCCGGCGCTCACGTGGCTCGTCACGCAGCTGCGCACTGCCGCCGAGACGGTCGAATTCCGTGACGAGCCCCTCGCGCCCTGATCGCAGGGCGTCGATGCTCCCTCCCGTCTGACCCCCGCGGCCGGGCGATATCAGGTATCCCGAAAGCGCGATCGACGCACGTCGCATATTGCCTACTGTCGGAGACGGGCACCGCGTCGCCGCGGTGCCGAGACGCACCGAGGAGTTCGATGATGACCCTGAGCACCGCCAGTTTCGACGGCCGGCTGATCCTGCCGGATGACAGCGAGTGGGACGACGCGCGCGTCGGCCGCATCTTCAACGGTCGGCGCCCCGACCGTCAGCCCGATGCCGTGCTGGTCGCCGCGTCCGTCGACGACGTCCGCCGCGGTGTGCTCCTCGCCGAGGAGCGGGGATGGACGATCGCGGTGCGCTCCGGAGGCCACGCCTGGGCCGGATGGAGCGTGCGCGACGGCGGGCTGCTCATCGATCTCGGGGCTCTGCGCGACATCGCGTACGACGAGGAGACCGGCATCGTTTCCGCAGGTCCCGCGACCAAGGGCGGGGACGAGCTGTCGCCGTTCCTCGAGGAGCGCGGCCGGTTCTTCAACGGCGGCCACTGCCCGTCCGTGGGGATCGGCGGCTTCCTTCTGCAGGGCGGCCAGGGCTGGAACCAGCGGGGATGGGGCTGGGCCGCCGAATCGGTCGTGGCCGTCGACGTCGTCACGGTCGACGGCGAGCTCGTCCGCTGCGACGAAGACCACAACAGCGACCTGTACTGGGCGGCGCGCGGCGCCGGCCCGACGTTCCCCGGAATCGTCGTGCGGTTCCACCTCCGCACGCGTCCTAGGGCCGGGTGGCTGGCGCACACCGTGCACGGCTACGAGCTCGAGGACTTCACCGAGGTGATGACCTGGATGTACGACGCGCACCACCGCGTCCCGGACAACGTCGAGATCGTCTGCGTTTCGAGCCCGACGCCGCTGCCCGACGGCACCGAGCGGCGACTGCTGCTCGTCACGGGCCTCGCCTTCGGCGACGACGAGGAGCATGCGCGCGCTTCGCTCGCCGAGTTCGCCTCGTCGCCCGCGATCGACCGCGCCGTGTTCGTGCAGGACGCCGCCGAGTCGTCGCTCGCCGAGCATCGCGCGCAGCAGGAGCTCCAGAACCCGGAGCACTGGCAGTACATCACCGACAACGCCTGGATCGACGGTGAGAACACCGCGGACGGGATCGCCTCGATGGTGGAGGGCATCCGGCCGCTGTTCACGACGAATCCCACGGAGCGAGGCTTCGCGATCTGGATGAGCAACGCACCAAGGCGGGAACTGCCCGACATGGCCTTCTCCCTGCACACCGACGCCTACGTCGCCGCCTACACGGTCTACGAGGACGCCGCCGAATATCCGCGCAACCGCGCGTGGGTCGACGACGTGTTCGCGCACGCCCAGCCCGTGACGGCAGGGCAGTACCTCGGCGACAGCGACATGACGAACCGCCAGCTGAGGTTCATGGCTCCCGAGAACTGGGAGCGTCTGCAGCGCATCATCGCCGACCGCGACCCCGACGGCCGGTTCCATCGCTATCTCGCTGCCGACGACACCGCGCTGAACGCCAACCACTGGGAGCGCGGCGGCGCCGCGTAGTCCGAGCGGGTCGCCGAAGGGCGGACGGGCCGCGCGCCCCTCCGCCCTTCGGCGACCGTCCGGTGTGTTAGCAGGGCGACGCCTGCCGGATGCCCTCGCACCGCCGACTATCGCGCGCGGCGATGACACACATCAGCCGCGACCTCTTCCCGCATCGCACACCGAGGTGGTGTGCTTGCGGCGCTGGCAGAGACGCCAGACCCGACATCGGCGACGACGCCTTCCTTCGACGTCATCGCCGCCACACAGCATGGAGTGTCCCGTGAAGAAGATCAGCAGGATGAGCGCCGCGGCGAGCATTGCGATGCTCGCGCTCGGCATGGCCGCCTGTTCCGGCGACGACGGAGCCGCGACCGACGACGGCGGAGCGTCGGCCGAGGTCAGCACCGAGCAGCAGCAGGCCCTCGATGCGGCATACGCCGGCCTCGGGTCGGACCTCGCCGACCTCGCAGACGTCTCGGTCGAGCAGGGCCAGTCGCTGTACGTCATCTCGTGCGGCGAGGCGGTTCCGAGCTGCAGCGTTCCGGCCGCGGCAGTCGCGGAGGCCGCTGAGGCGGCCGGATGGGAAGCAGACGTCGCCGACGGCAACCTGAACTCCGGCGGCACCGGCTTCGCCGACGCGGTCGGCCAGGCGGTCTCGGCCGGGGCAGACGTCATCGTGCCGATCGGCTTCCCCTGCGTCGCGGCGCAGACCGGATTCACCAAGGCGCACGACGCAGGCGTCACGATCATCGGCGGCGGCGGCGTCGACAACTGCGACCCGCAGCAGTGGGCGTCGATCCGGTACTGGCTCGACGGAGAGGACCCCGACACCGGCATCTGGAACGCGCAGGGCGCGCTGCAGGCCGACTACGCGTACGGCAAGCTCGGCGACGACGTCAAGGCCGTCGTCGTCAACGCGACGGGCGGCCCCTGGGGCCAGTACCTGGTCGACGGCTTCTCGGCGGAGCTCGACGAGCTCGGCGTCGACTCGTCCGAGGCGATCGTCGACACGATCGAGGTCAGCGACGAGGAGAACGGGGACGGCTCGTACGTGCAGAAGGTCCTCACCGAGCTGCTCGCGCACCCCGAGGCGAACGCCCTGATCATCCCCGTCGACGGATACCTGACGGGCGGGCTGTCGCAGGCGATCGTCCAGGCCGGCCTGGACGAACAGCTGCTGGTCATCGGCCGTTCCGGCGACGAGTCGGCGATCGAGCTGATCACGGCGGGCGACAGCGGTTTCGACGCCACCGTCGGCTACGCCTCCGAGTGGGGCGCCTGGGGCTCGGTCGACACCGCCATCCGCGTTCTCGCTGGTCAGGATGCCGCCGACATCGGCGAGGAGATCCAGGTCATCGACGCCGAGAACAACGTGCCGGACGCGGGCGACTACACGGGCAGCATCGACTTCGCGTCGCTGTTCAAGGCGTCGTGGGGCGTCGACTGAACCGACCGGACGATTGCGCGAGGCAGGGCCCCCGGGATCTCCCGGGACCCCTGCCTCGTCCGGTCGTCCCGTCCCGATAACAGGCATCACCGACAGCGCGTTCCGCCGATTGCGGGTGCGTGGTTGCATTAGTCCCGCCGCACGGAAATCCGCGGCGAACCCATTCGACGAAGGAGTCGTGATCGTGACATCCGAGCAGAGCGCACCCGAGTACGTGCTGCACCTCCGCGACGTCGACAAGCAGTTCGGCGGCACCCGCGCCCTGCGCGGAGCGTCGCTGGCCGTGCGCCCGGGTACCGTGCATGCGCTCCTCGGCGGGAACGGCTCCGGCAAGAGCACCTCCATCAAGATCCTGGCCGGCGTCCACGCGGCCGACGGCGGCGAGCTCGAGCTCAACGGCGAGCGCCATGATCTGCGCCGCTGGAGCGCACAGGATGCGCACGACGCCGGACTCCGGTTCGTCCACCAGGACCTCGGGCTGTTCGAGGAGCTCTCGATCGCCGAGAACTTCGGCCTCGACACCGGGTTCCCCACGACGGCCTTCGGCAGGGTGCAGTGGAAGAAGCTGCACGACGAGGTCGGCCAGGTGCTGGCCGAGTACGACCTGGAGATCTCACCCCACCGCACCATCGCCGAGCTGCGCCCGTCCGACCGCACGATGGTCGCGATCGCTCGTGCGCTGCGCGGCAGCGACGGCGAGAAGCGCATCCTGATCCTCGACGAGCCGACCGCGTCGCTCGCCGCCGCCGAATCTGCCCTGCTGCTCGAGCAGGTGCGCCGCCTCGCCGACCGCGGGCAGACGGTCGTCATGGTCAGCCACCGACTGCAGGAGGTGCTGGAGGTCGCGCACGACTTCACCGTGTTCCGCGATGGAAAGGTCGTCAGCACCCTCACCGACGCGCACCCCACCGAGGACGAGCTGATCTCGCTGATGGCCGGCGGGCTCGCCATCGCGCTCACCCCGACCGGCGAGCGCTCGCACGTCCAGGGCGAGGCGGTGCTCGACGTGCGCAGTCTCGAGTCGGGCCCGCTGCGCGACGTGACCTTCACAGCCCACCGCGGCGAGATCGTCGGCATCGCGGGGCTCCAGGGGTCGGGGCGCAGCTCGCTGCTGCAGGCGCTGTTCGGCGTGCACCGGCCGTCCGGAGGATCGATGATCCTCGACGGGCGCCCCCACGAGCCGAGCGATGTTCAGGATGCGATGCACTCCGGCGTTGCGATGGTTCCGGAGAACCGGGTCAGAGAAGCCGCGTTCATGGACCTCACGGTGAGCGACAACCTCGCCCTCGCCGTACTCGGCGAGAACTTCACCGGCGGGCGGATGCCGCGGAAGAAGGAGCGCGCAGCGGCCGATGACCTCATCCGCCGGTTCGGCGTCAAGGTCGACGGCGCCGACGCGCTGTTCAGCTCGATGTCGGGCGGCAACCAGCAGAAGGTCATCATCGCCAGGTGGCTGCAGCGCGAACCGCGCCTGCTGCTTCTCGACGAGCCGACGCAGGGCGTCGACGTGATGAGCCGCGCCGACATCTACGAGACCATCCGAGCCGCCGCCGAGAGGGGCTGCACGGTCGTCGTCGCCTCCAGCGACATGGCCGAGCTGCACGCGCTCTGCGACCGGGTGCTCATCCTGGCCCGCGGACGCCTGACGGGCGAGGTGCTGGCCGGCGAGACCGACCCTGACGGCCTCGTGTCGCTCGTGCTCCGCGAACCCGGTACCCGCCGCACCATCTACGAACCCGAAGACCTGAACGAAAGGACGACGACGTCATGACCACCACCGCCCCGGCGCCGCAGACCGACACCGTGGTGATCCCGAAGCGTCCGTCTTCGCTCACCGCGTTCCTCGAGAAGTACGCACTGATCATCATCACCCTCGCGGTGATCGCCTTCTTCGTGCTCTACCCGGGAACGGGCGCGCAGTTCACCACGGTGAGCAGTCTGAACACGGTCCTCACGAACATGCTGTGCGCCCTCCTGGTGGCGCTCGCGGCGATGTTCCCGTTCGCGGCCGGATACATGGACTTCTCGGTCGGCGCGACCGCCGCGATCACCAGCGTCTTCGCCGCTCGGCTGATGGACACGACGGTCAACGGGTTCGGCTGGCCCGTGTGGCTCGCCGTGCTCCTGCCCGTGGTGGTGTCGCCCGTCATCGGCATCGTCAACGGCTTCTTCGTGACCAAGATGAAGATGAACCCGTTCGTCACGACGCTCGGGATGTCGCTGCTGCTCTACGGCATCTCGATGCTGTGGACCGGCGGGCAGCGCCTCTCGGCCCCCGCGGGCTCCGCGATCGTGAAGTTCGCCACGACGAAGTGGCTCGGCCTCCCCGTTCCCGTCTACGCGGTCCTCGCGATCGCCCTGATCGTCTGGTACGTCCTGACGCACACCCCCTACGGCCGCTCGCTGTACGGCATGGGGTCGAGCACTCCCTCGGCCAGGCTCGTCGGCATCCGCGTCGACCGCAACCTCTGGTGGAGCTTCGGCATCGCCTCGGTGCTCGCCTCGCTGGCCGGCGTGCTGCAGCTCGCGCAGGTCGGCAGCGCGACCGCCAGCGACGGGGGCGCGCTGCTGTTCAAGGGCATCACCTTCGTGTTCCTGAGCGCCACCGCCATCACGCCGGGATTCTTCAACGTCTGGGGCGCCGTGATCGCCGGCGTCCTGCTCTCAGTCTCGGTGACGGGCCTGACGTTCATGGGCTACGCCGGATGGACGACGAACGTCTTCAACGGCGTCGCCCTGATCGCCGCCGTCGCGCTGTCGACCTACCTGGGGCGGAAGAAGCGCCAGGGCTGATCCGCCGGCGAGCGATCGCGCCGGGGCCGGCCTCAGCCCACGGGGAACAGCTCGGGTCCGAGGCCCGCGACGGCGACGATCTGCGCCGCGACCGTGCGGTTCGCGGCGCCCAACTTGCGCAGCGCGCCGACCTCGTAGTCGCGCGCGGTCTTCGCCCCGATGCCCAGCTGCGCCGCGATCGCGGGGAGCTTGTCGCCGCGCGCCAGCAGCAGCGCGACCTCGAGCTCGCGCGGGCTGAGCGTCTCGAGCAGGCGCTCGGCCTGCCGCCGTGCATCCTCGCCGTCGCCGAGCCGCCGCGCGAGGGCCTGCACCGAGGCGAGCGGCAGCACGGTGCTCTCGCCCAGCACGGCCGATCGGATGGCCGGCTCGACCTCGTCGACGACGCGCGTCTTGACGAGGTAGCTCACGGCTCCCGCGGCGAGCATGCGATGCACGTACTCATCGGCGGCGAGCGCCGTCATCGCGATGACGCGCACGCCGGGCGCGACCCGCGCGATCTCGGCCGTCGCGTCGACGCCGTTGCCACCCGGCATCCGGATGTCCATGAGCATCACGTCTGGCGCATGGCGCCGCGCGACCTCGACGGCCGCAGCGCCGCTGCCGGCCTCTGCGACGACCTCGATGCCGGCGATCGCGGCCAGCTGCGCCCCGATGTACTGGCGCACCATCACCTCGTCGTCGACGATCGCGACGCGGATCGGACGCCCGCCGTCGCCCTGCGCCTGCCCGCTGTGCTCTGTCACCCCGTCAGTCTAGGGAGGGCCTCCGACATCACGGCCGAGCTCAGACGCCCGGCACCGGCCACGGCAGCTCGGCGTCGACGATGAACAGCCCCTGGTGCGCGCCGATCCAGACGGTGCCGCCCGCCTGCTCGACGCGCTCGCGCATGCCGACCGTGCCCGCGCCCGACCCGTGGCCGCCCAGGTCGCCGGGCCGCGGGGCGAGGCGGTTCTCGACGCGGAGGCGGATGCCCTCGGCCGGGGTGCCGGCGAGGAACAGCCGCACGGGCTGACCAGGCGCGTGCTTCACCGCGTTCGTCAGCGCCTCCTGCACGAGCCGGTACACGGCCTGTTGCAGGGCCTCGCTCGCGCCGTCGAGGCCGACGACGAGGATGTCGGTGTCGACCACGACGCCCGTGGCGCGATGCGAGCGCACGAGATCGACGATGCCGGTCAGCGTGGGCGTCGGCCCGAGCCGATCGCCGATGTCGGGCGTGCGCAGATCGTTCACGAGCGACGCGAGCTGGTCGCTCGCCCGCACGACCTCGCCGCGCAGGGCCTGCGCGTACTCGGCCGCGCGCGGATCGCTGAAGGTGACCGCGCTCTGGATCGCGCCACTCTGGAAAGAGATCGTCGCGAGCGAGTGCGCCAGGGTGTCGTGCAGGTCGCGGGCGATGCGCTCGCGCGCCCTGGTGTGCGCCAGCTCGTCGCCGAGGTCGTCGGCCCTGCCGCGCTCGCGAGCCGCCGCATCGGCCGCGGCAGACGCGGCGCCGCGCGCCCGGTGGAGCGCCAGCGCCCCGATGTAGGCGCCCAGCGCGCAGGCGCCGAGCACGAGCGGCATGACGACCTCGCTCGCGAGCGTGGGCGTCTGATCCGCCGACAGCAGCATCAGTGCGCCGCCCCACGGCGTCGCGACCTCGCGCACGGCGAAGACCACCACGAGAACGGGCACGCCCCACCGCACCCACGGACGCCACGCGGCGGCGCGGCCGGTCATCACGGCGTACCCGCCGATCAGGAGCAGCACGACGTCGACGCCGATGAGGGCCAGCACGGCCCCGGCGATCGTCGGCACGAGCGGCCGCGATCGCCGCCAGAACACCGTCGGCCACGCGGCCGTCACGATCAGCGCGAGCTGCAGACCGCCGTCGGACACCGCCGCCTCGCCCGTCGCCTCGTCGATCGACATCGCGCCGGGCACGTTCGACAGCGCGAACACGCTCACGAGCCACCCGACGATGCACACGGTGATCGTCACGGCGGTGCGCAGAGAGGCGCCGCCGCGGGGCCCGGCGACGGCCGGAACGGGAGAATACTGCACGCCCCCAAGGTAGCGGGCACCGCCGACACGCGCCCCGGCGCCTTCTCCCCCGGCCCCCGCAGAAGTGCGGGGGTCCATCCGCACAACTGCCGATGCCGGCGACCGCGGCCGGCGCGCATGCTTGCCTCGTCGATCCGGTGCGGGTGGCTCCAAGCCCGTACCGGGTCGGCGCACCGAGAGCGGCCCGCCGGCCGCCGCAGCAGAAGGAAGCACTCGCATGTCTCAGAACCTCACTCCCCCGGCCTCGCCGCTCCAGCCTCCCGCCCATCCGGCACCCGCTGCCCCGTCGCGGCGCAACGCCGTCGGCATCATCGGCCTCATCGCCGGCATCGTCGGCTTCGTGTGCGCCTGCATCCCCGGCGCGCTGATCATCGGCTGGATCCTGCTGCCCGTGGCCTTCGTCCTCGGCATCGTCGCGCTCTGCCTCAAGGGAAAGACGAAGTGGCAGGGCCTCGTCGCGCTGATCCTCGGCGTCGTCGGCCCGATCGTCGGCGCCGTCGTGTTCTTCGTGGTCGTCGCCGGCGCCGTCGACGACGCGATCGACGAGGCATCGGGCGGCGAGACGGTCATCACCGAGGAGAGCGCCGAGGCCGACGACCAGCAGAGCGCCGCCGAGCCGGATGAGGCGGAGGCCGCCGCCGGCACGCGCGAGAACCCCGTGGCGTTCGGCTCGACGATTAAGAACGAGGACTGGGCGGTCGTGCTCTCCGACTTCAACCCCGACGCGAACGACCAGGTCGTCGACGGCATGTTCAACGACGCACCCGGAGACGGTGAGACGTGGATCACCTTCGTCCCGACCGTCACCCACCACGGCGACGAGTCAGACCTGGCGGCCATGGTGCAGTTCGCGTACGTCGCGGCCGACGGCACCGTGATCGACTCGCTCGACACGATCGCAATCCTCGACGACGGCTACGACGCCTCGGCCGAGCTCTACGACGGCGCCTCCGAGAGCGGCGTCTACGCGCTGATGGTGCCCGAGGGCGGCGACGGCCTCATCCGGGTCACACCGGGCCTGCTCGCCGACGAGGTGTTCGTCGCGCTGCCGTAGGGGCTACGCGCCGGCGGCGTCCGCAACTCCCCAGCAATTCCTCTGCGGGCGGGCGAGGAACTGCTGGGGAAATGAGGAATCAGGCCTCCTCGAGCCCCCGCTCGCGGCGCCTGCGCGCCAGCTCGGCGCGCAGGCGCTCCTCCTGCTCCTCGCGCTCGAGGTCGGCGAGCTGCTGCTCCGTCGTGCGGGTGTCGACCCGCCGAGCGGGCGCCGCCGGAGCCGGCCTCGTGCGCTCGACCACGCGCTCGGGGAACGCGCTCGACGTGACGGGCTCGCCGCGTTCGCGACCGACCGCCCACCAGAGGATGCTGCCGAGCAGCGGGATCAGGATGACCACGAACACCCACACCATCTTCGGCAGGAAGTTCGCGGACGGGCTCCGGATGACGTCGATCAGCGTGAACACGAAGAACGCGAAGATGACCGCGCTGACGATGACATACATGCCGGTCAGCCTACCGATTCCGACCCCGCTCCGGTGCGGGAGATCGACCGGATCCGGAGGAAAACCGTCGATCCGTCGCACCGGAGGGGCCGGCGCGCGCGGCGGGATAGAATGACCTCGACCCCTTCCCGCGACATCCGGAGCTCATCAATGCCCACCATCGTCGTCGACGTCATGCCCAAGGCCGAGCTTCTGGACCCCCAGGGCAAGGCAGTCACCGGATCGCTCGCCCGCCTCGGCCACGGCGCGTTCCAGAACGTCCGCATCGGCAAGCGCATCGAGCTCACCGTCGAGGGCGAGGTCACCGACGAGGTGCTCGCCGAGGCGAAGAAGATCGCCGAGGACGTGCTCTCGAACCAGGTCATCGAAGACGTCGTCGGCATCGAGGTCGCGGCGTGACCACACGCATCGGGGTCATCACCTTCCCCGGGTCGCTCGACGACGGCGACGCGCAGCGCGCGGTCCGCGTCGCGGGCGCCGAGCCCGTCGCCCTCTGGCACGGCTCGCACGACCTCGACGGTGTCGACGCGATCGTGCTGCCGGGCGGCTTCTCGTACGGCGACTACCTGCGCGCCGGCGCGATCGCCGCGAACGCGCCGATCATGGCCGAGGTGAAGGACGCCGCCGCCAAGGGCGTGCCGGTGCTCGGCATCTGCAACGGCTTCCAGATGCTCGTCGAGGCTCACCTGCTGCCTGGCGGTCTGATCCGCAACGCACACCAGCAGTTCATCCGCCGCGACCAGCGCCTGCGCGTCGAGAACGCCTCGACCGCGTGGACGAGCGACTTCGCGCAGGGCGACGAGATCGTCATCCCGCTGAAGAACGCCGACGGCGGCTACACCGCGTCGACCGAGACGCTCGCGCGCCTCGAGGGCGAGGGTCTCGTCGCGTTCCGCTACGTCGGCGTCAACCCGAACGGCTCGCTCAACGACATCGCCGGCGTGACGAACGAACGAGGCAACGTCGTGGGCCTCATGCCCCACCCCGAGCACGCGGTCGAGCCCGGCTTCGGCCCCGGTACCCCCGCCGCCATGCGCTCGGGCGTCGACGGCGTGAAGTTCTTCAGCAGCGCGATCAAGGCGACGCTCGCCGCCGTCTGACGCGCCCCGCACGAAGGCCCCGATGCTCGGCATCGGGGCCTTCGTGCGTTCTCCGGGGTCCGGGACGAGCCCCGCCGACCCCTCCGGCAACCCGTCGTTCACTGGCGGGTCATGCGCGGCTCATAGCGTTCGATGGCCCCGCCGCATCGCGGCACACCTCGACGGAAGATCACATGAACGACTCCCCCGCACCGCGCAGACTCGCGCGCCCGGTCGCCCTCGCGACCGCCGGCGCGATCCTCGCCTCGATGCTCACCCTCGCGGCCGCTCCGGCGCTCGCGGCCGACGCGGCCGCTGTTCCGGATGACGTCAGCGGCCTCCAGCCCGATCCGGCCGCATCCGGCGCCGAGCTGCAGGTGACCGAGCTGCTGCCGAACTCCGACAACGTCGGCGGCGCAGACGCTTACGAGTTCATCGAGGTGTTCAACGCCTCGAGCGCGCCGGTCGACTTCGGCGAGTATGCGATCAGCTACCTGTACCCGCAGGACTACGAGATCAACACCAACGAGGCGCTGTGGCCGGCCGAGCCGGCCGACGTCACGATTCCCGCGGGCGAGACGCTCACGCTGTGGATCAAGAACGGCCCTAACGACGCCCTCACCGACGCCGACTTCAACGCCGAGTTCGGCAGCGACCTCACCCTCGGCGAGAACCTGGTCGAGATCCGCTCCGCCGGCATGGCCAACGGCTCGGCGCGCGGCATCGCGATCCGCACGAACACGGGCGTCGAGGTCAACCGGGCGTACTACAACATGCCGGGTTCGACCGGCACCGACGTCGCGCTCAACAAGGGCACGCGCTACGCGCCGACCGAGGACGCGACCCTCCAGAGCATCATCGACCCGCTGGCGGCGTCCCCCGGCCGCGTGCAGGTCGACCAGGTGCCGGGCGGTCTGATCGTGGCTCAGCCGGATGAGGCGGCTCCCGTCATCGACGACCGCACGGCCGCCGAGATCGCGCCCGGCGAGGGCTTCTCCCTCGACCTCGCCGTCACCGACGACCGCCGCGTCAGCACGGTCACGGTCGAGCTGAGCAACGACGTCGACACCGACCCCCGCACGCTGAACCTGCTGCGCGCCGACGACGCCGACACCTACGCGTACGCGATCAACGCCGCCGACGTCACCGGCAAGGCCTGGTACGAGTACACCGTCACGGCGAGCGACGGCACGCACACCGTCACGACCGAGACGCGCCGCGTGGCGGTCGCCGGCACCAGCACCGAGCCCGTCCGCCTCAACGTCTCGGACGGCGACATCGTCGGCGGCACCTCGACGGTCGCGGCCGCGGGGCGGTCCTACCCCTCCCCCGTCGAGCTGACGATCGACGGCACCGCCGTCGAGACGTACTCGTCGCTCGAGAGCGAGCCGCAGTTCGTCTTCGAGACCTCGCAGACCGACTTCTACTTCCGCAACGGCGTGCGCATCGGCGAAGACATCCTGCACATCTTCGACGAGGGCACGTACGAGCGCACCGAGACGATCGCCGTGCCGGTTCCGCTGTCCTACATCACGTCGGGCGAGCCGCTATCGGTCGACGTGTGGGCCGGCACCAAGGCCGGCCCCTGGATCGACGAGGGCGAGAACAACGACGACTTCGTCATCTCGGGCATGCGCCTCGTGCTGCCCGACGGTCGCACGCTGCGCCCCGCCGGGTACGACGACCCGACCGAGATCATCTCGATGGGCGACAGCACGGGCAAGCACGACTTCTTCGCGAGCGAGTTCACGCTTCCGGATGACGCGTTCACGGCCGTCGCGCACGACTGGGACACGACGGGCACGACCGACGGCGCGCACGCTGTCGCGGCGAACGACGGCCAGAACTCGGCGACCGCGAGCGTCGTCGTCGACAACACGGCCCCCGAGATCACCCCGTCGGTCGAGGAGGGCGCCGTCTACCAGGGCGCCTTCGCGCTCGACGCCGAGGTGACGGACGCCTCAGATGTGACGACCGTCGCGTTCCTCGACGACGAGCGCATCGAGCTCGGGCACGAGACCAGCTCCACCGAGCTGGCGGCGGGCGACCACGAGTTCCGCATCGTCGCGAACGATATCGCCGGCAACTCCGCCGAGCGCACCGTGACGTTCGCAACGCCCGAGGAGAACCCCGGCGCAGACGGCTTCGCGCCGAACGACGGCGCGGAGGTGCCGGCGGGCGACGTGATCCTGCAGGCCGAGCTGAACGACCCGACCGGCGACGTGCTCGACGCGTCGTTCCGCACGGGTTCGATCGCCCGCCTCGGCGACGACGACGTCCGCGCTGCGGGCGGCTCCGGCACCGGGGCGGACGGCCTGCTCGAGGGCGGCGCGCTCTCGGCGACCGACCTCGCCACGACCGAGGGGCTCGACGAGGTGGCCACCTCATCCGCCCTGCCCTACCAGCTGTTCGAGGTCGACGTGCCGGAGGGCACCGACCCCGACGACGCCGCCCGCGTGACGTGGTCGGGCACGGCGAACGCCGACGCCCAGGTCATCCTGTACGCGCTGCGCGCCGACGGCTCCGGATGGGCGGAGCTCACCAGGCACCGCTCGGCGGCCGACGGCGAGGCGTTCGACCTGGTCGGCTCCGCCGCCCTGTCGGAGTATGAGCGCGACGGCGTCGTCACCGCGCTCGTGCAGCACACCGAGGGCTTCGCGGGCGAGGACCTCTCCACCCGCGACACGTCGGTGACCGCCGCGCACCCCGACGACACCGCGCGTTCCGAGTACGACTTCACCCTCGCGTGGGAGTCGGACACGCAGTACTACAACGAGGAGTTCACGCAGCACCAGGTCGCCATCCACGACTACGTCCTGGACCAGCGCGAGGAGCAGAACATCCAGTACGTGTTCCACACGGGCGACGTGGTCGACGACTACGACCAGGAGTACCAGTGGCGCAACGCCGACCCGCAGTACCAGCGGTTCGACGACGCCGCGCTCCCGTACGGCGTGCTTGCGGGCAACCACGACGTGGGCCACGGGGTGAGCGACTACACGAACTTCGGCCGGTACTTCGGCGAGGACCGCTACTCGGGCAACGCCTGGTACGGCGGCAGCTACGAGGACAACCGTGGTCACTACGACCTGTTCACCGCGGGCGGCATCGACTTCGTCACGGTCTACATGGGATGGGACCCGCAGCCCGACTCGCTGGCGTGGATGAACGAGGTGCTCGCGAAGTACCCGGAGCGCGTGGCGGTCATCGACCTGCACGAGTTCCTGCTGACGACCGGCGGCCTCGGCCCCGTGCCGCAGCAGATCCTCGACGAGGTCGTCGCGACCAACCCCAACGTCAAGCTCGTGATGTCGGGGCACTACCACGACGCGTTCACGCGGGTCGATGAGTTCGACGACGACGGCGACGGCGTGAACGACCGCAAGGTCCACTCGATGCTGTTCGACTACCAGGGCCTGCCGGAGGGCGGCCAGGGGTTCCTCCGGCTGATGCAGTTCGACAACGCGGGCGGCGACATGCGCGTTCGCACGTACTCGCCGTCTCTGAAGCAGTACAACTCGGACGAGCCCTCGCTGCTGACCCCCGGCGACGACCCGTACGCCGCGCAGGACTTCGTGGTCTCGTACGCCGACCTCGGCATCGAGACGACCGAGAAGCGGTTGGCGACGACCGGCTTCACGACCGAGTTCCTCGGCACCACCGAGATCGGGCGCGTCGAGGGCGTGGCCGCCGGCGCGGTCGCCGCGACCTCGTGGGCGCTCGACGAGCCGGGCGAGTACGGCTGGTACGTGCGGACGACCGACGCCCACGGCGGCGCGAACGACTCGGCCGTGCAGACGTTCACACTGGTCGAGGGCGAGGAGCCCGAGCCCGAGCCCGTCGATCCGACGCTCGAGATCGGCGCCGCGTCGGTCACCGCGGGCGAGACCGTGCGCGTGAGCATCGAAGGGTTCCCGGCGAACACCGAGGTCGCCTTCACGCTCGCTGGCCCGACGGGCGACGCGCAGCGCGCGCTCGTGACCGCGGCGCTCGCGGCCGACGCCCCGATCGGCGTGCTGACGACGGGCGCCGACGGCACAGCGACCGGCGGCCTGACGATTCCGTCCGGCACCCCGGCGGGCGCCTACGCGCTCACCGCGGCATCGGGCGACGTCTCGGCGAGCGCGGCGCTCGAGGTCGTGGGAGGCACGGACGGGCCCGGCGGGTCGGACGACGACTCGGACGGCTCGGACGGCGGCGACGGATCGGACGGGTCCGATGGATCCGACGGTTCGGACGGCGCCGGCGGCTCCGGATCGTCCGGTGACGACGACGGCACGTCGTCCGGCACCGACGCTTCGGGTGACGCACCTCGTGACGGCGAGCTCGCCGTCACGGGCGGCACGGTCGCGATCGGCATCCTGTCGCTGAGCGCCGCCGCCCTGCTGGCGCTGGGAGCGTGGCTGCTCATCCGGCGCCGCAGCCTCGTGCGCTAGCGCCGACGACGAAGCGCCCCGGGAGCGGAGGAGGTGACTCCGCCCCGGGGCGCTTCGCGCTGTCCGCTACTTGACGGCGCCGGCGGTCAGCCCGCCGACGATGTACTTCTGCAGGAACAGGAACAGCACGACCACGGGGAGGGCTGCCATCACGGCGCCGGCGGAGAACGCGCTCCAGTCGGCGTAGCGCGGGTTCGAGACCAGCTTCGTGAGGCCGACCGCCAGGGTCTGCACGTCGGAGTCGATCAGGATGACCGACGCCACGACGTACTCGTTCACGGTGGCGATGAAGCTGAGCAGCGCCACCACCGCGAGGATCGGCGTGACCAGCGGCAGCACGATCGTGAAGAACACGCGTGCGTGGCCGGCCCCGTCGATGCGTGCGGCTTCGTCGATCGACTGGGGAATCGTGTTGAAGAAGCCGTACATCAGATAGGTGTTCACACCGAGGGCACCGCCGAGGTAGACCATGATCAGGCCGATGCGGCTGTTCAGGCCGATCGCCGGGAACCAGTCCCCGATCGTCGACAGCAGCAGGAAGATCGCGACGACCGCGAGCAGCTGCGGGAACATCTGCACGATGACGATCGAGATCAGGCCGACGCGGCGGCCGGCGAAGCGCATGCGCGAGAAGGCGTATGCGGCGAGCGCCCCGAGGAACACCGTGAGGATCGCGGTGATCGTCGCGATCAGGAGGGTGTTGCCGAACCAGGCGAGGAACGGCACCTTCGGGTTCGAGAGGATGCGGGCGTACGCGTCGAAGCCGATCTCGCTGAACAGCGCGTTCGATCCGGTGAGCGTGCCGTGGGGGTTCAGCGAGCTCGAGATCACGAACACGATCGGCACCATCGTGACGATCAGCACCGCGATGCCGACGACGTGGCGCCATCCGGTATCGGTGAACCAGCGCCGGAGCGGACTGCGGCGCCTGACTGCCTGTGTGCCCATCAGTTCAGCTCCTCGAGCGACTTGGTGCGGCGGAACGCGATGATCGAGATCACCGCGACCACGATGAAGATGATGATCGTGTAGGCGCTGGCGAGGCCGTAGTCGCGCGTCTGGCCCGTGAACGCGACCTTGTAGACCATCGAGATCAGGATGTCGGTGTGGCCGACGGGTATCGGCGCGTTCGAATCCCGCGGCCCGCCGTCCGTGAGCATGTAGACCACGTTGAAGTTGTTGAAGTTGAACGCGAACGACGAGATCAGCAGCGGCGCGATGCTGACCAGCAGCAGCGGGAGCTTGATGAGGCGGAAGACCTGGAAGGGCTTCGCGCCGTCGACCGTCGCGGCCTCCTGGAGCTCGGCGGGGATCGACTGCAGCGCTCCGGTGCACACGAGGAACATGTACGGGAAGCCGAGCCAGATGTTCACGATGAGCACCGAGACCTTGGCCATCCACGGGTCGGTCAGCCAGGGGATGTTGGCGCCGCCGAAGATCACCTCGTTCAGGAATCCGAAGCTCTGGTTCATCATGCCCGCCCACACGAGTGCGGAGAGGAACGACGGGATCGCGTACGGCAGGATCAGCAGCGACCGGTAGACCCGGCGGCCCCTCATCCGGGCGTTGTTGAACGTGATGGCCAGGAACAGGCCGACGACGAACGTCGCGGCGACCGTGATGAGCGCGAACGCGAAGGTCCACAGCGTCACGTAGACGAGCGGGCCGGCCAGGCGCGAGTCGCTGACGGCCTTGACGAAGTTCTCGAAGCCGACCGTCACCTGCCATCCGGGGAGGAGCTCCTCGCCGTCGGCCGAGGTGAACGCGCCCGTTCCGATGTCCTCGTAGACCACGCCGGTCTCCGAGTCGGTGACGGTGCCGGCCGCTTCGTCGTACTCGAGCGATGAGACGTACTGGTAGGCGACGGAGCCGTCCTGCGTGCGCACCGCGCCGTCGTTCGGGTCGTCGGAGAACGGCACCGAGAGCTCGGAGACCTCGTCCTGCCGCTCGAGGACGTCGGCGAACTGCAGCGTCGTCCATCCGGGAGCCGAGACGGCCCGCTCGCCGTCGAACTCGGCGTCCGGAACCTCGCTCAGCGCGTCCTCGTTCGTGCCGACGAGCGCGTTGCCGTTCGTCGAGGTGACGAGCAGCCCGAGCTCGCCGCCCGCCTCGACGACCGAGACGGGGTAGGCGGGCGAGTCGGCTACCCGCTCGAGCGCCGAGTTCAGCAGGGCGCTGACGGCCTGGTCCTTCGAACCGTTGTGGCCGGTGCCGTAGTTGGTGAACCCGATGTAGCCGGTGTAGAGCAGGACGAAGATCTGGAACACCGCGAGGAAGATCACCCCGGGGGTCAGGTACTTCGCCGGCAGAGCGCGCCGCGAGAAGTAGATCCAGTTCACCAGAGCGGTCACGGCGACGATCAGCGCCGTCATGCCCCACTCGCTGAAGCCGACGAGCACGATCACGGCGTACACCGCGATGGCGTCGACGATGCCGAGCAGCAGCAGCTTCAGGATGATGGCCCTGGCACCGACGCTCGCCTGGTCGGCGATGCGGTGGGCCGTGCGCTGGCGGCGCCGGCGCTTCGGGTCTGTGGTGAGAACTTCGGTCTCAGTGTTCGGGAAAGCCATCCTCGTCCTCCTCCGGATGAACGGGTGTGCGGCCCCCGCTGACGCGGGGGCCGCACAGGGGGATTACTTGATGGCGCCCTCGACGTCGCTGGCGAGCTTCTGCCAGCGGGTCGTCGGGTCCTCACCATTGATGATCTCGGCCTCTGCGACGCCCCAGTACTCCCAGACGGAGCCCATGGCGGGGATGGCGGGCATCGCGACGGCGTCGGCGCCGACCTCGGCGAAGCCGGCGACGATCTCGTCCTGCGACGCGGTCTCGGCGGCGGCCGACAGCGCGGGCAGCACGTTACCGGCCTCGAACAGCGCGAGCTGCGCGTCCTCGGTGCCGAGGTAGTTCACGAGGAAGTCGGTCGCGGCGACCTTGTTCTCGGACTCGGATGAGAGGAAGAAGCCCTTCACGCCGGCGAACGGCGAGGCGACCTCGTCGGTCGGGCTGGGGATCGGGTCGATCGCGACGTTGATGCCGGCGTCGACGGCCGCGCCCACGTTCCAGGGGCCGGTCAGCCAGAAGGCCGCCGTGCCGTCGATGAAGGCCTGCTTGGCGATGTCGCCGTCGATGTCGGTGTTGAAGGCGCCGGTGCCGTTCTTGCCCTGCTCGCTGAGCCAGGCCGCGAACTTCTCGCCGCCCGCGTTGCCGATCTGCAGATCGGCCGCGTCGTAGCCGGCGTCGTTCGTGCCGAACACTGGGGCGCCGAACGCGGTCTGGAACGGGTACAGGTGGTAGGGGTTGCCCTCCGCGCCCTGCTCGACCACGAACGGGGTGTCGAGGCCGGCGTCCTCGCCCGCCTTCATCATGCCGTCGAACGACTCGGGGCGCTCGGCGACCAGGTCGGCGTTGCGCAGCATGGCGATGTTCTCGACCGCGTAGGGGAGCATGTAGACGTTGCCGTCGTACGTCGCCGCCTGGATCGCGACGTCGAGGTAGTCGGCGGCCGAGTCGCCGAGCTCGAGCGGGGCGACGACGCCGTTGGTCGACAGCTCGCCGAGCCAGTCGTGCGCGCCCATCGCGATGTCGGGGCCCTCGCCCGTCGGCACCTGCTGGATGAAGTCATCCTTGATGTCGGCAGTGTCCTTGCCGACGAGGTCGACGGCGACGCCGGTCTTCTCCTCGTAGGCGTCTGCGGCCGGCTGGACCGCGTCGACGCGCTCGGCGTCGACCCAGACCGTCAGCGTGGTCGAGGCCGAGTCGCCGCCGTCGGCCTTCTTGTCGTCGGTGCCGCCGCTCGTCGAGCAGCCTGCGAGGCCGAGCGCCGATACGAGAGCGACGGCCGCGATGGTGCGGCCTGCGTACTTCACCGTCATTGGTGTGACCCTTCGTTGTGACCGGCACCCGCGCCGATACTGAAAGCGTTTTCTCTTCGACATCGATGACCGAGCGTTCCTTCAGCCCGCTCGTCCCAATCGGTGCCGGAAATCAACATGACACGATTCGAACAGAATTGCAAGCGCTTGCATCAACCGTTACATTCGTGGACACTGGAGCGCACGGCGGCCGTCGATGTCGACGACCGGCGCCCCGAAGATCGCACGCTCACAGGCGATGACGCCTGAACTGAGGGAGAATTGATCGACTTGCGCAATCTGCACAGCGAGAGGGAAGCGTCCGTGAACATCGCCGAGGTGGCCAGAGTGACCGGGGTGTCCACGGCGACCGTGTCGCGAGCCCTGTCCGGACGCGGCTCCGTGTCGCCGACCACGCGCGAGAAGGTGCTGACGGCCGCATCCGAGCTCGGCTACGTCGTCTCGCAGGCGGCGTCGACGCTCGCGAGCGGGCGCAACCGCAACGTCGGCATCGTGGTGCCGTTCCTCGAGAAGTGGTTCTTCGTCGAGGTGCTCGCCGGCGCCCAGGAGCGCCTGAATCGCGCCGGCTACGACGTGACCCTGTACAACCTCAACCTCGACGGCCACGGCGACGAGCGCCGCGAGGTCTTCGAGAACTTCCTGCTCCGCCGCCGCGTCGACGCCGTGATCGCTGTGTCGCTCGAGCTGACCGACGGTGAGATCGCCCGGCTGCACGCGCTCGACAAGCCCCTGGTCGGCGTCGGCGGTCCGATCACCGGTGTGCGCACTCTCGCGCTCGACGACGTGCGGGCCGCGCGCCTGGCCACCGAGCATCTGCTCGGCCTCGGCCACACCCGCATCGCGCACATCGGCGGAGACGACGCGAGCGACGTCGACTTCCACCTGCCGACCAAGCGCCGGCAGGGCTACGAGGAGGCGCTGCGCGCCGCGCGCGTGACGCCCGACCCCGCGCTGCTGACGACCGCCGACTTCACGCTGCCCGGCGGCTACCAGGCGGCCAAGCAGCTGCTCGGTGCGCCCGTCGGTCAGCGGCCGACCGCGATCTTCGCGACCTCCGACGAGATGGCGATCGGCGCGATCCTCGCCGCGCGCGACCTCGGCCTCGTCGTCCCCCGCGACCTGTCTGTCATCGGCGTCGACGACCACGACCTCGCGAGCTTCTTCGGCCTGACGACGATCGCGCAGTCGCCGCGGCACCAGGGCGCGCTCGCCGCCGAGTCGCTGCTGGCAGAGCTCGAGCCCGACGTGCACCCGCCGATCGACACGGTGCTGCCGTTCGAGCTGATCGTGCGCGACTCGACGTCGCGCCCGCTGGTCGACTGAGCGGGCACCGGTCGGGAGCCTTCTCGCCGCCGCGGCGCGGCGCGGGCTGATTTAATATCTTTGGGTTCGCTGAACGCCTCATCCGGGCGCGGCACCCCGTTCATCCCCGCGAAAATCCCCTCGCGGAATCTCCTGACCAATGGAACGATGACCTCATGACGACCACTTCTGCCGCGCCTCCGAGCGTGATAGACCGCTTCTTCAAGATCTCGGAGCGCGGCTCCACGATCGGCACCGAGATCAGGGGTGGCCTCGTCACCTTCTTCGCGATGAGCTACATCATCGTGCTGAACCCGCTGATCATCGGCACCTCCCCCGACGGCACGGGCCAGTTCCTCGGCGGCGGCACCGACCCGAACCTCGGCATGATCGCCTCGGTGACCGCGCTCATCGCCGGTGTGATGTCGATCCTGATGGGCCTCGTGGCGAACTTCCCGATGGCGATGGCGGCCGGTCTCGGCGTCAACGCGATCGTGGCGTTCTCGATCGCGGCGCTGCCCGACGTCACCTGGGCCGACGCCATGGCCGTCATCCTGATCGAGGGCGTCCTCATCCTGATCCTGGTGCTCACCGGCTTCCGCACCGCGGTGTTCCGCGCCGTACCCGCGCCGCTGAAGATCGCGATCGGCGCGGGTATCGGCCTGTTCATCACCCTCATCGGCCTCACCAACGCCGGCTTCGTCGTCGGGGGCGGCGGCACCATCCTGTCGATGGGCAACCTCGGCACGTGGCCGATCCTCGTCTTCGTCGTCGGCCTCGTGCTCGCGATCGTGCTGCACGTGCGCAAGGTGCGGGGTGCGATCCTCATCTCGATCCTCGTGGCGACCGTGCTGGCCGTGATCCTCGAGAACACGCTGCACATCGGCGCCCGCGGCGACGACAACCCCGACGGATTCAACACGGCGCCGACGTTCGACGGCATCGTCGCGATCCCCGACTTCTCGCTGATCGGCAACGTCGACATCGTCGGCGCCTTCATGCACATCGGCCCGATCGCCCTGATTCTGCTGGTGTTCACGGTGATGCTGGCCGACTTCTTCGACACCATGGGCACGATGGTCGCCATCGGCGGCGAGGCCAAGCTGCTCGATGCAGAGGGCAACCCGCCCAAGTCGATGCAGATCCTGGTCGTCGACTCGCTCGGCGCCGTGGCCGGCGGCTTCGGATCGACCTCATCGAACACCGCGTTCGTCGAGTCGACCGCCGGTGTCGCCGAGGGCGCCCGCACGGGTCTCGCCTCCATCGTGACCGGCCTGGCGTTCCTGCTCGCGACCCTCCTGTCGCCGCTCGTGGCTCTCGTCCCCTACGAGGCGGCCGCCCCCGCGCTCGTGCTCGTCGGCTTCCTGATGATGACGCAGGTCGCCGGCATCGACTGGAAGAACCTCGACGTCGCCATCCCGGCGTTCTTCACGGTCGCGTTCATGCCGTTCACGTACTCGATCGCCGACGGCATCGGCGTCGGCTTCATCGCGTTCATCATCGTGAAGCTGGCCCGTGGCCGCGTGCGCGACATCCACCCGCTGATGTGGGTGGTCGGCGCGCTGTTCGTCATCTACTTCACGCTCGACCCGATCCGCGCCCTGCTCGGGGTCTGATCCGCGTCACGAGGCCGCCCGCCCTCCCGCGCGGGCGGCCTCGTCGTGTGCGGGGGGGCCCCGTCGTCAGCGGGGCTCTCAGCCGCGCGGATGAGACGCGGCGGCCGCCCTGGCATCGACCGGACGGGCGCCGGAGAGCAGACCCGGGAGCCCGCCGCGGCGCGGGGTCGCGATCACGGCGATGACGACGGCGACGAGGAACAGTGCGTCCCAGCCGGGCGCGAACGCGGCGAGCGCCTGCCAGCCGCCGATCCCGCCCGCGAAGCGCAGGAGGCCGCGCAGCGGCAGCGGGCGCACCCCGTCCGCCCACGAGAGCTGCACCGCCATGTCGCCGGGCGTGCGGCCGGTCGTCACGGCGATGAGCCCGAAGACCACCAGCGGCACCGCGGTCACGGCGAGCTGCGTCGCCGCGGAGTCGGCCGACAGCTCGCGGTCGAGCACGACGTATCGGAACGCCTGCACGGCGACGCCCGCGAACATGCCGACGAGGAAGAACGACAGCGCGTCGCAGAGCATGCCGAGCGCGCGCCGCCCGAGGGTGACGCGACGGGGCCCGACGACCGCGCCACCTCTCCGACGCGACAGCATCGGGATGAGCGCGATCGAGAGGATCGCACCCACGAACGCTCCCCCGGTGTTCGCGATCAGGTCGTCGACGTCGAAGAACCGGTAGGCGCAGCGGTACAGTCCCCAGACGCCGGTGCGCTGGGTGGTCTCGATCAGCAGCGAGATCGCGAAGCCCGCGACGGTGGAGACGACGAATCCGCGGCGCCAGATCATCCGGATGAAGAAGCCCAGCGGCACGAACAGCAGCACGTTCAGCGCGAACTGCATGAAGGCGGGGTTGTGCGCGAGCGCGCCGAGCGACGCGTACGGATACTGCCGGATGTCGTCGAGGAAGCGCAGCGGCGTGGTCTGCGCGCCGACGCAGCGGACGGCGGAGCGCGCGGGCATGGGCAGGAGCGTGTACGTCCACAGGGCGAATCCGTAGACGAGGAACGCCGACCAGAGCGCCAGCTGGCCGAACGTCAGCCTCCCCGCGCGCCGGTACTGCACGGCAACGAACGGCACGAACAGAACGACGCCGACGGCTGCGCCGACCACGATCGCGACGACGGCGGGGTAGACCTGGGAGTTCATCGCGGCCAGCGTATCCAGGGCACCCGAGAGCGCGCGGTGTCCGGCGCGCGGCGAGCGCCGCTCAGGCGGTGAAGACGGTGCGGACGCCGGGGACGTGCTCGCGTCCGCCGAGGCCGGTGAGCTCGAGGATGACCGCCGAGCCGGCGACGACGGCGCCCAGCTGCTCGACGAGGTCGTGCGCCGCGGCGAGCGTCCCGCCGGTGGCCAGGACGTCGTCGACGAGCAGCACGCGCTCGCCGGGCTTCAGCACATCCGGCCCCTCGATCGTCGCGGTGCCGTACTCGAGCGCGTATGAGACAGCGGCCGCGGGGCGCGGAAGCTTGCCCGCCTTGCGGATCGGCAGGAGGCCGACGCCGGTCAGCGCCGAGATGAAGCCGGCGAGGAGGAAGCCGCGGGCCTCGATGCCGCCGACGATGTCGAACTCGCCGTTGAGCGGCTCGATGATCGCCTCGCACACGGCGCGCATCGCCTCGCCGTCGGCGATCATCGGCGAGATGTCGCGGAACAGCACACCCGGCTCCGGGTAGTCGGGGATCTGGGCGATCAGGGATTCAGCACGGTCGAGCGCGGCGTTCGTCACTGGTTCAGGGTACTGCGCCGGTCTGCGAAGCCGCCGGGTCGGGCCTGACTGACCCGGATGTGCGACGAGGCGGCGCCCCGAATCCGGGACGCCGCCTCGTGCACGCGCGTCAGATCGCGACGTCGCCGACGAGGTTGACCTTGAGACCCAGCCGCTCGAACATCGCTGCCTTGGCGAGCAGCGCGCGGTCGGCGGTCTCGGCATCGGGCGCGTAGACCGTCTGGGCGTGGTTCGCCTTGTGCCTCGCCATGAACTGATCGCGCGTCACGCCGTGCAGGACGACGTGCGCGATCGGCCACTCGGGGTTCGTCGCCTCCTTGCGACGCGTCGTCTCCTCATCCGGGAGCTCGACCACCGAGCCGCGGAAGATGTCGACCTGCAGCACGCCGTCCTCGATGAACACGCGCGAGAGCACGACCTCGCCCGGCTTCGAGACGCCGTTGATCGTCGCACCGCCCGCGGGGAAGAACACGTGCCCCTGGCGCCAGCCCTCCGCTTTGTCCCAGCCGCCGAGGTGCGAACCGGGGACCGAGCCGGAGATCTCGTAGACCCATACGAACCGGCCGTCGTGCTCCTCGCCCCAGCGCACGTCGTGCAGCGTGTTGTCGGGCACGAGCCCCATCGCGCGCCACACGCGATCGGTGACCAGCGCGTCGACCGCGACGCCCTCGTCGACCTCGTTGAAGTGCGGTACGGCGCGACCGGCGAACAGCTCGCGCTCGCCGTCGCGAGAGAATGCGGGCGGGCGCTCGGTCGAGTTGAGCAGTCCCTCCGGGAGGTCGGACGCGGGCGCCAGATCCTTCAGCCCCTGCTGGTACTGGATGCCGAGGGCGTCGAGTCCGAAGTCGTCGGCGATGCGCAGCGCGGCGATGTACATGCGGTACTGCTCGCGCAGCTGCCGCTCGGTCAGCTCGGTCGCGTCGTCAGTGCCGAGCTTGAACGTCATGCCGCGCTCGATCAGCCACTCGCCGATCCGGTCGGCCTCCTCATCCGTCACGTGCTGCATCTCGGCGTAGAGCGCCGACTGGCTCAGGCGCTCCTTGTAGATGCCGATCGGGTTGAGCAGCTCGTCGTCGATGATGGCGTTGTACATGCCCATGCATCCCTCGTCGAAGACGCCGATGATGGCCTTCTCGGAGAGCAGCTGATCGGCCAGTGCATAGCCGAGATCGCGCTCGGCGCTCTCGCCGAGCGCGGGCAGCGGACGGACGTGGGAGGCGTCGTGGGTGACGGTTCCCGTCGTCACCCACTCCCGGATGCCGGTGCGGAACCACTCGTCGGTGAAGTCGACCGACCAGATGGTCGAGTAGGCGATCCCCGCCTTGGTCATCGAACCGTTCAGCCCGAGCAGCCCGACGAGGCCCGGCCAGTCTCCGGCGAAGTTCGCGACCGTGAGGATGGGGCCGCGGTGGGTGCGGAGCCCCGCCAGCACGTGGTGCGAGTACTGCCAGTTCGCGATCGCGACGATGAGCGGGGCATCGGCCGGAATGCCCCGGAAGACCTCGAGCCCCATCCGCTGGCTCCGGATGAACCCGTGGCCGTGCTCGGGGTCGACATCGAAGGCCCGGATGACGCTCCAGCCGTTCGCCTCGACGGCCGCGGTCACGTCGGCTTCGACGGCCGCCTGCGTCGGCCATCCGGCGACGTTGGCCGACTCGCGCAGATCGCCCGATGTGATCAGGTAGGCGGTGTTCGCGGCGGCTTCCGGGAGGGGCGTGGGGGCGGGAACGTCGTAGGTCATCGGGAGTCTCCTCGTCATCGAGCGGCATCCGCAATCGGCGGAAACGTGCGTATGTAAAGGATTACATCTGTGATCGTCCTGCGCAAGCGGGCGGCCGGCCGCATGGTCATCCCCGGCAGCATGCCGGGGCACGGACGCGACGGCGGGGTCAGCTCCCGGGTTCGAGGCGCCCGTGGAGCACGGTGCGACGGACATCGCCGGCGTCGCCGCTCTCCCCGCCCAGGATCCGCGCCAGCAGCCGCTCGGCCGACAGCTCCCCCATCCGGCGCGACGGCAGGCGCACGATCGGGACCGCTCGCGGATCGAGAGTGGTGAACGGCAGTGCGCCGATGACGGTGACCGGCAGATCGGCGACGCTGAGGCCGCGCGAGGCGAGCGCCTGCAGCACGCCGACGCCGATGAGGTTGTTCCCCGCGACGATGCCGCTCGGAGGGGTCGCCCGATCGAGCAGTGCGAGCGCCGCGCGTCGCGCTTCGTCGACGCCGAACGAGGCGTAGACGACTTCCGGCACCCCGGCCCCGCGCGCACCCGTCGCACGATCGCGGGCGGTCGCAACGGCCGCGGGGCCGGTGATACACACGGCCCCCTCGACGGTCGGCAGCGCAGACGCCGCGAGCTCGCCCGCCTCCCGATTGTCCATGACGATCTCATCGACGGCACCGTCGACGCCACGGTCGACCGCGACCACCGGCAGGCCGTACGCGGCGACGCGCGATGCCGCATCGTCATCGGCGGCGGCGAGGATGACGCCAGCCATACGGGAGGATGCCGCCACCCGCAGATACTCGGCCTCGGCGACCCGATCTCCGTCGGTGTTGCAGAGGACGACGGAGTAGCCAGCGGCGCGCGCGACGTCTTCGACCCCCCTGGCCACATCGGTGAAGTACGGATTCGAGACGTCGGGGATCACCAGCGCGATGATCTCGCTCTGCTGCCGGCGCAGCGACCGCGCCATCCGGTTGGGCACGAAGTTCAGCTCGGCGGCAGCCCTGTGAACGGCCTGCGTGCGCTCATCCGAGACCGTCTGTCCGTTGAACACACGCGACACGGTGGCCGTCGAGACGCCCGCCAGCGCCGCCACCTCCACGATCGTCGCCATGGGTTACAGCGTAGAGGGAGGCGGGCACTGCCGCCGATCGGTGCGGGCGGCGCGGATAGGCGGCGCGCAGGGGGCCCGATGCGATGATCTGGAAAGAATTATCGAGTTCACGAGATCAGGATGTTCATTGTAATTCGAAGATAATTACGATAGGCTGGGGGTATGTCGAAGACGACCCCTGATTCCGAGTCCGCGGAGCTGACGCTCGCGGAGCGGGGCGAGGTGCGGCGTCTGGTCGAGCGGGTCGCGGCGCTGCGGCGGTCGATCGCGCGGGCCGAGGGCGAGATCGCCCGGCACACGGCGCGGATGGCGGCGATCGCTCATGCGCAGGGCGTGCGGTCGGGGAATTCTCGGGGTCCGGAGTATGCGCGGCGGTCGATGGCGGGTGAGCTCGCGGCGGCCACGCGGGTGCATCCGTCGTCTGCGCGCAGCGAGTTGGAGCAGGCCGAGCTGCTCGTGGAGGGCTTCCCCGCAACGCTCGCCGCTCTCGAGCGCGGCGACATCTCGCGTCGGCATGCGCGGGTCATCGCCGACGCCGGGGTGTCGCTGGATCGCGGTGCGCGGGCGTCGCTCGACGCGCACGCGTCACACCTGGCGCTGACCCGCACCGCGGGTCAGACGAACCGCATCGCCAAGCTCGCCGCCGCCGATCTCGCCCCGGTGTCGCTGCGCCAGCGGCATCTGAAGGCGCGGCGGGACCGACGGGTGGAGGTCACCGACCTCGACGACGGGATGAGCGAGCTTCTCCTGGTTCTTCCCACGTTCCACGCCCACGCGGTCCACGACCGGCTCACGCGTCTCGCGTCGCACATCCACGACCAGCGCCGCGCCGCCCGCCGTGCCTACACCGCCTCCGAAGGCGCGGCCCCCGAGGGCGGATGGGAGGCGCTGTTCGACCAGGCCCAGCACGCCGCTCTCGTCGCCGCGACCCGCATCGCCAACGACACCGGCAGCAGCGGCGGCGGCACGGGTTCCGCTGCCGGCACGGCCGGCCCGGACACCGTCACGGCCGCCGGCACGGCCGGATCAGCCACGGGAGACGTGTTCTCCGCCGACGGCTCCGATCTCGCCCGCCGCGCGAGCGATACCCGCACGTTCGACCAGCTGCGCGCCGACCTCGTCGCCGACCTGATCCTCTCCGCCTCCCCCACCGGCCACGAACTCGACTCGGCAGGCACCGGCACCACCCTGGCCCGTGTCACCGCGCACGTGCAGGTCACGATCCCCGCCGAAACGATCCTCGACCCCGACACCGGAGTGACCCGCACCGACAGAGACGCGCTCATCTCCCCCGACACGGCACTGATCGCCGCGGCGTCCGCGACCGGGTGGGACCGCTTGTTCGTCTCCCCCGCCACCGGGCAGGTCCTCGCCACCGACCGCTACCGGCCCACCGCCGACCAGCGACGATTCCTCGCCGCCCGCGACGAGACCTGCCGCTTCCCCGGCTGCACCATGCCCGCCAGCAGATGCGACATCGACCACACCATCGAATACGCCGCAGGCGGGCCGACCGCGATCGACAACCTCGCCCACCTCTGCGAATCCCACCACGTCATGCGACACCGATCAGGCTGGCGCATCCGACAACTCGGCAACGGCATCCTCGAATGGACCAGCCCCACCGGACACACCTACACCGACACCCCACCCCGCACCACCGTCCGCTTCCACGACGCCGAACCGTCCGAACCGCGCACGCCCGCCGAGCCAAGCACGCCCGCGGCCCCGGGCGCAGCCTGCACGAGCGCAGCGCACGACGCCTCAACGGGCACCGTCGCGATCACCGACGAGCCCACGCCCTTCGACACCCCGAGCATGCGCGGCACCGCGAACGCCGGCTGCACCGATCCGGACCGGCCGCGCGAAGCAGCCGACGCTTGGCTCGCCGCGTCCGGACTCCCCGCACAGGCCGCCCGCATAGCCGAGGCCCGCTCCGAGCGTGACGCCCGCGCCACCGACCTCGACGACCGCCAGAGCGCACGCGAACACGAGAAGCAGCGCGAGACCGATGAACAGCGCGAGGTCCGCGAGCACCACGCTCAAGAACAGCAGCGCCTCGCCGACGCCCGCCGCACACAGGAAGCCCGCGCCCGCGCGCTCCAGGACCTCGCCTTCACCCGATACGACGAAGAATGCTTCCGCAGACTGCTCGACGACACGGCAACCGACGCCCCGCGCACCCAGGGCACGATCGTCGACCTGCACCTCGCCGAGACCGCCGTATGCGTCTGACGAGGAGCACCCGCCGGCCCGAAGAGAACAAGCGGCCCCGACGACCCGAAGCCGTCGGAACCGCTTGTCCGCCCTCGCGCGCGCTACGCGTACGCCTCGGTCACCCGCGCGATCTCGACCAGCGCCTGCTCATCCGGCTCGTCGAGCGCCATGCGCGAGTGCGCGTCGACGACTCCGAGTCCCCGAAGGACGGCTCGCATGCGCGGCATGTCCCCGCCGACGACCGCGACCACATCGTCGACCGCGCTCTGCGCCGCGGCGATGCGCTCGGCGTCCCCCGAGTCCGCCGCGTCGACGAGTGCGCGGAAGGGTTTCGGCAGCACCGACGAGACACCCGAGACCACGCCGTCGGCGCCCCTCTCGCCCGCCGCGACCAGGTCGCGGTCCGCACCCGTGTAGACGATGAAGCCCTCGGGCGCGACGGCTCGGTACTCCGCGATCTGGTCGAGCGTCAGCTCGCTCGCCTTCACGCCCACGACGTTCGGGAGCTCCGCGAGCCGCGCGAGCAGCTGCGGCGAGACATGCACGCCCGTTCGGTTCGGGAAGTTGTAGACGTATAGCTCCCCGTCGCCCGCCGCCTCGCTCAGGGCCGCGTAATAGGCGTAGACCGCCTCATCCGACGCCGGCAGGTAGTACGGCGTGATCGCGGCGAACTCCCGCGCCCCGAGCTCCCGCCCGATGCGCACGCGCCGGACCGCCTCGTACGCACTCGGCGCACCGACGTGCACGACGACGCGCATCACGCCCGCCAGTTCGGCCAGCGCCGCCTCGACAATCTCGCGGAACTCCGCCTCGTCGATCGCAGGGAACTCCCCCGTCGTGCCGAGCACGAACGCGCCCTCGTTGCCCGATGCCGCCACGTGCCGGAAGATCGCCCGGCTCCCCTCGAGGTCGAGCGTCCCGTCCTCCTGGAATGCGGTGGGAACTGCGGTGAGGATGTCTCGTCTCGTCACGTGTCCGAGCCCTTCTTCTTGCGGCGCCCCGCGGGCGCCTTGTCATTGCGAATGGTCGAGGTGAGCATGCCCGGCTCGCCGCGCAGCTCGTCGTGCGCCTGCTCGATCTCGGCGAACGTCTCGTCGCTGAGCACGGACTCGGCGAACGACCCGCGCTTGTCCTTGGGCTTGCGGGCGTTCCGGATGGCCGGGACGACGATCGACAGCACCGCCAGCAGCAGCAGGATGATCGCGATCGGGCTCACGACCGAGAAGAACGGCTGCGTCGGCAGGATCTGCAGCGTGCGCGAGAGGTTCTCCTCGGCGAGCGGCCCGAGGATCAGGCCCAGGATGATCGGCCCCGCAGGGATCTCGAGGCGCTTGAGCCCCAGCCCGATCACGCCGAAGATCAGCATCTGTACGACGGTGCTGACACTGTTCGACGTGGCATACGTGCCGATCACGCAGAAGATGAGGATGCCGCCCCACAGATAGGGCCTCGGCAGGTCGAGCAGCTTGACGACACCCTTCATCCGGACCAGGCTCAGCGCCAGCGCGAGAAGCGTCGCGATGATCATGATCGCCGAGATCGACACGACGAGGTCGGGACGATCCGTGAATAGGCTCGGCCCCGGCGTGATGCCCCAGATGATCATCGAGCCGATCATCACGGCCATGACCGAGTCGCCGGGGATGCCGAGCGCCATGGTCGTCGTCAGCGAGCCCCCGAGCGTCGCGCTGGACGCGGTGTCGCTGGCCGCGACGCCCTCGATCGAGCCCTTGCCGAACTTCTCGGGCTGCTTCGAGACGCTGCGCGCCCTGTCCCATCCGATCAGCCCCGCGATGTCACCGCCGGCGGCGGGGATGAGCCCCACGCCGAGGCCGACGCCGCCGGAGACCGCGACGGCGCGACCGGTCTGGCGCAGCTCCTTGCGGTTCGGGAACCACCGACCGAGCGACGAGATCGGGCGGACCGTCGACTCCCGGTGCGTGAGCATCTGATCGAGCAGCTCGGCGATGCCGAACAGGCCGATGATCACGGCGATGAAGTCGAGGCCCTCGACGAGGTCGAGCAGGCCGAACGTGAAGCGCTGATCGTTCGTCGCGCTGTAGAGCCCGACCGTGCCGAGCATCAGCCCGATGACTCCCGCGAGGATGCCCTTGAGCATCGACTTCGACGAGATGCCGATCATAATCGCGATGCCGAACACCACGAGGGCGAACAGCTCGGGCGACTTGAAGTAGTTGCGCGCCAGCGTCGCGACCGGCACCGCGAGAGCGGCGAACAGCACGACCGAGGCGAGGATGCCCACGGCGCTCACGATCGCCGAGATCGTCAGGGCGAGCCCCGCCTTCCCCTGCTTCGCCATCGGGTAGCCGTCGAACGTCGTCGCCACCGAGGCGGGCGTGCCGGGGGTGTTGACCAGGATCGACGGCACACGGTCGCCGAAGTTGGCCGCGACGTAGATCGTGAGCAGAACCGCGAGACCCTGCACGGGCTCGAGGGTCATCGTGAAGCCCGCGGCCAGCGCGACCGCCATCGTGGCGGTGATGCCCGGGAACGCCCCCACGAGGAAGCCGAGCGCGAGCCCGACGAGCATGTACAGGAAGACCGAGACGTCGGCCAGGGCACCCAGGCCGTCGATGAATGCGCTCACAGCGGGATCCTCAGAACCATTCCGAACAGAACGTAGATGAAGGCGGTCAGCCCGATCGGGTAGAGCACGAAGCCCAGCCACTTCCGGTGCCCGAACAGCCAGAGCAGAGCGGCGAGATACACCGCGGCGATCACCGGGAACAGCTGGATCCGGTATCCGAGCATCACCACGGACTGCACGCTCCATGCCGCCACGAACGCGATCGACACGATCAGCGTCAGCACGACCCGCAGCGGCCCGCCCTTCGACACCGCATCGAGGTCGTCCCGCGCGGGGGCCGGACGAGTGATCGCCACGACCAGCAGGAGCACCGACACCGCGACGCCGGCGACCCCGAGCACGGTCGGCCAGGTGCGCGCGGTCATCGCGGTCGCCGCCTCGGCGCTGCGCAGCGGGATCTGCGTCGCCGCGACGAGGAACACGACCGTGAACGCGACCGCCACCAGCGCGGCGACGATCTCGAGCGCCCGGGACGGGCGAGGCGAGAGCGCCTCGCCCGTCCCGGCCTCATCCGCGGTGCTCACCCGAGCAGCTCCTGGAAGCGCGTGAACTGCTCCTCGACGAACTGCGCGTGCTCATCCGCGCTGCGGTACACCACGAGGTTCCCGGCATCGGCCTGGAACTGCGTGTACGAGTCGCTCTCGACGGCCGAGTTCACCGCTGCCTCGAGCGCGTCGTGCACGCCGTCGGGGAGACCCGCGGGGGCGTAGATGCCGCCCCAGCCGCCGAAGACGACGTCATCGGCGCCGAGCTCCTCGTTCGCGGTCGGGACGTCGGGCAGTTCCGGATGGCGCTCCTCGTCGAGCACGGCGAGGATATTCACCGAGTCCTTCTGAGCGAGCGCCTCGCCCACGCCCGAGACCGAGGCGACGACCTCGCCGGAGGCTGCGGCGCTGACCGCGGGGGCTCCGCCGTCGTACGGCACCGGGCTGACCTCGATGCCCGCGGCATCGGCGAAGCCGAGCGATGCGGCCTCCCAGATCGATCCGGCGCCCGAGTTCGACACCGTCACCGCACCGCTCTCGCCCTTGGCGATCAGGTCGTCGAGCGTCTCGATGCCGCTGTCGGCCCCGACCGCGATCACGCCGGGCGCGTTCATGATCTGACCGAGGAAGTCGTAGTTCTCGGGCAGCACATCGGCGCCCTGGGTCGTGTTGAGCATCGCGATCTCGACGGGCGCGAAGCCGATCGTGTAGCCGTCCGGCTCCTGGGCCGCGATGTACTCCATCGCCTTGGCACCGGATGCGCCCGGCATGTTCTCGGGGATCACGCTCACACCGAGCGTCTTCTCGAGCTCCGCGGCCAGTGCGCGCGATGAGAGGTCGCTGCCGCCGCCGGCGTCGGCCTGGATGACGAGGCGGATGTCGTCGTTCGGGTAGTCGGAGCCGTCACCGGACTCGACGGGCGTGCACGCCGCGACGGCCACGGCCATGAGTCCGAACCCGGCAACGACAGCTGTTGTGCGGATGAAACGGGGCATCTTTGCTCCTTCTGGTGCGGGACCGATTACGTCGGCTCCCGAGAGCATGCCACGTTTACTGTTAACAGTCAACGCCAATGCTCAATCGGCCGCCCCTCGCGCGGACCCAGGCGCTATCGCGCGTCGAGCTCGAGGCGCATGCGCTCTTCGGCCCGCTCGAGGTGGTCGGCGAGCTCGGCCGCGACCCGCTCCGCGTCGCCCGCGACGATCAGGTCGAACAGCTCGCGGTGCGACTGCGCCGACTCGTGCAGGTCCTCGTCGTGATTGATCGTCACCTCGAGCAGCGCCTTGAACGTCGGTTCGTACTGGCGCCACGTCGCGAGCAGCCTCGGGTGCTGCGCGAGCTCGTAGAACACCGAATGGAAGTTGACGTCCGCCCGATAGAACGCGGCGTGATCGCCGGACTCCGCTGCCTCGTTCATCTGCTCGACGAGCGCGCCCACCTGGCGCCAGTCGGTGCCCTCGACCCTCATCGCCCGACTCACGGCGAGCTGCTCGAGCGCCGCTCGGAGGCTGTAGAGCTGCTCGATGTCGTCGAGCGTGAGGCCGCGGACGTAGATGCCGCGCGGGCGCCTGGTCTCGACGAGACCCTCGTTGACCAGCAGCGACACGGCGTCGCGCACGGGCCCGCGGCTGACGCCGAACTCCTCGGCGACGCCCTCCTCTGTCAGCCGGTCGCCCTGGGCCAGCTCGCCCCGCACGATCCGGCGCCGGATGATGTCGGCCACCTGCGCGCCGAGCGAGGCACCCCGAGAAACCAGTTCAGCCACGCTCTTCTCCACTCTCCGTTGACTGTCAACAGAGTACATCCGGACTCACCCCATCCGGAACCGAGCGCCCCTCCTACGGCCCGAGCGGTCGCCAGAGCACCACATCGGTGCGGCGGCGGATGCGCGTGGCGCCCGGCTGCAGGCGCACGACGGCGCCGGAGGCCTCGGCGGCGAAGACACGGGAGCCAGGCCGATTCTCTCGCTCGCTCTGCAGCTCGTTCTGGAGCGAGACGACGCGGTGGCGGAGCCGATCTACCTCGTCCTCCAGGTCGAGGATGCGCGCGATCGCCGGCAGGCTGATCCCCTCCCCCGAGAGATCCTGCACCTGACGCAGCTGCCGGATGTTGCGCAGCGAGTAGCGGCGAGACCCACCCTGCGTGCGCCCGGGCACGACCAGCCCGATGCGGTCGTACTGCCGCAGCGTCTGCGGGTGCATGCCGGCGAGCTCGGCGGCCGGCCCGATGCGCAGGATCGGGGCGTCCTCGTCCACGTCATCGAACTGGTGCATCCGAAGCCTCCTCTGCTCTGACCTGCTGTGCTCAGCCTGCTACGCCGGGACCCCGGCGGTGCGCAGCCACTCGTCGCGCGGGTTCTCCTCGCCCTCGAGCTCGCGGAAGCGCTCGAGCGCCTTCTTCTGCTCTGCACTGATGTGCGCGGGCACGACCACCTGCACCTCGGCGAGCAGATCGCCCTTGCCCTTCTTGGTCTCGATGCCGCGGCCCTTGACCCGGAGCACGCGGCCGGAGGGCGTGCCGGGCAGCACCTTCAGGCGCACCGCGGCGCCCTCGAGCGTCGGCACCTCGATCGTCGCGCCGAGCACCGCCTCGGCGAACGTGACCGGCACGTGCACGCGCAGATTCAGGCCGTCGCGCGTGAACACGGGGTGGGGCCGCACCGAGATCTCGACGACGATGTCGCCGTTCTCGCCGCCGTTGGGCGAGGGGCGTCCGCGGCCGCGCAGACGCACCTTCTGGCCGTCGGCGACGCCGGCGGGGATCTTGACCTTGAACGACATCCCGTCGCCGTTCTGCAGCTCGACGGTCTCGCCCTTCGCCGCCTTGACGAAGTCGATCGTGGTGCGGGCCGTGAGGTCCTGCCCCTTCGTCGGCATGCCGAAACCGGCGCGACGACCGCCGCCCTGGTTGAACATCGAGAAGATGTCCTCGAAGCCGGCCCCGCCGCCTCCGCCGCCGCCGCGCGCGCCGAAGTGGCTGAACACGTCTTCGAAGCCGCCGGCACCCGGTCCGCCCGAGGTGAATCGGGCGCCGCCGCCCATGGCGCGGATCTCGTCGTACTCGCGGCGCTGCTCGGCGTCGGAGAGCACCGAGTACGCCTCGCTGATCTCCTTGAACTTCGCCTCGGCCGCGGCATCCCCCGGGTTCGAGTCGGGGTGGTGCTTGCGCGCGAGCTTGCGGTAGACCTTCTTGAGTTCCGCGTCGGAGACGTCCTTGGACACCCCGAGCGTCGCGTAGAAGTCCTTGTCGAACCAATCCTGGCTGGCCAACGTGCACCCTCTCAGATAGGGCGGATGCCCCCGCCGCGCCCGCGGGCGGCGGCGGGGGGCATCCGGATGAGGTTATTCGGCGGGAACCGCGACGACCACCTTGGCGGGTCGCAGCTCCACATCGCCGAGCCGGTAACCGACCTCGACGACCTCGAGCACGGTCGACTCGGTCGCCTCGGGCACCGGCTGCTGGAAGACGGCCTCGTGCCGCTGCGGGTCGAAGACCTCGCCCTGCTCGCCGTAGGCGACCAGGCCGCTCTTCTCTGCAACGGCGCGCATCTTCTCGGCCACGAGCGCGAACGCCGTGCCCTCCTCGAGGTCGCCGTGCTTGGCGGCGCGCTCGAGGTCGTCGAGCACCGGCAGCATGTTGCGCGCGACCTCGCCCTTGGCGCGGTCGATGTCGATGCTGCGCTGCTCCTCGGTGCGCCGACGGTAGTTGGCGTACTCGGCCTGCAGGCGCTTGAGGTCGTGCAGCAGCTGCGTCTCGTAGTCGCTGTGCTCGGCCTCGGCGGCCTCATCGGTCTGCTCGGCGTCGAGGATGTCGTCGACGGTGAGCGCCTCGTCCTGCTCGCCCTCGGGGGCGGGAGCCGCAGCGTCTGCGGCCTCCGCACCCTCGGCGTCGGGACGGACCTCGTCGTTCTCGTCGAAGCCCTTGTCCGCCATTACTTCTTCTCGTCTTCTTCGTCGACGACCTCGGCGTCGATGACGTCCTCGTCGTCCGAGGAGTCGCCTGCGGCGCCCGCCTCGTCGGTCGGGGCGTCGGCCTGGGCCTGCGAGTAGATGGCCTCGCCGAGCTTCGTCTGCGACGCGTTCAGCTTGTCGAGCGCGGTCTTGATCGCGTCGTCGTCGTCACCGGCGAGCGCCGCCTTGAGCGCGTCGACGTCGGCCGTGACCTCGGTCTTCACGTCTTCGGGCAGCTTGTCGTCGTTCTCGGACACGAGCTTCTCGATCGAGTAGACGAGCGTCTCGGCCTGGTTGCGCTGTTCGAGGGCCTCGGCGCGCTTCTTGTCCTCCGCCGCGTTCTCCTCGGCCTCGCGCACCATGCGCTCGATGTCCTCCTTGGGCAGCGACGAGCCGCCCGTGATGGTCATCGACTGCTCGGTGCCGGTGCCCTTGTCCTTCGCCGACACGTGGACGATGCCGTTCGCATCGAGGTCGAAGGTGACCTCGATCTGCGGGATGCCGCGGGGAGCGGGGGCGATGCCGGTCAGCTCGAAGGTGCCGAGCGGCTTGTTGTCGCGGGTGAACTCGCGCTCGCCCTGGAACACCTGGATCGACACGGACGGCTGGTTGTCGTCTGCCGTCGTGAAGGTCTCGCTGCGCTTGGTCGGGATGGCCGTGTTGCGGTCGATGAGCTTCGTCATCCGGCCGCCCTTGGTCTCGATGCCGAGCGAGAGCGGGGTCACGTCGATGAGCAGGACGTCCTTGCGCTCGCCCTTCAGCACGCCGGCCTGGAGCGCGGCGCCGACGGCGACGACCTCATCGGGGTTGACGCCCTTGTTGGGCTCCTTGCCGGTCTGCTTCTTGACGAAGTCGGCGACCGCGGGCATGCGGGTCGAACCGCCGACGAGCACCACGTGGGCGATCTCGCTGAGCTGCACGCCGGCCTCGGCGATGACGTCGTGGAACGGCTTCTTGGTGCGCTCGAGCAGGTCTGCCGTGAGCTCCTCGAACTTGGCGCGCGACAGCGTCTCGGAGAGCGAGACGGGGCCCTCGCTGGTCAGCGAGAGGTACGGCAGGTTGATCGAGGTCGAGGCAGAGCTCGAGAGCTCCTTCTTGGCCTGCTCGGCCGACTCCTTGAGGCGCTGCAGGGCGATCTTGTCGCCCGTCACGTCGACGCCGGTCGAGTTCTTGAACTGCTCGATGAGGTATTCGACGATGCGCTGGTCCCAGTCGTCGCCGCCGAGGCGGTTGTCACCGCTGGTGGCGCGCACCTGAATGGTCGAGAAGTCGTCGTCCTTGCCCACCTCGAGCAGCGACACGTCGAACGTTCCGCCGCCGAGGTCGAAGACCAGGATGAGCTCGTCCTCCTGGCCCTTGTCGAGGCCGTAGGCGAGAGCAGCCGCGGTGGGCTCGTTGATGATGCGCAGCACGTTCAGGCCCGCAATCTCGCCCGCCTCCTTCGTGGCCTGGCGCTCGGCGTCGTTGAAGTACGCCGGAACCGTGATGACCGCGTCGGTGACCGTGTCGCCGAGGTAGTTCTCTGCGTCGCGCTTGAGCTTCTGCAGCGTGCGGGCCGAGATCTCCTGCGGCGTGTACGCCTTGCCGTCGATCTCCTGCGTCTTCCAGTCGGTGCCCATGTGGCGCTTGACCGACGCGAGGGTGCGGTCAACGTTAGTCACGGCCTGGCGCTTGGCGGGCTCGCCGACCAGCACCTCGCCGTCCTTCGTGAATGCGACCACCGACGGGGTGGTGCGAGCGCCCTCGGCGTTGGCGATGACCTTCGGCTCGCCGCCTTCGAGGACAGAGACGACCGAGTTCGTCGTTCCGAGGTCGATACCCACAGCACGTGCCATGACTTGCTCCTTCTGGTCAGAGTTGCTGAAGTCTTCTCGCGAAGCTTCCGTCGCGATACCTCAAGCGTAAAACCTGCGCCGGATGGAGTCAAGTTGAAGTTGATAGGAGTGCGCTCAACTTTTGTTATGGGTGGGCTGGGCGGGCGACAGCCCCTGTTCGCTCGCTCCGTATATACTTGAGATATATACGGAGGTGCGAAATGGTGAAGACGAAGCTGTTCTACAGCAACCGCACTCAGGCCGTGCGTCTCTCGAAAGACGTCGCCCTGCCCGCAGACGTCACCGAGGTCGAGATCGTCGCGAACGGACGCAGCCGCACGATCTCACCCGCTGGCTCGTCATGGCACGAATGGTGGAGCGGCCGCACCACGGTGTCGGACGATTTCCTCACCGAACGCGATCAGCCGACGCCCCAGGAACGATCGCTGTGAGCATCCGATACCTGCTCGACACGAACATCATCATCTTCGCTCTGCGCCGCGGAAGTCCCACGCTGCGCGATCGCTTGGCACAGGAATCGGCCCGGATTGCGACCTCCAGCATCACGGCGATGGAGCTCGAGTACGGCGTCGCCAAGTCTTCGGATCCGGCACGCAACCGCACCGCGACCGACAGCCTGTTGGCTCTCGTCGACGTGCATCCGTTCGACCGCCGCGCCGCCGAGCACGCGGGCGAGATCCGCGCCGACCTCGCCCGTGCTGGCACGCCCATCGGCGCCTACGACGTACTGATCGCGGGTGCGGCGCGCAGTGCCGGACTCATCCTCGTTACGAACAACACCCGCGAGTTCGAGCGGGTCGACGGGCTGCAGCTCGACGACTGGAGCGGCTGATCCCCGCGCCGCTTCCGCGCATCCGCCCCGCTACCCCGCCACGACGTTGCGCAGCGCGCGGCCGGCGAGGAAGCTGTCGAGGTTCTCGCGGATCAGCTCGGGGCCGAGATCGGGGCGCCCTCCCGCCGCGTGCGGCGTGATGATCAGGTTCGGCGCGTCCCACAGCGGGGAATCGGCCGGCAGCGGCTCCTGCGAGGCGACGTCGGTCGCGGCCCCCGCGATCTCGCCGGACTCGAGCGCCGCGATCAGCGCCGCCTCGTCGACCGTCGTGCCGCGGCCGACGTTCACCACGTACGCGTGCCGGGGCAGCAGCGCGAGGCGCTCGGCGCTCAGCGCGTTCCTGGTCGCCTCGACGCCCGGCAGGATCATGATCAGCACGTCGGTCTCGGGCAGGGCCCGCTCGATCTCGGACTCGGCGATCACCGGGAATCCCGAGCGCTCGCCCGCGCTGCGCGCGACGCCCCGCACGTTCGCTCCGAGCGCCTTCAGGATGCCCGCGAGGTTCTGCCCGATGTTGCCGAAGCCCCACACGAGCACGTTCGCCCGGATGAACGAGGTCACGGCGCCCTCCGGATGCATCGGTTGGATGCCCCCGATCTCGGTCGACCAGACGTGCTCGTCCTGCGCCCGGCGCGCCGCCGGCAGGCGGCGCAGCAGCGTCAGCGACAGCGCGACGGCGTGCTCGCTGACGGTGCGGTCGTGCACGCCGGAGCCGTTGGTGATGACGACGCCGTCGGCGAAGCCGGCGCCCACGATGTTCTCGGCTCCGGCGCTCAGCGCCTGCACCCACCTGAGGTTCGGCAGCGCGACGGCGCTGGCGAGGTTCTCGGCGCTGTTCGCCCACGCGACGAACACCTCGGCGTCGGCGTGCTCGCCGGGGATCGGCGCCTTCGGATCGTAGCGGTGAACCTCGACCGGCTCATCCGGTCGCGCCTGGAACTCGACCCCGCTGGGAACAAGAAGCTTCATTGCAGTCCTTTCGACGCTTCCAGCCTAGGCGGGAGCACCCGTCGGAACCGGCCCCCGGCGATGCGGATCCGCGCTCGATCCATGCCGGTTCCGACGGCGTCGCTCACCAGTCGTGCATCGTGCCGTCGGCAAGACGGTTGTACGGCAGATAGGCCTGCTGGTACGGGTACGCCACGGCGGCCTCCTCGTTGAACTCGACCCCGAGACCCGGCGCATCGCCCGGGTGCAGGTAGCCGTCGGTGAACGTCATCTGCTGCTCGAACACCGTGTTCGTCGCATCGGAGTGCTGCATGTACTCCTGGATGCCGTAGTTATGGATCGCGAGACCCACGTGCAGCTGCGCGGCGAACCCCACGGGAGAGATGTCGGTCGGCCCGTGGAAGCCGCTCTTGATCTGGTACTGCGCCGCGTAGTCCATGACCTTCTTCAGCGGCGAGATGCCGCCGAAGTGCGTCGATGCGGCCCGCACGTAGTCGATCAGCTGCTCCTTGATGAGCGCCTGGAAGTCCCAGATCGTGTTGAAGATCTCGCCGATCGCCAGCGGTGTCGTAGTGTGCTGGCGCACGAGGCGCAGCGCCTCCTGGTTCTCGGCCGGGGTGCAGTCCTCGAGCCAGAAAAGGTCGTACGGCTCGAGCGCCTTGCCGAGCTTCGCCGCCTGGATCGGCGTCATCCGGTGGTGGCCGTCGTGCAGCAGCGGCAGGTCGGGTCCGAACTCGTTGCGCACCGCCTCGAACACCGTCGGCAGGTGCCGGAGGTACGCCCTCGTGTCCCAGTCCTCCTCCTGCGGGAACGCCCCGCGCCCCGCCGGCTCGTAGTCGTAGCGCTCGCCCGACGCCTGCTGCTGCGCCGCGACGCCGTACACTGCCTTGATACCGGGCACCGACGTCTGCACGCGGACCGACTTGTAGCCCTCGTCGAGGTGATGCCTGATGGAGTCGAACAGGCTCTCGAGATCGGTACCCGACGCGTGGCCGTAGGCGCGGAGGCCGCTGCGCGACGCCCCGCCGAGCAGCTGGTAGACCGGCAGCCCTGCGACCTTGCCCTTGATGTCCCACAGCGCCATGTCGGCCGCGGCGATCGCGGCCATCGTCACGGGCCCGCGGCGCCAGTACGCCGAGCGGTACAGGAACTGCCACGTGTCCTCGATGCGATGGGGATCGCGCCCGATCAGCAGCTGCGTCACGTGCTCGCGCAGGTACTCGGCCACGGCGAGCTCTCGCCCGTTCAGCGTCGCGTCGCCGATGCCGGTGACGCCCTCGTCGGTCGTCACCTTCAGCGTCACGAAGTTGCGCGACGGGCTGGTGACGAACACCTCGGCCTTGATGATCTTCATCGGATTCCCTTCGGTGGGGTCAGGGCGCGACGTCGGCGAGGTCGCCGCCGTCGAGCCAGGTAAGCAGTGCGTCGGCCTCGCGCGCGACGCGCTCGGCGAACTCCGGATGGCCGCTCACGGCCGCTGGTACGAGATCCTCCAGCGCGAACAGGTTCGCGACGAGCCTCTCCGCACCGAGCGGTTCTGCGCCGCGGCCGGCGGCCTCGGCGAGCTCCACTGCGCGCGGGTCGTCGAGCACGAGCTCGCGCCCCGCGCGACTGCGCCCGCGCGCCACGAACACGGCCCACGCGGCGAGCGCGCGGGCGGCATAGCGCGGCCGGGCGCCGGCGGCCAGGCGGTCGGCGATCGTGCCGAGCAGCCGGATGGGCAGCTTCTTCGAGCCGTCCATCGCCACCTGGATCGTCGTGTGCCTCGTGTTCGGGTTGGAGAAGCGCTCGATCAGCGAGTCGGAGTACGCCGACAGCTCCAGGCCGTCGGGCGCCTCGAGCGTCGGAACGGCGTCTTCCGCAAGGAAGCCGCGCGCGATCGCACCGATCCGGGGGTCGGCGACCGCGTCGGAGATCAGGGGGAGGTCGGCGAGCGACCCGAGGTACGCCAGCAGCGAGTGCGTGCCGTTGAGCATGCGCAGTTTTGCCCGCTCGAACGGGGTGACGTCGCTCGTGAGCGTCGCACCGGCGAGCTCCCACGGCGGGCGGGGGCCGGCGAAGCGGTCCTCGATCACCCACTGCCGGAAGGGCTCCGCCACGACGAGGCCCTCGTCCCGCAGGCCGGTGAGCCCCTCGGCCTCGACGCGGTTCTCCTCGGTCGTCGCCGGCACGATCCGGTCGACCATCGTGTTCGGGAACGCGACGTTCTCCTCGACCCAGCGGCGCACGTCATCCGGCGCGCCCGCGAGGTCGAGCACCTCGGCCACGAGCCGCTCGACGACGCGGCCGTTGTCGACCATGTTGTCGCAGCACACCACCGTGAGCGGGCCGGATGACGCGGCGGCCCGCGCGGCGATGCCGCGCACCAGCAGTCCGATCGGCGAGCGGGCGGGCGGCACGTCGTCGGCGCCGCCGAGCACCGCGGCGAGCGCGCCGGCATCGGCGAGCAGGTCGGCGTCGGCCCGATCGAGCGACCCGTCCGCTCTGGCGCGGTAGCCCTTCTCCGTCACCGTCAGCGAGACGATGTGCGTCGTCTCGGCGGCGATCGCGTCGATCACCCTCGGGGTGTCCTCGCCGGGGAAGGCGACGCCGCGCACCGATCCGACGACGCGCAGCTCGGTCTCATCCGCGCCCTTCTGCAGCACGCCGTAGAGGCCGCCCTGCGGCTCGAGCTGGTCGACCACGCCGCGCGAGCGCTGCGTGACGCCCAGGATGCCCCAGCGGGTATCGCCCGAGGCTGCGGCCGCCAGCTCGGTGAACACCGCCTGGTGCGCGCGGTGGAACGCCCCGATGCCGATGTGCACGATGCCGATCGACAGGGAGTCCGGGTCGACCGCCGGACCGCGCACGCCCTCTCGGGCGAGCGCGGTCGGCAGCGTCTCCGGTGTGAGACGGGTATCAGTCATCCGCATCCTTCACTCGGGCGACCAGCTGCGTCGGGTTCACGAAGCGCAGCGCGATGACGAGGATCACCATCATGGTCACGGTGTACAGCACGCCCATCGACGACACGAGCTGACGGGCTTCTCCGCCGCCCGACGCCGTCATGGCGCGGTAGATCGCGACGACCAGGGTGTCGGAGCCCGGCCCAGACACGAGGAACGTCAGCTCGAACAGCCCGACGGTGCGCACCAGCACGAGCACCGCGGCGGCGAGGATGCCCGGCACGAGCAGCGGCGCCAGGATGCGCGTGAACAGCTGCATCGTGTTCGCCCCGCTCATGCGCGCCGCGTTCTCGATCGACGGGTTGATCTGCTCGATGAACGGCGTCATCGTCATGATCACGAACGGCACGGCCGGCACGAGGTTCACGAGGATGACGGCGGTGATCGTGCGCCCGAGGCCGAAGTTGTACATCACGGTGGCCAGCGGGATGCCGTAGGCGATCGGCGGGATCAGGATCGGCAGCAGGAACAGCAGGTTGATGAGCTGCTTGCCGGGGAAGTCCTTGCGCGCCAGCACGTACGAGGCGGGGATGCCGATGACGAGCGAGACCACGACCGTGATCACGGCGACGCCGAGCGTCACTCCCATCACTTGCGCGAGCCCGAAGCGCTCCCACGACTCGGCGTACCACGACGTCGTCCATCCGGCCGGCAGCCAGGTGCTGAACCACTGCTTGCCGAACGAATCGACCAGCACCGACACGATCACCCCGACGAGCAGGATGAAGAAGATCACCACGCCGCCCCAGACGAGCCATGTCGACGGGGAGGCGACGAGCGCCTTCTCGCCCGGCAGTCGGTTCAGCACGCGGCGGGCTCTGCCCGTTGCGGTCGGGATCGGCCGCGTCTCCTGGATGGTCATCAGCCCTTCCCTCCCGTCGAACCGCGGTACAGCATGCCGCGCAGCGCGAGCACGACCATCACCACGAGGAACTCGGCGACGCCCATCATGAGCGCGATCGTCGACGCCATCGAATAGTCGTTCTGCTCGCCGAACGCGCGGAACGCCATGAGCGACATGACGCGCGTCGACCCCATCGCGTCACCGACGAGCCTGGCCGACGGGAACACGCTGAACGCGAGCACGAAGGTCAGGATGAAGGTGGTCGCGAGCCCCGGCGCGAGAAGCGGCAGGGTGATGCGGGTGAACCGCTTGCCCCATCCGGCGCCCATCGTGCGCGCCGCCGCCTCGAGCGACGGATCGATGCCGGAGAGGTACGACGAGATCAGCAGGAACGCGAACGGGAAGCCGCTGATCACCAGCGACAGCGCAACGCCCCAATAGTTCATGACGAACTGGATCGGCTCCTGGATGAGGCCGAGGTCGATGAGGAGTTTGTTCAGCCACCCCTGGCGCCCGAGGAAGATCAGCATGCCCTGTGCGGTCAGCACCGTGCCGAGCGTGATCGGCAGCACCAGCAGCGTCATCAGCGTGCGCTTGCCGCGGAACCTGCCGCGCAGCTTGAACGCGATCGGCACCGAGACGAGCACGTTGAAGAGTGCGACAGGGATCGCGAGCTTCAGGGTGATCCACACCGAGTCGAACACGAACGGGTCCTGGAAGAACGCGACGTAGTTCGCGAAGACGCCGCTCCCCCAGGTCTCGGCCGTGCGCGTGCTCGGCTGGAACGTCAGGCCGATGCCGTACAGGAACGGGTAGACGAAGAAGATCAGCGCGAACAGCACACCGGGCACCAGCAGCCAGAGGCCGCGGTCGATGCCCCGCTCGGCGAGGCGGTGGGTGAGCCCCGCTCTGCTCTGCGCCTTGTCGGCGGTCCGCGTCGCCATGGTCACACCAGCGCCAGTTCGTCGGCGTACGAGCGCAGCTCGCTCGGGAACACCAGCACGCGATCGACCGGCACGGAGACGCGCAGGTTCGCACCGCTGCCCGGGTGCACCGGCGCCTTCACGTGCACGGCGTCGCCGTCGGGCAGACGCGCGTCGAAGACGTACTCGCGCCCCAGGTACTCGACGACGCCGACCGTCATGTCTGACGCGTTCTCGGCGGCCGTGCCGCCCGCCGGGCCCACGACGAAGTCATCCGGACGGATGGCGACGCGCACGGCGTCGCCGACGCGCACCTCCTGCTGGGCGCGGCCGACGAGCGTGAGGCCCCGCTGTCCGACGACGACGGTGCCGTCCGCCCGCACCTCGGAGACCTCCATGTCGAGCAGGTTGCGGTAGCCCATGAAATCGGCGACGTACCAGTTGACGGGGCGGTCGTAGAGCTCCTCTGGCGTGCCGATCTGCTGCACCTCGCCCTCGCGCAGCACCACGAGGCGGTCCGCCATCGACAGCGCCTCCTCCTGGTCGTGCGTGACGTAGACGGTGGTGAAGCCCTGCTCCTGGTGGAGCCGGCGGATCTCCGTGCGCATGTCGAGGCGCAGCTTCGCGTCGAGGTTCGACAGCGGCTCGTCCATCAGCACGAGCCGCGGCTGGGCCGCGATCACGCGGGCGATCGCCACGCGCTGCTGCTGGCCGCCCGAGAGCTGGCCCGGCAGCTTCGACTCCTGGCCGACCAGGCGCACCTGCTCGAGGGCCGTGGCGACGCGGCGCTTGATCTCTGCCCGGGGGACCTTGCGCATCTCGAGGCCGAACGCGATGTTCTTGGCCACCGACATGTGCGGGAACAGGGCGTAGTTCTGGAACACCATGCCGAAGTCGCGGCGCTCGGCGGGGAGCGTGTCGACGCGCTCGTCGTCGAGCAGGATCTGCCCCTGGGTCAGGGGGATGAGGCCGGCGAGGCAGTTCAGCGCGGTCGACTTGCCGCAGCCCGACGGCCCGAGCAGGGCGATGAACTCGCCCTGCCGGACCGTCAGGTCGAGGCTTCGAAGCGCCGCATAGCTGCCGTACGTCCGGCCGATGCCCCGCAGGCGGAGCTCGTGGAACGACTGGTTCTGCGGCATGAGGGGTTACTCCTGAACCTTGTTGGAGCCGATCTCGCGGTCCCAGATGTCGAAGGCGGTCACGAGGGCATCCGCGTCGAGCGGCACCTCCTGGTCGGTGCTCTCGATGAGGTCGTCGTAGAAGTCGCGGCCGAACTCGGCCATGGCGTCCTGACTGGTCTGCGGCGCCTTGTCGAGCGTCGCGCCCTCGACCGCGGGGCCCGGGTAGAAGTAGCCGTTGTCGTAGGCGATCGCGTTCACGTCGGGCTCGAGCATGTAGTCGAGCAGCAGCAGCACGGCCGAGGTCTTGTCGGCCGACAGGCCGTTGGGGATCAGACCGAACTGCGAGTCGGCGACGAACGTGAAGTCGGCGAACGGCGCGGTCTCGATCTCGGCGGGCGCGCGGCCGTCGGCGCGGGGCTCGATGTCCCAGCCCATCGTGGTCGGCGTCAGCGTCCAGGTGCCGTCCGCGACGTTCTGCACCATCTGGCCCGTGCCCGTCGTGTAGTAGTCGACGTTCTCATCGAGCTGCTTGAGGTAGTCCCAGGTCTTGTCCCAGCCGTTCTCGGGATCCTTCGGGTCCGAGTCGCCCAGGATGTACGGCAGGCCCTGCAGGAACGTGCGCCCGACGCCCGAGTTCGCGGGGCGCGGGTAGCCGAACTTGTTCGGGTTCGCCTTCGTCCACGCGAGCAGCTCCTCCGGCGTGCTCGGCACGTCGGCGTCGCTGACCTCATCCGGGTTGTACCAGAGCAGCGGGCCGGACGGCGTGTAGGCGTTCAGCACGCCGTAGCCCTCCGAGAGCTCCTGCATCTTCGCCGCGGACTCCAGGTAGTTGTCCATGTTCGGCAGGCGGTCGCCGTACTCCTCGACCACCGGGACCCAGAGGTCCTCGCCGATGCCGGCGGAGAGCCCGTCTGTGCCCGAGAGCACGAGGTCGATCTGCAGGTTGCCCGAGTCGACCTGCGGCTTGACCATGCCGACCAGGTCGGGAGCGCCGGCCGACTCGAAGGTGACCTCGCCGATCACGTCGGGGTTCTCCTCGGCGAACTGCTCGATCATCGGCTGGGTCATCTTGAGGTTGCCCGCCACATCGACGATGTGCAGGTCGACGGGCTCGGACGGGGTGTCCGGCACGTCGTCGGGCGACGCCGCGGGCGCCGAGTCGCCGCCGTCCTGCGACGCGGGCGGCGCGCACGCCACCGTCAGCGCGAACGTCGCGGCGAGCGCGCCCGTGGCCAGCAGAAGTCGTGAGGCTTTCATCGCTGTGTTTCCTCCTTGTTCGGCGGGCATCCTTGCCCATCCGGATGGTCCGGTCGCCTCATCGGTGAGACGGCGGGTCGTACGCGGGGCCGGGCCCCGCACGTCAGTGGTCGGCGGGCGGCGCGGTCGACTGCCTGATGCGCAGCTCGACCGACGAGATCATGTCGCCGCTCGCCGCGTCATCGCCCGCGACGTGGCGGGTGAGCGCGTCGACGCCGCGCTTGCCGAGAGCGCGCAGCGGGATGTCGACGGTGGTCAGGGTGGGGTAGGTCAGCTCGGCGAAGCTGACGTTGTCGAAGCCGACGACCGACATGTCGCCCGGCACGTCGATGCCGCGGTTGCGCAGGCGCTCGAGCGCGCCGATCGCGACCAGGTCGTTGTAGGCGAACAGCGCGGTCGCCTCCGCCGCGACGGCCAGGTCGGCCGCCTGGTAACCGCCGGTCACGTACGGGCGGAAGTTTCCGAGCTCGACGATCTCGACGTCTTCGTGCGCCTCGGCGTAGCGGCGCACCTCGCGGATGCGCTCCGAGCCGCTCCACGATGCGGCGGGACCCGCCGCATAGGCGATGCGGCGGTGGCCGAGCGCGCGCAGGTGGTCGAGCGCCTGATCGATGCCGCCCGCGTTGTCGATGAGCAGCGAGGGCGTGCGCTCGAAGCGCCGGTTGAGCACGACCGTCGGCTTGCCTCCCGTCGCCGCGATGACGCGCTCCTCGTCGGCACGGGGCGACGCGAGGATCAGCCCGTCGACCTGCTTGGCGATGCTCGAGACCACCGCTTCCTCGAGCCGGGGGTCCTCGTCGCTGTCGGCGACGAACACGGCGAAACCGGCGGTGCGGGCGCGATCCTGCACGCCCTTCGTCACGGCGGCGAAGTACGGGTTCTCGATGTCGGGAATGACCAGGCCGATGTTGTTGGTCACGCCCGAGCGCAGCCCTCGCGCGGCGATGTTCGGCTGATAGCCGAGCTCCTCCGCCGCCGCGAGCACCTTGGCGCGCGTTGCGGCGTTGACCATGTGCGGCATCGTGAGCGCCCGCGACACGGTCGAGACCGATACGCCGACGCGTGCCGCCACGTCCCGCACTGTTGCCATCGCTCGCTCCGCTCGTCGGTCATCCGGACTCGCAACATCTTGCAAACGTTTGTAGTCGGTTGTCAAGCCCGAATCGACAAACGCGTCGGAGTCGTGATCCGAACGGGAGTACTCGGCTGATTGCACTCCGTCCATCCGCGTGATTTACTGACCACAATCGTTTGCAGTCTGGTGACGGCAGCGCGGGCACAGCGGCCCGCCGTAAGGTCCGTCCCACGAGCAGGGAGCCGCATGAGCGCCACCGCCTGGACCCTTCACCCCGACCGGGCGATGCCGGCCGACCCGACCACGCGCGACATCGCGCGGCGTCTGTACGAGAGCGCGCGCGACCTGCCGATCGTCTCGATGCACGGCCATGTCGAGGCGGAGGCGATCGCCCGCAACGAGCACTTCGGCGACCCGGCCGAGCTGCTCGTCATCCCCGACCACTACCTGGTGCGCATGCTCGTCTCGCAGGGGTACACGCACGAGCAGATGGGCGTTCGTCCCCTCGACGGCGGCGCGGCCGAGAGCGACCACCGGCTGGTGTGGCGCCGCTTCTGCGAGAACTGGCACCTGTTCCGCGGCACGCCGACGCGCTACTGGATCGAGCACGAGCTCGTCGAGGTCTTCGGCATCGCGCAGCGGCCGTCGGCCGAGACCGCGGACGCGATCTACGACCAGCTCTCGGCAACCCTGAAGACCGACGCATTCCGCATCCGGAGCCTGTTCGACCGCTTCAACATCGAGGTGCTCTCGACGACCGACCCCGCGTGGTCGCGCCTCGAGCACCACCAGCAGCTGCAGCGCGAGGGGTGGGGCGAGCGGGTGCTGCCGACGTTCCGCCCCGACCCGGTGCTGCACCCGACCCGCGCCGCATGGCGGGGCGACATCGCGAAGCTCGCCGAGGCGTCAGGCGTCGACATCGGCGACTACGCGGGCTACCTCAGGGCGCTGCGAGTGCAGCGCGACGTCTTCATCGCGAACGGTGCGCGCGCCACCGACCACGGCCATCTGCTGGCCGATACGACGCCGCTCGCCGACGAGACTGCCGCCGACCTGTTCGCGCGCGCCCTCGCCGGCGACGCGCTCACCGCGGCGGAGGGTCAGGCGTTCAGCGGCCACATGCTGTTCCAGATGGCGCGGATGAGCACCGAGGACGGGCTCGTGATGCAGCTGCACCCCGGATCGAACCGCGACTACTCCACGGGGACGTTCGAGCGGTTCGGTCCCGACAAGGGCTACGACATCCCGATCGCGACCGAGTACACGCGCGCGGTGCGGCCGATGCTCGAGGCGTTCGGGAACGACCCGGGGTTCCGCACGATCCTCTTCACGCTCGACGAGACCGTGTACTCCCGCGAGCTCGCACCGCTCGCCGGGGTGTATCCGTCGGTGCGGCTGGGCGCGCCGTGGTGGTTCCTCGACTCGCCGGACGGCATGCGGCGCTTCCGCGAGGCCGCCACCGAGACGGCCGGCTTCTCCAACACCAGCGGATTCGTCGACGACACCCGCGCGTTCGCGTCGATCCCCGCGCGCCACGACCTCTCGCGGCGCATCGACGCCGGCTACCTCGCGAAGCTCGTCGCCGAGCACCGCATCGATGAGTCGGAGGCGGCAGAGACGATCGTCGACCTCACCTACAACCTCCCGCGGGCAGCGTACGCCCGGCGGGCGGACTGAGCATGGACACCAAGGGCCTGCTCATCCTCCGCGACGGGGACGACGTGGGGGTCGTGACGATCTCGCGACCCGGCGTCCCCCGCGGACACAAGATCGCGCTGCGCGACATCGCCGCCGGCGCGCAGGTGCGCAAGTACGGCCAGTCGATCGGCGTCGCCAAGAGCGACATCGCCGCGGGCGACCACGTGCACACCCACAACCTCGCCATGGACCTCGCCGAACGAGAGCACGAGCTGGGCGGCTCCCACCACGAACAGCCCGCGCCCGACGGCCCCCGGCCGACCTTCCGGGGCTACCGCAGGGCCAACGGCCGCGTCGGCACCCGCAACTACATCGGCATCCTGACGTCGGTGAACTGCTCCGCCTCGACCGCGCGCATGATCGCCGCCCAGTTCCCGCAGGCCGCGCTCGCCGACTACGCGAACATCGACGGCGTCATGGCGCTCACCCACACGTCGGGCTGCGGGCTCGTCAGCGAGTCGGAGGGCGCCCAGGTGCTCGCCCGCACCCTCACCGGCTACGCCGAGCACCCCAACTTCGCCGGCATCCTCGTGCTCGGCCTCGGCTGCGAGATGCTCAGCGTCAACTCGCTCGTCGAGGGCCTCGACCTCTCGCCCGACACCGTCATCCAGCACCTCACGATCCAGGAGTCCGGCGGCATCCGCGCCTCCGTGCGCGCCGGCGTCGCCGCGATCAGCGCCATGCTCGACGACGTCAACGCCTTCGAGCGCGAGGACTGCGACGTCTCCGAGCTCGTGCTCGGCCTCAACTGCGGCGGATCAGACGGCTACTCGGGCATCACCGCGAACCCCGCGCTCGGCTGGGCCTCCGACCTCCTCGTCTCGTACGGCGCCCGCTCGGTGCTCGCCGAGACGCCCGAGGTGTTCGGCGCGGAGCACCTGCTCACCCGCCGCGCCGTGAGCGCCGACGTCGCGCAGAGGCTGCTCGACCGCATCGCGTGGTGGAAGGACTACGCCGCGGCCGGCGGCGGCTCGCTCGACAACAATCCCTCACCCGGCAACAAGGCGGGCGGGCTCACGACGATCCTCGAGAAGTCGCTCGGCGCCGTCGCGAAGTCGGGGCAGTCGGACCTCGCCGCCGTGTACGAGTATGCCGAGCGCATCGACACCCCGGGCCTCGGATTCATGGACACCCCCGGCTACGACCCCGTCTCGGTGACCGGCCTCATCGCGGGCGGCGCCAACGTCGTGTGCTTCACGACCGGCCGCGGCTCCGTCCTTGGCGCGAAGCCGACCCCGTCGATCAAGCTCGCGACCAACAGCGAGCTCTATCAGCGCCAGCACGAGGACATCGACCTCAACTGCGGCAGGATCGTCGACGGCACGGCGACCCTCGAGGAGGTCGGCCGCGAGATCTTCGACCTCATCCTGCGTGTCGCGGGCGGCGAGCAATCGGTCAGCGAGGATCTCGACCTCGGCACGGACGAGTTCGTGCCGTGGCAGCTCGGCGCGGTCACCTGAGCCCGGAGATCAGACCGTCGGGATCGTGTCGGTTCCGGCCCGATCGGGATCGAACTCGCGCTCCATCGTGACGATCGTGCGGGCGACGTCGCGGCGCTCGGCCGCGAACGCCCACAGCGCGATGCCGATGCCGACGAACGCGAGCGCGGCCGCGACCCACGCGGGCGCGACGTAGCCCCATCCGGCCGCGATCGCCGCGCCGCCGAGAGCGGCGCCGAGGCTGTTGCCCATGTTCATCGCCGAGTGGTTCAGCGCCGACGCGATCGCGAGGTGGTTGCGCCCGACGTCGAACAGCCGCAGCTGCAGCGCGGGCATCGCCGTCGTCGAGACGAGCGCGAACAGGAACAGCGCGCCGATCAGCCACACCGTGCTGCCCGACAGCGCACCGACGAGCAGCGCCGTCGCGCAGATCGCCCCGAGGCCGTAGAGCAGGGTGGCCCGCACGCTGCGGTCGGCCAGCGCGCCGCCGACGATGTTGCCGACGACCATGCCGGCGCCCACCGCGATCAGCGCGATCGGCACGACCCACTCATCCGCCCCCGACGCGTCGGTCACGAGGGTGGCGACGTAGCTGTACACCGCGAAGAACGCGCCGAAGCCGATGCCGGCGACGCCGACCGTGAACCACACCTGCGGGAGGCGGAAGATGCCGAGCTCGCGGCGCAACGTGCTCGAGGCGTCACCCTGCTGCTGCGGCACGAAGATCCGGATGAACACGAACGCGAGCGCGAAGACCACGACGACGACGCCGTACGCCGCCTGCCAGCCGAGCCGCTGGCCGAGCAGGGTTCCCGCCGGCACGCCGACGAGGTTCGCCACCATGAGCCCGCTCATGACGATCGCGATCGCGCGGCCGCGGCGCTCGGGCCCGTACAGCTCGGCCGCGGCGAGCGCCGCCATGCCGAAGAAGGCGCCGTGCGGCAGGCCGGCCAGGAAGCGTGTCAGGCCGACGAGCCCGAACGTCGGCATCACGAGCGTCAGCGCGTTGAAGACGAGAAGCGCCGCGACGAGCGCGAGGATCACGGTGCGTCGGGGGAATCGCGAGACGAGGGCGGCGATCGTCGGCGCGCCGAGCACGACCCCGAGCGCGTACAGGCTGATCAGGATGCCCGCCTGCCCGATCGCGCCCTCCGCTGATGACGCGTACTGCGCGGGCAGCAGGTCTTCGGCCATGCGCGGGAGCAGGCCCATCGTCACGAACTCGGTCATGCCGATGCCGAAGCTGCCGACGGCGAGAGAGAGGAGCGCCCACATCGCCACACCCCTCGATTCAGTCGAGGAGGTCATGCGACAAGCCTATGAGCTCGCTGGACCCCGGATGACCGATTCGGCTTGGAATGTGCCGAACGGCCGCTCGCCGTTCATCCGGATCTCACCCGTCGGCGCGCGCGTCGCGCGCCCGCCGCACGATCGTCACGACCCCGGCGTCCCCGTCGACCCTGACGATGTCGCCCGTCTCGATCTCGTCGACGGGGTCGACCCCCTCGAACTCCGACACGGTCGGCACGTGCGTCACGACCGCCCCGAGCACCGCCTTCGTCGTCATGGTGGTGAACACCATCGCCGCCGGCGCAGTGCCGAGCAGGCGCGTGCTCTGGAAGAACCCCGACCATCCGGATGATCCCTTCGCGCCGGGGAAGACCAGCACCTTGCCGGTGAAGCAGACGTCGACGAGCTCGTGGCGCCGCTCGATGATCACCCCGCGGGCCGGGTCGATGCCGCCCCATCCGGAGATCGTCTCGTGCGAGACGAGCGCCTCGGCCTCGACGACGCCCGGCACGAGACCGCGGCCGATCAGCCTGTCGGTCATCGCAGCTCCCCCCGCCAGCGCCCGGTCACGGCGGCATCGACGCAGTCCTCGAGCGTGCCGAACCATCCCTCGATGCCGAGGATCGCCGGCAGGTAGTGCACCTGCTTGGCGGAGTCGCTCGCGAACACGCGGGTGCCGTCCGGCGCGGCCTTCGACATCGCGGGGCAGGAGTCGGTGAGGATCTTCGCGCCGGCGCGCTCGATCACCTCGGTGTACCCCGACGCGTCGGCGATCGTGCGCAGCGCCCTCGGCGTCATGATCCACATCTCGGTGTCGTTGTGGAGCCGCTTGCCGTCGAGCGCCGCGGCGATGCGCTGCAGCTGGTCGAGGGAGGCGTGAGGGCAGCCGAGCAGGATGAAGTCGACCTCGTCGCTCTCGCCCTGGCTGTTGAGGGTGTCGTACGCCCACCGCCGCTCGGCCTCGCCGAACGCGATCGCCTCGGGCGCGGCCGCTCCGCCGAACGCGGCCTCGACCGTCGGTGCTTCGGGCGTGATGCCGGGGATGTGGAACAGCTCGACGCCGCCGGCCGTCGCGGTCGCCGCGCCGAAGTGCTTCAGGTCGGCGAGCTCCGGCAGCCGGATGCCGTCCCCGGTGACGACGGGGCGCCCCTCCTGCACCTGGTCGCCGACGAAGTAGCCGAGCAGCCCCCAGTCCTGGAACGACGACACCTCCGTCCGCACGTCGAACAGGGCGGTGCCGTACCGGTTCTCGTCCTTGTGGTTGCCCCAGCAGGGCACCCTGCCCGTCAGGCTGGCCGACCCGGTCGACGCGCCGCCCTCGCAGTTGGTGCGCGCGCCGAGCACCGAGTTCGCGTAGACGACCGCCGACGACTCCATCCACGCGACGTGCTCCCCGCGGGTCGGCAGGTTGCCGACCTGGTACGGCGTGCACGTCGAGAGGATGTTCACGCCGTGCGCCCCGAAGTACGACTCCCCCGTCGTCTGCAGCTCGACGTTCTCCTTCGGGTACGGCGCAATGCCGATCGAGTCGGGCCCGAAGCCGCTCTGCAGCTGGCACGTGGGCACCTTCATCCGCGGCAGCTCGACGTCTCGGTCGGTGTCGAGGTTGATCACCGAGTACGACTTCGCCCAGCCGCCCTCCTTCACCAGCTTGTGCTTGACGGGCGAGGGCTGCGTCATCGTGCCCGCCACGTTGCGCACGCGGCACAGGTGCTCGGCGCCGAGCGCCTCGCCGTAGCGGATCAGCAGATCCATCGCGGCCGCGGTGGCGTCGCCCTCGGCGCCGTCGCGCATGCCCTTCTCCTCATCGGTGAGCTGCATGTCGTCCTCCTTCTGCGTAGTTCACGGTCGCCGTCGTCATCCGACGATGTTCTCGGCGATCCGGCTCCGAAGCCGCGCCGCGTCGACGTCGGCGGGGCGCCCGCCGCCGACGAGATCGAGCACGTGCGCCGCCGCGTGCCCCATCGCGGCGCACGGGCCCATCACCCGCACGCTCGACAGCGCCCCGGCGTCGCCGTCGACGCACCGCCCCGCCGCGACGAGGTTCGCCGACTCCTTCGGCAGGAGGCTGCGCAGCGGCACGTAGTGCACGTGGTCGCCGTCGAACTTCTCCCAGACGTACCCCTCGATGCGGTCGTGGAGCTCGATCGGCCATGCGGTGCGGGCGACGGCGTCGTCGAACAGCGTGCCGGAGCGCACCTCGTCGACGGTGAGCTCGTGCAGCGACGAGATCCACCTGGTCTGCCTGCGCCCGGGGAAGCCGTACAGCCTCACCCGCGCGTCGCCGAACGCGTCGGGGAACTCCGCGCGGAGGAAGTCGACCACGCGGTCGGCCTGCACGCGGCCCGTCAGCTGCGCCCTCGCCGCCTCCTCGGGCTCGAGCGGCGCAGCGACGTGCGTCATGTTGAGCACCGCGGTGTCGCGCCCGGGGAAGTAGAACACGAGCCCCTCCTTGCGCGAGAGGCCGTACTCGTCGCCGAGCCGGCGCAGCGTCGTGACGAGCTCGTCCTGGGTGGGCGCGCTCTCGCGGCGGATGCCCTCGATGCGCACCTGCTGCGACCCCCAGATCGTGCGCTCGGGCACGCGGCATTCGAAGCCGGCCTCCCAGGTGAGCGACGCGTCGCCGCTCGCGTCGACGAACGCCTCGGCGCGCACGCGCACGTCGCCGTGCCTCGTCGACGCCGTCACCGCCGCGATGCGATCGCCGTCGCGCTCGACCCGGCGCACCGACGCCCCCGTGAGCACCGTGATGCCGGCGGCGAGCACCTGGTTCTCGATCCAGCGCCCGACGGCGACCTCGTCGTAGCTCGCGTTGCGCGTGTGGCTCTCGACGAACCGGATGTCCCCGGTGCGCGAGAGGTCGGCGAACATCGCGTCGAAGATGCCGTGGGTGAGCTGGGCGAACCGGGGCGCGTTGCCGTAGACGCCGCAGAACAGCCCGATCAGCGAGTTCGCACACTGCCCGCCGAGCACGGGGAGCGCGTCGACGAGCACGACGCGGTGCCCGAGCTTCGCCGCCTCGAGCGCGGCCGAGACGCCGGCGATGCCCGCGCCGACGACGCAGATGTCGCCGCCGACCTCGGGGGTGTGAGGGCTCGCCGGCCTCGTCACCGAGCCGACGGTCAGGTTCGTGAGTGCGTGCGGCCCGCTCATCCGATCTCCTTGTGCGCGTAGACCGATTCGTGCCACGGGATGAAGAACCGCTTCAGCGAGCTGACGACGAAGTACAGCGCGAGGCCGACGGCCGACAGGATGGCGATGACCGCGAACAGCGAGGGCGAGTCGAGCGCGTTGAGGGTCGTGACCACGAGGTAGCCGAGGCCCTCGCTCCCGCCCAGGTACTCGCCGACGATCGTGCCGATCACCGAGAGCACGATGGCCGACTCCATGCCCGTGAACAGGTAGGGAAGGACGCTCCGGAGCTCGAGGTTGGTGAACGTGCGCCAGCGGCCGGCGTTCAGGCTCTTCATGACCTCGCGGTGGCCGAGCTCGACCGATCGGACGCCCAGCAGCGTGTTGAGCATGATCGGGAAGAACGCCAGCAGCGTCGCGACGATCACCTTCGACGTCATACCGAAGCCGAACCAGATCACGAACAGCGGGATCAGCGCGACCTTCGGCACGACCTGCGCCACGACGATCAGCGGCCGAAGGCTCACCTCGAGCAGCACCGACTTGCCGAGGGCGAAGCCCGTGATGACGCCGAGCGCGATGGCGCAGGCGAAGCCGGTGATGATCTCGACGACGGTCACCCTCACGTGCACCCAGGTGTTCGGATCGCCCAGCATGTCGACCAGCGCGACGGCGATCTGGGTGGGCGGCGGCAGGATCAGCGGGTTCACGTCGAAACCGCGCACCGCGAGCTCCCATACGGCAAGCAGCACGATGATCAGCCCCGGCGTCGTGATCCAGGGAAGGATCGAGAGAAGTCGTTTGCGGCTCATCATTCCTCCTCGTCGAGGTCGTGCCGAAGGCCGCGCACGATGCCGGCGAACTCGGCTTCGGTCTGCACCTCGATGCTTCGGGGCTTCGTGATCGGCACGTCCTTGATCTGCCGGATGCGCCCGGGGCGCGGCGTCAGATGCACCACGCGGTCGGCCAGGAAGACCGCCTCGGGAATGTCGTGCGTGACGAACACCACGGTCGCCGACGTCTCGAGGGCGATGCGCTGGAGCTCGATGTTCATGCGCTCGCGCGTGAGGGCGTCGAGGGCGCCGAACGGCTCGTCCATGAGCAGCAGCTCAGGGTCGGTCGACAGCGCCCTCGCGATGGCGGCGCGCTGGCGCATGCCGCCCGAGAGCTCGCGAGGGTACGACTTCTCGAAGCCCGCGAGCCCGACGAGCTCGGCGAGGCTGCGCGCCTTCTCGAGCCGCTCGGCCTTCGGGACCTTGCGCAGCTTCAGCGGCAGCGCGATGTTGTCCTCCACCGTGAACCAGGGGAACAGGTTCGCCTCCTGGAACACGACGCCGAGCCGGGTCAGCACGTTCTGATCGATGCGATCGCCGTGCCACAGCGGCTGCCCGTCGATCTCGATCGTGCCGGCGGTCGGCGCCAGCAGCCCGGCGATCATCCGCAGCAGCGTCGTCTTGCCGCAGCCCGACCGGCCGATCAGGGCGACGAACTCGCCGTCGGCGATGTCGAGGTCGACCCCCGCGACCGCATTCGTCGTCTTCGCCTTCGTGATGAAGTCCTTGCCGACGCCGCGCAGCGACAGCCGCGCGAGGCCGGCGTCCGCCGCCGCCGAGGGGCGATCGATCGTCGTTGCCTGTGCCATCAGAGACTCCTCACTTCAGCAGGTCGTTGCTGACCCAGGAGGCGACGTCGCCGCCGCCCTCGGCCAGGTTCGAGGCGACCAGGTCGTCGTAGCCCGCTGCCCAGGCATCCGGATCGGTGTGCAGCAGCTCGCCGCCGTCGTTCGCCCACAGCTCCTTGGCCTGATCGAGCGCGGTGTTCGCCACGGCGTCGTCGTTCAGCGTCGCGAAGTCGTAGTGCTCGCGCAGCAGCTCGAGGGTCGCGGTGTTGTCCTCGTCGTCGATCATGAACTGCACGGCCTCCTGCACGGCAGCGAGGTACGCCTCGATCTCGTCGCCGTGCTCCTCGATCTCGCCCGGCGTCGTCGTGTAGATCTGGGTATCGGCGCTCGACCCGCTCTCGGGCGTCATCGCCACGGCGTCGTCGTTCTGCGCCTGCACGATCGTCGCGGTGTCGATGCTGACCATGTACGCGTCGATCTGGCCCTTCTGCACGAGAGCGAACGTGCCCGGAGTGAGGCCGACGACCTGCCGCTTCACCGTGTCGGGGTCGATGCCCGCCTTCTCGAGCATCAGCGTGAGCGACTTGTCGCTCGTGCCGCCCTCCGACGGGATGCCGACGGTCGCGCCGACGAAGTCCTCGGGCTTCTCGAGCGGATTTCCCTCTGCCGAGACGATGCGCAGCGACGGTCCGTTCACGATCGTGCCGACGTTCACGAGATCCTGGCCGCCCGCGGCCGCCGTCATCAGGTCGATGCTGCCGACCCTGGTGAGCGGGCCGACGCCGCCGAGCACGCTCTGCAGCGCGACGGGCGCGCCCTTCACCGGCTGCAGCGTCACGTCGAGCCCATGGTCCTCGAAGTAGCCGCCGGCCAGCGCCACCATGTCGGGCGCCATGCTGAGGGATTCGAGCGGGAGGTAGCTCAGGAACGTGAACTCGGTGAGCTCCTCGCCTCCCTCATCCGTACTGCTCTGGGCCGCGCAGCCGGTCAGCCCCACCGCCGCTGCGACCGCGGCGGCGAGCGCCGCCCTGCGGGTCGCGCGCCAGCGCCTCGAAGTGCCGAGTGTCATTGTCAACTCCTTCGGAAAGTACCTCCACGTTGAGGTATCGAGTCCGAGGATGCTCGACGTCGACGCACCCCCGCCAGCACACTTCCGAAGACCGGAAAACGACGTCGCCGCCGGTCACTCGAGCGTGACCGAGCGCAGCGCGCGCGAGATGATCCGCGCGGTCACCCGCACGAGGTGGACGGCGTTGGCCTCGCTCGCCTGCTTGTGAGGGAACACCAGCGACAGCGCGGCGACGACCGCCCCGTGGCTCGACGTGATCGGCGCGGCGATCGCGACGTACTCATCCGCGATCTGGCGATCGCTGATCGCGAAGCCCTGGCCCCGGATGGGCGCGAGCTGCGTCCGCAGCTCGGCGGCGTCCGTCACCGTGAGCGCGGTGAACGGCTGGAGCGGCCGCGCCAGGAACTCGTTCTGGAACTCGTCCGGTGCGAACGCCAGCAGCACCTGCCCGACGGCGGTCGCGTGCAGGGGTACCCGCGCGCCGATGCGGGGGCGCAGCGCCGGATGCCGCGTCGGCCGCAGCCGCTCGATGAACACGCTGTCGTACCCGTCGCGCACCGCGAGGTGGATGTCGTAGGAGGTCGTCTCCATGAGGTCCTGCATGTACGGATGCGCCACGGCCTGCAGCCCGGCCGTGCGGGGCGCCGTCGTCGCGATCTCCCAGAGCCGCAGGCCGACGCGGTAGCGGGCGTCGTCGAGGCGCTCGAGCGCGCCCCACTCCTCGAGCTGCGAGACCAGCCGATGCGTCGTCGTCAGCGGCAGTCCGCTGTGCGCGCTGAGCTCGGACAGGCTCTGCTGCGGGCGCCTCCCGGTGAACGTGGCGAGCAGGTCGAGACCTCGCTTGAGGGCCGAGGTCGGCTCTCCCGCTCGCACCATCGGACCCCTCCGCCCCGGCCGCGCCCCGGTGCGCCGCCGACCGTCACGATCCTACAGACGCGGCTCCGGCGAGGGCGGCCGCTATGGTGTGGATACGAACACGGCACCGCCCGTTCACCCGGGACCCGTACCGTCGCGACGAAGCGGCGCCGCGGCAGGCGCCGGCAGAAGGGGATCACGTGAGCGACAACCGACGCCCGGAGGCCGCGGCCGACAGCCACGCCGTGCCGGTGATGGGACTGGGCGCGGCGATCGGCGACAAGCCGACGAGCAGGTCGAAGGTGCTCGCGTGGGCGCTGTGGGACTGGGGCCTTCAGCCGTTCAACACGATCGTCCTGACCTTCATCTTCACGGCGCTCTACCTCACGACCGACGCGTTCCTCACCCCGGCGCAGCAGGCGCTCCCCGACGGACCCGAGAAGGATGCGGCGCTCGCAGGTCTCGCGAGCGGGCTGGGTCTCGGCACGACGGTGGCCGGCCTGCTCATCCTGTTCCTCGCCCCGGTGCTCGGCCAGCAGGCCGATGCCCGCGGCAAGCAGAAGCTGTGGCTCGGCATCGGCACGATCGGCACGATCGGCTGCATGCTCGGGCTGTGGTTCGCCGAACCCGCGCCGATGTACTTCTGGTTCGCCGTCGCGCTGATCTCGGCCGGCACCGTGCTGGTCGAGATCGGCTCGGTCAACTACAACGCCCTGCTGATCAGCATCGCGTCGCCGAAGAACGTCGGCCGCATCTCTGGTATCGGATGGGGCTTCGGCTACGTCGGCGGCGTCGTCGCGCTCGTCCTCGTCGTCGTCTTCTACGGCTCCGGATGGTTCGGGCTGCCGGAGGACACCGGCCTGCCGTTCCGGCTGATCGCCGTCGGCTGCGCCGTGTGGGGCATCGTCTTCGCGATCCCCGTGTTCCTGAAGGTGCCCGAGCCGGCGCCGCTCGGAAACCCCGCGCAGCGCGGCGGGCTGCTCAGCAGCTACGCGGTGCTGGTGCGCAGCGTCATCAGCCTGTACCGCAGCCCCGCAACCCGCAACACGTTCTGGTTCCTGCTCGCCAGCGCGGTGTTCCGCGACGGCCTCGCCGGCGTCTTCACGTTCGGCGCGGTGATCGCCGCCCAGGTGTTCCACTTCGGCTTCATCGAGACCGTGGTCTTCGGCATCGCGGCCAACCTGATCGCGGGCGTCTCGACCCTGATCGCCGGCCGCTGGGACGACCGCTTCGGACCGAAGGCCATCATCGTCACCGCGCTGACCGGCATGGTCATCGCCGGCTTCGTGATCTTCCTGTTCGCCGATGCGGGTCAGATCGTCTTCTGGATCTTCGGACTCATCCTGTGCGCCTTCGTCGGTCCCGCGCAGTCGGCGAGCCGCTCGTTCCTCGCGCGCGTGACGCCCGCCGGCCGCGAGGGCGAGATCTTCGGCCTGTACGCCACCACGGGGCGCGCCGCCAGCTGGATGTCGTCGCTGCTGTGGACGCTGCTGCTCGCCATCACCGCCTCGACGGTCTTCGGCATCCTGGGCATCATGATCGTGCTGCTGGCCGGCCTGCTGCTCATCCTGCCGATCCGGTCGACGCCGCGGGCATAGGGCCTCTCACCCGAGCCGGATGACGTCGTCGGCGCGCGCGACGTCCTCGTCGTCGTGCGTCGCCCAGCCGATCGCGCAGCCGCGCGCCGCCTCCTCGGCGAGGATCGCCCTGATCGTCTCGCGGCTGCCGGCGTCGAGGCCGGCGCTCGGCTCGTCGAGCAGCAGCACGCGCGCGCCGCGGGCGACGCGCACGAGGGCCTGCGCCACGAGCGCCCGCTGTCGCTGACCGCCGGAGACCTCGTGGATCGAACGGCGCGCCAGTGACGACACGCCGACCCGCGTCATCGCCTCCTCGGCGGGCGCGCGGCGCTCGGCGCGCGACGCGCGCGGCGCATCGCGGCCCCACGCGCCCATCGCGACGACGTCCCCGACCGACAGCGGCAGCGTGTCGATGATCGCGGTGCGCTGCACCACCAGCGCGACGGGGGCGCGGCGCTCGATCGCGCCCCGCCGCGGGGCGGCGCTTCCCGCCAGCAGCTCGAGCAGCGTCGACTTGCCGCTGCCGTTCGACCCGACGATCGCCGTCACCCGCCCGGCGGAGAAGGCGGCATCGAGGTCGTGGATGACGTCCGCGTCGTCGTAGGCGAAGCAGACGCCGTCGGCGCGCAGCAGGACTTCCGGTGTCTTCATTCCTTAATGATAATGATTCTGAATTGCGTTATGCTCATCGAACATGTCTGCTCTCCCCTTCGCCTCCGAGTTCATGCTCCGCGCCCTCATCGGCGGCTCGATCGTCGCCGTGATCTGCGCGATCGTCGGAACGTGGGTCGTCGTGCGAGGCATGGCGTTCCTCGGCGAAGCGGTCGGCCACGGCATGCTGCCCGGCGTCGCCGTCGCGACGCTGATCGGGGCGCCGCCGCTGTGGGGCGCGGCCGTCAGCGGCGCGGCGATGAGCGCGGCGATCGGCCTGCTGCAGCGCCGCGGCCGGCTCTCGTGGGACACGAGCATCGGACTGCTGTTCGTCGGCATGCTCTCGCTCGGCGTCATCATCGTCTCGCACTCGCGCAGCTTCGCCACCGACGCGACCAGCATGCTCTTCGGCGACATCCTCGCGATCGGCTGGGGCGACATCGCGACCCTGGCGGTCGCGCTCGCGGTCGTGGCGACCTCGGCCGCCGTCTTCCACCGCGCGTTCGTCGCCGCGGCGTTCGACCGCCGGGTCGCGCACACGCTCGGCCTGCGTCCCCGCCTCGCGCAGACCCTCCTCACCGGCCTCGTCACGATCGCCGTCATCGCCTCGTTCCAGAGCGTCGGATCGCTGCTCGTCGTCGGCATGCTGCTCGCTCCTGCCGTGGCCGCCGGGCGCTGGGCGCGCTCGCTGCCCGCCGTGATGGCGCTCGCCGCCGCGTTCGGCATCGCCGCCGTCGCGGCCGGCCTCACCGTCTCCTGGTACGCCGCGACCGCGGCGGGCCCCACGATCGCCTGCACCGCGATCCTGTTCGCCGCGGCCTCCGCCGCCGCGGCGGCGGGCCGGCGCCGCACCGCCCGCTCGGCTCATCCGCACCCGTCGCCCGCTCCCGCGCGCGCTGCCGAGCCCTCGTCCGTCTGAACACCCCGCCCCACACGGAAAGCCCTCCATGCCACGCACCCTCATGCCCGCGGCGACCGCCTGCGCGCTCGCCTTCGCCCTCCTTGCCACCGGATGCGCATCGCCGCAGCCGGACGAAACGCCCGACGGCGCGACCGCCGAGAGCGCGGAGGACGGCCACGGCGCCGTCGCCGGCGCGGCGCAGGTCGCCGAGCCCCAGAACCAGCTGGTGTTCGTCGGCGCATCGGGCGAGGTGTCGTTCCTCGACCTCCTCACCGACGAGACGACCGCGCTCGACTCCGTCGGCGCACCCGAGGCGATCGCCTCCGACGGGCGGTATGCGTTCGTCACCACGGCCGACGGCGTCGACGTGGTCGACGGCGGGCGCTGGAGCTGGGACCACGGCGACCACTTCCACTACTACCGCGCGGATCCGGCGATCACCGGCAGCGTCGAGGGGGCGGGTCCCGTCGGCGTGACGGGTGCGCCGCTGGCCACGACCGGCGGGACGGGGCTGTTCTTCGCCGGATCGGGCGAGTCCGTGCTGCTCGACAACGAAGCGCTCGCTGCGGGCGAGGTGTCCGAGCTGTTCCGGATCGACACCGGGGCGTCGTCGGGCGTCGTCGCGCCGATCGATGCGGGCGCGATCGTCGCCACCGACGAGGGCGCCGCGGTGCTCGACGCGTCGGGGACCGAGATCGAACCGATCGACTGCGCGTCCCCCGCCGGCGCGATCACGACGCGCGTCGGCACGGTCGTCGGGTGCGAGCACGGCGCGATCATCGTGTCGGGGCGCCTCGACGACCTCACGACCGAGAGCGTTCCCTACCCGGATGACGCGGGGCCCCGCGCCCTGTCGTTCTCCGGACGCAAGAACCGCCCGACCATCGCCGGGCTCTCGGGCGATCGCGGATTCTGGCTGCTCGATACCCGGTCGGGCTCGTGGTCGCACGCCGAGGTCGATGCCGCGATCGTCGACGTCGTCGCGGCCGACGACGACGGCGGGCATGTGGTCGCCCTCGGAGCAGACGGACGGGTGAGGGTGTTCGACGAGGCGGGTGAGCCGCTCGGCGAGACGGAGCCCCTCGTCGCCGACAGCCTCGCCGCGGGCGAGGAGACGAGCCTCGTGGTCGACACCCAGCGCGCGTACCTCTCGGCGCCGAGCGAGGGCGTCGTCTACGAGATCGACTATGCCGACGGCGCGAGGGTCGCCAGAGAGCTGGCGGCGCCCGGTGCCGGATCGCTCGCGACGGAGCTCGGCCGATGATCCGGGCCGTGCGCGCGCTGGCGATCGCCGGTGCCGCGGCGATCGCCGCAACCGCCGCCGGATGCGCGCCCGCAGGCGACGAGCCCCGCATCGCGGTCACGACGAACATCCTCGGCGACGTCGTCTCGCAGCTCGCCGGCGATGAGGCGACCGTCACCGTGCTGATGAAGCCGAACGCCGACCCCCACTCGTTCGAGATCTCGGCGCGGGAGGCCGCGGCGCTCGCCGACGCCGACCTGCTCGTCTCGAACGGCCTCGAGCTCGAGGAGAACGTCGAGCAGCACCTCGTCGCCGCCGCCGAGCAGGGGGCCTCGCGGTTCGTCGCGGGCGACCACGTCGACGCCCTGCCGTTCGCGGCGGACGGCGTCTCGGGCGACGACCCCCACTTCTGGACGGACCCCGCCCGCATGGCGGAGGCGGTCTCGGCGCTGGGCGACGAGCTCGCGGCCGTACCAGGCATCGACCGCCCGAGCGTCGAGGGCGCCGTCGACGACTACCTCGACGAGCTGGCCGCGCTCGACGACGAGATGTCCGCCGCCTTCGCCTCGATCCCCGAGAGCCGACGGGCTCTCGTGACGAACCACCACGTGTTCGGCTACCTCGCCGACCGCTACGGCTTCGAGACGATCGGCGCCGTGATCCCGAGCGGCACGACCCTCGCCTCGCCGTCCGCCGCCGACCTCGAGTCCCTCGCCTCCGCCATCCGGTCGACCGGCGTGCCGGCGATCTTCGCCGAGTCGTCGCAGCCCGATCGGCTCGTGCAGGTGCTCGCCGACGAAGCGGGCATCGACGTCGCCGTCGTCGAGCTGTTCTCCGAGTCGCTCACCGCGCCCGACGGCGCCGCCCCCACCTACCTCGACATGATGCGCGTCAACACCGACCGCATTGCCGATGGCCTCACCCGCTGAGGCCGACCCGAAAGGAAACAACCTGATGACGACGACCCCACGCCGGCGCACCGCGGCGGCGATCGCCTCGCTGGCCGCCCTCGCGGCGATCGCCTCCGGATGCGCCGCAGGCACCTCATCGTCCGGCGCCGACTCCTCCTCGCCGGCCGGCGCGGGCGAGCGCCTGACCGTCTCGCTCGCCGGAAGCGTCGTGGTGCTCGACGCCGCGACGCTCGACCCCGTCGCCGAGTTCGACAGCGAGGAGTTCACCCGCGTCAACCCCGTCGGCGACGGCCGGAACGTGCTGGTCACCACCTCCGCCGGCTTCCAGGTGCTCGACGCCGTCGAGCCCGAGCTGACCGACACGGTGTTCGCGGCGGATGCCGCGGGCCACGTCGTGCGCCACGGCGGCCGCACGGTGCTGTTCGCCGACGGCACCGGCACCACGACCGTGTTCCCGACCGACGCACTGATCGACTCGGACGGTGCGCTGCCCGAGACCACGACGCGCGATGCGGAGGAGCCGCACCACGGCGTCTCGATCGTGCTCGACGACGGCACCCTCGTCACCACGGTCGGCGACGACACCTCGCGCTCGGGCGCGGTCGCGCTCGCCCCGCACGACGATCACTACCACGAGCACGCGTCGAGCGACCAGTGCCCCGGCATCCACGGCGAGGGCACCGCGCTCGGCGAGGCGGTCGTCTTCGGCTGCGAGAACGGCGCGCTGCTCTACTCGGGGGGCGAGTTCACGAAGCTCGACGCCCCAGACGAGTTCGGCCGGATGGGCAACGCCTTCGTCTCGGAGACCAGCCCGATCGTGGTCGGCGACTACAAGAACGACCCGGATGCCGAGGGCTACGAGCTGCACAGCGTCGCGCTGATCGACACGGCGAACGCCTCGTACCGGGTGCAGGAGCTCGACGGCATCGCCTTCACGTGGCGCGGGGTCGTGCGCGGCCCGAACGACGACGCCTACATCCTCGGCACAGACGGGGCGATCCACGTGCTCGATCCGATCACGGGCGACGTCACCGCCGAGTACCCGGTCATCGACGCGTGGGAGGGCCCGGCCGACTGGCAGGACGAGCACCCCGCGATGATCACCGACGGCACGACCGCGTACGTCGCCGACGTCGCGAACAGCCGCATCGTCTCGGTCGACCTCGCCACGGGCGACGTCATCGCCGAGGGCGCGGAGCTCTCGGGCGAGCCGGGCGAGATGGCGCTGAACATCGGCTGACCCTCCGGCCGGCCCTTCCCTCGGGGAGGGCCGGCCGCCGCCGCGCTCAGAGCTCTCGGCGGGGCAGGACCACGGGAGCACCCGTTCCCGGGTCGGAGACGATCCGCACCGGCGTGCCGTACACGGCCTCGATCCGCTCGGCCGTCAGCACGGCCGACGGGGCGTCCCGCGCGACCAGGCGCCCGCCGTGCAGCACGGCGATCTCGTCTGCGTAGGCGGCGGCGAGCGACAGGTCGTGCAGCACCACCGCCACAGCCCGCCCGCCCGCGGCCAGGTCGCGCGCCACCCGCAGCACCTGCTCCTGGTGACGAAGATCGAGCGCCGCCGTCGGCTCGTCGAGCAGTACGATCGCGGTGTCCTGCGCGAGCACGCGGGCGAGAGAGACCCGGGCGCGCTCGCCGCCCGACAGCGTGGGGAAGCGCCGATCGCCGAGATGCGCGACGTCGGTCGCGGCGACCGCGTCGGCGATCAGGCGCTCGTCGTCGGCCGACTCCTCCGCGCCGATCCACGGCGCCCTCCCCATCTCGATCACCTCGCGGCTCGTGAACGAGAAGACGACCTGGTTCGACTGCAGCAGCACCGCGCGCATCCGGGCCAGCTGCTTCGGCGCCTGCTCGTCGAGCGGGCTGCCCTCGATCAGCACCCGGCCTCCCGACGGGGTCAGGTCGCCGGCGAGCAGGCTCAGCAGCGTCGACTTGCCGGCGCCGTTCGGGCCGACCAGCGCGAGCACCTGGCCGTAGCGCACGTCGAGGCTGACCTCGTCGACGATCCGCGCGGCCCCGACCTGATAGCTCACGGCGTCGAGGCGGAGCGCCGCGTCCTCCCCCGTCATGCCCATCCCCCCGAGCGGCGGCGGCTTCGGCGGATCAGCCAGTAGAAGAACGGACCGCCGACGAGCGAGGTGAGCAGGCCGATCGGGAGGTCGGCCGAGGCGACGAGCGTGCGCGCCAGCAGGTCGGCCCAGACGAGCAGCGCTGCGCCGCCCAGCACCGAGACGATCAGCAGAGTGCGGTGCGCCGGCCCCAGCATCATGCGGACGAGGTGGGGCACCACGAGCCCGACGAACGAGATGATGCCCACGAACGCGACCCCGACGCCGGTCATCAGCGCGACGAGCACGACCGAGACCACGCGCAGCCGCTCCACCTTCACCCCGAGGTGCGCGGCGGTGCGGTCACCGAGGGCGAGGAGGTCGTAACGAGGGGCCAGCCGGAGCGCGACGGCCGCGGCGAGCACGCCGACGACCGCGACGATCGCGACCTCGTCCCAGCGCGAGCCGTTGAGCGAACCGAGCTGCCAGAACACGATCTGCTCGCGGCTCTGCGTGTCGCCGGCGAACATGATGAGCGCCAGCCCCGCCCCCGCGAACGCGTTGACCGCGATGCCCGTGAGCAGCAGCGTCACGACCTCGGTGCGCCCCTGCGCCCGCGCGGTCGAGTACACGACCAGCGTCGCGGCGAGCCCGCCGAGGAACGCGAAGACCGCGACCGTCCATCCGCCGAACACCGAGAGCCCGAACGTGATCGCGGCGGCGGCGCCGAGCGCCGCACCGGATGAGACCCCGACGACGCCCGGCTCGGCGAGCGGGTTTCCGAAGACCGCCTGCATCACGGCCCCCGCGACGGCGAGCGCCGCGCCGACCAGCAGAGACATCGCCACCCGCGGGAAGCGGATCTGCCACAGCGTCTGCTCGATGAGCGGCTCATCCGGCGCCGCGGCGTTGTCGATGCCGACCGCGCGCACCAGCGAGCCCACCACCTGCCAGGGCGAGATGGGCAGCTGGCCGAGGCTGGCCGACAGCAGCACGCCGACGATCAGGAGCGCGCTCGCCGCCGCGATCGCGACGGCGCTGCGGCCGACCGACCGCCCCGTCCCCGCCCCCTCACGGACTCCGCTCGTCATTCCGCGTCGTCCGGCGCGTACACGGCGCGGGCGAGGGCGTCGATCACGTCGGCGGAGCGCGGGCCGAACGAGAGCATGGCGCCGTCGTCCATGTCGACGAAGCGCTCGTGCTGGCCGGCCGAGGTCAGCGCGACGGCCGGCTTCTCCTGCAGCAGCCCGTCGACGCCGCCGACCGACTCGATGCCGCCCGTCATGGTCAGGATCAGGTCGGGGTCGGCCGCGACGAGCGCCTCGTCGGTCATCGGCTTCATGCCCTCCCAGCCGAGCTCGCCCGCCGTGTCGACGCCGCCGAGCGCCTCGATCAGCTCGTCCGCTCCCGACTCCTCGCCGAAGAGGTAGTAGACGCCCGCGTTGCCCCGCAGGTACAGGAACAGCATGCGAACGCGGTCGCCCTCGTCGTCCGGCACCAGCTCGGCGACCTCCACGATCTTCGCGTCGACGTCGCTCGCGATGCGGTCGGCGAGCAGCTCCCCCGCTTCGGGCGCCCCGAACACGGCGGCCACCTGCGTCGCGAGCTCGCCGGCGCCCGCGAACGACGCCTCGTTCTTCACGAAGACGACGGTGATGCCGACGTCGCGCAGCTGCTCGATCACGTCGCGCGGCCCGACCGTGCCGTCGGTGATGACGACGTCGGGGGCGAGCGCGATGATGGCCTCGGCGTTGACGGTGTGCCCGCCGGAAGTGACGGTCTCGATGTCCTCCGTGCCGGGGAAGGTCGTCGACTGGTCCTTGCCGACGAGCGCGTCGCCGAAGCCGAGCGCCCAGACGCTCGCGGCGGTCGATCCGGCGAGGTCGACCGCGACGACGCGGTCGGTGCTCGTGACCTCGATCTGCTCCTCGCCGCCGTCCTGCGTGTACGACGTCACGGTGCTCGGCAGGGTCTGCTGCGGGTCGTCCGTGACGGGTTCGACGGCGTTCTGCGCCAGCACCGCGGTGGACGCACCCTCGTACGCGCGGGGGTCGTCGACGACGTCGAGCTCGCTCAGCGGAGCCTGCGTCACCGATGCGGCGGTCTCCTCGGCCGCCGATCCGCTGCCGGGCGCCGCGCACCCCGAGAGCAGCAGCATCCCGGCGACGACCGAGACGCCGAGCGAGGCGAGGCGGCGGAGCCGCGGGCTCACGCCGCGCCGCCCTGGTCGCCGGGCGCGCGGCCCGTGGCGGCGGATGCCGCCGCGCGGCGCGGCGATCGACCGCCGATCAGGACGCCCAGCGTGAGGCCGATGATCAGCAGCGCCGCGCCGCCGACCCCGATCGGCAGCCAGGGGATCTCGGTGCTCGCGGGCGCCGCCGCCTGCTCCGCCTCGACGGGCGCTGCGGCATCCGTGGGCTCCTCGGCCGCGGGTTCGGCGGCGGGTACCGCGGCGCAGGCCGACGTGTCGAGGGTCAGCGAGATCGGATCGAGCTCCTCGCCCGCCTCGTAGAAGCCAGAGAACGCGCCCGCACCCGAGTTCGTGAGCGTCGTCGGCGCGTCGACGATCTCGATCGAGCCGGACTCCGGCGAGATGCCGTCGCCGACCTCGACGTCGCCGACCCACTCCTGCTGGGTGTCGACGGCGACCTCGCCCTCCATGTCGGTTCCGCGCGTGTCCAGCAGCAGGGCCGCGCCGCCGTCGCCGTCGAACTCGATCGTCGGGTTCGCGAGGGTCAGATCGAGCACGCCGTCGTGACCGGTGAAGTGCAGGGTGCCCGTGAACGAGACGCTGCCGGCGCCCGTGGCCGGATCGAGCTCGCCCGCGCCGTCGCTCCAGAGGAAGTCCGGCGTCTCGTAGTCCGCGCCGTCCGACGTCTCCCACGATCCGTTCGCGATGGAACCGCTGATGTAGGCGCGGAAGCTCTCCTTCATCCCCCATGACAGGGTGCCGCCCGAGACGGCGCAGGCGCCGTCATCCGATGCCGCTGGCGCGGCGGAGGCGGGCGCGGCGACGACGGCGGCTGCCGCGACGGCACCGATCAGGGCGAGCGCGCCGATGCGGGCGCTGATGCGTGAGTTCACGAGTACTTCTCTCTTCTTCTGACGTCTGCGGTGCCGCTAGGCGGCGGCGACGGCTCGGCGCTGCCTGACGGCGAGCATCGAGGTGCACGCGGCGATTGCGACGAGGCTCCCGGCGATCACCCACCACTCCCACAGCGCGATGGCGTCGTTCACCGGCACCGGATCGGCCGAGCCGCCGAGCGCCGTCGCGGTCTCGGCCGCGCCGGGTACGTCGCCTGCGGCCTGCGCCGCTACGCGGTTCTCCTGCTCGAGGATCGCGATCTCCGCCCCGGCGACAGCGCTGCCCTGAACGGTGATGACGTGCTCGCCGACCACGTCATCCGGCAGCGTTCCCGACCAGCTGACGGTGCCGTCCTCGCCGGCCGTCGCCGCGTCGTCGAGCACGATCGGGCCGGCGTCCGCCCCCTCCCCCGTGCCGTACAGCACGACGAGAACGCCGGTGTCGCCCGCGTCGAAGCCCGCCGCCTCCAGCTGGATGCGGCCGCCCGCTCTGATCCTGTCGGCGTCGGTGAGGACGTCGACTCCGGTCGTGGCCGGCGCGGTGGCCGCCGCGGTGTAGACGGCGTCGTCCTCGCCGTCCGATGTCGATCCGAAGGCCGCGGAGTTCGCCGCGCCCACTGTGAAGGTCAGGTCGTCGAAGCCGATGGCGTGGCCGCTGTCGCCGCCTGGCCCGCCGCTCAGCGATCCGCGCACCGAGACGCCCGACCACGTCACCGATCCGCCCGCGCCCTCGGTCTTCGTCGCCGACGACAGGTCGAGCGGGTAGCTCGCCGCACCGAACCCGCCGCTGTTGCCGATGCTCAGCGTGGCGGAGCTCGGCCCCGTGACCGTGATCACCGGGTTCGACACCGAGAACATGGTCATGCCGTAGCCCTGGAAGCTGACGATGCCCGAGTAGCGGACGCTGCCGGTCTGGGTGTCTTCGTCCCACTCGCCGCCCGCGGCCTGCGGGAAGAGGTACCCGCTGCCGACGCCGCTGGTGGTGACAGACCCCTTGGCGCAGTGGCTGTACCCGAAGCGCTCCTTGCCGTCGCACGTCGTGTATGCGACGAAGGCGCTCGAGATGCCCCAGCGCAGCGATCCGGCGGCCGCGCCGCCCTCGGCGGGTGCCGCGGCAGCTGCCGGCTTCGCTGTTTCGGACGCGTCGCTGCCCCCGCCGGACGAGCTGCCGCCGGATGACGGCTTCTGCGTCTCGACGTCGCTGCCGTCGCCGATCGTGAAAGTGACGCGGTCGAGCGCCTGGCGGACCTCGTAGAAGCTGCTGCCCTGATACGAGAAGAAGGCGGCGCCCTGCGACGTCAGCGTCGCGCTCGCGCCGCGGTAGCGGACGGCGCCGCCGTCGAGCTTCTGGGTGACGCCGTCCGACAGGTCGATCGTCGCGAACGTGACGATCGAGCCGTTGGTGCCCGACGGCGCGCGCAGCTCGGCGGTGGAGGCGCCGGTGATCCGGATCGACGGGTTGGCAAGCGTGACGTCCATGACGCCGTCGTGGCCGGTGAACCTGACCTGCCCGGCGTACTGCACGACGCCGGTGCCGGTCTTCGCGCTCCACGTGGTTCCCGCCGACGCCTGCGGGAACGTAAAGGCGCCGTTGCCCGATGCCTGCGATGCGCCCTTCGACGCGGTGATCTTGCCGTGGGCGATGCCGCCGACGACGTAGCTGCGGAAGCTCTCCTTCACGCCCCACTGCAGGCTGCCCTCGACGCCGGATCCGGAGCCTGATCCCCCGGAGCCTGAGGTGTCCTTCTCGAGCACGGCGACGACGGCAGCGGCCGACGTCGACGACGCGTAGGCCGCGGCGTCCTTCGGTGTGAAGACCGCGGTGATCGAGTTGTCTCCCCGCGGCAGGCCGGTGGTCTTCACGGCGGCGGCGCCGTTCTTCGCCGACATGGGGTCGCCGATCGGCGTCGTGCCGCTGCGGAACGAGAAGGTCCCGGCGACGGCGGGAGAGACGGTCGCGGTCAGCGTGACGCTGTCTCCCTCGAACACCGTGGGCTTCGAGGCCTTGAGGGCGACGGAGGTCGGCGTGAGCGGGTCGGGCTTGGAGACCTCCGCGCCGATGCCGAAGGTGACGTCGTCCATCGCGTCGCCGACCATGAATCCGCCGGTCGGGCTCACGTTCCCGCTGCCGTCTACCGTGCCGTACAGGCGCTCCCCGCCCTCGGCGAAGACGGCGCGCGCGGTGACCTCGCCGTCGAGCAGGTCGCCCTCGTCGAACGTCAGCGACGCGATGTCGAGGCGCTCGCCGTTCCAGACGGTGTAGCCGCCGGAGTCCGGCTGGTACGCCTCGGCGGACAGCGTGGCGGTGGTCGTCGACGTCAGGGTGATCCGGATGCTGCTGAGCGTCTGATCGAGGGCGTACTCGCCCTCCTCGAACGCGCCGTAGTGGCCGCGGGCGTTGAAGCCGCCGCGGTACTCGATCGCGCCGGTGCCGGCGCTGAGGTCGACCTCGCCGGCGCCCTCGACCCACGTCACCCAGCCGTCCGAGCCCGCGGTGGCCGGGGAGAGCGCGCGGATCTCGCCGTGGGCGATGCGACCGGTGATGTAGTCGCGCCAGCGCTGGCTGACGCCCCAGATGAGGTTTCCGCCGGCGACCTCCGTCGGTCCCGTCGACTCGTCCGGGTCGGTCCCATCCGCGGTGGCGTCGGGATCTGCAGCGCCGCCCTGATCCGGCGTCTCGACCGCCTCGGCGGCGATGGCCGCAGGCTGCGCCTCAGCCTCGGCGGCGACAGCCGCAGGACCCGCGAGCATCGAGACGCCGACGGCGATCACTGCGGCGACGGCGGCGAGCGCCGAGCCCTTGCGGATGGGTGTGCGGCTGTTCACGAACTCTCACGTCCCTGATCGTCTGTCTTCGTCTCTCCCGGCGCGCACGCCGGAGGCTGCGGCGACGCGGCGCGGCCGTCTTCTCCCGAGGGGAAGGCGGCCGCGCCGTCGAGGCCGTTCGTGCTCAGTTCTCGCTGTCGACCCTGCGGCGGCGGGTCGCAACCAGGAGGCCGGCGCCGAGCAGTGCGAGGGCGCTCGCGGCGGCGATCAGGCCGCCCGAGATCTCCGCACCGGTGACGGCGAGCTGGCCGCCGTCCGACGAGGTGCTGCCGCTGGCCGCGGCGGTCGCGTCGTTCTCGGCGGTCTCTTCGCTGCTGTCCGAGCTGTCGTCGGCGGTCTCGGCACTGTCGTCGTCGGCGGCGCTGTCGTCAGCGTCGGTCGCGTCGTCGGCGTCGGTCGCGTCGTCGATCTCGCTCGGGTCGTCGGTGCCGGTCGAACCGTCCGCGTCGGCATCCGTCGAACCGTCAGCGTCCGTCGACCCGTCCGCGTCGGCATCCGTCGAACCGTCGGCGTCCGCGTCGGTCGAACCGTCGGCGTCCGCATCGGTCGAACCGTCGGCGTCCGCGTCCGTCGAACCGTCAGCGTCCGTCGCGTCGTCGTCGTCCGCTGCCGCGGCCTCGACCACGAACGACGTCGAGTGCACGGCGTCGGTGCTCTGGTCGACGAACTCGATCGAGTGCTCGCCCGCTTCGAAGTCGGCGGGGACGGTCCACGACGCCGAAGCGTCGCCGTTCTCGTCGGCCGTCACGTCGTCGAGGGCGACCGGGTCGGAATGGACCGTCACGGAGAAGGTCGAACCGGCCTCGACCCCAGAGAGCGCGAAGACGATCGCGTCGCCCTGCGTCACCGTGGTGAGGGCTGCGCCCGACGCGTCGAGCAGCGTCACCGACGGCGCAGCCGGCTCTTCGTCCTCGGGGAACAGCGCGGCCCAGTCGATCTCGACGTCCGCGCGGGCGAACAGGTTCGCCTCGGTCGGGAACGAGCGGTTCGGCCAGGAGATGACCTCGTACGAGTTGCCCTCGGTCAGCTCGGCGGCGGGCACGGAGAGCACGGCGTCGATCGCGCCGTCGGCGTCGATCGTCGCCGAGATCGCGGTGTCGGTGTCGCTGATGTCGGCGAGGTCGGTGCCCTTCTCGATCAGCGTGAAGTACGCACCTGGAGCCGACTGGCCCGGCAGCGCCTTGACGTCGCCGTAGCCCGTGCCGTCGATCTGGATGTCGACGCGAGTGTCGGCGACCTCGGTCGCGTCCGTCGTGAACGACGGCGTCTGCGGCTGGGGCTCGGGCTCGGCGAACGCGATGGCCGCCTTCGCGTCCTGTCCGCGGTCGGTCGGCGCCGAGTGGTTCGCGGCGGTGTAGACGGCGACGGCGCTCTCGCCCAGCGGCTTGACGGCGAACTCGATCTCGAACGCGCCGTTCTCGTCGAACGTCGTGCCGGACCCGCCCGCGGCGTTGATCTGCTTCGCGCCGTCGCGGCAGCCGAGGGCCTTCGTCCAGAGGTCGGCCGGCAGCTCGACGTCGTCGCAGAGGAAGACGTAGATGGCCTGGTCGGGGTTGTAGCCCGTGCCCGTCACGGTGACCGTGTCGCCCTCGGGGTCGAGGTCGGTCGCGGGGGCGACGGTGAGCTCGGGGGTGTAGACGACCTCTTCGGCGGGGAACAGCGCCGCCCAGTCGATGTCGACATCCGCACGCGCGAAGAGGTTGCTCTCGGTCGGGAACGAGCGGTTCGGCCACGAAATCGCCTCGTAGTCCGTGCCCTCGGTCAGCTCGGATGCGGGGACGGAGAGCACCGCGTCGATCGCGCCGTCGGCGTCGATCGTCGCCGAGATCGCCGTGTCCGTCTGCGCGACGTCCGCGAGATCGGTGCCCTTCTCGATCAGCATGAAGTACGCGCCGGGAGATGCCTGACCAGGCAGCGCCTTCACGTCGCCGTAGCCGGTGCCGTCGATCTGGATGTCGACGCGGGTGTCCGCAACCTCGGTCGCGTCCGTCGTGAACGACGGCGTCTCTGCGGCCTGTGCGGCGATCGGTGCGGCGACCATTCCGCCGACGGCCAGGAGCCCGGCCGTCAGAAGGCTGAAGAGCCGTTTGGTCCTCCGCGGGCTGCGCGGATCGCGGGTCTGCGCAGGCAGTGCTGTTCCTGCCATGTGATTCCTCCGTCAGATAGAATCAGCGTGGCCGCACGGCCTCGCTGCTTTCAGGCGCGCCGAAGGCGCGTGTCAGCCTGGGACCGACGGCTGGGAGCGGGCGTGCTTCTTGGTAGGGAGAGCGCCCGCTCCGTCTGCAGTGTGAAGCCTTCTCACCCGGACCCAAGCGGTGCGACATCCGCCGAGCGCAGGCGCCTCGCGACGCACAACTCAGGGATGCCTAACTAAGGTCAGGCTAAGCGAAAAGCCGAATGGGCGCAACCCGCTGGAATACTCCCGCTCCGGCGTTCCCTCGGGCGATAGCTCGGCGTAGTAAGGTGTACCTCACTCGACCGTCGACCACCTCGAGAGCAGAGTTCCCGGATGACACACCAGTTCCCCGATGACGTCGTCGCCGCCGTCCTGACGCACATGAACAGCGACCACCGCGACGACAACACGCTGATCGCCCGCGCCTTCGCCGACGCCGATTCGCAGGGCGCGACGATGACCGGGTTCGACGGAGTCGGCGGCGACTGGGACGTGATCGACGAGAGCGGAACCGCCTCATCCGTCCGCATCGCGTGGCCGGGCGGCGCGATCTCCGAGCGCTCGGCGGTCCGGCGCGAGATCGTCGCGCTGTACTCCGCAGCCTGCGACAAGCTGGGTGTCGCCGCGCGTCCGCACTGACCACAAGAAACCGAACGGCGCCGTCACCCGGTGCGTCCGCGCCGCACCGCGCGGGACGAACGAGGAGAAACCCCGACATGAGCTCCCAGGACATCCCTTCCCTTTCCGCACTGATCCGCGAGCGCTCGGCCGCCGCGCACTCGTCGAGCGAGGGCGCCGGGTTCATGTCGCAGCTGCTGCGCGGTCAGCGCACGCGCGACGACTACGTCGCGCTCGTGGCGCAGCACTACTTCATCTACCGCGCGCTCGAGGAGGCGACCGAGCGCATGCGGCGCGACCCGGTCGCGAGCCGGTTCATCAGCGACCGCCTGACGCGCCTGCCCGCGCTCGAGGCCGACCTGGAGTTCCTCATCGGCGCCGACTGGCGCGATCAGATCGAGCCGCTCGAGGCGACGGCGCGCTACGTCAGGCGCATCGAGCAGGTCGGCGCGACGTGGTCAGGCGGATTCGTGGCGCACCACTACACGCGCTACCTCGGCGACCTCTCGGGCGGCCTGCACATCGGCAAGCTGATGAAGCGCCAGTTCGGGTTCGAGACCAACGGCATCGGGTTCTACGTCTTCGGCGACATCGCCGATCCGACCGAGTTCAAGAACGTCTACCGCACCCAGCTCGACGAGGCCCCGTGGAGCGACGAGGAGCGCGAGCGCATGATCGCCGAGGTGCTCGACGCCTACCGCTTCAACACCGAGGTGTTCGAGCAGCTCGCCGACACGCGGGCCGTCGCGGCGGCGTAGCGCGTCGATCCGCCGCACCCGAGCCGGGGTCGCAGTCGCTCAGGTGCGAGAAATCGGGCCTGATCGGCCGAAAAACGTTGATTCGCCGCACCCGAGCGGATGAGACAAGCGCTCAGGTGCGGGAAACCGCTCAGTCGCCGAGCGAACCCGCGTCGGTGACCGACACGTCGGTGCGCTGGAAGCGCAGCGCCGACCGGCTGGCCGTCGGTCCGCGCTGGCCCTGGTAGCGGTTGCCGTACGGGCCGGATCCGTAGGTGTTCTCGGCCGGCGACGCCAGCTGGAAGAAGCACAGCTGGCCGATCTTCATGCCCGGCCAGAGCTTGATCGGCAGGGTCGCCACGTTCGACAGCTCGAGCGTGACATGACCCGAGAACCCGGGATCGATGAATCCGGCGGTCGAGTGCGTCAGCAGCCCGAGGCGGCCGAGCGACGACTTGCCCTCGAGGCGCGCGGCAGCGTCATCCGGAAGCGTGACGCGTTCGAATGTCGATCCGAGCACGAACTCGCCGGGGTGCAGGATGAACGGCTCATCTGGCTCGACCTCGACCAGGTGGGTGAGGTCGGGCTGCTCCTCGGCGGGGTCGATGAACGGGTACTTGTGGTTGTCGAACAGCCGGAAGTACCGGTCGAGGCGCACGTCGACGCTCGAGGGCTGGATCATCGCCTCGTCGAGCGGGTGGAGCCCGATCCGGCCGTTGTTCAGCTGGGCCTTGATGTCGCGATCCGAGAGCAGCACGAGGTACAGCCTATGCGGTTCCCGGCTGCCGTAAACCCGAGTTCGCCTCGGTCAGTAGCGCTCCATGTTCTCGACGCTCGTCTCGATCGGCTCGTCGCCGAGGTCCCAGATCGACACCTGCACCTGAGCGGTGACCGATCCGCCGGCGGGGATCTCGTCTGTCCACACGTAGTTGTAGCCGTCGCCCGCCTCGGACTGCACGATCACGTCGCCGGTGTACTCGAGGGCGATGTCCGCCGAGTTCGTGACGGTCGCGTTGAGGGTGAGGATGCCGTAGTCGTCCCGGCTCTCCTCCTCGAAGGTGAAGTCCTGCGACAGGTCGTAGGGCTGGGTTTCCTCCCACGCGAGCGTCGTGACGGTCGTGCTGTAGTCGTGCTCCGTCGGGTCCTCGATGACGAAGCGGCCGAGGATGATCTCGCCCTCCGCCATCGCCGGCTGGTCGTCCTTCGCGATCATCGTCGCTTCGGTCTCGTACGGCCCGTCCTCGGCGGTGCTCGGCTGGAAGCCCAGCAGACGCACGCTGTAGGTCGTGTCGTCCGAGCTGATGTACGACTCACCGATCACCACGGCGTAGGCGGTGACGATGTCGCCGATGTGCTCGCCCTCGGAGTCGTAGTAGAGGGCGTCGGCAAGATCGTCGGTCGTGGCCAGCTCGGCGACGTCGGGCGGCGCCTGGTAGGCGTCGGGGTCGGCCTCTGTGGGCACCGGATCGGGCGCGAACACCTCGAAGAGGCTGGCGAGCGCCGGGCGGAAGACCGTGCCGAGGATGACGAGGAAGATGACGATCGGGATGACCCGCGCGAGCACCGACTTCCTCTTCTTGGGCTGCGTCGGTCGGGGGCCGCCGTTCCCGTAGTTCTGGGCGGCCTGGTACTGCACGTTCTGGAGTTGCGGAGCGACCGCCTGCCCCGCCCGCGCCTGCCGCGCGGCGACGGCGGCGTACTGCGCCTGCCTGCGGGCCTCCACCTGCTCGACCCGAGCGGCCGCGCGCTGCGCACGCTCGGCCGAGTTGGGTGCGCCGGCGGTGCTCGCGACGTTCGCGGGCGTCGCCCGCAGCGTCGCCAGCTCCCGCCGCGCGCGCTGCGCGGTGCGGTCGCGGAAGTGCGGATCGTCCTCGATGGGCGGGATGAGGTACGCGCGCGTCAGCTGACGGGGCGTCGACGAGTACGTCGTCGTGAATCGCTCTGCGCTGACCATGCTGAGAGCCTACCGCGAGGGTTCGCGGCTCTCCCGGTCACAACTGCCCACCCCGTCCGGCGCCGTCATGACCGCCCCGGACGGGCTGTTAGGATCGATGAGCACGTCACCGTGCGGGGCTGTAGTTCAATGGTAGAACTTCTGCTTCCCAAGCAGACAGCGCGGGTTCGATTCCCGTCAGCCCCTCCACTTCTCCCTACACCGCCACCGCATCAAGCCGCTGCGCGTTGCCCGCGTGCACGAGCGCGTCGATGCGGCGCTCGATCGCGTTGAACTCCGGCGAGGTCGCGTCGCGCACTCCGGGCAGGTCGACCGTCACGATCTCGCGGACGTGCCCGGAGATGCCGTGAGCCGTGCCGCCCGCCATCACGAGCACGCGGTCGCCCAGGTAGACGGCCTCCTCGATGCTGTGCGTCACGAACAGCACCGTGATGCCCGCCTCGCGCTGGATGCGCTGCAGCTCGTGCTGCATCTCTGTGCGCGTCAGGGCGTCGAGCGCGCCGAACGGCTCGTCCATCAGCAGCACGGCAGGCGTGTTCGCCAGCAGGCGGGCGATCGCGACGCGCTGCTGCATGCCGCCCGAGAGCTGGTGCGGGAACGACGCCGCGACGCGGGTCAGTCCGACCGACTCGAGCGCGGCGTTCGCCCGCTCCTTCACGACCGCGCGCGGCAGCCGGGCCTGGCGAGGCCCGTACTCGATGTTCTCGCGCACGGTGAGCCACGGGAACAGCCCGTAGTCCTGGAACACGACGCCCCGCTCGGGGCCGGGACCCTTGACCTCGGCGCCGCCGACGGTGAGGGACCCCTCCGTGGTCGTCTCGAACCCGGCGACCATGCGCAGCAGGGTCGACTTGCCGCATCCGGATGCCCCGACGATGCAGACGACCTCGCCGGCCGCGATCGAGATGTCGACGTCCTCGACGGCCGCGATGGGAGATCCGGGGTAGCGCTTGCCGACGCCCTTCATGACGATGTCGGCGGCGTTCTGCGGGGGAATGCTCATGCGCGGTTCCTCACTTCTGGATCGGACGGCGCCCGAAGGCGATGGCGAAGACGAGCGTGAGCAGGCGGTCGGCGAGGAAGCCCGCCAGACCGATGACGATCATGCCCATGATGATGAGGTCGGTGCGCGACTGCTCCCGCGCCTGGGTGATGAGCGCGCCGAGCCCCGTGCTGATGCCCACCGTCTCGCCGACGACGAGAATCACCCAGGCGAGCCCCATGGCGATCCGCATGCCGGCGATGATCTGCGACGCGGCAGCGGGCATGACCACCTTGTAGAGCGCCTGCAGCCGGGGCGTGCCCAGCATCGCGGCCGCTTCGAGCAGCCGCCCAGGCACCTGGTGGACGCCGCTGATCGTGTTCAGCAGGATCGGGAACACCGCGGCGATGAACACGAGGAACACGGTCGAGCGGTCGCCGAAGCCGATGATCAGCAGCGTGAGCGGCGCCCACGCGGTGACCGGAATCGGCCGGATGAGGTTGACGGTCGGCTCCAGCATGCGGAACAGCAGCTTCGAGCGCCCCATCAGCACGCCGAGCGGCACCGCGACGACGACCGCAAGGCCGAAGCCCTGGACGACGCGCAGCGCCGATGCCCCGAGGTGGCCCCAGAGGGTGCCGCTGAACGAGTCGTCGTAGATGCCGCCGAAGGCGAAGTCCGCGCCGCGGAGCGCGACCTCACCGGGCGTCGGCAGGAACGCCATCTTGATGTCGAACGGCAGGGTCCAGGCGTGCTGTACTCCCAGCTGCCATCCGATCAGGATGAGGATCGGCACGGGAAGCGCGATCGTCCATCCGAGCGGGAACCGGCGCCGGCGGCGGGCGGGGCGCTCGGCGGGTGCGGCGGCGGGCGGCGCGACGGCGCGGGGCGGGGTTGCGAGTTCGGTCGTCGTCATCGGTCACTCCGTCCGGGCGGTGGCGACGAACGCGTCGTCGGTCAGCAGGCTCTGGTCGACCTCGGCCGAGACCTGGTCGAAGGAGAGCATCTCGTCGCTCATCGCCTGGAGGGTCGCGAGGTAGTCGTCGTCGAGGTCCCAGCGGGGCCAGACGTTCTCGATCGCGAGGTCGACGATCGTCGGGTCGAGCGCGAACTCGTCGACCAGGCCGTCGGCCCAGGCCGAGGTGTCGTCTGCCATGTGCTCTGTGGCTGCAATGTGCGTGTCGACGACCTTCTGGACGAGCTCGGGGTCGTCTTCGATGAGGGTGTTGCTCGTCGCCAGCACGATGTTCGTCTGACCGATCGGCGTCTCGTACGCCGACATCAGGTCGTGCGCGCCGCCGTCGATCGCGATCGACGGCGCGACCTCGGCCGAGATGAACGCGTCGATCTGGCCGGACGAGAAGGCGGCGGCCATGTCGGCGAACGGCAGGTTGACGAGCTCGACATCCTCATCCGGATCGATGCCCTCTGCCTCGAGCGTGCGCTTGAGGAGGATCTCCTGGGTCGACCCCATCGGGTAGCCGATCTTCGCGCCGACGAGGTCGTCCGGGGTGGCGATGTCGTCGGAGGCGACGATGCGGGTTCCGCCGTCGGCCGCGGCGGCGACGATGCGCACGTCCTGCTTCTCCGCGACGCCGGCGACGACCGACGCGGCGCCGGTCACCCCGAAGTCCACCGAACCGGAGACGATCGCGTTCTTGATGTCGCTCGACGAGTCGAACAGGACGATCTCGACGTCGATCGCGCCGTCCGCTGCCTCCTCGTAGAAGTACGGGCTGAACAGGTGAGGCTGCGCGCGGAGCGTGCCGATCGTGACGGTCGTGCCGTCGGAGCCTGCCGACGGGGAGGCGGACGAGCAGCCGGTGACGACGAGAGCGGTTGCGGCGAGGGCGGTGAGGGCGATGGCCGGGGTGCGGAAGGTCATGGGTTCTCCTGAAAGGGGTGCGGGGTCAGACGGTGATGGGAAGGGCGGACGCGGCGCGGAACGCGCGCCAGCCCCCGAAGGCGGTGATGTCCTGCTGGGTGAGGTCGACCGAGGCGGTGAAGCCGAGCACGGTCGATCCGTCGGAGAGCTCGATCTCGCCGAGCGCGAGCGGGGCGGCGATGCTGCGGAGGAGGTCGGACAGCGCGAGCGGCGAGAGCCGCCACCGCTCGCCCGGCAGCTCGGCGCCCTCTTCGGCTCGGATGACGGCGGGGCGCTCGACGTCGCCCTCGACCAGCAGCATCCGGAACCGATCCGAGGTGCGCACTTCGCCGATCAGACGGGCGCCGAGCGCCTGCAGCTGGGTGTTCAGCGGCTCGCCTGTGAGGTGGGCGCCGAAGACGGCGACGTCGACGCCGGGTGCGCCGAGAACCGCGTCGCGCTCCGGCTCGCCGAGCAGGCGCGCGGCGAGGTCGAGCGCGACCTGGTCGTGGAAGCGCGGGGTCACGATCGAGACGCCGAACCGGCCCTCGCCCGCGATCTCTCCGGTCGGCACGGCGACGGCGGCCATGTCCATCAGGTTCACGAAGTTGGTGAAGGTGCCGACGACGCTGTTCACGCCGATCGGATCGGCGGCGACCTCGGCGACGGTCGGATGGATGGGCGAAGTCGGGATGAGCAGCGCGTCCGTGCCCTCGAGAACCTCGCGAGCGCGGCGGGTCGCGGCGGCCACGGCCTGCTGCGCGTCGACGACCGTCGTGCCGGAAACGTCGGCGGCGCCCGCGGCGATCGCGGCGACCGACGGGTCGGCCCCATCCGGGTGCTCGGCGAGGAAGCGGCCGTACGACCAGGCGCGCTCGCTCACGAGCCCGCCGCCGTAGAGCAGGCGGGCGGTCGCGAGGAAGGGAGCGAGGTCGATGGTCCTGGTGTCGGCGCCCAGCGCCTCGAAGCGAGCGACGGCCGCGTCGAACGCGGCGAGCGCCGCCGGCGAGAGGAGGCCCAGGTCGGCGCGGCTCGGGACCGCGATCACGGGGCGCGGCGGCGCCGCCTGCGGCGCATCCGCCGCCCACGCGCGGCTCTTCGGGTCGGTCGGGGACGGTCCGGCGACGACGGCCATCACTCGGGCGGCGAGCGACGTCGTCGGCGCGAAGACCGAGACCGTGTCGTACGAGGGGGACGCGGGCACGACGCCGTCGAGGGGAAGCAGGCCGAGCGTCGGCTTGAGGCCGATCACGCCGTTGAAGGCGGCCGGCACGCGTCCGGAGCCGGCGGTATCCGTGCCGAGCGAGAAGTCGACGAGCCCGTGGCCGACCGCGGCGCCCGAGCCCGAGCTCGATCCACCCGCGACCCGCTCGGGGTCGAGGGCGCTCGTGACGACGCCGTACGGGCTCCTCGTGCCGACGAGGCCCGTGGCGAACTGATCCATGTTCGTCTTGCCGACGAGGATCGCCCCGGCGGCCTGCAGGCGAGACACGACGGTCGCGCTGCGGTCGGGGATGCGGGAGAAGGCCGGATGAGCGGCCGTGGTCGGGAGGCCGGCGACGTCGATGTTGTCCTTGGCCGCGAACGTCAGGCCCGCGAGCGGCAGCTCCGCGCCGTCCGCGGCGAGCGCACGCACCCGCTCGGCGTCCGCACGGATGTCGTCGGCGGAGCACCGGGTGATCCACACCGACGAGGGTGCGGCATCGAGGGCGGCGATGAGCGCGTCGACGCCGGCGGACACGGATGCGGAGGAGGAGAGGGTGATCACGAGTGCTGGTCCAATCCGGGGTTCATGTGGGAGATCTGCATGGCGCGGGCGGCTCGCGCCTCGACGATCGACTGCGACTGGCCGACGTGCGTGCGCAGGAAGTCGCGTGCCTCGCCGAGGCGCCCCGTCAGGACGAGCTCGAGGATCTCGAGGTGCTCGCGGATCGTCGCGTCGACGCGGTCCTGGGTGAGGTAGTCGTGCATCCGGATGGGGCGGATGCGTCGGTTCACGCGCTCGAGCGCCCCCGTGAGCTCGCGGTTGCCCGCGGCTCCGAGGAGCGCGAGGTGGAACTGCTCGTCCGCATCGACGAAGCCGGGGTCGGGTGCGATCCCCTCATCGCGCCGCGCGATCCAGACGTCCTGCTCCGCCGTGAGACCCGCGCGATCGTGCCGCACGGTCGGGTCGGCGAGCGCGCGGTCGATGCCGTGACACTCGAGCAGGATGCGCAGCTCGTAGAGATCGGTGAACTCCTCGAGCGTCGGCATGTAGCGGTAGAGCGCGCCATCGCGCTTGATCAGCAAGCCGTCGGCCTCGAGGCGCGCCAGGGCGTCGCGGACCGGGGTGCGCGAGAGATCGAACCGCTCGGCGACGTTCTCCTCGGTGAACCGGTGGAACGGCGAGTAGGCGGCGGTGAGCAGCTCGGTGCGCAGCTCCTCGTAGACCCGGATGCGCGCGGGACGGCGACGCTCGGCGCCGGGATCCCGGGAGGTGGCCAATGTTGTATCCATTGATGGATATCGTTCGCGAGCCGTGTTTCGCGCCTGTGTACGCGCCGTCACCCCGGCGTAACCGATCGGCTCGTTTGTTACGAGCTCGAACATCCGTCGTCGAAAGAATCCACACTCTCGTAGATATCTACGAGTAGACTCGTCGAACACGACTCACGACGGGGGCGCACCATGCGGTGGAGCGGTCAGGCTGCGACGACCGGCGACGACGCCGCACCCGAGCTGTTCGGCATGCCCGGCCTCGTGCGCAGCGTGCAGACGCCCGAGTTCGCGGGCATCACGTTCCACGAGGTGATGGCGAAGTCGGCTCTGAACCGCGTGCCAGAAGCCAGCTCAATGCCCTTCCGCTGGTCGATCAACCCGTTCAGGGGATGCCAGCATCAATGTACTTACTGCTTCGCGCGCAATACGCACCGCTACCTCGACCTCGACGCGGGCGACGACTTCGATCGGCAGATCGTCGTGAAGGTGAATGCGCCCGAGGTGGTGCGCGCCGAGGTCGGCAGGAAGTCGTGGCGGCGCGAGCTCGTCGCTCTGGGAACGAACACCGACCCGTACCAGCGCGCCGAAGGGCGCTACGAACTGATGCCCGGCATCATCCGGGCCCTCGGCGAGAGCGGCACCCCGATCTCGGTGCTCACCAAGGGAACCCTGCTGCGGCGGGACCTGCCGCTGCTGCGTCGCGCGGCCGATCACGTGCCCGTCGAGATCGCCGTGTCCGTCGCGATCTTCGACGACGAGCTCCAGCGCGCCGTCGAACCCGGAACGCCGACCGCGAAGGCGCGACTCGCGACCGTGCGCGCGGCCGCCGACATGGGCTTCGACGTGACGGTGTTCCTGATGCCGATCATGCCGTGGCTCACCGATTCGCCCGCCCAGCTCGAGCACGCCGTCTCGCGCATCGCCGAGTCGGGCGCGCACCGGGTCGTCTTCGGGGCGCTGCACCTCCGCCCCGGTGCCAAGGAGTGGTTCCTCGACTGGATCGCCCGAGAGCACCCCGAGCTCGAGGCGGGGTACCGCCGGTTCTACGGCACCTCGTCTTATGCGCCGCAGGGCTACCGCCGCCAGCTCTCCGCCCGCGTCAGGCCCCTGCTGCGCCGTTACGGCCTCGATCCCCGCGACGACGAGGACCAGCCAGAGGCTCGCCGCGCGGCCCGCGCCGCGGCGAGCGCGGCGTCGCCCGCGGAGCTCGTCGCGCCCTCCCAGGCGACGCTGTTCTGAGCGCTGCCCGCCAACCCGGCATCCGGATGAGCGGGCCCGGCACCGCGTGATTCGCGCGCACGCCGTTGCCGACGCGACCCCGCTGGGCCGCGCCGGCAACGGCGGTGCTGCTAGCCGTACAGCTCGGGGCTGGTGCGCGCGTGCGTCGCCTGCTCGAAGTCGTACGCGTATCCCAGCAGGTCGCCCTCCGAGAAGTCGCGACCGAGCAGCTCGAGGTTCACCCCTGCGCCGGTGATCGTGCCGTCGGCCGCGGTCGCCTGTCCCATCGGCACGGTGACCGCCGGCATGCCCGTGTTCGGGCTGAACCGCATGTTGGTGCTCTGCGTTCCGTACGGCGTGCCGCTCGGATACGCGATCGCGTCGACGCCGAGCTCGTCCATCAGGCCGGTGACATCGCTCTTGAACTGCGCGATGGCCAGCGTGTGGCTGCCCTCGGCACCCGCCCAGGCCTCGTACTGCTCGTCGGTGACCGCGTCGCGCTGCGCGTACGTGCTCTGCCGGCTCGGCACGAACGAGCCGGACTCGATGATGTCGCTGATCGAGCGCGCCTCGACGCCGTCCGCCAGGTGCGCATCGACGTACTGCTGCAGGTCGTGCTTGAACTCGGCGGTGCTGCCGCTCGGCTCGCCGAGCACGTCGGAGAACCACTCGGGCTGGTCGAGCGCGACAACCGTGGCGCCCTGCGCCTCGAGCGCCGCCGTCGACTCCGCCCACAGGCGCGTCGTCGTCGCGTTGCTGCCCACCATCGACGGGAAGTACCCGATCGTCGCGCCGTCGAGCGCGTCGTCCGAGAGCCCCTGCGTGTACGACGCCGGAACCTTGCCGTCCTGCGCCGAGGTGACCGGGTCGGCCGGGTCGATGCCGACCACCGCATCGAGCGCCGCGGCGACGTCGATCACGCTGCGGCCGATCGGCCCGCCCGTGTCCTGCGAGAGCGCGAGCGGCACGATGCCGTCGCGGCTCGTGAGGCCGACCGTCGGGCGCAGCCCGACGAGCTGGTTGTACGTCGACGGAATGCGGATGGAGCCGCCCGTGTCGGTGCCGAAGCCGACGCCGGCGAGGTTCGCCGAGATCGCGGCGCCCGTGCCGCCGCTGGAGCCGCCGGCGGACTGATCGGTCGCGTAGGGGCTCGCCACCAGCAGCGACTCGCCCGGCTCCTGCCCGGCCGAGAACTCCGAGACGAAGCCGTAGGCGAACTCGTCGAGGCTCGCCTTCGCCAGGATCACCGCGCCGTCGTCGCGCATGCCGGACACCATCGCCGCGTCGGTCGTCGTCTGGTTGTCGTCCCAGCAGCCGCAGCCGGCGGTGGTCGGCATGTCGACGGTGTCGTAGTTGTCCTTGACCGCGACGGGGACGCCGAGCAGCAGGCTCGTCATACCCGACTCGGCGCGCACGGCGTCGGCCTGAGCCGCCGCGTCGAGCGCCGCGTCGTTCACCGCGATGATCGAGTTCAGCGCGCGTCCGCCCGCCGCGGTGTCGACCACGGTGCGGTCGTACTGCGCGATGCGATCGAGGTACTCCTGGGTGATCTCGACCGAGCTCGTGACGCCGGCGTTCATCGCCGCCTGCATGTCGATCACGCTGGCCTCGACCAGGTCGAACTCGCCGTCGTCGTAGATGATGCGCTGCGAGAGGCCGGCCAGGTCGGCGCCGGTGATCTCACCGTCGCCGTCGATGTCGGCGGCCGAAGCATCGGCCCACGCCGCGTCGTCCGAGGTCGCGCCCAGCCATCCGCCAGCCAGCTCCAGGTCGTCGACCGTCACCGCGGCGTCGCCCGTGAGGTCGAGCTCGGTGTAGTACGGCATCAGCACCGGAGACGACGCGGCGCCGGCGTCGTCGGCGGTCGCGGGGCTCGCCGCGACGAGCGCCGCCGCCAGCACGGCCGCGGCCGCGCCTCCCGCCACCACGGTGCGCCTGCCGCGCGAGCTCATCCGCATGTTCCTGCTCCTCGTCATCACGCACGCTCCTTCCGGCGGCGCACCAGCACCGCACCGACGACGACCGCGCCGGCGGCCAGCGCGGCGAGCGCACCCGCTCCCGCGATCGTTCCGCCCGTCACCGCGAGCTCGCCTTCTGCTTCCGTCTGGCCGGCGGCGTCGGCCGACGCGTCGCCGTCGACGTCGGCCTCGCCTGACGCGTCGTCACCGGTTGTGCCGTCCACGGCGTCCGTGTCGTCAGTGCCGTCCGCGGCATCGGCCGTGCCGTCGGCGTCGTCCGTCCCATCCGCGCCGCCGTCGGCGTCCGCATCCGCATCCGCGTCAGCACTGGCATCCGCCGCCACATCGATCGCGACGGGCGCGATCTCGCCGAGAGCCGCGCTCTCGCCCTCCGTTCCGATGAGCGATCCTCCCGACACCGCCACGGTCGTGCGGCCGTCGCCGACCACCTCGAACGCGAGCGTCGCGATCTCCGCGTCGCCCGCGACGCCGGGCGATGTGCCGAGCCGCGTGTAGGCGACGCCGACCGCGTCGTCGCCGATGGACGCCGCACCGAAGCCGCCGTCGAGGTAGCCGTCGCCGCCGTCGACCGGCGCGAGCGCCGCGGCGTCGTACGCCAGGTCGAGATCGAGGGCGTACAGGTCGGCCGCCGCCGATGCGCCGACCGAGATCGTGACCACGTCGCCGACCTCTGCCGTCGCGGGTGCCGTCAGCGACAGCGCGGCGACGGGCTCGGCCGCCGTGGCCGGCGCGCCGACCATGATCATGGCCGCGGCGGCGGAGGTGACCCCGATCGCCGCGGAGCACCGGCGCCGGGCGCTGACGCCCGGCGAGTTTCTGGAGATGCGCATGCGCATGCCGTCCTTCCGAAGGGATGAAGCGGCGACGCTGCTCCTGCCCCGTTGCACGGCGCCGCCGACCGCAACTCTGCGGCATCGCGGTTTCCGGGGTGTTGCGCTCTGTGTACTGCTCGTTACGCGGTCAGCAGCGGCCTCGGGACTCCGAATCTCGGGAGCCCCCGACACGCCGAACGGCGCTACGCGGCCAGTTCCCCCACCGCCGCGGCGAGCGCGCGGGCGACGGGGGCGAGATCGGCGTCGAGGGTACGGGGGAACGAGAACCGGACGGCGGTGCGCGCCTCGTCGGCGTCGACCCCCATCGCGAGCAGCACGTGCGACGGCTCGGTGCTGCCGGCCCGGCACGCCGATCCGCTCGACGCGAGCACCCCGGAGCGCTCGAGCTCGACGAGCACCGCCTCGCCGTTGGCGCCGGGGATGACGAAGCTCGCGACCGACGGCAGCCGGTGGAGCGGATGCCCGGTGAGCCTGATGCCGGGCACCAGCGCGGCCGCGTCGGCGATGAACGCGTCCCTGATGCGCGACACCCGCGCCGCCGCCTCCTCGCGCTCGGCCTCGGCGAGCGCGAGCGCGACGCCCAGCGCCGCCGCGCCCGCGACGTTCTCGGTCCCCGAGCGCCGCCCGCGTTCCTGCCCGCCGCCGTGCAGCAGCGGCTCGAGCGGCACACCGGTGCGGATCGCGAGCGCCCCGATGCCCTGCGGCGTTCCCAGTTTGTGGCCGGAGACCGCGAGCGAGTCGGCACCGAGGTCGGCGAGCGACAGCGGCAGCCAGCCGGCCGCCTGCACGGCGTCGACGTGCAGCGGGATCCCCCGTGCGCGGCACGCCTCGGCGATCCGCGCGACCGGCTGCACCGTTCCCACCTCGTTGTTCGCCAGCCCGACCGCGACGAGCGCCGTGTCGTCGCGCAGCGCGGCGGCCACGTCATCCGGATCGACGAGCCCGTCGCCGTCGACGGGCACCTCGGTGACCTCGAAGCCGTGCACCCGCTCGAGGAATCGCGCCGGCTCGCGCACCGACGAGTGCTCGATCGGCGTCGTCACGATGTGCGAGGCCCCTCGTCCGAGCATCGTCGCCACCGCGATGCCCTGCACGGCGAGGTTGTTCGACTCGGTACCTCCCGACGTGAAGACGATCTCCCCGTCGCGCACGCCGAGCGCCGAGGCGACCAGGCGCCTCCCCTCGTCGAGCGCGGCCCTCGCCCGCTCCCCGGCCTCGTGCGCGCTCGACGGATTGCCGAACTGCGTCGTCAGCAGCGGCGTGATCGCCTCGAGCACCTCGCGCCGCACCGGCGTCGTCGCGGCGTGGTCGAGGTAGAGGCTCACGACGCCTCGATGTCGAGCCCGAGGTCGATCGCGCGGGCCGAGTGCGTGAGCGCCCCGACCGAGATGACGTCGACGCCCGTGCTCGCGATCGCCCCGACCGTGTCGAGCGTCACACCGCCCGACGCCTCGACCGTCGCGCGGCCCCCGACCTGCGCGACGCCGGCGCGCAGGTCGTCGAGCGAGAAGTTGTCGAGCATGATCGTGCCGACGCCCGCAGCGAGCACCTCGTCGATCTGGTCGAGCCGGTCGACCTCCACCTCGACGTGCATCGTGTGCGGCAGCGAGGCGATCGCCCGACGGAGCGCGTCGGTGGTCGAGAGCCCCTCGCGCTCGCGCAGCACGGCGAGATGGTTGTCCTTGGCCATGACCGCGTCGGACAGCGAGAAGCGGTGGTTGTGACCGCCGCCGGCGAGCACCGCGTGGCGCTCGAGCGCGCGAAGGCCCGGCGTCGTCTTTCGCGTATCGGCGATGCGCACGCCCGTTCCCTCGACCTCGGCGACGTAGCGCGCGGTCAGGGTCGAGATGCCGCACATGCGCTGCGTCAGGTTCAGCGCCACGCGCTCGCCCGTCAGCACGCCGCGCGCCGGTCCCGTGACCCGCGCGACCGCGTCGCCCGGTCCGAACGCCGCGCCGTCCGCCGCGAGCAATTCGACCTCGATGCGCGGATCGGCCGCCGCGAACGCCGCCGCGAAGACGGCACCGCCGCTGAGCACGCCGGCCTCGCGCGCGACGAGCCCCGCCTCGGCGACCGCGTCGGCGGGGATCAGCGCCTCGCTCGTCGCATCGCCCCACGGGGCGTCCTCGTCGAGCGCCGCGCGGACGACCCTCTCGATCGCTGCGGTGGTCAGCATGCGGTCTCCTCAGTCTGTTCCGGATGGAGCGGGGCGGGCGCGTCGGCGCTCACGCCGCCGCCTCGAGCAGGGGCTCCGGACGCCGGGCGGCGGCCGGAGCGTCGTCCGACCGCCAGTGCGCGCCGAGCGACGCGGGCCTCGCGAGCGCCGCCCGCACGATCTCGGCGGCGACGTCGAGCAGATTGCGGTCCTCGTGCGCGCCGACCGAACGCGGGGAGGGCAGGTCGGCCCGCCAACCGGCGATGACCCGGGCCGCGCGTTCGAGGCTCGCGGCATCGCGCGACAGGCCGGCGGCGCTCCACATCAGCTCCTGCAGGGCGGCGCGGGAGAACTGCTCCTCCGCTCGGGGCGCGGGAACGGCGTCGATGGGCACCCGGCCCGCTCCGTCGCGCTCGGCACGGGCAGCGGCCCGGGCATCCGGACCGGCGGCCGCCGCGCGCCCGGCGCGCGCGCCGAACACCGCGCCCTCGAGCAGCGAGTTCGACGCGAGCCGGTTCGCCCCGTGCACGCCGGTACGTGCCGTCTCCCCCGCGGCGAACAGGCAGGGAACGCTCGTCCGGCCGTCGAGGTCGGTCACAACGCCGCCCATCAGGTAGTGCGCGGCGGGCGAGACCGGGATCGGGTCGGCCGCCCAGTCGAGTCCTCGTTCGCGCACGGCCCGATCGATCGTCGGGAACCGCCGCGCGAGCCGCTCGGCGCCGAGCGCTGTGGCGTCGAGCCGCACCGGCCTGCCGCCCTGGCGCGCCATCGCGCGCGCGATCGCCCTGGCGACGACGTCGCGCGGCGCGAGCTCGCCGTCGGGGTGCGCGTCGAGCACGAACCTGGTTCCCGCGTCGTCGATCAGCACGGCGCCCTCGCCCCGCACGGCCTCGGAGACGAGGAAGGCGTCGCCCTCGCCCCCGTCCGCGCACCCGAGCACGGTCGGGTGGAACTGTACGAACTCCATGTCGCTCACGGCGGCGCCTGCCCGCAGGGCGAGGGCGATGCCGTCGCCCGTCGCGATGTCGGGGTTCGTGGTGCGGGCGTACACGCGGCCCGCCCCGCCCGCGGCGAGCACGACCGCGTCCGCCGCGAGGTCGGACGCGCCGCCATCCCCGGTCAGCACCCGCACGCCGACCGCCCGGCCGCGCTCGAGGAGCACGTCGCTGACGAACGCGTGCTCGCGGATCTCGACGCCGCGCGCGCGGCACTCCGCGAGCAGCCCCCGCTGGATCTCCGCGCCCGTCGCGTCCCCGCCGGCGTGCAGGATGCGCGCGCGGGCGTGCGCGCCCTCGCGCCCGAGCATCCGCCGCCCGTCCGCCGCGCGGTCGAACACGACGCCGCGGCGCTCGAGCGCCGCGATCGCGGCGGGCCCCTCCGTCACCAGCGCGCGCACCGCATCCGGATCGGCGTGCCCGCCGCCTGCGACAAGGGTGTCGTCGATGTGCGACGCGAGCGAGTCGTCGGGCGCCGTCACCGCGGCGATGCCGCCCTGCGCGAACCGCGTGTTCGACGCGTCGGCCTCGCCCTTCGTGAGCACCGTCGCGTCTGCCCCGGCGGCGTGCGCCTCGAGGGCGGCCGACAGCCCGGCGATGCCGCTGCCGACCACGACGACGCGGGTCATCGCGGGAGCGCCTGCAGCATGCGGTCGAGCGCGACGCGCGCCGGGGCGGCGACGTCGCCCGTCACGCTGATCCGGTTGACCGTCTCGCCGGCGACGAGCCGCTCGAGCACCCAGGCGAGGTAGCCGGGGTGGATGCGGTACATCGTCGAGCACGGGCACACGACGGGGTCGAGGCAGAAGATCGTGTGCTGCGGGTTCTGTGCCTGCAGCCGGCGGACGAGGTTGATCTCGGTGCCGATCGCGAACACTGTCGGCTCGGTCGCCTCCTCGATCGCGCGCCGGATGACGTCGGTCGAACCCGATTCGTCCGCCGCCTCGACGACGGGCAGCGGGCACTCGGGGTGCACGATCACGCGCACGCCCGGGTGCGCGGCGCGCGCCCTATCGATCTGGTCGGCCGTGAAGCGGCGGTGCACGGAGCAGAAGCCGTGCCACAGGATGACCTGCGAGTCTTCGAGGTCCGCGGCGCTCGAGCCGCCGAGCGGACGGTTCGGGTTCCACATCGGCATGCGCTCGAGCGGCACTCCCATGGCGCGCGCGGTGTTGCGGCCCAGGTGCTGGTCGGGGAAGAACAGCACCCGCTCGCCGCGCTCGAACGCCCACTCGAGCACGGTGCGGGCGTTCGACGACGTGCACACGATGCCGCCGTGCCGGCCGACGAAGCCCTTGATCGCGGCGGACGAGTTCATGTAGGTCACGGGGATGACGGGCACCCGCCCGTCTGCGCCCTGCTGGTCGAGCGGGCCGAGCACGCCCTCGAGCTCCTCCCAGCACTGCTCGACCTGGTCGATGTCGGCCATGTCGGCCATCGAGCAGCCGGATGCGAGGTTGGGCAGCACGACGCGCTGGTCGGGCCCCGAGAGCAGGTCGGCGGTCTCGGCCATGAAGTGCACGCCGCAGAACACGATCGCCTCGGCCTCGGGATGGGCGGTCGCGGCCTTGGCGAGCTGGAACGAGTCGCCCACGTAGTCGGCGTGCTCGACGATCTCGTCGCGCTGGTAGAAGTGGCCGAGCACGACGACCCGGTCGCCGAGCGTGCGCTTCGCTGCGCGGATGCGCTCGGCCAGCTCGGCGTCGTCGGCCTCGCGGTACTCGCGCGGCAGCTCGCCCTGCCTGGGCGCGCCCGTGGGGATCACGTCGCCGATCGAGGCGCCCGGCCCGTACCCGGGGGCGGCGTCGAACGACCACGGTGCGTCGGCGAGGTCGCTCGAGCACACCGATCCGGATGCCGTGCTCGCGGCGAGCAGCGCGATCTCGCGGGCGACGGAGCCCTGCGTGTTCTCGAGGGTGAGCGAGGTGGCGACCATGACGACTCCAGGGGCAGTTAGGGTCAGAACGACACGAAGTCTGCCCTCAGGTTAAGGTGTCGGTGACCTTAACCGCAAATCCCCCGGATCCGGCTGCCGCTACTCCTCGATCGGGCAGATGGCGGCCTTGACGATCTGCTTGCTGTAGTCGTCGGCCGACCAGGGAAGGCCGATCTCGGGCTGCGTCTGGCCCTCTGCGGCCGGCGCCTGCGCCGCGATGGCCGCGAGCTGGCGGCCGAGGCGGCCGACGAACGTGTCGGAGCGCGAGTTGTTCATCACGACGGAGACCGTCAGGCCGGACTCAGGGTCGGACCAGACGCTGGTGGTGTAGCCGAGCGTCGAGCCGGTCTGACCCACCATCGTGCCGGCGAGGTAGGCGCCGCCCGCGTACTGGTACCAGGTCGCGTCGCCGACCGGGAACGGCGTCGCGAAGCGCTCCTGCGAGTCATCGGCCTGCGTCAGGGCGAGCAGCTGGCCGTAGCGGCCGAGATCCTCGATCGTCGAGACGACGCCCGAGTCGGTGTAGCCGATGCTCGACGACGACTTCGAGTAGTCGGTCGGCGCCGCGCAGCTCTTCGAGACGTCGCCGTCCGAGCGGTAGCCCGGCAGGTAGTTCGAGGCGGGAACGGCCGCGGCTGACGACGGCAGGCGCGTGTGGTCGAGGCCGTCGGGGAGCGCGACGTACTGCTCGATCAGCTCGGGGACCGAGCGGCCCGAGGCCTTGCGCAGGGCCTCGCCGAGCAGCAGGTAGCCGGCGTCGGACGAGCGGTAGCCCGCGCCCGCCTCGCCCTTGCGGTCGACGATGCCGCGAGACGCGAGGCCGCGCGCATCCCACTCGCGCTCCGGGGTGTTCAGGAAGTTCGAGATGAACGACTTCGAGGAGTTGCCGAGGCCGCTCGTGCTGTCGCAGAGCTGCTTGAGGGTGACGTCCTCGAGGCTCGCGACGCTCGAGACGTACTCGGTCACCGAGTCGTCGACCGAGAGCTTGCCGTCGTCCGCGAGGCCGTAGAGCACGTCGCACGTCATGGCGCGTGTGACGGTGCCGATGCGGAACGACATGTCGGCGGTGACGGCCTCGCCCTCGCCGCCCGGCTCCGTCGTGCCGAGGCCGGCGACGTAGGTGCCGCTCCACGGCGCCCACACGCCCACGATGGCGCCCGTCGAGCCCGACGCCTGCATCGCCGTGTTCACGGCGGCATCGATCTGGTCGGTCACGTCGGCGGGCAGATCGCCCGAGACCTGCTCGGGAAGCTGCGCCACCTCGGGGTCGCTCGCGCAGCCCGAGAGGGCGACGCCGAACGCCACGATGGCCGCGATCGCGGCCGCGCCGCGCCGTACTGACCTGCCTCGCATGTCACTCCCTGGGGTGTCGAAAACCTTCACGAGTCTATTCGCTCGACCCCGCGGCTCCTGGGAGGCGACCTCGAACGGGGTGAACGACGGCCTCATCCGGCCCGTCGCACCGCCCGCATCATCCGGCGACGCGCATCGATTCGCCCTGCGTCTCCCACACCGCTCGCATGAAGCGGCGCACGTCCTCGTCGACCCTGATGTCGCTCGGGCGCAGCGGCCGCGAGAGGTAGAGCCCGTCGAGCGAGGTCAGCCGCGAGAGGGCCACGTAGGTCTGGCCGGGCGCGAACGCGCCGGCGCCCAGATCGACCACCGCGCGGTCGTACGTCTTGCCCTGCGACTTGTGGATCGTCACGGCCCACGCCAGCCGCAGCGGGAACTGCGTGAACTCGGCGACGACCTCTCGGCTGATCTTGCGGCTGTGCGCGTCGTAGGCGTAGCGGTACTTCTCCCACACCACGGGTTCGACGTCGAACTCCTCGCCGTCGGCGTCGACGGTGACCGCGTCTCCGACGATCTTCGTCACGGTGCCGATCGTGCCGTTGACGTACCGGGGCGGCTCGCCGCCCGTTCCCGTGTCGTTGCGGAGGAACATCACCTGCGCGCCGACCTTGAGCTTGAGCTCCTCGTCGGCCGGGTACTGGTCGCCCCTGCCGAAGTCGCCGACCACGTCGGCGCGGGCGGTCTGCTCGCGCCCCGGCAGGTTCTGCAGGTGGCGGGCGTTGATCGCGTTGACCCTGTCGTTGCGGGTCGCGAGCGTGATCACCGGATCGCGCGGGTCTTCGGGCGGCGTGCGCGCGCCCGCGGAGTTGAGCGCGTCGGCGATCTCCTTCGTCACGCGCCCGTAGCGCACGGCGTTCAGCATGGTCTTGAAGCCGTCGTCGGCCTGGCGGTGGATGCGGGTGAGCTCCCTGATGTGCAGGTCGGCGCCGTGGCGGCCGACGTCGATCACGCCGTCCTCCGCCTCGTGCCCCGCCCATACGTGCGCGTCGAAGAACCAGAACGAGCGGTAGTGGTCGTCGATGTAGCGCGCCTCGTCGCCGCGCGGCGGAACGGGAGCCAGCTGGTACGGGTCGCCGAACATCACCACCTGCACGCCGCCGAAGGCCTCGGCCCGCCGGCCTCTCGCCTGCCGCAGCGCGCGGTCGATGCCGTCCATCAGGTCGGCGTTGACCATCGAGATCTCGTCGATCACGACCGTGTCGATGGCGTTGAGCATCTTGCGGGTCGCGGCGTTCTGCTCGAGCTCGGTGTCGGCGATGAGGCCGACCGGCAGCCGGAACAGCGAGTGGATCGTCTGACCCTCGACGTTCAGCGCCGCGACGCCGGTCGGCGCGCAGATCGCGATCTGCTTCTTCGTGTGCCACGTGAGGTGGCGAAGCAGCGTCGACTTGCCCGTGCCCGCACGCCCCGTGATGAAGACGTGCTCGCGCGTGTCCTCGATCAGCCGGAACAGGCTCTCCTGCTCCGGGGTGAGGGCAGGATCGGTCATCGTCCCAGCCTAACGAGGTTTCATTCGCGCATCGGGGCCGCCCGCTCGCAGGTGTTGCGGAACGGCCTCTCCCTAGACTGGAGCGCATGCAGCCGGCCGAGGTCACCCCGGCGCCCTCGCCGGCGCCGCGCCGCGCCGTCGCGCGCGAGGTGGTCGGCTTCATCGTGATCGGGGCGCTGCTGATCACCGCCGTCGCGGCCGGCCTCGCCTCGCTCTACCGCTCGTTCTGGGGTCCGAGCGCGTTCGCCGAGCGCTACGTGCACCTGCTGGCCGACGGCCGCGCGGCCGATGCGCTCGCCATCGACGGCGTGGCCGTCGGGCGGGACGCGCTCGACGACGCCGACCTCGCCGTCGGGGCGAGCGACGCCCTGCTGCGCTCGACCGCTCTCGGCGACGGCCTCAGCGGCATCCGTGCCGTCGGCGAGCGCGACGAGGGAGACGGCGTCACCGAGGTCACCGTCGAGTACCGCATCGACGGCGAGCGCCACGAGACGCGCCTGCAGGTGGCCATGGCCGGATGGAACGGTCTCGTTCCCACGTGGCGGTTCGCCGCCAGCCCGCTCACCGAGATCGTCGTCGACACCCACGGTTCGTGGCGCTTCACGGTCAACGGCTTCGAGGTCGACAAGCGCCAGGTGTCGCCGGAAGGTCTCGAGGCCGATCCGGCCGACCCCATCCCTCTGCTCGTGTTCGCGCCGATGGAGTACGACATCAGCGTCGACACCGCGACCACCGTGGCCGATCCGGTCACGACCGTGGCGAGCGACCCGCTCTCGATGGTCGACGTCGAGGTCGATGCCGAGCCGTCCGACGCGTTCCAGAAGGTGCTCGACGAGAAGTCTGCCTCGTGGCTCAGCGAGGAGTGCGGCTCGCGCAACGTGCTGCTTCCCGAGGACTGCCCCTACGGCTACGAGCTCGACGCCCTGATCGCCCCGGGGACCGAGCCCGAGTGGACGATCACCGAGTACCCCGACATCAGGCTCACCGAGGACGGCGCCTGGTGGTCCATCGAGCCGGCCGACGGCATCGCCCACATCGAGCTCGACATGCAGTCGTACGTCGACGGCTCGATCAGCCACGTCTCGGAGGACGTGCCGTTCCGCATCGACGGCACCGTCGAACTGCTGCAGGACGGCTCGGCGAAGATCGAGATCGGCGCCCCGCTGCTGCGCTAGCGCCTCCGTCACTCCCCGCGGCGGGCGTCGCGCTCCGCCAGCTTCGCGAGGCGCGCGTTGTAGGCCTCGAGCTCGGCGTCGCCCGTGCGGTCGGCGTGGCGGTCGGTGCGCTTCTGCGCCCTCTCGTCGCTGCGGCTCCACTGGATCGCCACGACGACGGCCGTGATGAGGGTCGGGATCTCGCCGATCGACCAGGCGATGCCGCCGCCGACGTACTGGTCCTGCAGCGGCGTCGCGCCCCACGTGCGGCCCATCGCGCCGTACCATTCGGCCACCATGAGGCCCGTCTGGCTCATGATCGCGATGCCGAAGAACGCGTGGACGGCCATCGACACGATCAGCGTGATGAGGCGTCCGGCGTGCGGCAGGCGGTACGGCACGGGGTCGATGCCGATCATCGACATCACGAACAGGTAGCCGGAGATGAGGAAGTGCGCGACCATCCACTCGTGCCCGACGTGGTCGTACAGGGCCCAGCGGAACAGGCCGCTGAAGTAGAACAGCCACAGCGACCCGACGAAGATGCCGGCGGCGACCAGCGGATGGGTGAGCACCTTCGCGAGCGGGTTGTGCACGATCCAGAGGATCCACTCCCTGCCGCCGCGCGATCCGTCGTCGCGCCTGCGGATGGCGCGGGCCGCGAGAGTCACGGGCGCACCGGGCACCAGCATCAGCGGGATCGCCATCGCCAGCAGCATGTGCAGCATCATGTGCACGCTGAAGAGGTAGTGGCCGTAGGCGTTCAGGGCGCCGTTGGTCACCCAGATCAGCGCCAGCATGCCCAGCACCCACAGCAGCGTGCGGTAGACCGGCCAGCGGTCGCCCCGCAGGCGCAGCCGGATGACGCCGGCCAGGTAGAAGGCGATGCCGGCGATGCCGATCACGAGCCAGAGCGGGTCGATCTCCCACACCGTGAGGATCCGGGCCGGCGTGAGCTCCGGCGGGAGCGTCGCCTCGTTGAGGATCTGGGCCGGCGTCTCGAGCGCCGGCGGCTCGGCGTTCAGCGGCGGCACAGAGCGCGCGAGCGCCGCCGCGGCGCCCGAGGCGAGGCCCATCAGCGCGAGCTCTGCCGTGATCATGATCCAGAAGACGCCGCGGCGCTGGTCGGCGATGAGTCGCACGCGGTACCAGGCGCCGAGCGCCCCGAGCAGCACGAGCGCGACGACCTTGACGAACAGGATCAGCCCGTAGCTCGTCGTGAACAGCTCGGCGATGCTGTGCAGAGACGCCGTCGAGCGCAGGACGCCCGAGAACGCCACCAGCAGGAACGCCACGAGGGCGAGCGAGGAGTATCGCCGGACGACGGGAGTCACGCGGTCGACGCGGCGGTCGGCCGCCAGCGCAGGCCGCACCGCCACGAGCGCGATCAGCCCGCCGACCCAGATCGCCGCGCCGATGATGTGCAGAGCGAGCGCCGTGACGACGATGTTGTGGTCGGCGAGGTCGCCGGAGTGCCCCTGCGTCGCCATCGGGATGAGCGCGACGACCGAGATCGCCGCGGTGACCGCCGTGGTGATCCAGCCGCGCACCGCGAAGGTCAGCACGGTGAGCACGGCACCGAGCACCGTCGTGATGAGCCAGGCGCGGCCGAGCTCGAGCTCGGTGAGGTAGCGGCCGAGCTGCGCGCCGAACTCGGCACCGGCGCTCAGCTGGGGCGTGAAGGTGTCGAGATAGGTCAGGAAGGTGACAGCGCCGGAGGCGATCGTGAACACGGCTGCACCGATCGACGCGGTGTCGAGCGCGATCTCCCACTCGCGCTCGCCCCGCCTCAGCGCGAACAGCGCAAGCACGAGCGGGCCGATCATGGCGGCCGCGGCGAGGTTGACCAGAAGCTTCGAGAGCGGCAGCGCCCAGCGGACGAAGGCGCCGGCATCGGCCAGACGCGTCTCTGTGACCGCTCCGCCGTAGACGAGCGCCCAGGCGGCCACGAGAGCGGCGACCACGACGAGAAGCGTCGGCCCCAGGGCCCGCAGAGTGCGCGGATTCACGCCCACCAGCCTAGGCGGGGTGCGATGGGAGGATCCCTACAGCGCCGGGACCCGGCCCCGAACGCAACGAGGCCCCGTCGTCGCCGACGGGGCCTCGTGAACAGGCTGCTTACTTGACGGCTGCCTTGAGCTTCGAACCAGCGGTCACCTTGACGCGCTTGCCGGCAGGGATCTTGATCTCGGCGCCGGTCTGGGGGTTGCGGCCCGTGCGGGCAGCGGTGTCGACCTGCTCGAAGGCGATCCAGCCGGGGATCGAGACCTTCGCGCCCTTGGCGACGGACTCGGAGACGGTCGCGAAGAAGGCGTCGAGCACGCCCGAGACGGCGGCCTGGCTCTGGCCGGTCGCGCTGGCGATGCTCGCAACGAGCTCGGTCTTGTTGATGGACTTGTCGGCCATGTCATCCTCCAGCGGCACTGAGCGCCGCACACGTAGACGGGTAGGCCGAGGGCCGAAACCCCCGGTTGGTCGGTGTGACCGAGTTGACAGTACCAATCTCCCGCGGGATTCCGCGGATTTTCGCCCCGTTTGGCGAATATCGCGCGGCGTGTCGCCCTGGGATGTGACGAATGTGGCGCGTGGGAGCACGCCGCGCGGTGCTCAGGCGTCGGCGCCGGGCTCGGGAATGCGGCGGAGGAACAGCACGGCCACCGCCCCGGCCAGCAGCAGCACCGCGGCCAGCGAGTAGAGCGCGACGTTGCCCCATCCGGCATCGACGAGACCGCCGCCGACGGTCGGCGCGAGGATCGCCCCGACGCGGCCGACCGCGAGCGCGGCGCCCACGCCGGTGGCACGGGCGGCGGTGGGGTAGCGCGTCGGCGCGACGGAGTAGAGGCCCGCCACGCAGCCGTTGACGAGCAGCCCGACGAGCACGCCGAGCACGAGAGCGACGGCCAGCGCCGCGGTCGACAGGATGAAGGCGACCACCGCGATCGCCCCGATCACGAGGAACCCGAGCAGCAGTCCCTCGCGCGCGTAGCGCGCGGCGAGGATGCCGTACAGCACCGACCCGACGGCGCCTCCGATTGCGAGCGCCATGCCGATCACGACGCCCTGTTCCGCCGTCATCCCCGCATCGGTCATCAGTCGAGGGGTCCACGAGTTGACGAAGTAGAAGCCGAACATCACGGCGAAGTACGCCGCCCACAGCAGCAGCGTCGCCGCGAGCGCGCTTCCCCCGAACAGGCTCTTCAGCCCCGCCCTCGGCGCTGCGGTCGTCGTCTCGCGCGCGGTCGCGCCGGCCGCCAGGTCGGCATGGAAGCCCACACGGCGGGCGACGGTGCGCAGCGCCCTCTCGGCGTACCGAGGCCGCTTCGAGGTGAGGAACTGCACCGATTCGGGCAGGACGACGAGCAGTACGAGCACCAGCACGGTGCTGACGACGGCGCCCGCGAGGAACACGGCGCGCCATCCGAAGCTCGCCTGCAGGCCGTTGGCCGCGATGCCGCCGAGGAAGGCGCCGACGCCGTAGCCCGCGGCGTAGATGCCGATCGCGAGCCCCCGCCAGCGCCCGGACGAGAACTCCGAGGTGATCACGGTGATGCTGGTGAGGATGCCGCCGACGCCGAGGCCGGTGACCACTCGCCACAGGCCGAGCTGGGAGACGTCCTGCGCGGTCGCAGCGAGGTACATGCCGAGAGTGGCGAGCGCGGTCGACCCGATCACGGTCCACCGGCGACCGATCACGTCGGCGATCCGACCGATCGCGAGGGAGCCGATCGCCATGCCGAGCAGCGTCGCGCTGATCACGATGCCGAGGGCCGACCCCGACAGCGAGAACTCGTCCTCGACGTTCACGGCCACGAACGACATCGACGCGACGTCGAACCCGTCGAGCGCGTTCAGCAGCACCGCGCAGGCGACGATGGCCCACTGGTAGAAGGACATGGGTGCGTGCTCGAGGTGCGCCCGCAGGTCGCGCCTCTCGGCGGTGGTCTCAGTCATACGGCTCCGTTACCCTCTTCGGTCGTCGGTCGGCGGCGCTGCGGTGCGCCCGAACTCAGCATACCTACAGCCATAGCGCTATGCGCATAGGTATATCGCCCGCCGCCCCGCAGACGGCGAAGGGCCCGAGGCCGGATGAGATCCGGGCTCGGGCCCTCTGCTTCGACCCTCAGGGGGTCGGACGTCTTACCAGCTCGACTTGGTCACGCCGGGCAGCTCGCCCCGGTGCGCCATGTCGCGGAAGCGCACACGCGAGATGCCGAACTTCGTCAGCACACCGCGGGGGCGGCCGTCGATGACGTCGCGCGAGCGGACGCGGACGGGCGACGCGTTGCGGGGCAGCTTCTGCAGGCCCACGCGTGCCGCCTCGCGCTCCTCGTCGGAGGCGTTCGGGTTCACGAGAGTCTTCTTCAGCTCGAGACGCTTCGCAGCGTAACGGGCGACGATCTCCTTGCGCTGCTCGTTGCGCGCGATCTTGCTCTTCTTGGCCATGCTTAACGCTCCTCTCGGAACTCGACGTGCTTGCGGACGACCGGGTCGTACTTCTTCAGCACGAGGCGGTCGGGGTTGTTGCGACGGTTCTTCTTGGTCACGTAGGTGTAACCCGTGCCCGCCGTCGAACGCATCTTGATGATCGGACGAATGTCCTGCGACTTCTTCGCCATTAGAGCTTCACACCCTTCGCGAGGAGGTCCTTGACGACCGAGTCGATGCCGCGAGCGTCAATCACCTTGATGCCCTTGGCCGAGACGTTCAGCTTGACCTTGCGGCCGAGCGACGGCACGTAGTACGTCTTCTTCTGCACGTTCGGATCCCAGCGGCGGTTCGTCTTCCGCTGCGAGTGCGAGACGTTGTGACCGAAGCTGGGGACAGCACCGGTCACCTGGCACACAGCTGCCATAGTTCTCTCCTTCAATACCGTGATCCCAGACGGAATCACCCAAGATCTCTTGCCTGCACGACCGTCATCCGTCCCGCGAGCGGGCTGTGTCCGGATGGGGACGTGCGTACTGCGCGCAGGAAGCGCACGCAGACCGTCGGAAAGCTTATCACAGCCGCGGGCCGGGCGTGTCGCGTCCCTGGCCCGGCGGCCCGGAAGATGGCTAAGCTGGGAGGGAAGCACTGCGGCTTCGGGGAAGGACTTGATCATGGCACTCTTCGCACGGCCCGCGCCCAAAGTCGACAAGGGCGATCGCGACCTGAAGGTCTCCGAGCCCGAGACGTGGGCGACCGGCATCCCCGCCGCCGTCAACGCCCTCAAGAACGGCGTCGAGCAGATGGGCGTCGTGCGGACCGCGCGCACCCTGCTCAAGGTCAACCAGGTCGGCGGCTTCGACTGCCAGTCGTGCGCGTGGCCCGACGAGAGCCCCGACAAGCGCAAGATGCTCGCGTTCTGCGAGAACGGCGCCCGCGCCGTCGCCGACGAGGCCACCGTCCGCCGCGTGACCAATGAGTTCTTCGCCGAGCACTCCATCTCGTCGCTGCGCGGCAACTCCGACTACTGGCTCGGCGAGCAGGGCCGGCTCACGCACCCGATGATCAAGCGCTCGGGCTCCGACCACTACGAGCCGATCTCGTGGCGCGAGTCGTTCGAGCTGATCGGCGCGCAGCTGCGCTCCCTCGAGAGCCCCGACGAGGCCGTGTTCTACACGTCAGGCCGCACCGAGAACGAGACGGCGTTCCTGCTGCAGCTCCTCGCCCGCCAGCTGGGCACGAACAACCTGCCCGACTGCTCGAACATGTGCCACGAGTCGAGCGGCGTCGCGATGGGCGCGACGGTCGGCGTCGGCAAGGGCACCGTGACCCTCGAAGACGTCGAGAACGCCGACCTCCTGATCGTCGCCGGCCAGAACCCCGGCACCAACCACCCCCGCATGCTCAGCGCGCTCGAGATCGCCAAGCGCAACGGCGGCAAGATCGTCGGCATCAACCCGCTGCCCGAGGCCGGGCTGCTGCGCTTCAAGGACCCGCAGTCGCCCAAGGACGCCCTCGGACGCGGCAAGGTGATCTCCGACGAGTTCGTGCAGATCCGCCTCGCGGGCGACCTCGCACTGTTCCAGGGCATCGGCAAGGTCATCCTCGAGAACGGCGCGACCGACGCCGCGTTCATCACCGAGTACACGAGCGGCTTCGAGGCGCTCCGCACCCTGCTCGAGGCCACGAGCTGGAGCGACATCGAGCGCTCGTCCGGCGTCGAGCGGGCGCAGATCGAGCGGGTCGCGCAGATGGTGATCGACGCGAAGAGCGTCATCGTCTGCTGGGCGCTCGGCCTCACGCAGCACGTGCAGGCGGTCGCGACGATCCAGGAGATCGTCAACATCCTGCTGATGACGGGCAACATCGGCCGGCCCGGCGCCGGGCTGTGCCCCGTGCGCGGGCACTCGAACGTGCAGGGCGACCGCACCCAGGGCATCTACGAGAAGCCCAAGGAGGAGTTCCTCGCGGCGCTCGACGCCGAGTTCGGCATCGTCTCGCCGCGCAAGCACGGCTACGACACGGTCGACTCCGTGCGCGCCATGGCGGCCGGCAAGACGAAGCTCTTCCTGCAGATGGGCGGCAACTTCGCCCGCGTCACGGGCGACACCGACTACACCGACGAGGCGCTGCGCGGCCAGCACATGACGGTCTACATCTCGACCAAGCTCAACGGCACGCACCTCTCCCCCGGCGACGTCTCGCTCATCCTGCCCACCCTCGGCCGCACCGAGCTCGACCTCACGGGCGGCAGCCCGCAGCGCCTCACGGTCGAGGACTCGATGTCGATGGTGCACGCCAGCCAGGGCAAGCTCGACCCGGCCTCGCCGATGCTGCTGAGCGAGCCCGCCATCCTGGCCGGCATCGCGCAGGAGGCGTTCGGCGCCGATTCGGTCGTCGACTGGCCGAACATGATCACCGACTACTCGGTCATCCGCGACCACATCTCGCGCGTCGTGCCCGGCTTCGCCGACTTCGAGCGCCGCCTCGACGTGCCGGGCGGCTTCCAGCTGCCCAACGGCCCGCGCGACTCCCGCACGTTCGCGACCGACGACGGCAGGGCCCACTTCAGCTCGAACGAGCTCGAGGTGATCGACGTGCCCGAAGACCGCCTGCTGCTGCAGATCTCGCGCTCGCACGACCAGTTCAACTCGACGATCTACGACCTCAACGACCGCTACCGCGGCATCGGAGAGGGCCGCCGCGTCGTGCTCATGAACAACCAGGACATGGCGAGGCTCGGGCTCACGAGCGGCCAGATCGTCGACATCACGAGCGAGTACGACGGCGAGACCCGCTTCGCGCAGGGCTTCCGCGCGATCTCGTATCCGACGGCGCTCGGCTGCGCGTTCTCGTACTTCCCCGAGGCCAACGTGCTCGTGCACAACAAGCACGTCGCGCGCGGCTCGAACACCCCCGTCTACAAGTCGATCCAGATCAAGGTCGAGCCGACGGCGCTCACCGGCCCAGCGCCGCTGCGCTGAGCAGGCCGCTGCCGGTGCGCTACTGCGGGCCGGCGGCGCACCACGACACGTCGAAGCCGGGCAGCGTCGCGACCTCGTCGCCCGTCGCGGTCTCGACGATGCGGGTCTCGACGTCGCCGGGCATCGGCAGCGTCATGGTGTCGTAGGGGTTCTGGGCCAGATCGGCCGCGACCGTCGCCGCCGTGTAGCGCCCGCTCGGCGACAGGCACGTCTGCAGCAGGGCCTCCGGCATGTCGACCGTCATGACCTCCCGGGCCTCGCCGTCCGCCCCCACGTGCACCACGCGCTGCGCCGTGGGGATGCCGTCGTCGCCGAGCACGGCGTACTGCCGCACGGTGTCGACGCCCTCCGCGCCGTCTGCGGCGACCGTCGGCATCGGCAGCACCGCGCCGAGCTGACCGGGGCTGGGGTCCGGTTCGACGATCTGCTGCTCGTCTCCCGTGGCGAGGTCGATCCACACCACGGAGTCGATGCGCTCGACCACGGCGGTGAACGTGCCGCGCGCGATCGCGTCGATCGCGATCGCCGACCCGAGGATGCCGGGGTCGGCATCGGTGTCGGGGTCCGTCAGCACGAGCTCGCTCGTGAAGTCGATCAGCAGCACGGCCGAGGCGTCGGGCACGAACTGCCACGTCACGACGCTCGGCACCTCTCCGGAGACCTCGACGGGAACCGGGTCGTCGGCGGGCGCGCGCAGCGTCGCGGTGAACAGCTGGGCCTCGCGCTCCGGCGCCTCGCCGGGACTGGCCGGCACGTCGGTGTAGGTGTATCCGATCCGCCCGCCGCGTTCGGAGATCTGCAGGCTGGCGATCGTGCCGCTGCCCGGCAGCGCGAACTCGGCCTGATCGGTGCCGTCGTCGTTCATCCGGATGAGCCGGGCCGACCCGTCGTCCTCCCGCGTCGAGACGACCAGGGTGCCGGGCACCGAGCGGAAGTCGTCGATCTCGGGGGCCGCGAACACCTCGGTGCGCTCGGCGTTCGCGTCGAGGGTCGTGCGGTAGATGACGTCGTCGCCCTCGCCGCGCTCGAGCACCAGCACGGAGGCCTTCGGCGTCGTGAACGCGGTCTCGAGCGTCGTCTCCGGGCCGCCGCCGACCCCGCGCACGCCCGCGATCGTGATGCGGTACTCGGTGTCGTCGTCGAGCGGCGTCGTGAAGCGCACGCCGACCTCGCGGCCCGCCGCGTCGACCGTGAAGGGTGCGTCGGGCGTGACCTCGACCTGGTCGGCCGTCACGTCGTCGAGCGCCTGGCTGGCCGAGATGATGACGCGGCTGCCCGACGAATCGATCGCGGCCTGCGCGTCGACCGTCACCCCGCTCACGCGCGGTCCCTGGACGAGGCTCGCCGCCGCGCCGGCGACGACCACGACGGCCAGCGCGAGGATCACCGCGAGGAGCGAGACGCGGAAGCGGCGGCGGGCGATCCGCTCGCGCGCCGCCCTCCTGCTCGCGCGCGCGTCAGTACTCATACGGATCATCCGGTTCGCTGACCGCGGTGATCGCGTCGGGTTCGATGCGCAGCGTTCCGTCGGCCGCCGCGGCGACGCGGCCCGTCACGGTGACCCACTGCCCCTTGGCGTAGGACTCGTCGGTCGCGACGGGCACGTAGGCGGGCTGCGCGTCGATCACGCAGTGGGTGATGACGAGCCGGCCGAGGCGGATGCCGTCGTCGCCCGCGGTCACGAAGCCCGTCAGCTCGACGGGTGCGCCGTCGAACGTGTCCGGGTTGGTCGAGCGCGCGAATGCGGCGGCCCATCCGCCCACGCCGAAGTCGTCGGTGTCGACCGACGCGGCGAACGTCACCTCGTCGGCCCCGCCGAACAGCGGAGCCGTGCCGGTGTCGCGGTCGAGCGCCAGGTCGACCGAGAGCGAGCGCGGAGGCAGCAGCACGGCGGCGGCGACCACGAGCGATGCGGCCGCTCCTCCGCCGATCGCCGCGAGGCGGCCGAGCACGCGCTCGTCGTGGTCGTGGTCGCCGTGGTCGTGCCCGTGGTCGGTCTCGGCCCCCAGCGGCACCGCGAACGAGCACACGGCGCCGATCAGCGCGAGCACGGCCATGACGACCGCGAACGGCGTCTGCGCCGGGTTGACGAACAGCGCGATGCGGTCGGTCGCGGCCAGCCACAGCGTGAGCACGGCCAGAGCGGAGGTGAGGCCGACGCCGAGCCAACGGGTGCCGACGAGTCGGAGGTTACGCGACAAGGTTCACCCCGATTCCGATCGCGACGGACGCGAGCACCACGACGACGACGAGGCCGGCGATCACCCTCGTCGTGAAGGTCGTGCGCAGCAGCGCCATCATCTTCAGGTCGACGACGGGGCCGACCAGCAGGAACGCCACGAGCGAACCGGGTGAGAAGGTGGCGGCGAACGACAGCGCGAAGAACGCGTCGACGTTGGAGCAGATCGCGACCGTGATGGCCAGCAGCACCATCGCGACGATCGACAGCACGGGGTTCGAGCCGATCGCGACCAGCACGCTGCGCGGCACCAGCACCTGCACGGCGCCCGCGAGCGCCGAGCCGATCACGAGGGCCGGCATCACGGCGCGCAGCTCGACGACGAACTGCGCGAGCGACCGCTTCGTGCGCGCCGAATGGTCGTGCGCCGCGATCTCGCACGCGCGCGAGAAGCGCTCGGTCAGCATCGCCTGCGGATCGGGGTGGCGGCTGTAGAGCCAGCCGACGAGGTTGGCGATCAGATAGCCCCCGATGATGCGGGCCACGAGGATGCCGTCGTCGAAGCCGAACGCCTGGTGCGTCGTGATGATGACGATCGGATTGACGATCGGCGCGGCGACGAGGAACGCGAGGGTGTCGGCCGGCCCGACGCCGCGCATCATCAGCCCTCTGGCGAACGGCACGTTGCCGCACTCGCAGACCGGCACGAACATCCCGACGAGCGACAGCACGGCGCGCCTGGCCCATCCGGCCCTCGGCAGGATGCGCTCGATCACGCCCTGCGGCACCCACACCTGCACGGCGATCGAGAGCACGACGCCCAGCAGCACGAACGGCAGCGCCTCGATCAGCACGCTGAGGGCGAGTGTCAGGCCGTCCTGGAGGCGGGTCGGCAGCGGGTCGTCGAAGAGGCCGGGCGCGAACACCGCCAGAAGCGAGAGCGCGACGAGCAGCCCCGCCCCGAGGGCGACGGCTGGCAGCGTGCGCCGCGTCGTGCGGGGCTCGGCGAGACGGCTCACGCGGTCAGCTGCTCCGCGCCGCCGTGCAGTCGGCGCAGAGCCCGAAGACGTCGATGACGTGCTCGGCCTCTGTGTACCCGTTCTGCGCGGCGATCTCGCGCGCCCACTTCTCGACGGCCGTCGCCTCGATCTCGACGGCGGCGCCGCACGAGCGGCAGATGAGGTGGTGGTGGTGCCCCGTGCTCGCGCAGGCGCGGTAGAGCGCCTCGCCCTCGGGGCTCTGCAGCGAGTCGGCGTCGCCGCTCGCCTTCAGACCCGCCAGCGCGCGGTAGACGGTGGCCAGGCCGATTCCCGTCTCGTCGTCGCGCAGCTTCTGGTGCAGCGACTGCGCGCTGACGAAGCCGTCGACGTCGTCGAGGGCTTCGCGCACGCGCTCGCGCTGCCACGTGTTCCGCTGCTGAGCCATACCCCGAGTTTAGGCGAGACTGCCTCTGCGGAGGCGGTGACGGACGGCGCGCTCGCGCGACCACGCGATCACGCGGCACGCGACGTAGATCGCGAACGAGATGGTCGTGATGTAGGGGCTCACCGGCAGGGTGCCTGCGATCGCGAGCAGGATGCCGCCGACCGCGGAGACGAAGCCGAACAGCGCAGACAGGAGCGGCACGGCGACGGGGCCGTGCACGACCTTCATGGCGGCGGCCGCCGGCGTGATCAGCAGCGCGAGCACCAGCAGGGAGCCGATGATGTGCACGGCGACCGAGACGACGAGGCCGAGGAGAAGCATGAACACCAGGCTGATCGCGGTCGACGGCACCCCGCGGGCCGCGGCGGATGCCGGATCGAGCGAGTCGAAGCGCAGCGGATTCCAGACGAGCAGCAGCACGACGAGGACGAACAGCGAGATGCCGATGAGCCAGCCGAGGTCGGGGGTCGTGACCGACACGATCTGGCCGGTGAGCAGGCTGAAGCGGTTGGCGCTCCTGCCCTCGTAGAGCGACAGGCACAGGATGCCGATGCCGAGGCCGAACGGCATCAGCACGCCGACGATCGAACTGCGATCGCGGGCCTTCGACCCGAGCAGTCCGATCAGCAGGGCTGCGGCGACGGCTCCGACGAGCGAGCCCGCGACGACCGACGCCCCGGCGAGGAGCGCGATGGCCGCGCCGGCGAACGCGAGCTCGCTGACGCCGTGCACGGCGAAGGCCATGTCGCGCGCCATGATGAACACGCCGATCAGGCCGCCGACGATGCCGAGCACGCCCGCCGCGATGATGGCGTTCGAGACCAGCTGCAGCAGGGCGCCGTAGTCGTCGAACGAAAACACGTCGCTCCAGGCGAGCGCGGGGACGATGCGGGACATCACGCGTCCTCCCCGTGGTTGTGCTCGGCCGCGAACTCGTGGTCGTGATGAGCGTCGGCATCCGGGATCCCGACGACCACCAGCCGGCCGCCCGCGCGCATCACGTGCACCGGAGCGCCGTAGAGGTCGCTGAGCACCTCGCTGCGCAGCACCTCCTGCGGGGTGCCGAGCGTGAAGCGCCCGCCCGCGATGTAGAGGATGCGGTCGACGTGGTCGAGGATCGGGTTGATGTCGTGGGTCACGAACACCACGCCTGCCCCCCGCTCGCGCCGCTCGCGGTTGATGATGCTCGTGACGGCGCGCTGGTTGGCGAGGTCGAGGCTCGAGAGCGGCTCGTCGCACAGCAGCAGCTGGGGTCGGTCGGCGAGCGCCTGGCCGATGCGCAGCCGCTGCTGCTCGCCGCCCGAGAGGCGCCCGACAGGGCTGTCGGCGTAGCCGGCCGCCCCGACGGCATCGAGCAGCTCGTCGACGCGCTGGCGGGTGCCGCGACGAGGGATCGGCAGCCCGAAGCGGGCGCCGTTCACGCCGAGCGCGACGAGGTCGCGGCCGCGCAGGCTGGTCTCCGGCGGGAACGGCCGCTGCTGCGGCACGTAGCCGACGCGGCGGTTGCCGCGGCGGACGGGCTCCCCCGCGACGCGAATCCCGCCGTCGCTGAGCTGCTGCAGCCCCAGGATCGCGCGCAGGAGCGTGGTCTTGCCCGAACCGGACGGGCCGAGCACGGCGATGAACTCGCCCGCCTCGACCGTGAGATCGAGGCCGGCCCACAGCTCGCGACCGCGCAGCCGCAGGGCGGCGCCGCGCACCTCGAGCGCTGCGGGGGAATCTGGCATGAGAATGATTCTAACTCTCGGCAGGCGGCCGAAAGACCGCCGCGCAGTTCCGCAATTCCCCGGCAGTTCCGCTGCGGGCGGCCGAGGAGCTGCGGGGGAAATGCGGAGTTCGGGCCGGGCTACGCGAGCGCGTCGGCGAGCGCGTCGATGTTGCCCTGCATCCACGAGACGTAGGTGTCGCCGTCGGGGATCGTCTCAGTGAACTCGACGACGGGAACCCCGCCCGTCTCGGCGGCCTGCTCGACCGCGTCGGTCGCGGGACCCGCGGTCTGCGGGTTGACGATCAGCACGTCGACGTCGCCGCCCTCGAGCGCGGTCGTCGCCTCGAGCAGCGTGGCGGGAGGAACGTCCTGCTCCTCCTCGACGGCCTCGGCGAAGCCCTCGGCCGTGACGTCCTCGAGCCCCGCATCGGCGGCGAGGTACGCCCCGACCGGCTCGGTGAACGCGACGGTCGCGCCCTCGTGCTCGTCCTTCACGCTCTCGAGCGAGGTCTCTAGCCCGTCCAGCTCGGCGATGAGGTCGTCCGCGTTGCTCTGGAACGCCTCCGCGTCATCCGGGGCGAGCTCGCCCGCCTTCTCGGCGATGGCCTCGACGACGTGCGTCATCGTGTGCGGGTCGTACCAGACGTGCTCGTTGAAGCCCTCGAGGTGGTGGTGCTCGTGGCCGTCCTCGGCCTCCTCGTCGTGGTCGTGCTCCTCCTCGCCCTCCGCGCCGGGGTAGTCGTGACTGAACTCGACGGCCGTGATCGCCTCGGGGGCGTCGCCCGACTCGACGAGCTGCTCCATGTAGTAGTCGTAGCCGCCGCCGTTGAGGACGATGAGGTCGGCCTTCGTGACGGCGAGCTGGTCCTGGGCGCTGGCCTCGTAGGAGTGAGGGTCGGCGGTGGCCGAGTCGATGATCGCGGTCACGTCGGCCGCGTCTCCCACGACCCCCCGCACGAGATCGGCGTAGACGCTCGTCGACGTCACGATCGTGAGGGAGTCGGAGCCGCCCCCCGCGCCCTCCGCGTCGCCGGAAGCGGCACAGCCCGCGAGAGCGAGGCCGGATGCGGTGAGGAGGGAGAGCGTGGCGAGCGTGCGTCGGGTCATGAGCTTCACTCTACACTATTGATAATCATTCTCTTGCCTGTCTTCTGACGCGCCCTCACCGCCGCCTCGGCCTCGTCCGCACGCGGTAGCGATGAGGGGTGTCGTGCGCGAATCGGCGAAACACGCGGATCAGGTGGCTCTGATCGTAGAACCCCAGTCGCCTACAGAGCTCCGACATGGGCAGATCCGTGTGCGTGAGGATCGTCTTCGCCTCGTCGACCTTGCTCGACAGTGCGTATTCGGCGAGCGTCAGCCCTGTCTCACGGCGGAACCGCGCCGCGAGGTAGTCTCGACGCACCCCGAGAGCGGCTGCGACTTCCGCCGGCCGCACCGCGGTGTCGAGATGAGTGAGGATCCACTCTTCGGCTGCCCGGACCAGGGCAGACCTGCCCAAGTGCCTCGCCGTTGTCACGGAATCCGCCAGGGCGCGCAGGCTCCGCAGCAGTGCCCGCTCGAGCTCTTCCTCCGTGTGCGCGCGTTCGAACTCGCGGATGAAGTAGTCGCTGATCCCGAAGGCGACCGGGACGTTCGTCCCGGCTCCCGCGGCGACACGGGTGGCGACGGCAAGAATGCTGATCATCAGATCTTTGAGGCCCCGGATCCGGTCTCCGTCAGCGAGACGGCCCGCATCCCGATGAATCGGATGCTCCGCAAGATAGCGCTGCAGCCTCCCGTCGCTATGGGTGCGGATGTAGTCGTCGATGGCGTGCTCGAGCGACATCGAGTAGCGGGCCACCGCCTCATCTCTTCCGAGCTGCCGCTCGACAGAGAGCGCGGATTCCCCGGCAGCCGCAGCGGCCGAAGTGACGCTCACGCCTGCGCGGAAGGATGCGACGACCAACGCGACCGTGTCGAGCCATCCCTCGTCGATGCCCTGAGGCACCCCGGGCACGACCTTGTGGTCGGGCACGTCGATCCGCAGCCGGAACGCACCGACGTCGGCGACCACGCGCGCCCGATCGGAATCGCTGACCGAGAACGCTTCATCACCTGGACGCGGCTCGCGGCCCCCGGCCCCTCGGCCGAGGCCGTTCTGTTCGACGGCGACGCGAGTCCCCAGCGCGGCGGAGAGGGCGACGAGGCATTCCTCCTCGTCAGTGTCCGTGCGGTGCATCTGCGCTCCTTCGGGGGGGGCGGAGTAGCCCCGCCCCTGAAGACGCTAGCCGACCGTACGCGCGGCGTCCCGCGGCTCGCGCTCGTCACGTGAGCGGAACATCACCGAGAACAGCGCGCCGGAGACGATGGCGATCACGACGGGCACCGTCCACAGCGCGACCCACTGACCCGGAGCTGCCGGATCAACGACGATCGCGTTGAACACTTCACCGGCTGCAAGCGATCCGACGAAGGTGCCGACCCCCTGAGACACGAACACGAAGAACGACTGCGCCTGGGCCTTGATCGCATCCGGGGCGACCTTGTCCATGTACATGAATCCGACGATCAGGAAGAAGTCGTTGCAGATGCCGTGCAGAGCGACGGCGATGATCACCGGAGCGAGGCTGCCGTCCGCGGCTGTCATGAAGAGTCCGAATCGCAGCGCCCAGGTGACCATCCCGATCACCAGCACCCACTTCATCGACAGCCACGACAACAGGAACGGCAGCAGCACGATGAACACCAGCTCCGAGGCCTGGCCGACGACGAGCACACTCGCGACGTTGTCGACCCCGACCACGCTGAGGTACGTCGAGGCGTATGCGTTGTACATGGCGATCGGAATACAGGTGAGGATCGCACAGATCATGAACACCAGCACGTTGCGCTGGCGCAGCAGACCGAACGCCTTCGCCGCAACGACGTCCCCCCACGAGAACCGAGTGCCCCGCAGCGGCGGTGGCGTCGACGGCAGGGTGAAGCTGTACACACCCAGCGCGAGTGAGCACACGGCCGCGACGAGGAAGATCGTCGTCTCCGCCGACCAGCCGAGCTGCCCGACGACCAACCCGACGACGATCCAGCCCACGGTGCCGAACACGCGCAGCCACGGGAAGATGCGACGCCGCGCACCGAGGTGAGTGAACGCGATCGTGTTGCTCAGCGCTACCGTCGGCTGGAACAGCAGCATGTAGACGAACACCACGCCGAGGAAGACCGTGCCGTTGCCGGCTGCGACGATCCCGGGCAGGCAGAGCAGCAGCGCGCCTCCGACGATGTGCAGCGCGCCGAGCACGCGCTGCGAAGGGAAGAACCGATCGGCAATCGCACCCAGCAACAGGGGCGAGGCGATCGCACCGAGTGCTCCGAGCGAGAACGTGAAGCCGATAATGCTCGCGAGGCCGTAGCTGCTCAGTACGAGTCCGACGGTGGCGAACCATGCGCCGAGAACCGCGTACTGGAGCAGCATCATCACCGACAGGCGACTGAACAGCGTGGCGGAGCTCATGAGCGCGCTCCCGCCGTGAACGCTTCGAGATCATCCGCCGTCGCCTGACCGTCGAGCACGCGAAGCACCCTCTCCAGCTCCTGCGGGGAGACCAGCGCCCCGATGCGGACCAGGCCGCGCAGCGGCAGCTCACGGCTGAAGGCGTCGACCATCCGGAACTCCGGGCTCGACGGGTCGTACTCGCCCTGTCCCGACACGAACACGTCGCGCAGGTTCGTCGCCCAGGCCCCGAGCACGGGGTGATCGAGCAGCTCGCCCAGAGCGGTGTTATGGCCGGCCGTGGGAGCAGGATCACCCTCGCCCTCGACATCGATCGTGCACACGCTCCGGATGTCGCGGCTCGAGAACCCGACGCGCACCTCGAACTCCGCAGTATCGACGACCCAGCGACGCGTGTTCGTCCCCCAGTACGCGAATGCTCGGCGATCGAGAGCGAGCTCCGCGCGCCGCGATTCTCCCGGCTGCAGCGTGAGCTTCGCGAACGCCTTGAGCTCCTGCTCCGGCCGCATCGGCTGGGCCCCGCGCTGGTGCACGTACACCTGCACGACGGTGCTTCCCACTCGCTCCCCCGTGTTCTCCACGCGCACCGAAACGATCTCCTCGTCGGTTCCCGCCGCACCCCGCACGATCTCCACGTCGCGCACCTCGAACGTCGTGTACCCCAAGCCGCAGCCGAACGGGAACTGCGGCGTCACGCGCGCGGTGTCGTAGTACCGGTACCCGACGAAGACGCCCTCGCGGTACTCGACACGTCGCCGGGTTCCTGGGTAGTTCAGGTACGCGGGCGTGTCTTCCAGCCGCTGCGGGAACGTCTCGGCCAGCCGCCCCGCGGGCTCCGCAGCACCCAGGAGGATATCCGTGAGCGCTTCGCCGCCGGCTTGCCCGCCCAAGTGCGCTTCCAGGACCACCGGCACGCGGTCCGCCCAGGGCATCTCGACCGGCGCGCCGTTGCTCAGCACGACGACGGTCGAGGGGTTGGCCGTGATCGCGACGTCGATCAGCGCGCGATGCGCGGACGACAGACGCAGGTGTTCGCGGTCGTAGCCCTCCGATTCCTCGTGGTCGTTGAGCCCCGCCATCACCACGACGACATCCGCCGCCGCGGACGCCGCCCGAGCCTGCGCGAGCAACTGATCGTCGGGCTCCGGGTCGCCGATCCGATACCCGGCGCAGTACTCCACGAGTGCGTCCTGATGCTTCTCGCGCAACGTCGAGAGCAGAGTGCTCAGGCGCGTGGGATGAATATGCGAGCTCCCTCCGCCCTGGTACCGCGGCTTCTCGGCGAACGCCCCGAGGACCGCGACGCGCGAACGCGCCGCGATCGGAAGCGTGCCGTCGTTCTTCAGGAGCACGGCAGCCGAGAGCGCGGCGCGGTACGCCAGCGCGTGATGATCCTCTGCGCGGTAGCTCGCGTCAGGATCGCGATGCTCGGCGACCCGACGGTGGAGATCGACGACGCGCGCCGCTTCGCGGTCGACGACCGCTTCGTCGAGCCGGTTCTCGCGCACCGCGGCGACGACTTCAGCGTCGGTGATGCCCGAATTCCCCGGCATCTCGAGCGTCATGCCGGCCTCGATACCGGCGAGGCGGTCGTCTTCGCCGCCCCAGTCGGAGACGACAATCCCCTCATGGCCCCATTCGCCCCGCAGGACGTCTCGGATGAGCCAGGCGTCGTCCGATGCATAGGTGCCGTTGATCTTGTTGTAGGCGCTCATGACGGTCCACGGCTGGGAGCGCGTGACAGCGATCTCGAACGCGCGCAGGTAGATCTCGCGGAGGGTGCGCTCGTCGATGACCGCGTCGACGAGCAACCGGTTGCGCTCCTGGTTGTTCGCAGCGAAGTGCTTCAACGACGTGCCCACTCCCTCGCTCTGCACTCCGTCGATGTACGCGCTCGCCAGCGCGCCGGTGAGCTCCGGGTCCTCCGACAGGTACTCGAAGCCGCGCCCGCCCAGCGGGTGCCGCTTGATGTTGATCGCCGGGCCCAGGAGCACGCCGACCTGTGCCGCGCGCGCCTCCTTGCCGAGTGCGACGCCGATCTCGCGGAGCAGCCCCGTGTCCCAGCTCGCGCCGAGCCCCGCACCGCTCGGGAAACAGGTCGCGGGGAGAGACTCGTTGAGGCCGAGGTGGTCAGGATCGCTGATCTGCTTGCGCAGCCCGTGCGGACCGTCGGTGAGTGTGAACGGCTCGATGCCGAGGCGATCGATGCCCTTCGTGTTCCAGAAGTCGGCGCCCGAGAGCAGCGATGCCTTCTCCTCGAGAGACATCTGCGCGACGAGGTCGCTCGACGACGGTGAAAAGTGAGGATCAGTCATGAGAGAACTCCTTCGTCCCCGTGGTCGGCGAAGCGCCGATCACCATCCCTCGTCGTAGATGCGCGACGCACCGAGCATCCCGTCGTCGCCGATCTCGTAGGCCGAGACGCCGGCCTGTTCCGGTGCATCCGGGTCGTTCGGACGGATGATCACGAACTCCAGAACCGTCGTGCGGCCGTCGTTGATCACATTTCGATGGTCGATGTACTCTCCGACGCTGAGCGTGTCCGCGTGAGCTTCCTCGCCATGGCCCTCGATGTCGAACATCTGCTTCAAGCAGTACCGCACATCTTCCCGTCCCTCGTACAGCCCCATGCCCAGGCCGTCGGAGAGCTCCTGGCTCTGGCCGTGCCCGTCGAGGTACCCGTCGGGGCTGAAGACGGCCACCATCTGGTCGAGATCGCCGCTGCGGAGGGTCTCCTGGTAGCGCTCGATCACCGAGTTGAAGGGAATCTCGCCGAGAGTTCTCTCCTTGATGCTCAGTCGAACGTGCTGCGCGTCGTCGATCCAGGCGCGGCGGTAGTAGATCCTCGATCGGCGCAGCGTGCGGTCGTCGGCCAGCTCGCTGACCACGACCATCTTCGACGTGACCTTCGCCCCGTCGTGCTTGGTGAGGTCAACGGCGATCTCGGCCCCGGCCTGATCCCCCTGCTGCGTGTAGTGCTCGAGCCGGATATCGCTGACGGTCGCGAGCTGCGTCGGATGCCACGTGCGCGCGATCTCGAGCGCACCTGCGCCGACGCCGCGCCCGTGGAACGGATCATCGATGTCCGGGTGGCCGGCGAAGAGTCCGGCGAGCGCCTGCGCGTCGTTCGCGCCGAGCGCTCGGATGAGGGCGACGGCGTTGTCCGCCTGCGCCTTCACTTCCGGATCCTGGAACATCTCGGCAAGCCGAGCACGTGAGTCGATCATCTGCTTCTCCTTTGAAATCCTGCTGCACAGCAGGGCTGACAAGGAGACACGTAACCAGGAGTCGCGTGCCGAGCATTGGATGAATCCAGGATCTTATTGTACGAACGTCGTGTCTCGGGTCGAAACGGCGGCGCACACAGACAGAGAGTCGGGGCCCCGCCCCCCGGGGGGGGGCGGGAC